>ERZ1292630.3980-Hain-H41-02um-R3-3980-length-12643-cov-4_pt1 | contig 12643 bp, 11 predicted proteins | sample MGYA00564408_ERZ1292630 | MGnify/ENA primary metagenome ERZ1292630 (study PRJEB36523, sample SAMEA6512641) | groundwater metagenome | collected 2019-01-08 | study: AquaDiva: Metagenomics assemblies of 32 groundwater samples | reverse complement strand
ATGGAACTATTACTTCAAAAGAAGTTTCTGCAGAATTAAAAAGTCAACTTGGATATGATGTTGATAAAAGAAAAATACATATTGATGAACCAATAAAAGTTTTGGGTGATCATACTGTTCATTTTAAATTACACCCAAAAGTTAGTGTTACTGTTACAATAAAAGTAGAAGGTTTAACTCAGTAACGATTATTTAGTAGGGAACGTTTTGTAAGGAACGTTTTAAAAACGTTCCTAAACAAATACATTGGATTATATTAAATTAATTCTTGTTTTTTATTAGATTTTTATTTTAAAAGGGCTTTAAATATGACTATAGAAAAAATTACTCCTAATAATTTAGATGCTGAAAGAGCCGTAATAGGTTCTATTCTTTTAGATAAGGAAGCCGTTGCAAAATGTTTAGAACTTTTGACTCCTGCACATTTTTATTTAGCTTCTCATCAACTAATTTTTAAATCCGTTAGTGATTTGTATTTACATAATCAACCTGCCGATATTGTTACAGTTAGTGATCAATTAAAATTACAAGGTTTTTTAGAAGATATTGGTGGATATAAATATTTATTAGATTTGGTTGAAAGTGTTCCCACAACTGCAAACATAGAAAGATATGCAAAAATAGTAGAAGAAAAATTTATAAGAAGAGAGCTTTTGAGGTTAAGTACAGAAATATCAGAAATGTGTTACTCTAGCACAATGGATGTAGCTGGTTTAATTGATAGTGCAGAGAAAGGTATTTTTGCTCTTAGTCAAAAAAGATTCACAAGAGACCTTGTTCCTATTGGTCAAATGCTAGTAAATAATTATCAAACAGTTACAATGGGGTTTCCTGAAGATGGCTCACCTTATAGACAAATAAGTTTTCAAACAGGTATTTCTACTGGTCTTAATCAACTTGATGAATGGACAAATGGGCTTAACCCATCTGATCTTATTGTTATCGCAGCAAGACCAGCTATGGGTAAAACCGCTTTTTGTCTTAATATAGCTGTAAATATTGCCTTACAATCTAAATTACCAGTAGCTATTTTTAGCTTGGAAATGTCAAAAGAACAACTAGCTCAAAGGATGTTAAGTGCTCATTCTGAGATAAATAATTATCATCTAAAAACAGGTAATATAGATTCGAAACAATGGGATAAATTAACTAAAGCAACCGCAGAACTTTATGATGCTCCTATTTATGTTGATGATACTGGAAATTTAACCCCTATAGAAATTCGTTCAAAAATAAGAAGATTAAAAGCAGAAAATAAAAAACTAGGGGCTGTTATTATAGATTATTTACAACTTATGGAAGTTAAAGGAAATGAAGCGAATAGAGTTCAAGAAATTGCAAAAATAACTCGTGCTTTAAAACAATTAGCAAGAGAAATGGATGTTCCTGTTATTGCACTTAGTCAACTTAGTAGAAGTGTTGAAGCTAGGCAAAATAAACGTCCACAACTCAGTGATTTACGTGAAAGTGGATGCCTTACAGGAGATACTTTAATTTTAGATCCAATAACAGGAGAAAGAAAACCAATAGTAGAATTAGTAGGAAATAAAAATCTTAAATCATTTTCTATAGATGAAAAATTGAAAATTAGCAAACATGATATGAGTAAGGTTTTTTATTCTGGGAAAAAAATGGTTTACCAAATTAAAACAAGAACAGGTAGAACAATAAAAGCTAGTGAAAACCATCCATTTTTAAAACTATCAGGTTGGGAAAGATTAGATAACCTAAAAATAGGCGATAGAATAGGAGTTGCGAGAAATATATCAGTTAATACAGAAACAAATACTATGAATGATGATGAATTGATTTTACTTGCTCATTTATTAGGTGATGGTTGTATCCTTCCATCTCAGCCATACCATTATACTAGTGCAGATATGAACAACATAAATATAGTAAAAGATACAGCTGAAAGATTATTTAAAATTAATGGGAAAATTGTTCAACAAAAAAATTGGTATCATATTTATTTAACAAGCCCTTATAAACTTGCACGTGGAAAAACACACCCTATAACAAAATGGTATAAAAAATTAAATCTTGAAAGAGAAAGATCTTATAATAAAGTTATTCCAAATGATGTATTTAAAAACAATAATGATAAAATAGCTTTATTTTTAAAGCATTTATGGGCTACAGATGGAAATATAAGTTCAATTATTTCTGAAAATAGAAAAAACTCTGTTTCTATTTATTATGGAACATCAAGTGAAATTATGGCGGAGCAAATTCAACATCTTTTACTCAGATTAGGGATTATGAGTTCTCTAAAATCATCAAAATCTAATAAAGGTTATAGACTTATGTATAACATAAACATTACTGGTAGCCAAAATCAAATTAATTTTTTAAATAAAATCGGTTGTTATGGAATAAGAGGTCAAAATATAGAAAGTTTGATAAATGATCTCGAAAAAATTAAATCAAACCCTAATTATGACGTTATTCCCAAAGAAGCTTGGAAATTTATTATAGAACCTGCAAAATATGACGCTAAAATAGGTTGGAGAGAATTTTGCGAAGATCTTAAAATGTCTTATTGTGGAACAACTCTATTTAAGCATGGCATATCAAGAGAAAGAATGTCAAGAATTTATAAAATTCTTCCTCAAGATAAGATAAAAAATTTGAGTGAATCAGATGTTTTATGGGATGAAATAATTTCTATAACAAAAATAGGTATTGAAGATGTTTATGATGCAACTGTAGATAATGTTCATAATTTTGTTGCTAATGATTTTATAGTTCATAATAGTATTGAGCAAGATGCTGACATAGTAATGTTTATATACAGAGACGAATATTATAATCCTAATACAGAAAAAAAGAAGACTGCTGAAATAATAATAGCAAAACATAGAAATGGTGCTGTTGGAACAATAGAATTATATTTTGATGCAGAATTAACAAAATTCTCTGGTTTAGAAAAACTAGCTCATGAAGGTGGTTAATTTTATCATGAAAAAAATAATTAACTAAAACAAAATTTTGATATAATAAAAGCAAATTGTTTTGGCTTTAGAAATAGAAATTTATTATTTTTTTTAGGTGTTTTTATGAAATATAATCTATTAGGACGTACAGGACTATGGGTTTCTGAACTTTGTTTAGGAACAATGACTTATGGTGGTGTTGGTTTTTGGAAATCCATTGGTGAATTACCTCAAGATGCTGTTGATAAACAAATAAAAACGGCTCTTGATTCAGGAATAAATTTTATAGATACTGCAAATATTTATTCTTTTGGCGAATCTGAAAAATTATTAGGGCAATCAATAAAAAATCTTGGTATTAATAGAGAAGAAATTATTCTTGCTACTAAAGTAAGAGGGCAAATGAAAAATGAAACTCAAAATAGAGTTGGTTTGTCAAGACAAGCAATAATGTATGAAGTAGAACAAAGTTTAAAAAGACTACAAACAGATTATATTGATTTATACCAAATTCATGGTGTTGATCCATTAGTTCCTATAGATGAAACATTAAGAGCTTTAAATGATTTAGTAACTTCAGGAAAAGTAAGATATATTGGTTTATCAAATTTAGCAGCTTGGCAAATAATGAAAGCAATTGGTATTTCAGAAAAAAATTGTTGGAGTCGTTTTGAAAGTATTCAAGCTTATTATTCTATTGCAGGAAGAGATTTAGAACGTGAAATTGTTCCATTAGCAGAAGATCAAAATCTTTCTATTTTAGTTTGGAGTCCCTTAGCAGGTGGTTTTTTAACTGGCAAATTTGAAAAAGATTCTCAAAATCCCGAAGGAGCAAGAAGAAGCACATTTGATTTTCCTCCTGTAGATAAAGAAAGAGGTTTTGAATGTGTTGATGCTATGAAAAAAATAGCAGAAAATAGAGGGGTTTCTGTAGCACAAATTGCTTTAGCATGGTGTAATCATCAAAAAAGAATTACTAGTGTAATAATAGGTGCAAAAACACAAGAACAACTTATTGCAAATATAGATTCTACAAAAATAAAGCTAACTACTGATGAATTGAGTTTATTAGATGGAGTTAGTCAACTTCCCGTTGAATATCCAGGTTGGATGTTAAGTTTTCAACAAAGTGATAGATTAAATAATAATAACGGTTAATATTTTCCGTAGTGAACGCTTTAAAAGCGTTCTTTTGTAGGGAATGCTTTAAAAGCATTCCTCTTCATTATATATCCAATTTAAGAATCGTGTAAAATAGCTTCTTTTATATCTTCATATTCACTAGAAGATAAACCACTATCATATTTAAAATCATCTAAAGCTCTTAATTTTGCATATTTATTATCAAAACTATTTAATAACATTTCTTTTCCAGTTTCTCTATACTCATCACCACTAAAAAAAGAAGCATCATGTTTAAATTGTCTTAAAGAAGACATTCTTTCAACAATAGGATCATTACTATTTATAAGAACTTCTTTGCCTATTTGTTTATGCTCATCACTCCATAAAGTAACTTCTCTTTTTAATTTTCCTAATTCATCCATTCTACTTCTAATATTATCAGAACTACCTATTAGAAAATCTTTAGCTTTTGATTTAAAATCATCATTCCATAAATGTTGTTTTCTCAAATCATCCATTTGATCTGAGATTCTATTTTCACCATAGTTAACTAATCTTTCGATTTTTATTTGACCTCTTGGTTCAACATATACACCTTGAGAAAGTGAATCTTTTAAGAATGTTTTTTCTGCATTTGTTACTGTATTATCATCTTTTAAAGCTTCTTTTTCTATACCCATAGCTTCAATTCTAGATACGTAGCCGTCAGATACAGCATTTCTTACAACTGATGAAAAATTATCAAAACTCATTTTTTACCCTCTAACAATCCATGGTTAAATTATAGTTAAATTTTAAATAAACTTGTCAAAAAAACTACTACTATTTTAACATAATACTAAGTTTATAAATTAATTGAATTATAAAAAAATGAAATTAATTTATGATTAACTCACTAAGATTGGTACTATTGCATATTAGAATTTTTGTTAGAATAGGAACAATATTTAAATCAGATAGTTTAAATAATAAATTCTTTAATACTATTACTAAAAGCATTGATATTTACATAATTTATGATAACAGATATATAATATCAATATGACAAATAAAAAATTTAAAACAAGAGAAGAACAAAAAAGCTTTGCTATTGTTACTACTCTTATAATATCTTCTATAGTTTTAATTATTGTAGGATCTTTATTCTATAAATTCTCTTTAAATGGAAAAGATTTAGCTGCTGATACTAACAGAAAAACTGCTTTAAATATCGCTGAAGAAGGATCTTATGTAACTTTAAATTATGTATCTTATTTAAATAATCCAACAGGTAAAAGTGATACAGATAGAATTGCTCTTGCAAGAAAAGCTGGTACAGAATTTGTAATTAATAATACTACTCCAGATAATCTATTTCCTGGTTATGTAAGATCTCAATCTGGTGCTAAAAATGGTTATGCAAAATTTAAATCATCTACTGGAAAAGGAGAATTTGAAATAAAAACATATTTTATTAATGGTGATTCTACAACTGGTTCTAACAATATGAAAGCTGATATTATATCTTATGTACCTTCCAAAGAATCTGCTGTTGTAGTAAGAGATTTTAATCTTAAGTTTAAAAGAACATTTCCACCAATTAGTACTACTGGAGCAATAACTACAGCATCTACTCCTGTACCTACAGCAATACCTCTTCGTATGCCAATTCCAAATGTAGGATATAATGCTTTCATTCAAGCAGGTCATACAACAATTTGTCATGATCCATCAGGTGATGGACATAATTATATAACTATTACTCCTTCTAATAATGGAGTATTTAACGGTCATGTTCATCATGCTACAGATTTTCTTGGACCTTGCCCTACACCAGTACCAACACAAACACCTACTCTTCCTTCTATGCCAACAATAGCTGGATTTGGAGTTGAAGTTGAATCTTGGACAGAAGTTCTTGCTGGTTAATAGATCAAAATAAAAATTGGTGATACAGCTAAAAAGATATAATTTTATATTATTTTTTTTATTAATTGAAATTTTTCGCAAACAATTAGCATTTCTTCGTTCATTTCTATTCCTATTTTTTTACATTCTGATGAAAAAAAGTTCCAATGCACTTCTCTCCAATATTTAAGAGATAAATCACCCTCACCTTCTGATTTGGCATGATTTTCATCAACTAAATTAAAAGGGATTTTTTCTACTTTTGTTGATTTTATTATAGCTTTAGGAAGTCCCTTGCTATTTGTTATGATAGAAACTTGATTTTCTTTTGGTAATTCAATATCATAGTAAAAATAAATCTTTTCTAAACTTGCTGTTCCATATTTTTTACCAGATAAAACTAAATCTAATAAATAATCTGGATCACTTCCTCCAAAACACCAAGTATCAAAATTATTTTCTTCAATTTTATAGCCTTTCAAAACCTTATCATAATAAAAATCTAATATTTCATTATTAAAATCACAAATATTTTTGAAAGAAATATTTTTTTCTTTTATTTTCTCACTTAATAAATCACTAGAAATTATAAATATATACTTATCATTATCATAAATAGTTAAAGTAGAATCATTAATAAATCTGTTTAGATCATTTTTTATAAATTCAATATCATTTTTTTCATATTCAAAAAAAGTAAGATTTTCTAATAAAACCTTATGTTCTCTATCTAAAATAAGTACTTTCATAAAACCTTTTTACTTCAAATTATCAATAAATAATTTTTTTTCTTTAAATAACTCTTCATTCAAAAAATATTTATTTTTATGAAAAGTTTCCTCTAAAATATTTTTGTATTTTTGTTCTTCAAAATATTTTTTAAGATTTTTATCTAATGGTGTAGCTTGTTCAGAAATAAACCAATTAAAAGGCTCATTGTTTTCATAAACGCATCCTAACATAATTGCCCATGAAACTGTAGCTAAACTATATTTTTCTAGTAAATCTCTTTCTATTGCTTTTCTTTTTCCTTCGCATTCAGGAGAAATATAAGAAAATCGGACAGAATAAATCTGAGCATTATGAAAATGAGAGGGAATATTAATAAGACCGTTTAAACCTAGTCTTTCACATGTTATAAGTAATAGATCAAGAATAAGTTTACCTGTTTTTAATCCAGGATATTTTTGTTCTGGTAATCGGGGTCTTTCTGGACTAAATGTTTCTTTGGGGTTTTGTGAATAAAGCCATTCTATAACTAACATATCAAATGATTTATTTTTAGTAAAACTAGATAGGTTTTCATTTAAATTTATAACTTTTCTTCTTAAAATTATTTCACATAAAAGATGCTCTATATCAATATTATCAAAATATAATGCTAATCTTTGTCTATAAATATCTTTTGTTTGAACTTCTAATTTAATATTATTAAAACCTTTTTTATTGAGAGTTTCAAAAATACCATATTTATTAAAAGCATATTCAATGCCATCTGGTGAATAATAATCTAAAAAAAATGTTGAACCTCTTTTTTCTGGTGTTATAAATAATTCATCAAAATCAAAAACTATATCTTTTGCATTTATGTATTGAAGCTTTTGAGAAGATATTTCATGATAAATTTTTTTTAAAGGATTAATATTTTCTGTCATTTTTTATTTTAGAAGCTAAAAATTAAAATTCATTTGTTCAACAAAAAAATTTTTACAAAAAGTTTTTCTATGAATATCTGTTAAGCCATGTTTTTTTATTGCTTCAATATGATCTTTTGTTGCATAACCTTTATGTTTTTGAAAACCATATTCTGGATAAATCTCAGCCATTTTACTAATACTTCTATCTCTTGTTACTTTAGCTATAATTGAAGCACAAGATATTGATAAACTATGAAAATCACCTTTTATTATAGTTGTTTGAGGTATTTCTAAATTTGGAATTTTTTTATCACCATCAACTAATATATGTTGAGGGATATTCTTTAATCCATTAATACTTTCTCTCATTGCTTTAAAAGTTGCTTGTAAAATATTAATTTGGTCTATAATTTTTTCAGAAACAATACCCAAACTATAATCCAATACATTTTCTTTAATTATTTCAAAAAAATATTCTCTTTTTGCTTCAGTAAGTTTTTTTGAATCTGTTACACCAAGAAGTTTTGAAATTTTTTGAGGGTTATTTTCTAATATTACAGAGCAAGCTATTACATCACCTGCAAGGCATCCTCTTCCAACTTCATCTACACCAACAATTAAAGTTATATTTTTTTCCCAAAGAGAAGTTTCATATTCTAAGTTATTAATTTTATTACTAGTTTTATTAATCATGTTTATTAATCAAAAGGATAAGAGCGGATAAGTTATATTGATGGTGGGGGGAATGGGACTTGAACCTATGACCACCTGATTATGAGTCAGGTGCTCTAACCAACTGAGCTATACCCCCATCAATTTATTGATAGATTAAGTCTAACATAAAATAAGATTAAGTCAATAGATTATGAAACATTTTTTTTTTAATATTATTAAATATCTTTTCAAAAAAAACTATGCTACAATTTTTTAATTGTTTTTTAAGTTAGGATAATAAATTAGATAACTTAATAAGTTTAATAGATGTAGGTAATATTTAAAACCATTCCTTACAAGTTATTTGACCTAATTATTTAATTCAAAGTCTTAATATAGAAGATTTTTCTTCTTAGATATATTTTTGTAATTGAGAGATTTACAGTTTATGATTTCATCAAATGATATAAGACCAGGAACCACTATAAAAGTTGATAATGGAGTTTGGCAAGTAATTGAATTTCAACACGTAAAACCTGGAAAAGGTGCAGCTTTTGTAAGAACAAAGCTAAGAAACGTTAAAACAGGTAATCTTAACGAGAAAACATTTAGAGCGGGTGAAAAAATACCAAAAGCTAATATTGAAAAAAGAACCATGCAGTTTTCTTATGCATCAGGTGATGATTATATTTTTATGGATAATGAAACATTTGATCAAATGACAATAACTAAAGAAGATTTAGGAAATGTTGCCCTTTATATAAAAGAAGGTACAAATGTTCAAGTTATTAGCCATGATGGAGCTGTTTTTGGTGTTGAACCTCCTACCTTTATAGATTTAAGAGTAGTTGAAACAGACCCTGCTTATAAAGGTGATACAGCACAAGGTGGAACCAAACCAGCTAAACTTGAAACTGGTGCAGTTGTATCTGTTCCTTTCTTTGTTATTGAAGGTGATATGGTTAAGATAGATACTAGAAATAATGAGTACTTAGAAAGAGTAAAAGAGTCTTAGTAACTTTTTTTTATATAAATTTATTGTTTCTGTACATTTTTATGTGATGTATATAAATTATTTTTATCAAAATTAATTTATCTAGGGTTCTTATTTTACAAGGGACTGAAGCCACCTTGTTCAGGAGTATACATGTATATCTTTATTGAACAAGGTGGCTTCAGTCCCTTGTTTTTGCTCTAATAAAAAGAAAAAATGCCAATAAAAAAATGCCCAAAGTATTTATGAATTAACATTTTACTTTAGGCAAAGATTATTTTAATCTAATCATCAAATTCTTATTAACTTAGAGATCTTTCAACTATTTCAACAATATCTAAGTTTTCTATTTTCTCTTCAGCTTCTTTTGCACCTATACCATCACTAAGCATAGTTCTACAGAAAGGACATGCACTTGCTACTATATTTGCACTAGTTGTCATAGCTTGTTCGGTTCTAAGAACATTTATTCTTTCACCAATGGTTTCTTCCATCCACATTCTTCCGCCACCAGCACCGCAACACATCCCTTTTTCTCTAGTTTTTTCCATTTCAATAAGCTTTATGCCTGGAATTGCTTTAAGAATTTCTCTTGGGGCATCATAAATTTTATTATATCTACCTAAATAACAAGAGTCATGATAAGTTACAGTAGAATCAACTGTTTTTGTTGGTTTTACTTTACCACTTTGAATTAATTGATAAATTAATTCTGTATGATGAACTACATCATAATTTCCATTAAATTGAGTGTATTCATTTTTTATAGTATTAAAACAATGAGGACAAGCTGTTATTATCTTTTTTATATTATAACCATTCATTACTTCAATATTTGCTTTAGCTTGTTCTTGATAAAGATTTTCATTACCAATTCTTCTTGCAGGATCTCCTGTACATGTTTCTTCATTTCCTAAAATTGCAAAACTCAAACCTGCTTCGTTCATTATTTTTACTAAAGATCTAGCTATTTTTTTGTTTTTATCATCAAAAGAAGCTGCACAACCTACAAAATATAAATATTCTGCATCTGGTTTTTCTGCAAAAGTTTTTACATCAAGACCTTCAGCCCAATCACCTCTTTTTGAAGAACCAATTCCCCAAGGATTACCTTGTTTTTCTATATTAGTAAAAGTTAATACAACTTGTTCAGACATATCAGATTCCATCATAACTAAGTGTCTTCTTACATCAACTATTTTATCCACATGTTCTATAAGTACAGGACATGCTTCTACACAAGCAAGACAAGTAGTACAAGACCAAATTTCTTCTTTTTCATAAACTCTATCAATTAAATTATGTTCACTACTTTTTAAAGCTTCATCAGTTGCTTCTTTTAATGAAACACCTGTTTCCATTTTTATTTTTTCAGCTTCAGAAAGAGTTTTTTCTCCAGTTTCAAAAAGTTCGTATCTTAAATCAACAATTATTTTTTTAGGATTAAGAGGTTTTCCACTAAAATATGCAGGACATTCAATTTGGCAACGACCACATTCTGTACAAGCATAAACATCTAACAATTGTCTCCAAGTATAGTTTTCAAATGTATTTACACCTAAAGAAGGTTCATCTTTTTCAAATTCAGCTTCAATATCAATATATGATAATTGACCTAACGGTTTTGTTCTTCCAAAAAGAACGGTAAACATTGCAGCTAAAAGGTGAGAGTGTTTTGAAGCAGGTATATAAACTAAAAATATTAGAACAATTGCAACGTGAATCCACCAAAAGATATTATGACCTATATGCATTGCCATATTACTCATTCCTAATGAAAGGATAATACCTGAAATAAGATTTCCAGCATAAGCAGGGGTAAAATAATTAGCAGCATCTGTCATAAAAAATACAGTATCAGATGTTTTTGACATTGCTATTTCAAAACCATCTTTGAATAATGCAGAAAGCATTAACCCTAAAATAAAAGATAAAATTAATAAACCATCTTTATTTAAACTTAAGTTTTTTGGTTTTAATACTATTCTTCTATAATAAGCCATTCCTAATGCCATAATAACAAGTAGTTCAACTGTTTCAACAGCACCTAGAAAATATGGATTTCCTGTAAAAGGTAAATGAAATGGTTGATAAAAACCTTGTGCAATAAAATTAAATGTTTCTATGGTTATTACTAAAAATCCCCAAAAGAAAATTCCGTGCATTGCCCCATAAAGAGGTTCTTTAAAAACTCTTTTTTGCAATAAAACATAAGTCCAAAACAATCCTAATCTTTTTTTAGGATTGTCAATTCTATTTTCATTTTTGCCTAGCATCAAAAGTCTTATCTTATGAGCTAAAGCTGTACCAAAATGGTAAAGGGAGACCGATAATAAAAAAAATAATAAAATTTTTTCAAAATTACTTAGAAAATGATTCATAACTATGATTTAGATACCTCTATATAAACTGCATCACTTTATTGACCACACTATTATATCAAGCAAAAATTAAAATAAAAAAAAATATATCAATTCTTAAAATAAGTAGAGATGCATTGCAATGCGTCTCTAGAAAAACCATGAAATTAAATTAATGTCCTGCATACCAATCATAACCTTGTTCTGACCAATAATCTTTTGGTCTTTCAGTCATAACTTTAATATTTCCAATTCTTTTTATTTGTTTAATACCATATTTTAAAGGTGAAACCAATCTTAAAGGAGCTCCATGTTCTAAAGTTAATGGTTTTCCATTCATTTCATAAGCTAAAAGTGTTTGTTCATGTTTTGCTGTTTCTATATCAAGACCAACATAATATTTTTTATCTGGCGTTTCAAGATAAATATAATTTGAATCTTTTTCTATAAGATTATTTTTTTCCAAAAAATCTTTTAATTTAACACCTTTCCAATTTACAATTTTACTCCAACCTTCAACACATTTAAACTCTGTTGTCATTTCTATAGAAGGCATTGCTTTTATTTTATCAATTGAAAAAGCTTTTTTATTATTTTTTTGATCAAAAGTATTTAGTTCCCAAGAAGAAATATCAAAATCTTCATTCATTCCTATATCACCATTAGGTTTCATATCTTCGCCTTTTTCTTTTGGAAAAAGAGGAGCCATTTTATTTGGATCAAAAATTGCTTTAGTTACTTTTTCATTAAATTCATGAACTTTTCTTAGTGTTTTAGGAATTTCATCTTCTTTTTTTTCATTATTTATAGAAGTAAAAATAGCAAAAATAGCTACAAAAATAGATGCTACTATCAGAAAATTTATAAGTATTTTTTTATTAAGTTCTTTTTTTATTTGGTCTATTACTTCAACTGGTTCTTTTTTTTCTGCGTCTAAAGAGTTATCATCTGTATTATTTTTTTCTTCATTATTCATTTTCATTATTTACCTTTACAATTTCATATCCTGTAAGCATTCCCACAAAATTATTCCAACCAGCTCTTATAACT
>ERZ1292630.3977-Hain-H41-02um-R3-3977-length-12650-cov-5_pt1 | contig 12650 bp, 12 predicted proteins | sample MGYA00564408_ERZ1292630 | MGnify/ENA primary metagenome ERZ1292630 (study PRJEB36523, sample SAMEA6512641) | groundwater metagenome | collected 2019-01-08 | study: AquaDiva: Metagenomics assemblies of 32 groundwater samples | reverse complement strand
AAAGTATAAAACCAACCTGGTTTTTTGAGTAATTTCATAATTGTTCCACCTATAAGAGCGTAGATAAACTTAACAGCACCTAGTTGTTCTAAAGCAGATTCCATTCCGAAAGGGCTTGAAAGACTTCCTGCTGATGGAACAAAATAGCAAAGTCTTTTTGAAAGAAAACTAGGTTTTACATTTACAGGTTGTTTAAATCTTCCTTGTGTGATTGCTACAGGGCTTTCTGCCATAACTACAACATCACCTGGTTTTATAAAATCTCCTGCATATTTTTTTATTACTTCTGCAATATCATCACTTTCACTTAATAAATGAGTTTTTACAGGATATATTTTTGCTCCTGCTTCTTGTAATTCACTATAACTTTGTTTTAATTCTTCTTGATATGGAACTAAAATAAGATCTTTTTCTTTGTTATGCAAACCAGTTCTTTCATAAGTTTGGAATTTTATTTTTACAACAACAGCATGAACTTCTTTTAATCTTTCAAGATTTCCAGAAAAACTAGCTTTAACTTCAGTTTCAAAGTTTGACATTTCATCCATCAAAAACGCATGAAGATAACCATCTTCTCTAACATGTTCAACCTTAGGAGTTAAAGAAACATCTAATTTTATATCATCATAAAACTTTGTTTTAAATAAAATTTTACTTTCAATTTCAAATTTTACTAAGGTTAATTGATATTTGGTACTATAGTTTCTAAAAAAAACTTTTGACAAAAAAACTTGTTCAGAATCATTATCAGAAACTTTATCCCAAGTTATTTTATGCTCTTTAAATATTTCTATACCTTTTGTTTCTCTTGTTCTGTATATAAGTTCAAAACCTGCTAAACCTAATAAACCTAAAACTGCACCATACTTTAGTTTTTTACACATCAAAAATCTCTTTTCAAAAACAATTTCTATACATAATATAAATTCTACCAAAACAAAAAAAGTTAAGAACCTTAAAAAACAAAAAGTTCTTAACTTTTAATATCAAAATATTTATTTATAAATAATTTTTCATTATTGGCATAAGATCATTAAATGTTCTTCCATTTGCATTTTCACCAATAGCTTTCATTTTCCATTCGCCATTATGTAAATACATTTTTGCCATAATTAGAGCTGTATGAGCTCCTTGACAATTAAGTTCAAATTTTGCAACTTCTTTTCCATTGTGATCCATTAATCTACAAAAAGAATTAGCTACTTTATCAAAACTTTGTCCAGTAAAACTATTAACAGTAAAAACTAAGGTTTTTACATTAGCTGGTATTCTTGATAATTCAACTATTATTTGTTCATCATCTCCATCTCCAGCACCAGTAAGATTATCTCCTGTATGTGTGATACTGCCATCTTTACTTTTAAGTTGTCTAAACCAAACTGCATCAGTCATTTCATTCTGTTCATTAAACATAATGCAAGAGGCATCTAAATCTACAGAGGCTTCAGAAGCACCACCACCAAATAAACCACCTAAAAAACCACCGCTTTTTTGTGCTTTTACAGGATCCCAACCAAGTCCCATCATTACTTTTGTTAATTTAGATCCAGCTTCTTTTTCAAGATTTATTGCTTGACCTTTTGTAAGATTTATTCCCATTATTTTTAATTCCATTCAACTAAAAACCAAGTTAACAAATTTAGTATAAATTTAGATTAACTTCACTATCTAAATAAACACTAAAGCATGTTGTAATCTTGATTACAATACATTCAATTAATTATATCATATCTTAAAAATTATTTTCTAATCTTAATTTATTTTATATGTTTTTAGGATACATTCAACAAAAATTGATTTGAGAAAAACTTATGATTATAAATCTAAATTTACAATTATTTTATCTCATCACTCATCACTTTTTACTTCTCACTATGTTTATGTTATTCTGAAGAATAAAGAAATTTTGAAATAGGCAAAAAAATTTAAACAAAATGGTTAAAAATTTAGAAGGTATTATTTTCAGTTTATTTTTTGCTTTTGTTTCTATCTATATTTCAGATATTAGTTTTTTAAAAAATAATTTACATATAAATCCATTTATAATCTCTATTTTTATAGGTGTTCTTGTTGGAAATTTTTTTACTCTACCTGAAAGATTAAGACCAGGCTTAACTTTTACTTCAAAAAAACTATTAAGATTAGCCATTATTTTATTAGGTTTTAAAATTACCATAAACGAAATATTAACATTAGGAGTAAATAGTATATTAGTTATAACAATATCGGTTATATCTTGTTTTCTTTTTACAGTATGGTTTGGAACTAAAATAGGCTTGGATAGAAAATTAGCTATTTTATTGGCATCAGGAACTTCAATTTGTGGCGCATCTGCAATCATTGCAACAAACGAAATAATTAAATCGGATGATAAAGATTCTGCTATAGGTATTGCAATAATAAGTATTGTAGGAACAGTATCAATGCTATTATATCCAATTCTTTTTTATTACCTTAAATTGAATGAAAATTTCTATTCTGTTTGGGTTGGTTCTTCAATTCAAGAAGTAGCTCAAGTAGTAGGAGCTGGGTTTTCTATAAATGATCAAGTTGGAAAATTATCTAGTATGATAAAAATGAGTCGAGTTACCTTTATTGTTCCTGTTACCTTTCTTTTAGTTCTATCTGAGTTTAGAAAGTCAAATAGTGAAAAAAAAGAAAAATTTAAAGTAAGTAATCTAAATATCCCTTGGTTTGTATTGATTTTTGTAGGAATAATATTTTTTAATTCATTAAATATCCTTCCTTCTGAAATTATAAAAAACATAGTTTATTTGGACAATATTTTATTAACTTCAGCAATGTTTTGCTTAGGTTTAGGAATTACATTATCAAAACTTAAAGCAGCAGGAATTAAGCCAATTTACCTAGGTTTTATTTCAGGAATCCAAATTTCAATAACTTCTTTTGTTGTTAGTTATTTACTTTTTGCTTAATTATTTTTTATAAAGTAACTTAGGTTACTGTACTTTTTTTTGATTAGTAATATAATTAAAAAACTAAATATAGATTTTTAAGAGGAAAATATATGAAAAAGTATTTAAAAACTTTAACAATTGCGTTATCTTTATCATTTTTAAGCATACCTTCATTTGCAGAAGATAAAATGCCTGAAAAAAAGATGGATTCAATGAAAATGGAAGAATGTAAGATGGATCATAAACATGATGAAAAGTGTAAAATGGATCCAAAAAAGATGGAAGAGTGCAAAATGGATCATAAACATGATGAAAAATGCAAAATGGATCCAAAAAAGATGGAGGAATGCAAAAAAGATCATAAACATGATGAAAAATGTAAAATGGATCCAAAAAAGATGGAAGAATGCAAAATGCACAAAGAAAAAGGTTTTGAAACAACAATTTTTGGTTTACCTTTAAATGAAGGACCAATTGATAGAACAATGAGAGTAACTGTTGGTTTAGGTTTATTAGGTGCTGGTATATATGGTTTAAGTACGAAAGCAATAAGTCCAGAAATTAGTTGGAGTATGGTTGGAGTTTCTGCTGTTCCTTTAGCAACTGGAGCAAGTGGTTATTGTCCTATCTATCAATTATTTGGTTTAAAATATACTTTTTAGACATTAGTTGTTTTAGGTTATATAAAAAGGAACACTTTTAAAGCGTTCCTTACTTTTAAATATTAGTGTTCAATGATGAATAGTAATAATTATTTTATTTCATCATAGCTACTATGAAAATGAGCTCTTTTTCTTGATGGGTATAGATTATGTTTCTTTATTACAATATTTGTAGGTGCCGCAACTTGTAATGATAAATCTCCAACAACAGCTGAAACTAATTTTGTTACATTTGTAATAAAATCAAAATTTAATGTTTGATATGTATCTGTTTTTTTATGATATTCAGGTGTTGTATCACCATGATACCATTCTTCACAAATCCCAACCGCCTCAAATCCTGTTTCTCTAAAAGCTACATGATCTGTATCTCCACCATTTGTTCTTATGAGAGGAAAATTAAGATTATGATTTTTATTAACCATATTATAATAATCCCATAAAATACCATCTGGTTGCTCTATTTCCATATTATTATCTTTGTCAGAATCATATCCAACCATATCCATAGTATGAACAGAAGTTATTTTCATACCTTTCTTTTTAAAATCTTTTGCCATTGCATAACTACCAACTAATCCTAATTCTTCTTCGTCAAACCAAGCAAAAATAATATTTACTTTTCTTCCTTTTAATTCTTTCAAAACTCTTGATGCTTCTAAGACAGCAGAACTACCAGTAGCATTATCATCAGCACCCATATTTTTTACAGAATCCATGTGAGCTCCAACTAAAATATATTCATCGGTAGTTGTTTCAGCATTTAGGATTGTAAAAATATTATCGCCATTTTTTCTGTAGCTGTGCATTTCTGGTTTGTATCCGTATCCAACAAGAACAGATTTTATATATTCTTTTGTTTTTTGTCTTCCTTCAGTTGTTCCTCTTTCTGGTATAACAGAACCATCAGGTAATTTATTTTTACTTGATAAAACACCTAAATTTTGTTCTATATTTGATTTTATAACTAATGAATCAACAGAAGCTACTTTTTTAGAAAAAGTATTTACAGAATCATTTTCTAAGGAAACATTTTTTTCATTTCCAACACAAGAAAAAGAAAGTAACAAAAGTAAGGATAAAGGGATTATTTTTAGATTTTTCATTTTTTTACCTTAAACAAAATAAGAAGCAATTATAATATAATTTTAACTTTTTTAAAATATATATGCAAGAAGTATTTTTAACAAAAAAAGAGGCTTTTTATAGCCTCTAAAAATAAAAAGAATATTTTATACTGAAAAAAAATCAGTTATTTAAAAGTAGTTAATTATAAGTTTGCATTTAAAATCTTATTATCTTCTTACTTTTTAATGATCTATTAAAATAACCTTTTTGGTAATTGAGTAAAATTTTCTATATCTATAGAAAAATTAAATCCTACTTTTAATGCTTCAGGATATTTACCAACAGAAGAAAAAGTTTTTCCTGTTAAGGTTGATTCGTTTGTATTTCCAACATATAAAGTAACAATATGTGGTGAATAATCTATTCTTTTCTTTATTCCTGCACTCCAAATAAAGCTTTTTTGTGAAATTAAATTAGAATCAAATGGAATTACGGCATCACCAAACAAAGACCAATTATTCCAAACTCTAACAATGGTATTGACACCAATTGCCTGAGCAAATGTTGAAGTAAGTCCATCAATTTTTGGATCACCAAAATAATTCATCAATCTGTAATTTAAACCTAATTGCCAAATATCATTAAAAAATACTTTACTTGCTGTTATATCAAGTCCTGCAACTCTTCCTCTTGAATTAAAAGATATTTTTGGCGTTAATGAAAATAAATCTTTTGCAAATTCATTAAATATTTGGTATTTTATACCGCCTTCAAATTCATCTCTCAATGTAACTGCAAAATCAGCTTGAAGATTATTAATAGGAGAATAAGATAAACTAAAATAAGGATTACTACCACGAGGGAAACTACTCAAATAGTAATTATGAGAGTATTGTATAGAAAAAGTATCTCTATCATAAGCAAAAGGAGAAACTATATTTAATGAGCCTTCTTTAAATACTTTATTAAAATGTTTTTTATCATGATCATATTCTTTTGCATGATGTTCTTGTTCATCACATTCTTCATCATCGTCATTATCCGCATAAGCTGAAAATGAAACAAATGGTATTATGAGAAGTGATAACAGTAACTTTTTACTCATACTCTAAACCTCTAAGATAAAATATAAACTTCTATTATTAAATAATTGAACAGAATTGCTATTAATTATGCCAGATTTTTTGTAGCAAAAAATAAAGAATAATAAAAATTTCTTAGAAATTAAAACTTTAAAAATATATGAAGAAGTGGTATAATTTTTCAATACCTTACGTTTTTAAAAATTTAGGAATAAGTAAAGATCCTATTGTTTCAATTATAGAGAAGTTTTTACTGTTTTTGAAGGTTAATTTATAGTTAAAAAATAAAAAGGCTTTCTTTGGGTTTTATTTTAGAGGTTAACATAAAAATGGCAACTAATAAAAATGATGATATTAATAATGTTATAGCTGATGAAAATACAGATTTTTCAGGAGTTTCTAATACATTCGATTTATACACATCAGAAAAATTTATAGATCCAAATGCTAAAGTTTTATCTAAAAATAATGATAGCAAAAGAGAAAGTACTGAAAATTTTAATGATTTGAAACCAGATCTACAATATAAAATACTCACAATACAAAATCAAGTAAGTAAGGATAAAATTGACAAGTTATTAAATAGAGATAAATCTGAAGATTTAAAAAATTTAAAAAGTGATGATCCTAAAATAACTGAATCAGAACAGAAAGCTATTATGAAAAACCTTAATAAATGGGAATCGACTAAAGAAATAAATGTGGCAAATGCCTCTGTCGTTGCCTCTTGGTTGGATAAATTTAGTAAATTAAAATAATTTTATATGTAGGTTATTAATTTTATGAACATATCAAAAAATGTCGTTCCGATAAAAAAAGTTCTTCCTAAATATATAGAAGAAGATAAATGTAATCTTTATTTAAAAGGATTAAATTTTGCCTATATAGATTCTCAAGATATATATGAAAAATCTTTAGATGCACTTATAAAAGGAAATAATAACGAATGTTTAAAAATTATGATTTTTGGTTTGGATATGGATCGTAAATACACACCATTACTAAATTTATGTAGAACTATGCTTTTTGGTTTATCAGATTTATTAAAAACAAGTGATTTTGAGACATGTAAACATAAATATAAAAATTTTAAAGATCAAAAATCATCGTTATTAAAAAAAATAAATGATTTAAATGATAAAATAAATGATTTAGATAATAAACTAGATGATGTTAGAGAAAAATCAGAAGAATTAAGACCAACATCTTTTATTACAAAAAAATTATTTTTATTTTATAGACTTGCTCTTAGAAAAACTGAACCAGTAAAACAAGAATACATTTTTGAGAAAAATAATTCAGCATTAGTTATAGAAAAATTACAAGACGAAATATTAAAATTAGATAAACTTATAGAAATAGAAGAAGTAACTCAAATACTAAAACTAATTGTTGAAATATGTGCTACACCTATAAGATTTGAATGGACTTTATCTAATTCTAATTAGTTTTTATTTAAATAAAAAAACTAGCCTTTGAGCTAGTTTTTAAGTTATTTTTAGATCTTATATTTCAACAGTCATAACGGTATATAAAGCAATAGCTAATTTAATTATTATTCTATCTTTTTCTTTTTCAACTTCAGGTAATTTAGAATATGCTACATCAACGGCTGTACCTTTTGCATAAGTATTTCTTTTTAACCATTCAGAATGAATAGATGCACTAGATTCTTCTATAAACTTAGAATCCATTTTTGTTTTATTACTTCCAGCTTTATAAACAATATTAGATGCTACTAAAGCTGAATCTCTATTCTCTTTTTTCCAATCTTCTGGTAAATCACTATAATTGGTATTTGCTATATCTAATTTATTACTGTTATTATGTGCTTTAATCCATTTTTCATCTTTTGTTTCTTTTGGTCTTGGTTCATAAGTTCCATCTGGCTTTTTTCTTGCATCTCTCCAATTATCATGTAATTTACTTGCAAGTTCATTAACAAATTGGTCTTTACTCATTTTTTTTGTAGCTGATGCAGTAACAGATTGTTGAGATAAATCTTGTAATTCTAATGAATTTTGTTGTTGAGTACATGAGAACAACAAAGTAGCAGAAAGCAACATAAAAGAAAGTTTTTTAATCATTTTTTCAATTCCAGATTTAAATAAAATTAAATTTTGTATAACTAATTATTAAGTATAATTGGTAATTTTATAAAAATCAAGTTTTTGATAAACTATTTTTTTTGATAATATTCTTGATTTCTGCCTATATCTCTATGTCTTTCTGTAACATAGTAATTTTTTGTTTTTAGCTCTTCAGATAACTTATTTGCAATAGCAACAGATCTATGTCTTCCACCAGTACAACCAATTGCAACAGTCAAAAGAGATTTACCTTCTTCTTTGTAATGAGGAATTAGATAAGTTACAAAATCTAAAAATTTCTCTAAAAATATTTGAGTTACTTCTTTTTCAAAAACATAATCTCTTACAGGTTGATCTAATCCTGTTTGAGCTTTAAGATCTGCAATATAGTGTGGATTTGGTAAAAATCTTACATCAAACATTAAATCTGCATCAATAGGAACTCCATATTTATAACCAAAAGACATTATAGAAATTCTCATAGAAGAAGTTGTTATTTTTTTATCCAAAATAGTTTCTGTAATAGAAGCTTTTAATTGATTAACAGATAAATTTGAAGTATCTATAACATTATCGGCATAACCTTTTACTTCTTCTAACATAGAACGCTCAATTTGAATAGAATCAAGTAAAGCTGATTCTTCACTCAAAAGAGGATGTCTTCTTCTTGTTTCACTAAATCTTTTTATTAAAGCTTCATCAGATGCATCTAAAAAAAGAACTCGATAATTAAAACCAGTATCTTTTAAAGATTGAATTTCTTTCGTAAGTTCTGTAAAAAATTTACCACCTCTTGTATCAACAACTACTGCAACCAAGGCAAATTGACCTGATGTCATTTTTATAAAAGGTATTAAAAGAGGAGGGATAAAATTATCTACACAGAAATAACCAAGATCTTCAAGTATTTTTAATGTACTACTTTTACCGCCACCAGATATACCAGTAACGATAAGTAGTTGAGTTGGTTCATTTACTAAAGTTTGATTATTATTTTCTTCCATAAGTTTATTTTATCCAAAAATATATTAACCTAAAACAGCTTTCATATATTCTCTTCTCATCATTGCAATAGAATCGATAGATATTTCTTTAGGACAAGCCGCTTCACATTCACCATGATTAGAACAATCTCCAAAGCCTTCTTTTTCCATTTGCTCAACCATGTTAATAACTCTGATTTTTCTTTCTGGACTACCTTGCGGTAATAAAGCTAATTGAGATATTTTTGCACCTGTAAATAATGATGCTGAAGCATTAGGACACGCTGCAATACAAGCTCCACATCCAATACAAGAGGCATAATCAAAAGCAGTATCTGCTTTAACTTTTTCTATTGGTAAGCAGTTAGCATCTTGAGCATTTCCTGTATTAATAGAAACATATCCGCCAGCCATAATTATTCTATCCATAGCAGCTCTATCAACAACCAAATCTCTTATAATAGGCATTGCAGCAGCTCTTATAGGTTCAACTACAATATTATCACCATCTCTATAATGTCTCATGTGTACTTGACAAGTAGCAGTTCCTTTCATTGAGCCATGAGGAACTCCATCTATTACCATATTACAAGATCCGCAAATACCTTCACGGCAATCACTATCAAATTCTACAGGCTCTTCACCTTTTTTTATAAGTTGTTCATTAAGTAAATCCATCATTTCTAAAAAAGACATATCAGGATTCACATCTGGAATAGAATAGTCAACAAATTTACCAGTATCTTTACAACTTTTTTGTCTCCAAATCTTAAGATTGACTTTCATTTTTTTTGATGTTGCTTGACTCATATTTATTACCTATACCTCTCCTATTTATAACTACGTTGAGTGAGTTTTACGCTTTCAAAAACTAGCTCCTCTTTGTGTAATTGAGGTTCAGCTTTTTCACCCTTATGTTCCCATGCACCTACATAACAGAAATCATCATCATTACGTAAAGCTTCACCTTCAGATGTTTGATATTCTTCTCTGAAATGTCCACCACAAGATTCTTCTCTATTTAAAGCATCTCTAGCCATGAGTTCACCTAGTTCTATAAAATCACCTAATCTGAATGCATACTCTAGGTTTTTATTGTAATAAGTTTGTTCTCCTGGAACTAAAACATTTTGCCAAAATTCATCTTTAAGATTAGAAATATCTTTTATTACTTTAATAAGACCTTCTTTATTTCTAGCCATACCAACGTTATCCCACATTAAATGACCTAATTGTTGGTGATATTCTTGAACAGTTTTATTTCCTTTTACAGATAAAAGTTGATTTAATTTAGCTTTTACTTCATCTTCAGCTTGTTTAAAAGCATCATGCTCGGTTGTTACTTTTTCTAGTGTATTTGCAGCTAAATATTCACCTAGTGTATAAGGTATTACAAAATAACCATCAGCTAAACCTTGCATTAAGGCACTAGCTCCTAAACGGTTTGCACCATGATCAGAAAAATTAGCTTCTCCTAAAACATGTAAACCAGGAATTGTACTCATAAGATTATAATCAACCCAAAGTCCGCCCATTGTATAATGAACAGCAGGATAGATTCTCATAGGAACTTTGTATGGATTTTCTCCAGTAATTCTTTCATACATATCAAAAAGATTACCATATTTAGTTTTTATACTTGCTTCGCTTGTTCTTTTTATAGCATCGGTAAAATCAAGATAAACAGAAAGACCTGTATCACCTACACCATTGCCTTCATCACAAACATTTTTAGCATTTCTTGAAGCTACATCTCTAGGAACAAGATTTCCAAAACTAGGATATCTTCTTTCTAAGTAATAATCTCTTTCATTTTCAGGAATCACATCAGGAGATCTAGAGTCTCCTTTATTTTTAGGAACCCAAACTCTACCATCATTTCTTAAACTTTCACTCATAAGAGTTAATTTTGATTGATAATCACCAGAAACAGGAATACATGTTGGATGTATTTGTGTATAACAAGGATTTGCAAAGAAAGCACCTTTTTTATGAGCTCTCCAAGAAGCCGTAACATTTGAATTTTTTGCGTTTGTAGAAAGATAATAAACATTTCCATATCCACCAGTACAAAGAAGAACTGCATCTCCTGCATGTCTTTCTATTTCACCAGTTAAAAGATTTCTAGTTATTATTCCTCTTGCTTTTCCGTTAACCAAAACAAGATCAAGCATTTCTCTTCTATTGTAAAGTTCAATTTTTTTAAGAGCTACCTGACGCATTAAAGCACTATAAGCACCTAAAAGAAGTTGTTGACCAGTTTGTCCTCTAGCATAAAAAGTTCTTGAAAGTTGAGCTCCACCAAAAGAACGGTTATCAAGTAATCCACCATATTCTCTTGCAAAAGGAACACCTTGAGCAACACATTGGTCAATTATATTTCCACTAACTTCAGCAAGACGATGTACATTAGCTTCTCTTGCTCTGTAATCTCCACCTTTTATGGTGTCATAAAATAATCTCCAAACACTATCACCATCATTAGGATAATTTTTTGCTGCATTAATACCACCTTGAGCAGCGATACTATGAGCTCTTCTTGGTGAATCATGAATACAAAAAGATTTTACATTATATCCAAGTTCTGCTAATGAAGCGGCAGCAGATGCTCCAGCTAAACCAGTACCAACAACTAGGACAGTAAATTTACGTTTATTATTAGGGTTAACAAGGCTAACATGGCTTTTATGATTTGACCATTTATCTTGTAAGTTACCAGAAGGTATTTTTGAATCTAACATTTTATATTCCTCCTTTTGTTAAGAAAATCCAAACAGGTAGCACTAAAAAGCCTATAGACATTAATAATGCGAAAACAAGTGCTGCTGTGTATATAAGAGAAGAATATTTTTTATTATTTGCTCCTAATGATTGAAAAGCACTCCAGAAACCATGTCTTAAGTGCAAACCTAATAACATCATTACACCTGCATAACCAAAGGCATATAAAGGATTCTGAAATTTTTCAATAACGAGTCTATACATATCTCTTGCTTCTTCACCATGTAAAGTGGTTATATAACCTTCCTTTATACCTGGTCCAAATTTAAAAGTGATAACATGTAAAATTGTAAAAATCAGAATAATTGATCCTGTTACAATCATACTTTTAGAACTAGCACTTTGTTTACTAGCCCCTCCAGCACTTTGCTGAATAGCATATTTAACAGGTTTTGTTTTCTGTTTTTTTAAGGCAATTGATGTTCCTATTGCACCATGCACAACAAAAACACCTAATAAAGCTAATTCTACTACCCATAGAATTGGCCCTAAGCTCTCTAATTTAAGAGCGTAATTATTAAAAACATCTGCACCTATAAAAAGTTGCAGATTCCCAAGAAGATGTCCGAGAACAAATACACACAGAGCTAATCCAGTTAATCCTGTTAGTACTTTTCTTCCTATTTGAGAAGTTAAAGCATCAGTAAATTTCATATTTTGTTAACTTTCTAAGATTATAAAAAAAAATTATAGTTAATAATAAAATCAAAGTAATTATACGAAATTTTATAGTGATTTTGTATTAATATTAGTTAAAAATTTTTTTGACAGTTATTTTTATATGAAATTTTAAGATTTATAAGATTATCTTAAATCAAGAAAGTATAAGCAAAAACAAGCTTTAAAATGATATAATAAAAATTAGATAAAAAATAAATTAAACATTTATCGATTTTTTTTTTGATTATTATATTATAATTTAATAAAAAGTAAAGGTCTAAAATAATTGATTTCAAAAAATAGCTATTTAAATAATATTCTAAATCTAATTCTTAAGAAAAGAACTATTTTTTTTAAAATATTTTTCATACTTCTGGTTGCTATAAATTTTTCTTGTTCTTCAAAA
>ERZ1292630.3976-Hain-H41-02um-R3-3976-length-12650-cov-5_pt1 | contig 12650 bp, 7 predicted proteins | sample MGYA00564408_ERZ1292630 | MGnify/ENA primary metagenome ERZ1292630 (study PRJEB36523, sample SAMEA6512641) | groundwater metagenome | collected 2019-01-08 | study: AquaDiva: Metagenomics assemblies of 32 groundwater samples | reverse complement strand
AATGGCGTTACGCTCGTCGATACCTTGGATCTTTTGCTTACTTCGGATCTTCAGCAGAAAAGTCCTGCAGCTTATAAATTAGTTTTTGAATTTAGGCAGCTCGTGGATCTATTTAAAACCAATAAAGCCAAGATTCATGTTTTATTGGAACACCAAGTTTCAAAAGCGTTTTTTGATTTTTTTAGAAATTTTCCGGTAAAATACAATGAAGAACATATTCATCTCACTGGGGCCTTAACTTCAGAATTTATTTACCCTCATCTTAAAAAATTACTGGATGGTCCCAACAAGGCTATTTACGAAGAAAGAATAAAACAAATTTATGGTGATGATGCCGTTCCAATAAAAAACTCAAAGGACGTAGATAAGTTAATTCGCCTGAGTGAAAATGAAGGTTTTTCAACCTATTTAAAAATTTTATATTTGCCGCAATTGATTTTCATTTCAAAAGAAATCCATTCCGAAGCATCTTATCATTTAGCCAGCGAGCTTTACACGAAATACAACGTCGGAAAAATCAGACTTAAATTTTCTTTATCTCGGTCATCGGCCAGCCAAGCAGAACAAATCCCAGGAATTAGCCAAGTCACTTCTGAAGACGTCGTCTTGGGATTATTTGAAGGTTTTCAAAAATTTAGAAAAGAACATCCTGACTTTAAATTTATTCTTTCGCCGTCCTTTCGAAAAGAAGCTCACCATTTTGATGCATCCAATTTTAAAACTCGTCGCGAACATTTCATGAGTCAAATTAATGAAATTATTCGAATGCTCGATAAGTATCCTCAATTAGCCGAGCACTTAACTGATGTCGATACTGTCGGCGACGAAAAAGAACTTTATCGAAAAGAGCATTTCAATGAAATGCAAAATGGCTTTCGAAAACTGCATTACCGCGGATTTAAAATTCGTTCGCATCACGGCGAAACATTTCACACCTTGAAAAAAGGCATTCAAGCCGTAGATAATGCTATGAACATTTGGCACATTGATACTCTTGAGCATGGAATTAGTCTGGGAATAAATCCCAACTTTTATTTTCACCGCCTATATCAAGAGGCTTTGAAAAAAAATTCAAAATCATTAGCAATTTCGACCGACGATACGATTCACCGCGAACTTATTGAGCTGGACTGGGGAAGTTCAAAATTTGTTTTGGATAAGCTATTGGCTGGCACAAAGTTGGACGAAGACGAACAAACTTTATTTTTAAAAGCAAAATTCCATACGGCTCGTGAAGTTGAACATTATCAACATGACGTTTTAAATCGACTCATTCAAAAAGACGTCGATTTGATCGCGTTGCCATCTTCGAATAACAAACTTACTGGTAAATTTGAAGATTATAAAGATCACCCTTTTTCTTGGTGGGAAAAAAAAGGAGTGTTGTTAGGTGTGGGAACCGACAACTATGTCACTCTTAATACCAATTTTATTCAAGAGATGTTGATTTTGCTTTACACCGACGCGGATGATTTGAAGATTACAAAATTACTGATGGTTGTGACGGGGGAAACGCGTCGACCTTTAATCAGTCATTATCTTTGGAAAATGAGAAAAAAAACTGAAAATTAAATTTTGAATTTTAAGAGGTCCTCGTGAGCGCAAAAGGCTTTTTTAAAGAATTTTTCAGCAAAAAAATGTTGTTGATATTTTTTATGGGTTTTTCCAGCGGATTACCTTTGCTCTTAACTAGTGGCACACTGAAAATTTGGTTAGCTCGTGAACAAATTGATATCAGTATGATTGGTTATTTCAGCTGGGTGGGTTTATCTTATTCCTTAAAGTTTATTTGGGCACCGCTGTTGGATCGATTTAGTTTTTTTGGTTGGGGAAGAAGACGAAGCTGGATGTTAATGACTCAGGCTTGTTTAATGGTATTGATCTCGTCCATCTTCTTTTTTAACCCGGCAAATTCTTTACATATCATTGCAGGAATTTCAGTACTTATCGCTTTTTTTAGTGCGACTCAAGATATTGCTATCGATGCTTATCGCCGAGAATATTTAGAAGATGCAGAACTTGGTATGGGTTCCAGTGTGAACCAATATGGCTACCGTATTGCTATGTTACTTTCTGGAGGCTTAGGAATTGGAATGGTTGGCTCTTCTTGGGCTGGACTGACTTGGCAGCAGCTTTATTTACTGATGGGTGTACTGATGTCTTTAGGCATGGTTGCGACCTGCCTGGCTCCAGAACCCAAAGTAGAGAAAGAGCTCAAGCCTAAAACTTTAAAATCGGCAGTGTTGGATCCTTTCAAAGAATTTTTAACACGTGATAAAGCTTTTGTTATTTTGCTTTTTGTTTTCTTGTTTAAATTAGGCGATGCACTTTCCGGAGCGATGTTAAGTCCCTTCTATGTGCAAATGGGTTACTCCAATGAGGACATCGGATTAATTGCAAAAACTTTTGGATTGATTTCCTCTTTGGTTGGTTTGTTTATTGGCGGCGCAGTTATTTACTCAGTGGGAATCTATCGATCGCTAGTGACATTTGGTATTTTACAAGCTTTGTCCACGGCCAGTTTTGCCTTAATTACTTTTACGGGACCAGCCAAGTGGGCTTTGGCTTTTGCAGTGTGTTTTGAAGATATTTCTTCAGGCATGGGGTCTGCGGCCTTCTTGGCATATCTTGCAACAATCACTAACAAAAGATACACGGCGACTCAGTATGCAATTTTATCAAGCTTAGCGACATCTGGTAGGAATTTCTTTTCTGGATTTTCTGGAAACATGGTTAAGGCTTTGGATTGGGCCAATTTTTTCTATGTCTGTGCGCTCATCGCCATTCCAGGCTTGCTGATGCTGTTTGTACTGGGAAAGGTGTCTAAGAAATAGACACCACCTGGCAAAAAGTGAAAAATAATTTTTTATTTTAGAATTGAGCCATAGAAGTAATTCCAATTGGATTTGTAAATAGAACACACCTCAATTCTACAAAAAAATTTGGTCTGTTAATTGCTTAGAGTATTTGTTATGGAATTAAAGCAATGAAGCTTCTTTTAAAAATACTCTTTTTAATGATGGGTTTTAAGTCTGCAAATGCAGGCATATCTGATACCCTTCCTGAGGGCATAAACAGCCCTATTTTTAAATTTGGATTAGTTCAAGGCTTGAATCAAAAATACAATAAAGCTGGTGAATTATGGCGACTGAGTGACCTGTATTCCATTGAATTTGATGCTCCTACTTTAGCTAAAGTAAACCCTCAGGCACAGGTTCTTATTAGTGCTTTAAATAAGTTTGGCAATCAGCGCTTAGGGGACGCCTTAAACTTAGGAGTCCTTGAGTTTAACATCGATCCCACAGTGAGTTATTTTGCCCCAGTTTATGCTCGTGGAATCTCCAATAAATGGACCATGGCTTTGGCTCTACCTATTATTACCTATAAAAATACTGTTAAAATTTCTCGATCATTTTCAAACGTTGATTTTTATAAACAAGAATTTGGTGGAAAGTTTCCAGAGTTAGATCAAGCCTTAAATACTGATTTAGGTGCGGAAACTTTGAAGGCGATTTCGGCAGCCGGTTACAAACCTCTTGTCGATAAAAATGAAACTTTTTTGCACGATGTTCAGCTCGTCAGTTTTTACAATTTGTTTTCGCAAGATAGAATAAGTGTAATTCACTCAGCTTATTTAGGACTACCGACAGGACCGAAATTTGATCCTGATGATATCACGGCCTTGAATATTTCGGGGATGACATCACTAGAAAATGGCGTCACATTCGCGTACAACATGGATTATGGAGTTACCTTCATGTCCACTCTGTCATATCTCTACAGTCTTCCTGATCAAATCACAAAACGTGTTCCGCGAAATGAAGACGACATTTTACCCAATGATTCAACAAAAGAGTCTATTCGCAGAACAACGGGCTCGAAAACCACGTTAAAAAATGAATTGGCAGTCAAATTCAATGATAAATACAAAGTGGGAGTAGGCCACGGGTATGCACAAAAAAATTCTGATTCTTATTCAGGATCCAACGGCAGTCGCTACGACCTTCTGACAGCAAATACAAACACACAAGAACAGACGGCTTCTTTATCACTGTCATATGACACCGTTAAAAGCTATTTTAAAAAACAAGCAGTCATACCGGCAATTATTTCCTATGATCTATCGAGCGCCTTTGCCGGTCAGAATATTGAAAGAAAAATTATACAAGAAATCAGTTTTATACTCTTTTTTTAGGACGGTTTATGAAAACAAATTTTACCCTACTTATCACCTGCTTAGCTATTATGAGCTTTTGGGTAATTTCGTGTGCAAAGTCCGGAGAAAAAGGCGCAGAGAAACATCCTGGATCAGGACGGCGTGATACTGGTGCATCATCAAAAGTTGGGAACCAAGATATTTTAGAAAAAAATCAAGAGACTTTTAAAGCTTGCTTGAGTCACAAATTAGAAGATCTTTTAACGATGGAATTTTTTGGAAATAATACTTTGACCGGAAAAAATCTTACAAAAGTTCTGGGCAAATTAACTGGCCAGCAAGATTTAAAATCGGCAGTCGAAGAGTTGAATAATTCGCAAAAAGAATTATTTGCCGCTGTGTCGGTGCGATTTGATTTGGCGGTTGCTCTTGTCAGGCTGAATAAAGATTTAAGCGCAAAAGAAAAGTTTTTATTTTATGAAAATGTGTTCGAAGTGCTTTTCCCTCTGGGTGAAAATGCGCTGACCGACGATCAGGCTGAAGAGATTGCTAAAAAACTGCAATCAACTACAACTAGTTTTTTTGACAACAACCAATTAGTTGATGATCTTTCTCATCTGATGGAAAACGACACATCTGATGCTGGGAAAAAAGAACTTCTTGAAAAGGTAAAATCATTCGTACCGCAGCAAAAGGAAAAAATTGAAGTTAAAAAAGCTCGAGTAAAAGCGATTGCTGACCGAATTGCAAAAAAAGATAAAAAAATTAAAGAAGACTACGACAGTTTAGCAAAAGAATTGCTTTCTTTATCAGGAGTTTTGGAAAAGAAAGCGTGCAGTCAAATGGCAATTGAGAACACTGAAAATAAGGGCGATGTTTTGCAGGCCTATTTACAATCGCTCAAGTCCATGATTGATCTTGAGTCGATGAAAAATGTTAAACCTTAGAGGTTGTTGGATGAAGACGTTTAAGTGCTGGATTATGATGTTAGGTTTATCAGTGGCGTTTACGTCCTGTGCGCCGCCATTGCAAATGAAAGAAAGAACACCTCCAAAAACTGACTTCACTCCTCAATTTAATGAACTTCAAGAAACAGCGATGAATGGGGGAGTGGAATCATTTCCACTTGCTTGGAATGGGACAATTAACACCAATGATTATTTTGAATTAGTAACAAATCTTTTAGAACAATCTCAATTGACTCAAAACTTGCGAATGAAGCGAGCCGCACAACAATTAGTTGATAAATTTGAAGCCACCAAAAATTCAGTTAATAAAGTTAATTTTGAAGCTACGCCATTTCTTCAGTTGCTAATCGCTCGAGCCGAACCCGAAGTCCGTTCAACGATTGTCGAAATCGATGCTGGTATCGAAAAAGACATGGAAAAGTTAAAAAACCTGATTGTTGATTTAAATAAAGAATTTGAATGGCCTAAAAAAATCGATTTTGATCAATCTATTGTGTTGGTTCAAAGCTTCCTGGATAAATTAATTTTGAGTATTCCTCTGCTAAAATTGCAACCAGTCTTCGAAAAACCCTTAATGAAAGAGTTAAAGACTCAAGGCGATGAAAGTCTTAAAATGTTACGAGGTTATTCAGAGCAAATAAAGCAACCCAAGACTCCTTCGGTAATAATAACCGCAATTGAAGAGATAGTTACCAATTTTGATGTCGAATTAGATAAAAAAAATAAAAAATTAATAGCTGACGGCAAAAGAGTCGGCAAAAAAATAGATAAATATAAAAATGCGGACGGTGCATTGGATGTCCTATTAGAGATATGGCTTATGCTGGATGAAAAAGGACGGGCCGAGAATATTAAACCGGTGTCTGCTGATTTATACGACTTTCTTAATGGAAAATCAGAGTCGACAATCAGATGTATCGTACGCCCAGGGTGCATTTCTCCATGGCAAGATTTCTTGGCCACATTTTTTGTAAAACCAAAGTTAGAGGATTATGGTCTTGAAAAACTGCGAAGAAAGTTGAATGAAAGTGCTCATGCATATGCATTAAGTGCGCTTGAAGAAGAAGTTTCGAAGACCTTGCCGACATTGTCTCAGATGGTTATTGATAAAATTTGCCAAAAAATCGCAGAAGAAAGAAAAGAAATCGCTCTGATCAGTTCCGATGTCGTTAAATTCATTCGTTTAAAATTAATTGACTGGGGAAAAAAGAATTTCGATAAAGCATCTTCGGATTTGTCGTCTTACGAAAAGCCACTCATTGAAGTGACTATGGATAGAAGCCATAATGTTAATCTTGAGGGAACAGGCTCAGATTCAATGCAAAGTTCAAGTGCAGCGATAGGCGCAAGTTTAGAAACCTATTCCTGGTTGATGAATTCAAATACTAAAAATAATAAACACTTTACCCGTGTATTTATGAATCAGCTTAATAAAGTTTTAGGTTTTGGTGGCGTTGAATTTCGACCTGGATATATTAATCTTGGGCTTGTCAGATCTGTCGAATCAGCTAACATTAAGTTCAGTTTAAGAATAGCTCCAAATTCACCACAAAGTTATGTTCTTGTAGATTTTCTTCCATTAAAAACCGAATACACCACTCGATCCGAATCCTTAAGTTTAAATGTGAGCGCAAAATCACAAAGTCTTTTGTTCGGTGGTTTAGTTAGCTTTATGGAGTACCTGAAGGATTGGAATGCCAATGATTTCGATCTTTACCTGGGAAAACAGGACGCAGCCCAGCTTTTTTCACCAGATGGGCAGGAAAGTGGACAGAAACTTTTTCCTAAGGATGAATTTTTCAAACTCATATTTGCTCATACGGCAAATATGTTAACAAACGTCACGAAAGAGAAAACACCATTTATACTTTTTCCTGAATCAGGACAACGTCTATGGGCAGATCAAATGGATCAGGCGACGGCGCCAGTGACCATGGTTGGTGTTGTCGACATAAAAGCTGGTGTAAAATCGGATATCGTACGGAGCGAAAATGTTTCACGATGGATATCCGCTTTCGGTAAGTTCTTGGCAAAAACTCAGGACATAGAAAAAACCAAGTCAAAAGAGCTTATCGAAAAAGATTTAGCAACCGGAAAATCGCCGATAGATTTGATTAATGAAAATAAAGTAAACATTATGAAGCTTATGGTCGGATTGGGTAATCTTCTATCCAGTCAAATGATAAACAAGGACGGCCTTGTTTATGAAACTTTGAAAGTTCAAGATCTTAGCAATATTGGAACTACTCACAATTTAATGGACCAACTATTGGCAATCGACGCCTTGTTGACCTTGCATGAAGTCGCTGAGATGAAATCCTACTTGTGGTCTGCTCTTAGTATTTACGAAGGACTGCAAAAACATATTAATTTAAAAACTAATTTTTATGAAATTGGTGAAGTAAAGGTTGCTGATCCGGTAGTGCTTTCTTTTATGGTTAAAACGATGAACCATCTTTTGCCGCACTTAAAAATAAAAGAACAAGAACAGCTGCGTTACCAAATCGGTATTTGGAATTATCATTTAGAAAGACTTGATTAAAGCCTTAGGCGTGTCCTCATTTGAATAAGCTACTGTGGACACGCCCTATTATAACTTTAAAAAATGACGAGTTTCCGAGGATATATTTCGCTTTATTTCCGGTGCCTGCTTTATTTTCGACTTCAATTTTGCGCCGACATTCAAGGCGGTTTGTTTATTACCCATTTTTCGATGGATTTGAACCAAATGATCTAAATCAACTTCCGATGACCCTGAGCGGTTCAAGCGGTTGAAAATATCCAGGGCTGCTGAATATTTTTTTTGACGAAAATATATTTTCCCCAACAGCTGTAGTCCTTCAGAATCAAGAGGTTTATCTTGGGTGGCAATGGTAAGTAATTGAAGAGCCACATGGGGATCTTTCGCACAGGAGGCTAAACTGAGGTGTATTGGCGACTTTAATTTTGGTTGTTGAATAATCATATCGGTGAATAGATCCGTAGGCAAAGCTAGAATTGAGTCACAATCACCAACAGATTTTAAATAGGCAATAGCTCTGTAAATTCCCAATGCTGATCGATCCTGTCGCAAGTTTGCTAAAATTATTCTCCCTGACTGAAGAGCCTGATAATTAGACCTATTATTTTTATTTAGATTTTTTAATTCTCGCAGATAGCTTTCGTCAGCCACTCGAGAAGGCTTCAGGTCAAACAGAGCCTGCTCTTGCTGTACAACTGATTTTTCATTTTCATTTAAATTGCTAAATGTTTTATTAAAATACACTTGAGCTAACAGTTCGCTCGATGAGCTGTAACTATGATTTCGCGAAGCGTCTTCAATTTTGAGTGGTTGCGAACCCACCGAATCACTTAGCAGAGTTTGTAAATCAAAATTCATCGAAAAACTGCGATCGCTGTAGTGCAAACACAAAGTTGATTCGCAGGCGGCGCTGGCGGGAACACCAGATTGAAGAGATGCAATATTTCTGGCATTCGGTTTTTTTGTATCACGATGAATGCTAAATTTTCTTCCATGCAACTGAACTTCTGTTTCCTGAGTCAACAACAGATTTGGATTTTTAATAATTTGTGAAAAGCGGACATTGTCATAATAATTTAAACTGAGTTTATTGATAGGCCAAGGCAACTGTAGCCATTCGCGAATATTAAAATTTTTAATTTGCATGACAAAAGATTTTTCAGTTTGGTGAATGCGAATCTCATCAGTTGCGGTTTGAAGATTAAAAATTGCAAGTTCGGGATTTTCGATATTAAATTCTGCAGCAAGGTTAAAACTTATATCTTTTATTAATCGAGGATGCATTTTGGGTTTCAATGTCAGTTGCGATGAATTTAATTTCATCATGTTGTTGGTCGAGTTAAATGAAGCCTCTTGCGCGCTGAAATTAAAAAAACTGGTTTCTATTTTTAAATTTCCTATATTTAAAAGACCATCGAAATTTTTTGATATATTTGAAATTGCAAGTGAGTTATTACTTTTTCCATAAATTATAAAATTTGGTGAAGTTATTTTTTTAATCTCGAAGTTTGTTGGCGCAACTAAGGAAGCCAAAAGCTCTGGTGGTGTAACTTTTTTTGTATTTGCATTTTGAATATTTAGGTTTTTATTTATTTCAAGCGTGCTAATATTAAAATTTGGGATAGAGATTTTTTGACGTAAAATAAGTTCAGCGATATCCAATCGAAACTGAATATCGCTCATCCTAATGACCGAGTCTTTATAAGAACTTTGTAAATTGTTTATTTTGAAACCCTTAACGGCATTTCCCGTTAAGCCATCAATTTGCAGACCTAAAACATTAAGCTCAGTTTTTAGTCTGGAAACAGGAATGGGTGTGGCTAAGAAAATGAGGGAATAGACGATAAATACTGGAATAAGCAAAGCCAAAAAGGGCAGTCCGCGACTTTGATAAGAGTAGATAGCCTCGTCGACGGAGGGTGGATTTAGGATAACTCGAGTGTCTGTGTAGTGATCTTGGAAGGCAATAGGGTCTCCGTCCGGGTCAAATTTCAAATACAGATAACCTAAAGAAAAAATTGAAATGGGTTTTAAAATTACTTCACGTATTAGAACAGTCATAAAACTAAGATCATTTGGATTGAATTGATTCACAACTTTAAGATTGAAATATTTTTTCCCCCGAGTAGCTCCTGTTTTGTAAGTTGACCAGATGTAATAAAAAAATAAAAATAGAAGACTAATAATCGTGAAGATCATTTCAGGTCTATTTGGTTTTGACAGGGTAATTGCAAGTTCAAGAACGGCTAAAAATGTAATGTTAATGGTAAAATCAAAAAGCCCAGCTAAAAATCTTTTACCAAGCGAGGCGTGTATTGGCGATTCGTTAAGCGGCACCGGAATCGACTCCGGATTTTATTGTAAAAGTCGATTTGATTAAATCTGCGGCGTAGCCATCACTGTGATAGATGACATATTCTGCTAACCACTCTTCATCGATGGGTTTCAATCCCACTCGTGCAAGCTCATCCAAAGTCGTTTTGATTGTAGCCATGACAATGGCACGAGCTTCGTCTTCAGTGTCGCTGGCTAAGTAGGCATCAAAGAGTCGGATAGCGATGCGCCACTGGGAATGGCTCAGTAATTCATTCATAAAATCCAGATCTTCTTCTTGGATTTCAGTTAAGCCGATGTCTGCCAAATTCCAGTTCAATGGCAAAAGTGAAAAATTATAAATGAACATGTTCATATCAATTTTGATGTTTCTTTTTATCATCGCGGAAATTAAATTTGAAATGACATCTTTTTGCACACCTGTGAAAAAGTGTGGTGCCACTTTAGATTTCGCGATGGTTCGAAAAAGATATTCTGTGGCTTGTGGATTGGTTTGATTAACTCTAAGGCATTCTAGAATCCAATCGATTTTCTTTAAAGGATCTTTCTCTTTTTTTGCGCGAAGAAGAAGATTGACTTCAGCTGGGAATAAAAAGTCCTTATTTAAGAAAGAAATATTACCCCATAGAATAGCGATGAACATACCCACGACGTAGCCAATCAATGAAGGAAAAGGAAATTCTTGTTGAGTATAAATATGTGCAACCACGAAAAAAATCTGACTCATGAGTAAAAATCCCCAGGCCGGTATCAAAAGCATTTTTTTAGTTTTTGGAAGTGCAAAATACAGAATGCGATAATTTGTTTGCGCAAAGAAAATTAAAAATGTCCCGATCAAAGTCGAAAGTGCAAAAATTGGAATAAAATCGATTGCTGTGCTTTGAAAGTAGGCTTCTAAATACTGTCCAACAAAGGCACCTAAAAAATATGTTACCAGGTACATTATTGTGCCCATGCGCATTTCAATATAAGGAGAAAAAGCCACTAACAGAAATGCGGACATAAATATTTGTAATGGTGAAGTAAAAGTCAGGGCTTGTAGAAAAAATTCTTTTACTCGAGAAATATTTTCGAATTCGATTCCATACCACAATTCGTTCGCGGTCAGCGTAACGGTTGCAAGAATGAGAAGCAAAGTTCCCCAGGGGATTTTAGAGAGTCTTGTTTGAAGTCCTAAGGGCAATAAGAACATGCTTTTTTTTCGGTAAAATTGATCTATCACTTGAACTTCTCGATGGTTTTTTGAATAAATTTTCGAGAAATTTGTGACGATTCTAGACTAGACAATAGTTTGAATGCAGAGCTCAGTATGGTTAAAATTAGTTTTCGAGCATTTTATCTCTATAAACGGACTCAAAACGAGCCATCAACTTTTTTGTTAGTGGACAGAAAGTTTTCGAAGTGTTAACTCTCCTTTAGTCCAGGAAAAACGGAGGGTTGGCCGAGTGGCTGAAGGCGCTCGCTTGGAAAGCGAGTTTACACCAAAAGTGTAACGCGAGTTCGAATCTCGCATCCTCCGCCAATTTCTAACAGATCAATTTTAGCAGAACACTAAAAGTAGATTTTCAAAGCTAAGGCATTGTAAACACCTGGCTTCACATAATAAAAATAGAAATTCCAGCAAAACTCTAATGTCATGTTTCGTCAGGTAAAGTCATGCCCCTAGGACTGGATTTGGGGCTGCGTTTGGACTGACCTTACTTTTCGTGAATATCGTTTGGATAAACTTTCACTGGTATTTCATTGATGTTGAGGAGTCGAATAAACTTATCCATAGTTGCTTTTTTAGGTTTTGAATTATTTTGAGGATTTAAAAATTTTGAAATATTTGAGGCATCCAGCTTAGTTTTCGTGTCGGATTGCGCTTTGTTTGCAAATTCTAAATAGGAATTGAATTTTTCCAAAATTAATTTTGATAATGCTCTTTTAAACGGTCCTGAGTATTTTCTAATTGTTTCGAGGTCATTTAAATCAATAACAATCGTTTGATAACCTTTAGAATCGTTTTTCCCCACAGAATCTGCGTCCTGAATGTAGGTGCGTAGTAATCTGAATTCTTGGCTATTCTTACTTCCAACTTTTTCTAAAATCTCTTCAAATTTATTGAGTAAACCAGCTTCCTTAAATTCATGTACGGCAACGGCAAAAAGTGAGGTCAGGGACCTTTCATCAGGATGGTCATAGAGAAGCCTCCTTACATCTATTTCTTGCGAACTCTGTCTTTTCTTCTTTTTCACCATAGGCCTCAAATTAAAGGTATTAAAAGGTACTTATATTACAACCATTTACGACATTTAACTACCTTATGGAACCTTTTTTGTTGACATGATGCAGCGACGTGTGCTATAACTGGTATGAGAAATAGGAGTTCTATGGGTCGAATTTTAAAAAAGCAAATTGTTGATGCCTTCTTACCTATTGAAAATACTGATGAAATTATCAAAATGGAGGGCCGTAGTCAGACAAGGGCGAATGAGCTTTGGAAGCAACATAGGCAAGAGACCTGGAAAATCAATAGGGAGTTTAGATCGACCTTATCGTCCGCTTTGGATTCTACTTTGGTTAAAAGCGAGTCCTCCAATCTACAGGTGATAGTCGAATCAAAAAATCTTCTGACTACAAAAGAAGTGGCCGCTCTGATTGGTAAATCGGAGGGCTCGGTCAGAAACTT
>ERZ1292630.1484-Hain-H41-02um-R3-1484-length-23024-cov-8_pt2 | contig 12650 bp, 10 predicted proteins | sample MGYA00564408_ERZ1292630 | MGnify/ENA primary metagenome ERZ1292630 (study PRJEB36523, sample SAMEA6512641) | groundwater metagenome | collected 2019-01-08 | study: AquaDiva: Metagenomics assemblies of 32 groundwater samples | reverse complement strand
GCGCCCGCGAAGGAGGAGGAGGAGGAGGACTTCGGCATGGGCGGTCTCTTCTAGAGGACCACAACGCAGCAGAGGTATTTCGACGCTAAAGCGATCAGGCGAGCCACAGATGCGCCTTCAACCGGGGATGATTCCTGGCGAAGAAGGGCGTTTGGCTTTAAACAGGCTTGACGTAACCAACCATTTTCATCCCTCTTTTGTTTTCCCCTTCTTGTGCAGATGTCTGATTCGCCTCTTTGTAAGTGTTTTGGCGAGATCGAGAGGGGTGAGAATCACGGAAGCGCGCAACGCGAGCGATAGCATGTTTCCTCGCAAGCCTTCGACGCTTTCCTTCCTTCCTTCCTCGAGCTTTAAAAATGCCACTCACACCTACCCTCCTAACGGCGGCGGCTATCGGTTTCTTCCCTCACTGTTTTGGCTCCTATCAACGCTGATTCATTTTTTAAATTCCGTGCAAATTTGGTACAGTTTTCAACATTTTTGAACTCGGTGCCACGTTGTGCTCTTTCACAGTCGCAGTAAACGATTTCCCACGCTTGACGTCCCTACTTGATCGCAGATCGCATGGCCTCCTCGTTGTCGCTGAGCGCCACGCCACGGACGGTGCCTTACTTCGCTCTTGACGTCTCAACGGCGTTTGCAAGTCTTTCGACAAAGGAAAAGCTGTACAGCCACCACTTCAACGCCGCGGCCTGGTACGGCTCAATGGTGTGCGCCGCGCAGCTCAGCGTTGAATCGCCCAGGGCTTTGACGTTGTTTTATTCACTCTTCGCGCAGAATTCCATTCAAGCGCTGCGAGCTTTCTCTGAGACCGCAGGCGACGTGGCAGTGGACGAATTTGACCGCTTCCTTGAATATGTGGCTCTGTTTTACAGCAACATGGGAAATTACTTGTCGTTCGGCGATTCCAAGTTTGTGCCATCGTGCACCAAAAAGTCGCTCCTTAGCATACTACGATCGGCACCGTGTTCTGCCACGCAAGGGCTCAGCCCAACGGAGGTTGAGGCGCTCGTCGAGCAACTGTACGATGCGTCAGCAGGTCGAACGGAACTCGGGTTCGCCCCTCGGGGCACGACGGCGTACTACGGCCCCGACGTCACCGAAGCCAACGTCGAGGCTGTGGACGCCGTGCTCGCGGCTAACAACATTTCTCCTCTGAATACTCGCGTTTTCCGGGCAGCCGATGGCACATTTGAAGTCCACGTCGCCTCGGCTCGCCAGGCGGTGCGAGACCTGCCGTCATCGGGAAGCGAGAAAGTACGCCTCGTGTACGGCGATTTCCACCGTGCCATGTCCATGGTCGTCTACCACCTCCGACTCGCGCTTCCACACGTCGCGAACGACACCCAGCGGTCGATGCTCGAGGCTTACGTTCGTCACTTTGAGAGTGGCCACATCGACGAGCACAAGGAGTCCCAGCGGCACTGGGTGCGGGACCAAGGGCCCGTCGTGGAGGTGCAAATCGGCTTCATCGAGTCGTATCGTGACCCGCGCGGGGTGCGTGCCGAGTGGGAGGGCTTTGTGGCCGTCGTCAACAAGGCCCAAAGCCTCGCGTATCAGCACCTTGTCGACGGGGCACCGGCGTTTCTGTCCCAGCTGCCATGGGGAAAGACCTTCGAAACCGACGTTTTCACGAAGCCGGACTTCACCGCCCTTGAGGTTCTTGGGTTTGCGAGCAGCGGGCTGCCCAGCGGCATCAACATTCCTAACTACGATGACATCCGCCGCGAAATAGGCTTCAAGAATGTGTACCTTGCCAACGTGGTCGCCGCGATGAGCTTCAAGGAGAAGATGAGTTGTGTCACGGACGCGGACTGGGAGGCCTTCAAGTCCCACTTCATGACGGCCATGCAAGTGGGGGTGGGCATCCATGAGCTGCTCGGCCACGGATCTGGCAAGCTGTTCGTTAAGAAAGCTGACGGCACCAGCAACTTTGATGCTGCCACCCTCAATCCACTGACCGGTGCCCCGATTACGTCCTGGTACCACGAGGGCGAGACCTGGTCCACGCGGTTCCTCGACTTGTCCAACCCGATGGAAGAGTGCCGCGCAGAGGCCGTGGCGCTTTACCTTTGCGTGCTGCCGGACATTCTGCGTATTTTCGGCCAGCAGTCCGTGGAAGATCAGAACCGGACGGTGCACGTCGTCTGGCTGCAAATGGTGCGCGCTGGCCTGATCGGATTGGAATTTTACAGCCCCGACACCAAACAATGGCGCCAGGCGCACATGCGAGCACGGTTCTGCATTCTGCAAACGCTGCTCCGTGCCCCCAACTCGATCGTACGCATCACCCACCGGCCACAAGAGAGGTTCTTGGAAATTACCATCGACGAAAGTCGCGTTCGTACCGATGGGCACCGGGCGATTGGTGAGCTTCTCATGCACCTGAACGTCAACAAGGCCATCGGAGACGCAGCGGCAGGACGCGCCTACTTCGAGCCGTTGACGGCTGTTGACGACGAATTTTTAAGCATTCGCGAGACCGTGATGGCGCTTCGGAAGCCGCGCCGACAGTTCGTGCAGCCCCACACGAGGCTGAGCACCGCGACCGGAGCTGTGGAGCTTCTGACCTTTGACTCCTCCGTCGCGGGTGCCATTGAAGCGATGGTGCAACGCCACCGCGATGTGCCGCTGCTTCTTTGAAAAGAAAGAACGACCGCCGGGAGGTGAGTTACGGTCAGGAGGTGAACCACGGTCAACCGCCACGGCCGGCCGAAATGATGCCGCAGGGCAACATCATGCATGTGTGCGTCCCAATAAAACGATGGAGTATGGCTTTTGCTTGCGTGCACGAGGGGGGATGACCGTGCATCCACGAGATCTCGAAACCGTGATGTCGTTTGTTGTCGTGAAATGATGAGTTCCCTGTGCCCCGACGACATCTCAAAATCACACACGCAAACTTCCTCCCACTTCCATGAACGAGCACCGCATTCGCAGACTCGAGCACTTTCGACAAGGCAGCGCCGCTCCGCGCCGGGTGACGGGAGCCGCGGCCACGCTCGCCGACGCCCAGCTGGCTGCGGGCACGTTCGGTGCGCGCATTGCCGTGGAGCGAGAGGCAGCCGAAGCCCGCATTATGGCGTGCCGCGACGTCATGCGCATGGGGGGGCCCGACGACGCCGTCACGGAGGGTGCATGTCCTCGTGCGCAGGACACAGCCGTTGTATTACCGACGGCCGCCGCCTGCCGGCCCCTTGTGGCACCGCAAAGTGCTGGGGACAGTGCCGACAGCGTCACGGCGCGTGGAGCCGCTCGCGTTGAAGAGAAGCTGCGCAGAGCGGCCATGTGGCTAACGGCGGTAATGGCGAGTCGATTCGCCACGCTTGCCTCCGTTACATGCAGGAGGAATCGAGCGGCCGCACGGCTGCGCACCGCCCTGATGCCCACGGTTCTCCGTCGCGTCGCGGCTAAAACTAGGCAACGGCGCCGCGTTGTGCTCGCGGACGACGTGCCGAATCGATACGCCGTCCTGCGGCCCGCGCTCGCGGCCCACTGGCCGCTCTTCGCATTGTTAACGCCGGCGGCTCGCGATGACATAGTCCGCGCCGCCGAGTGCCTCGTGTTTGAAGCACGCGAGCAAATTTGGCGTCGGGGCGAACCGGGCTCCACGACGTACGTGGTGGATTCGGGCCTGGTCGACATCGCCGACGGTACCGGCAACGGGGCGACCCTCACGGACGGTGCGCTGGTCGGTCGGACCCCCTTTGGCCTGCTGGAATCGCTGCCGACCTCCGCCTTCGCCGTTTCCGAGCGGGTCGTTTGCTGGAGACTCACCGCAGACCTGGTATCGGGCGTCCTCCGCGACCACTACAGCAACTTAGAGACGCTGATGACGAGCTCAGCGATGGCGCTGTCGATGGGCCTGGACGCAATGACCGCGGCTTCGTCCGCTGCCGGTCCCGGCCGCGGAGCAGCGCCGGGCGCGCTCCTCATTCCCCTGGACGCAGCCGATGAGGCACCGCGGATGGGGGCAAGCGGTACGTTGCACGAGGCGTCGGTCGCCAATGCGACCCATGTCCTCCCCGCCGTCGAGGGCGACGACCTTTCTCCGCGCGGCACCGGAGGTGACTTCACGCAATGGGGCGTGCTGCGCCGGCGTTTTTTTCAGGCGACGGGTCCTGCCGTCGTCGTGCGTCGGTGCCCCGTGACGGCAGCCCTCGCCGCCCAAACGCCCGTTCTCTCAGCCCTCCCGTTCGACTCTCTGCAGCAGCTATGCTCGCCGTCACTTTTCACCGCGTCGGCGTATCCCTACGGTGATTTCGAGTTGTCAACAGCACGGCGCCGCTCCGAGGCATCCCTTCCTGAAAGACAGCCGCGAGCCGATGACCCCTTGGTGGACTCCATTAAACCGGTCGTCGTCCTCGGTGGTGCGACGCTGTGCCACTGCGGTGGGCAGCCGGCGGACGCCGTGCTGTGGATCGTCGAGGGGTCGATTGAAATGTCATCCGTGTTTGCGGAGCGGCAGTCTCAGCGCGAGAGGGCCGCCGTTGCCCTGGGCAACAATTCGTTGTTCTCAGCGGCACAATCGCCGCGGAACCGACATAAAATGGCTGCGACGGGGACCGCGCCAGCCGCCGCGATGACCCATCAGCGTCCGGGGGGCGCGACGTCATCAGAGCAGCGCGGCGTACCATCGACCGACGCTGCGCTTGCCGCCGCTGCCGCTCGTGGTGATCGCACATCCCCCACGTCGCTCATCCGCGCCTCACCCACAGTGCACGCCGCGACGCCAAGCTCTCCGGTGCTGGTTGGCTACCACGCTCACTTCTTGCCACCTACGCAGTTCTACACCTGTCGAGTGGCGAGCGAGGCGGCCTGGGGCTATCTCATCCCGCGGCGGCTCTTCATTCAGCTGACCCTGGCCGATCCGCGCCGCGCCCTGGAACTTCGTGACACGCTGTTGCTCGACCGGCTGGCCGCCCAACCCCCGTTAGCCTTGGATGATCTCCTACGCTGCTTCGGGCCGATGCGCCACCATCCGATGCCCACGCGCCTGGAGCGCTACGTGCTGACCAGCCAGCATCACGTTGACACCGGCGGTCGCGGCTCGCCGTCGAAGGGGGGCGCCCACGCGTCGCTCGGGCCAAGGGTCGTTCCCGCGAGCATCCCAAAGGGGGCCGCGCTGACCCGAGTGGGCGAGCCGATCGACGCCATCTTTGTGCTGACCTCCGGGGTGGTCGCCAACGACGACGGCGTGACCCTCCCACGCGCCGCTGGGCATAGCGAGGACCACGCAGCGGGAGTAGCACCGTCGAATGATGCCTCTCTCTCACCTAGTGCCTCGGTGGCCGAGGTCGTGGCGGTTGGCATGGGGTGGGAGTGGGTGCTCAGCGCCGGGGGCCTGGCGGTCGGGGGCCCGGCGTCGGTTGCCACTCCTGGCTGGGCCTCTCGGTGGTCGTGCCGAACGGTGGTGACCGGCTACTGGATTCCGGCCAAGGAATTGCGAGCTGATTTATTGGCGCTCCCAGATGCCGTGCGGGCTGACTGCGTCGCGGTTGCCGTCAAGTTATACGACGCCGAGTTGCGGCACCACAAGTTGACGACGCCAGGTGCCGGTGCCAAGCGGACTGCCGGCAGCTCCCGCGAAGGGGCACAACAACGCCGAGAGCGACCGGCTCATGAGGAGCGTATCGTGCGAAAATCCACAAGCGTCGGCCGCTCACCGGTTCGATCCGGCTCGTCCGCCGACTCGAAGGCCGACAGTAGCGTTGACAGCACAGAGTTGATGTCGAATGCGGCAGGCGGCCCACCACGTCAAAGTGCGTCTTCACCTCACGCTCGCCGCACGAACAGCGTCGTGGTGCTACTCGATGATGCGGAGTCCTCGTCGAACGGCGCCCACAACGTGTCCTCGAGCTCTGGCTCGGACCCAGCGGCCTGGCGTCAGCATCGCCGAGTGAGCTGCGAACCAACGCTATCGCGGCGCGAGGCGAACCGTCTGTTAGAGTACGAATCCGTCGCAGCGCTGTCCTCGGATGCCGCGAACATTCTGGCGGAGCTGGACGCGCGTCAAATTGTAAGCGAAGAGGCAGCGATGCTTCAGTTGCTGGCGGGCGCGACTAGGACGGGCGAAGGGCCATCGGTCGTTCAATCCGCAGGTGGGACAGACAAGTTGGCTAAATTGGAACTTCCCACCTGCCCTCGAACGGAGAAAAATGGCGTCCAGTCCGTCGCACGGGTTCCATTAGAGGTTGCCGCCGAGGTCCGCATCCGCATGCTTGGCTCCACCGTCGAGGATGCGAGCCGGATCGACTCGGGTCCTGCATCCATATTGTTTCCGTGGGTTGCGAGGTTTCAGCCAGATCCAACGCACCTGGAGTCCTTGTGCACAGGCCCCCACCCGCCGAGCAGCCACACCGTCACTTCCGACATGGACGCGTCGTGCGCGATCGACATCCCCACGGCCGTCCACATGCTGTATCACGAAGGCACCCGCCTGGTGGCTGCCGACGCCAATGGTGTTGCGCAGTTGGCCGCCGCACCACCTTCGAGGAAGCTGGCCGCCGCAGCGGGTGCCGACCCCCTGGCTCGTCATCGCCCGAATGAGTCGATGCGGTCGCGACATAGTTTGCCCAACGCCCATGGCGGGGGGGCGCCACCGGTGTGCCCCGTCGCCGATGTCGACACGCGGGCCGCGTGGCTCCGGCAGCACTTGCAACAGCGGCAACGCCAGCAATTGCACACCATGATCCGCGCCGCGTTGATGCCACAGCCGCGGCCGCCGCCACCGGCGCTGGCGACGTCACCTTGGCGGGCGTCCGCGACGACGGGGATGCAACAGTCGCCACGGCTTCCTCGCCCTCCGACGGGCAAGCAGTCCAAGTTGACTTACCGCCGCACGCTCGAGGACATGGACGAGGCCATCGGCAAGTTGGCAGATGGCATCCTAAGCGATGCCGCGTTAACGCGTCCCTCATCGTCTTGTCCCTCGGCAAAAACGGACAGGCAGCGAGCCAATCGCCATTCGTCGTCGTCGGGTGCTAGCAGGCTCCTCGACGCGCGCGCGAGCTGATGACACTCGATTCGCATTCAGTCCGCCGCCCGTCTCATTCCCTTCCGTGTACTGTCACCTGTTCGCCTTCATGAAGGTGTCGCTGTTCCCTCACTTTTTCGATTCAAACCTTTGTCAACGATGCCGTTCATGAACGCGGTTTTTTGCGACTCCTATCGTCTTGCGCGCTGCAAGTGATCATCTCACGCTTTTTAATTATCCCTTCTCCATCCCTTTAGTGCTCGAATGGCCGCTTCCGTATCGTCGAAGAACAAGTTCTCCGTGTTGGCGGAAATCACGGACAAGAAGCGCCAGATCGTGATTTCAGACGGCGTGGTCGCCAAGAAGCCCTCCGTCAAGAAGGAGGAGAAGAAGGAGGTAGCGCCTGCCGCCGCCGCCGCCGCTGCGCCACCCAAGCCGAAGGCGAAGCCGGCCGCCGCCGCCAAGCCCGGCACCACGTCGGATCCGAGCGCCCCGTCGTCCGTGAAGGAAGCTCTCGCGATCGCCAAAGCTAAGGAGGAGAAGATTAAGCGGGCAGCCGAGGAGGCTGCCGCGAAGGTCGCGGCCGCTGCCGCGGAGGCTGCTAAGAAGGCCGCCGATGCCGCCGCTGCCGACGGTGCTGCTGAGAGCGCTGCCGCGGCACCCGCCGCCGACGGTGCGGCCGTCGCGCCAGCGGCCGTCGCCGTGGCGGCCCTCCCGCCGCCCGTCGTGACCTACACCATGTCCGAGTTCATGAAGCAGCGTGAGTCGCAGCGCCTGCAGGTGGCCGCGCGCCCGGTGCGCGAGGTGGACCAATCCGGTCTCAAGGGCTTCAAGGAGTTCAAGCCGGTCGACGATTCGATCATCATTCCGAAGGCTGCCCCCAAGCCAGCTGCCAAGCCTGCTGCCGCTGCGGCCGGGAAGAAGGGCGCCGCCGCCAAGCCGGCTGCCACCACGGCCGCTCCCGCCCCAGTGGCCCAAAAGAAGGAAAAGACCACGGTCGTGTCGCTGTCCGAATTCTCCAAGGGGGCTCGTGCCCGTCCGGCTGCTCGCCACTTCGATGCTCAACCGCACGCCGAGCAACCAACCCCAGCTGACCACGCATTCCCAAAGCTGGCGTAATTTTTTTGGAAGGAAATTTGAGGAGGAGAGGAAACGCTAGCCGCCATGACAGCCGAACGAGTGTCGACGACCGATGACGATATTGAGGTAGGTGGCGGGCGGTGGAAGGAGGGCCTGGCGGTGACGGGTCGAGCACCGTCCGCGCCTTGTCGTGTTTCCCCCGGCCGCCGCTGCCGCATCGTGCGCTTCCGTCCGCTTCAGTCCGTCCTCTCTCCCTCGCTTTCCTGCCCGCCCTTAAAGAGATGAAAGAGAGTTATCCCTTATTATTATCGATCCCCCTCCACTCCGTTTTCCGCCCCCCTTCTTTTTCTTCCCTTCTTCTCCCTCTACCCTATTCTCCCCCTTTTTCGTTCTTTTTGCTTTTTATTCCACGCTTCGAGAAGCGGAGTGCCCACAGCACAATGCCAACAATCTTTCCCTCTTCGACGAAAACGAGGTCAGGTGGAACGCAGAACGGGTGTTGAACGGGGCGGGAACAGTAAATCAACAGCCAGCAGCCAACGAGCGAGAGAAAGAGAGAGACCCAATCACACAACGACACACACACAAAACGTGAGGAGGGCGGAATAGACGAATGCGGCACACACACACCTTTGGCGCTCACATCCCCTTTCGTTCTTTCCCGCTTCCCGCTTCCCCTCTCAAATTTGCGGCGCGCGACTGTTCACCCCTCTCCACGAAAACATAACTTCTCTTCTTTTTTTTTGTTCCGTGGCGGACTTGGCGGCTCGCTCTGCCGTCGCTTCCCGCGCGTACGTTTCGGAACGCTCTCTCTTCCGATGGAGTTTTGAGTGCGTTGTTCTCGCGTCAGGGAGAGTGAGCGATGCCAAGAGGTACCCAATTTTCTCCAGGAGCGAATAAAGAAGAAGAGTCACACACGCGCGGTCTCCGATCCCCCACTCAGTGCACGAGACGAACGGCTTCGCTGACATTGGTCTTGAGCCTCCCTTTCCGCCCTCCCCTTTCCGCCGTCACAGCGTGGGGCTCTTTCTGTTGTGATAACTCGACGTGCGATGCTTCACCGGACGGCGCTGTTGAAGGCGGCGGCGGATCGCACGCGACCCCAGCTGACGTTTCCTGACTTTGTGGACAGCATTCGCAGACAGCCCCATGCCTCCACCGCCGCATTGATCTTCACGCGATCTCAGGAACTGTTTCACGCACGACCCGAGCTCTTGACGCGCCTCGTCTCCCGGGTTCCATGGGAACACGGTCTCCACATGCTCACCGCGGCTTATTCAGTGCGAACGTCGCCGCTGAGTGCCTACCGAGCGTCGTTTGCCGCCATGGCGCAGTCGGCCGAGGAAGCCAACTCCGCGGTAGGCCACGGCGCTACGGTCGATTGGCGCAGCTGCTTGGTGTTGTATCGCACGGTGCGCGACGAGTACGACGAGGAGGTGCCGCAGGCGCTGCACGCCAACGTGATTCGGTGCTTAGTCACCTCGCAACGGTGGCGAGAAGCTATTCGGGTGCTAAGGGTGGCCGACCGGCGGGGCCTCTCGTCACCAGGCATGGCCGCGGCGGTCTGCTTTGCCTGCGCGTCGACCGGCCGTTGGGTCGAAGCAACCCGGCTGCTCGGTGCATTGCCCGATGGCGCAAAGCGTCGAGAGGCGACCAGCTTCGCTGTGGTCGAGGCGGCTTGGGCCGCGGTGCCGTGGCACGTGAAGGTGAGCCAATACTTGCTTCCCCACGCGGTGGCTGCCGGCAGCAGGGATTCACGAACACCACGCCCTGCCCGTCAGCGCACCCCTGCGCGGCTGCATCAAAAGGAAAGGCGGCGCTTGACGTCAACGTTCGGTTCAGATGCGTCGCTTCCGCTCGCGCACGCCGCTCTTCGAGAGTGGGCGGAATCACGAGAGAAGCAATGTTGGAAGGCCGCGGTCGCCGTCCTTCACAATTGCCTCCCGTCGGGACGCGGCGGTCCCGCGATCCACCAGAAGCAGGACGCGACCCGTGCCGTGTTGTTGGCGATCGCAGCGGCGGGGCACGATGCCACTCAGACGGATGTTGCTGCCGCCGGGCCGATCGCGCTGGCCACAGGAACTGTAGGGAATTCGGCGGTACTGCGGCCAGAACGGGCACGATGCGAGCAGTTCACGGCTCATTGCTGCCGCGTCATCGCCTCTCTTGAAGCCGAAGTGGCGTCGATGGCGCGGATGCCAGACATCACGCTCGCACCTTTGTCAGCACGCAAAGGGGCAGAAGCATCGCAGCGGGCAGCTATACGCCGCGTGGAAGAGCAGACGCTCGTGCTAATCGACTCGACGGTCAGAATGCTTGCCAGCCAACAGGCATGGCTTGTGGACGAGCCCCATGGGACCGCGGATGAGGTCGAGGGCTCCCGCGCGCTGCACGAGGCAGCGTTGATAGCTGCTCAACCCGACGACCGGCCCTTTCCCGTGCTGCCCCAGGCTGCGGCTGCTCACGTGCGCCTCGAGGAGCGGCTCCTTGGCACCGCTCGACGTCACGCCACCGCGACCGCGGCGCGGCCGTCGTTCGGTGGAGCTGGCGACGCCGTCGCGATCACGACCCGGCGAGCATCGCGGGCGGTCGAGGCCGCCATTCGCACCCTGAGATCGATGTCCTGTCCCATCGATGAGAGCGTCACCCGCATCGCCTGCGCCATGCACGCCGCGCGCATGCCGACGGCAACCAGCTTTTCCGGCTCGTCGAGCGCCCCTTCCCGTGTTCCGCTTGCGTCGCTGATCCTACAGTCGTTGTCGGTGACCACCGACCTACCGTGGAAGACCGCCTTGTCCGTGTTTCTAGGACTCGTCTCACGAGCGACAGTCGGCTCAATGAATTTCAAAAGCGCGCAGAGCACCGCGGGGGATCGCACGGCCATCACGGCACGCGAGGTTACCTCGGCGGTGTTCAGTTGCACGCGCCAGGGTGCCGGCCTTGCGGCGCGGACCGTTCTGGGTCAGGCGAGGGCGCAGCACCGTGTCGAACTCCGCCACGCTGGCAGGGTGGAAGCACTACTCTTCTGCCTATCGTACCAACGTTGGGAGGAAGCGGCAGCGATCTTCAAGAAAGCACACCAAGATCTCATTGTTGCGCGACGGCGAGACCGGGCGGCCACCCTCGACCACCGCGAAGAGGAGGATAGCGCGCTCTGGGCCATGAGTGGCGTGTTGTGGGACGTCGCGCGTCACTGCGGCCGAACCGCGCAATGCCGTGAACTGCTCGCTGACGTCACGGGCATGGCGAGGCTACGGCCGACCCGCGTGTGATGCTCATCTCATCCCTGGTCGCTTGTTCCCCCGGTCGCTGTTCCCCCGGTCGCTGTTCCCCCGGTCCCCCCGGTCGCTTCTTCCCCCCCTCAATAAGCGACTGCGTGGCTTCGATTCAATGAATATATTGTCGGTCACCATATGGCATTCGCGTTCCCACCACCCGATTCCTTGTGACTCAAACAAGCAGCAGACGTGCCCCTCCCGCCTCCCCCCCCTTGTCATCATGACGACCACGGGTGGAGCGCGCGACGCTGCTCTTTCCACGACCCGTCCCTTCAGCGTCACCGAGCAACCGGGGCAGCGCATTAGCTCAGCCGAAAAGTGGGACCATAGTGTGGAGAACGCAATCCGGAAGACCTCGGTCGGCTTTGGATTAGGACTACTGCCATCCGCGCTCTTCGCCAGGAGTGCTGCCTCCCGTCTGGGAGTGCTTCTCTTCTGCACCGGTATCGGCGCGGGCATTGCGTACGGCGAGGCTCGGTACCTGTTCGACCATGATGTCGCGTTCACGGAGCGCCACTTGTTCTTCCCCAATCGACTGACAACGTTGACGGCCGATGCGGCGTCACTCAAAAAGTAGCACGGCGTCCGTTTCCACCAGTAAACGCGTTTTGTCATGTTTTTTTTTGGTCTCTTGGGGAAGGAAGGGGTGGCATGCGGCTTGAGTCAACAGCGACCACATCACCGGCGCGACCGCCCCTCTTGTTCCTTCACGCCCGCTCCTCCACGAAGCAGTGACGACTGATTGTTTTAACACGCCTTTTCCGTCTCTCTCGTCTGCGGGGTGGTGATCGTAACCAAGATGGCGCAACACTTTGACGATATCCCGCCGTTGCTAGCGTCGCTGGTCAAAAATTTGCGTGAAAAGCCGTCCAAGGAGGACTACGACCTATTCCGCGCGACGGATGTGAAAGAAATGAAAATGTTCTTCGACGCGCTCGGATCCGGACAGAGTGAGCGAAAAACGTACGACGACATATTGTTTCACTTAAGGGAGCGACGCGACGCGCCACTCCGCGAGGCGGAGAGAATCCGAAAATTGGAGGAGGATCGCTTGCGGCAGATCGAGGAGGAAAAGCGTCGTAAGGCGGAGGAAGAGGAGCGCAAGCGGAAAGAAGAGGAGGAGCGCAAGCGGCGAGAAGAAGAGGAGCGCAAGCGCAATGAAGAGGAGGAGCGCAAGCGCAAGGAAGAGGAGGAACGCAAGCGCAAGGAAGAGGAGGAACGCAAGCGCAAAGAAGAAGAGGAACGCAAGCGCAAGGAAGAAGAGGAACGCAAGCGCAAGGAAGAGGAGGAACGCAAGCGCAAGGAAGAGGAGGAGC
>ERZ1292630.3975-Hain-H41-02um-R3-3975-length-12655-cov-8_pt1 | contig 12655 bp, 2 predicted proteins | sample MGYA00564408_ERZ1292630 | MGnify/ENA primary metagenome ERZ1292630 (study PRJEB36523, sample SAMEA6512641) | groundwater metagenome | collected 2019-01-08 | study: AquaDiva: Metagenomics assemblies of 32 groundwater samples | reverse complement strand
TCTTTCTGCTCTCGCAGGGGTTTTCTTTCTGCTCTCGCAGGGGTTTTCCGCTCGGTCCTTCGGCCCTCGCGGAAACTGCGACCAGAACCTGCTTTAGATCGGAGAGAAACCTATGCTCTTAAGAAGAGACCCTCCAACTCTCTCCCTTTCCTACACACCCTGCGACTCCCGACACTCTTTAGAACAATGTCGTCGACCGCTGCCGGCCCCTCCTCCCCCTCCTCTTTACACGCGACACCTCCTACCCACTACCTCGCCCTTTCGTCGCTCTTTTTCCTCCCCCTCCTCACCTTCGCGGTCGCCGTCGTCTGCCCCGCGCTCGCTGCCGGTGCCGTCCTCGCTTCGTGCCCTCCCTCCACAGTATTCCGGTACACCTGTCTGCCCTCCGTGGCGCGGTTAGGTGAGACCGCGATGACTGGAGGGACTCGTTTTGAGAGTTTGTTACTTATTTTAGTGGAAAATAAATGGCAAACTCTCAAAATGAGTCCCTCCAGTCATCGCGGTCTCACCTAACCCATGGCATGTTTTGAGTCCAAAAAAGGGGGGATGAGAGAGGCAAACAACCATGACAAAACCATCGAGGACGTTGCCGGCTTTTCACCAGTGAGGACGTGGGTAGGTTGGCGAACCACAATTTTCAAGCGCCCGCGGACAAACAAACTTATCTTGCTGGAAGTAAATATCATGCGCGTCACCGGCGGGTGGAAACTTCACAGGGAACGGCGGCGTGTAGACCAAACCAAAGTTGACACTCTACGAGGGTATTTTCTGCCTAGTTTTGGGGCCCTTCCGCGTGGTGGCGAAAAGGTCCGTTTTTGCGCGTTTTGTGCTGTCACGTGATCCCTATTCGCCGCGTGGTTCAATTTTTTTCCGGACGAGCGGAAGCAACGGGTTATCGCATGGAACGTGAAGTCCGGCACCAGCGTCGGCGATGTTGAGCAACGGCCTATCGAGGGTTTCCAACCGAGAAGAACCCGTCACTACCATTTTACTCTGGCGGGTGTGAACGACGTTCCAAGCAAGTAACGTCACGGGTTGTGCAAGCATGAGCAAGGCCTGCCCGAGAAAAAGGGCATCCTGCAAGGACCCAGCTACCTCCGACGCAGGACTGCGCTGCCTCCAGGTCGCCACGCCCGTCTGGGCGGCACCGGTTGCCGCCATTCCGTAACTGAAAACGGTTTCGATTCGGCTGCGATACGGCCGCACCAGCAGCAAGTAGAGTAGATGTGCCAAGGCAATTAGGATCACAGCGGCGGCCATGGCGGTGCAGGCGGCGACAGGCAGCGACGCGAACGTCGCCAACAGCACTGCGTTTCCGATATCTTCGAAAAAGTACAACCGCACGCGCAGTACAGTCGGGTCTCGGGCCCCGTCCACGAACGGGCCGAAGGCGCAAACAAACTTTTTTTTTGTAGATGCGTCACGATCTGCCAAGGATGGTTTCCCCGTTTCAGTGTGGTGCACGAGCACCCCTGAGTCGAAAAAGAAGGCCGCGTTCACCCCATGACCCGCGAGGACGAGGAGCGCGACGACCGCAACGGCCAAGGCGCTGCCGAACAAAGGAGTCGTCCCCGCCAGCGCGACGGCGTAACCGATGCCGTTGGGCACAACCTGCGCGCCCAAGACGGCAACGAACACGACGAGGGTTTGGCGCAGGACGCCTTTGGCCTTTGCCTGTGGCTCACTGTTCGAGGAGGGCTGTGAGGATTGCACCGGGCCGACGCCGGCGAGGTACAGTACAAGATTGGCACCTGCCGCCAGCGCCAAGGCGCCGCATGATGAGACAATGGCGTTCGACACGGCACTGCCACCCAACGGCATTTGAATAGGGAAATCGAAAAATGACGCAGAGTCATTGGGGTCATCGACACTAGTTTGATCCGCACCGCACACCGACAACCGCTCGATACTTCGCTGCCGCGATGCTTGCGACACCGACAAGACCCCCGATTTGCCGAAGATGGCGCTGAGCAGAGTGAGACCCGTCGCGGTGGTTCTCACGGACGCCGCAACGGACGTCATCGAGGACCGCCGCTGACGGTGCTGGCCGACTGCCTGAATCGCGAGTGTTCGGCTACGCTGGTGGACCACCGGAAGCACTGTGGTGACGGATGCCGTAGGAGTGGCGACCACGGGAGTCGCGACGGCAGTCACGTTCGCTCTTAAGGGCGTTGCAGAGGCGCGAGGATCGGCGGTTGTGGTTGTGAGATCGTCAGATTTGCTGGTGGTCACCGACCTGGGGCTGGGAGCCTTGGTCTTCGTCCAAACGTGGGAAGTGGACGGTGAACCCTCAGTACCAGTTCTTGTTTGGCGCCTTGAAGCAGTCAGCGTTTGCGTCAACGATCTTGATGTGGTTTGAATCGACTGACATGAACCATGGGGCGGATACGCCGATTTTGCCGCGATGTCGAGTGCCTCAGGGAGCAGCGCGTCCACGCGAACCGTCAACGATCCACAGTTATCGCTCGACACTTTGTCGCCGTACATGATCTTCAGCGGCATCATGCTGCCCGCTTCGAAGCGACGCGGTGCGGGCAGCAGAAGATCATAAGATTCCAACGCCGACGAATGTAATGGCGCCGCACTCAAGTTGCTGCGATTCCACAACGTATAAAATCCCAACGAATCACTGATCGACGCGACGTTGCTGGTGCCACCGACGACAGGTGCGAGCACCGTAAAGTTACGTTTGCCTTGGTCTAACACTAGAACGTACAGTGAAAATGTTGTGAGTAACTCAGGGCTTCCGGCGCAACCCCACTTTGACGGCTGGCTCGCCCCGCAGCTCGCTCGGCCGCCCACGTACGTGAATCGAAAGCCCACCACCTCGTCGGGCAGTCGGCGAGGGAAGGTGACATTCTCGAGCGGCATGCCGACACTCGGCACGTCGTACGCAGGATGGAGCGTGACCACGCCCGTGCATGAGTCTCGAACGTCGTCGACGATGGTGGTGCCATTTGAAGGCGGCTCGAAACGGCAGCAGTCGGAAGGGTGCACCGCATGCTTCTCACTCGGCACGACGAGCGCCTCGACCGCGATCGTCAGTAATGCGTTCGGATTGTTGTCGGAAGTGTACTTTCCAAATGTATCGCCGTAGACGATAATAAAAGGGACACCGAACGCGACGTAGGGCCGCGGCGGCATCCATAGTTCGTACCGATCCACGGATCGCGAGTCCACATTGGCAGGGGCGAAGTAGGCGTTTCGATTCCGCAGATAGTAAAAGGCAGCGGTGCTTGCGATGCCCGGGTCGAAAGCATCCGGGACCAACGCCGCGCCGAGAACAGGTTGACCACCGGCCCCGGCCCTGGCCACGGTCGAGTTGTCGACAGCCACAACCCACAAACCCGCGGTCCCAGCCATTTGCGCGAAGGCGCATCCCCAGCGCAAGAGGTTGCTGCTGCCGATGCAGTCGACACCGCCTTCAATATAGGTGAAACGAAAGCCGGCTAGCATCCACCTGCTCTCGCGATCGACGGCTTGGTCGCTGTCGCCTCCTTGGGTCGGCTGCGCACACGGTCTCGAGACGTTATCCAAATCTGGAGGAAGCAGCGGCAGCGTCAACACGTCGTCGCTTCGCCGACCGGAAGGGACGCCGTACCGGCTTGCGACGGGCACGGCGACGCGGGTCGTCGCGCACAGAGCGTTGACTGTTGTTGGAATCATGATCGCCCGAGCGCCTAACAGGGCGATGAAGGGCCACAAGGCGAGGAGGAGGAGGCGCCCGCTTGCGCGGAAGGATCGATGCTGATCGCCCGCCCGCACCACCATATTTAAAATTTGTCAATACATTGAGCGGATTCAAACTTTGCGTGGTTTCCTGGCCAGCCTGACTTGAACAAAAAGAAACCAAGGCAGAAAATAGTGAATGAAGCATCAACCTTATTCTCTATCGGGGTGGGTCTTTTTTCCCCTCACGCCAGGTTGACTCGAAAAGCAACATTAATTGACGAGGACGAAGGAGTGCCCTTCCGCGGCGCTCCGCTCCAAATTGAGGTCTTCTCCTTCTCCCTCGCCACTGGTTTCCCCTTCTGTAAGCAAAGCGGTCGCGAGCGACTCGGAGTCATCGCTGATCCCTTCGTCCATGACGCATCCATCCGACGTCGTCGTCGTCGTCGTTCTCCACTTGTGCGTCGTCGAGCACCAACGGTCCACCGCGGTTCCCTCGAAAAGGACCAGGGCCGAGCAAACGACGGTCAACCAGCAAGTCGCGCGCAACCTCAACGTGAAGCCGTCGTCGGACTCACTGTGACTCAAATTCAAGAGGATGACCGACGCCGCGACGATTGCCATGGCCTCAGTCGCGGCATAGCGCAATGCAAAGCCGAGGTTGCAAAACGCGCTCCAAGCATGACCCGCTGCTGCCACATGGGGCAGCCACCCCGGCCGCAAGACGCACAGCACTAGCGACCACCAGGTGCGGAATAGCTCATTGTGGAACAATGGAGGATGATCCGAAAAAACGGCCAACGCGAAACGGGGCACGGAACAGAAAAGTCGCAAGAGAACGCTGACCAAGGCGATGGCGGACGTGAGCTGCGACGCGATGAGCGGCGGTGCAATGGCCACGCGACATGGCGCGATGGCGATCTGGCCGGCATCCCCTGCGTCGATGATCTCCACTTGATAGGCATCCTCCTCCTCCTCCGCGTGGTCCCCTTCCTCCCCATTCGCGTTGTGATCTTCTGCCAATAATGAGTCGTCACGGCTGCGGTTCTCTGTACTGCTCTTGTTGTTCAAAGGTTTGTGGTGGTCGTCGCCTCCGCTCTCTGTTTCTTCAGCCTCACGAGGCAACGGCACCGGCAGCGCACCCCCCGTGGCGGTCAAACCGGCGGCGCCGAGCGCGGCACGGCACGATTCCTCCACGATGGACATGATGACGCTGTTGTTGCCATTACTGTCCGATTCTTGGTCGGCACTGATGTTGTCCCCTGGTGGCTTCGTGGGCACATGGCTGAGGCACGAAAAGCTAACCCACGATGCGGAAGGTCGCAACTCCGAGCCAATCACCGAACAAGAGGAAGCAGCATTCTGGGGTGGTGACGCCAAGAAAATGTGCGCCACGAACGTGCCGGGCAAACCAGCCGGCCAACCGACCTGCGCGTACAGGATGACGATTATGAGCGGGGTCGCCCAGGCAAGCCCAAATCGAAACATACTTTCCATCACGCGACGTGCCACGATGGGCTTCGACAGATGTCGCACGACACGAGCCGACGCGTGCCAGTCATGCTTGATCGCCGCATGGAGCCGTTCCTGACTCAGGCATAAACCGACACGAAACACCGCGGTGACAAGGAGCGCGAGGGCCGCCCATTGCGACATCCACGCGGATAGCGAATCCGAAAAGATAATAGTCAGCCACAGCAAGGCCGTGGTGACGATCAGCTGCGGCACCGCACAGACAATCAACTCCGCTACGGCCGCCAGACCGACGAGCGTGGGAGGCCCGCCCTCTGCGTCCCAGTCCCGCACCGCCATCTTGGGGGCATTGATCGCCTGTCGAACTAGGGCTAACCCACCAACTTCGCTGCATTCTGTCTTGTTACCTTTTTTTTCCGCGGGGGTGCCCTTGGGCGCCCGGGAAGCAGCGGACGACACAACTGGAGGCGAGGAGGACGTTGACACGTGGTGTGCGACGACCACGTTGTGCAGCGCAGTACCTTTCGTCGCCTCCGCAGCGGCGGCCGTTGTTAATGCTTCCTCGTTCAACGTCGCCGTTGCATCAGCTGGGACAGTTCGACGCTCACCCGGACCGGTGACGGAGGGCGGCGAGGCGGCAGTTGAAACTGACGTTCCGTGCACGGACGTCGGCGCAACTTTTTGGGTTGGTTGTTGTGTCCTGCCAGATGATGTTGCCGCCGCCGCCCCAACGCTAATCGCGCCTTTGGCTGCACCAGGCGGCGGCAGTGACGTTTTCTTTGCGGGAATGACCACGCGCCGAACAACCTCAGTGAGGAAGGCGGAAGAGCGATCCCACAAAAGGTACAGTACCGCCGGCGTCCGTTCCAAAAACGGTCGTGCGGACTCAGGGTCGAACAACGCCCAGAACAGACACGCTGCCGCTACGATGGCTTCCATCGCTAACAAGACGATGAGCGTCGTGACAATGATGCCGACCGCACCGTCGTGCTCACGGTCGAAGGAGCACAACGTGATCGCCCCCGTCGGCAACCCCCAAGTTGCTGCGAGCGTGGGCACCGTCCCAGGACCCAACGCTGCATAGGCGGAAACGGGGGACACAGCGGGGTGGTACTGCAGGCCGATGGGAACCAATGCACATGCGCTCGAAGAAGAAAGGTTCGACGACAGCGCTGCGATAGCGACCGTGGGATGAAAAAGCCCTCCAGCGACGACCGCGCAAGGAAACGGGGAGGAAGCTCCGCTAAAGACACGCCCGGAAGACGTGGCCGCCATCGACACAATATATCCCGCCGCGAGCGCGATCGAAGGGAGGCTGAGCGTCGCCACTCGTAGGACGCCGGCACCCGCGGATGCGAACGACGTTGCCGCCTGGCTGTGGCTCGGCAACACGGTCGTCAGGAGGTCGCCAACGAGCAGGAGAATGCAGCCAGTCACCGTGGCGATGCCAAATAAAGCAGCAAGGACGTTGCCAACAAACACGATCATGGGGTCTAACGCCGACGCCGCATCGACGACGTCGCCCCCTTCGCAGGCGGACGGTACGATGCGAAAGGGGAGCGATGCCACCGTGCCGCTATTCCCTCCTTCTTCTTCGCCTCCATTCTCGGCGCCGTCGGCAGCGGATGTTCGGCGGACGCGATCGCGTCCATGGGGGCGTGACGGTTGATACCAGATGGTCCCCGCGCCTCCGCTGCTGCCGCCGCCCGATGTGCTGACGGCGGCGTCACGAGGGATGACGACGAAGGAGCCATTGCCGTCCGTCACCTCGACACGGTGCGACGGCGACCTGGCCGCGACGCCATACATAAACGTCACGTGGCCGCCGGCACCGACCCGCATGACCCACACCAGGTTGTTGTTGTTGTTGTTGTTGCTCACCAGGGGACACGAGAGAGTGGCAGACAGCAGCGGCGCCAGGTCGTCGTCATCTACATCTTGCCCGTCTCCGTCGTCCGTGTCGCTGACGCTCGAGGTGAAGTCGAGCCTCTTGACCGCGCACCCTGAGGGTATCCGCAGGATTTCCCGGGTTGCAACACTAACCTTGGGCAGCGTCGAGAATGGGACGGAGACGAGATGGATACGATCGCCAGCGGGAGACACGGCCGCGATGAGACGCTGCGGCATTGCGACATGTCCCTTGAAAAAGACAGTCGTTTCGGCGATAGGTTCGCAAACCTGAACGGACAGCGGCGACGCCGACGTTTCCCCGCCGCTGCCGAGAGCGACGAACCACAACGTAGAGCGGCGACCACAGATTGGAGGTCCAGTGATTGACGTCCCGTTTACGGTGGAACCGTTTCCGGAAGACGGAGGTTGCGGGGTGCCGTCGTCGTCCCTCCATCGCAACAGCGCAGCTGCCGTCCCGCCACCGTCGCCGTTGGAACCACCACGACCTCCGTGGACGTAGCGCACGGAGCCCCCTGGTGCATTGAGTCGCAACACCGCTGGCGCGGGAAGTTGCCAGTGCGTCATCGACGACGATTCGTTCTCATTTGCTTCGAAGGCAGCGAGCCCACCGCCCACGAGCGAAATCAGTTGTTGGTCCGACGTCGCCGGCCCCCAGCGCATCCCATCGGTGTTCAGCATGACGGTGTCGTAGGTGAGTGCCGTGGCAACCGCAGCGGTCCAATTGTTGCGTGTGGGGAACAAGTCGTCACGCTCGCGAGAGGTCAATGTCACCTTCTTCGTCGAACGTTCAGGGATGCCCGTCGTCGTCACATTTACGAACGCGTCGGAGGACTTGGCCTCCGCCGCAACGGCTTGTCCCATCCACAGAGCAAACGTTCCGCCACTGAGAGCCGTTGCCGCCGGCCACGCCGTCGGCAGCCGATACAGTAGCCCCTGCGGGTTGTCACTGGTTGTCGTGTTGCCGACGGAAGTTGGCACTTGACAGGAAACGACCACGCTGGTCTCCACCGTCACCCCAAGTACGTCGGACGCATTGAGGCGCAATGCGGTCAAGAACATGGTGAGCCCCCCCTCGCCGGGGCCGGTGGCCGTCGAGGTTGCAATGTCATCCAGGTGGCGAAGAGGCGGCTGGTTCGACCCTACCTCACTCAATTCTGACCGAATGGGAGATTGGCCGGTTGCGACCACGGCAGAAAGATACGCGCCTTCGTTGTGAGTCGAAATCAGTAAAGAAGACCGCAGTGTTCCCGTTGCTAGATCATACCACTTGACAAAGACCTCACCGTCGGCCGAAGTGGGCGTCGTGCCCAGCGACAGTAGTGTTTCAGTGGGAGAGTGGATCCACAAGAGTCGGTCCCCTTGGGCAGTCCACAAGGGCTCTGGAGCGAAGGATGATGCATTGTCAGCGCTTCCGTCGCTACAGCCGCCAGGAGACAGGGACGACACGGCGTAGACGGCGAAACCATTTTTCGCATCGCCACACGACACCCAACATTCCGCGCGCTGCAGCACCAGCGCCGTGTTGCTTAGACTGAGGTCGTCGACCATCTGAACAGGCAACTCGGAGGCGGAGTGCAGCACCAAAAAGTCTCCCGCCGCTCGGACTCGCACTTTGCCGATGTTGCGTGCGATCGGAGACGGCAATGCGACCGCTGGGGCGACATTCGCTGATGATGATGATGATGATGATTTCGCGGCTTCCGCTTCCGATTGAAGGCGTGATATGGACACCCCTGCGACGGCGAAGGCCGCGAGACTGACGAGGCACGCGGCAAGGCACGCGCGGGTGAGAAAGGACCGCGCGAAGTCGATTGACAACACCGAAAGGCGGTCGTCGTCTCTTGGTGATGCAGGTGACGCCGGGGACGCAGGCTCCGCCGTCAGTTTTCGATACCGCTTCACATGCTTGTTCATAAACGCGACCAAGGCAAATATCAACGACAGGATGCCGAGCAGCTGTGTGAAAATGAGCATCGTAGAAATATTCGACGCCGGCGCCCCGAAACGCGTCAATGCGTTCAAGAAGGTGGTGGCATACGCGGTCATCAGGAAGACATGCTCTGTGCGGTGCAACCACGGATTCTTGTAGGGTCGATGATACTCGTTGACCACAGCGGACACCATCCAGATCGTCAATAACATCAAGAGCAACGTGTCCTCCAAGTCCCGCAGGAACACCACGAGCATCGTCAGCGCGAGCTTGCGCAGCATGAGGGCAAGCTCCCAATACCACGTGGCCTCGACGAACTCTTCGGATAGAAACCCGAGCACTCGGTCGAGTCCGCGGCGTCCTTCCTTCGCGCGGATGTAGCTGCCCAGGAGATAGATCGCGACGGGTGCTGCGATGAGAAGCAAGCCGAACACTAATTGGGCAGCGCTGAACGCGGAGTGGGCGGCCGGGGTGAGGCAGCTCACCTCCATCGACGACGATAGGACGTTGAAAGCCTTGGCCGACGTTGGGAGCGAAAGCTGGGACACGATCGCGGAGGGGATGACAACCTTCGGGTTCAGATGGCTCGCGGTGGGCTGGAAAATGAGCACACGACACGGGGCAAGAAGGTCGACGGTGCGCTCGGCGATCGGCTCGTAGAATATCTGAAGCGTGCAGGCCAACACCGTCAACGGTAAGTACCAGAGGCTCGCGACGTCAAACGCCGATGACGACCCGGCAGCGGAGGTCCGGGCGGGCGTCGTTCGTGCGGCAACTCCGCTCGGCGGCGACGCACTTGCCGCAGCCACGACGATCGCCGTGTTGGATACCGCGGCGGCCGTCGACGAGCTATGACGCGGCGCGATCGCAGGGTCTGTGGAGGTGGAAGGGTGACGACCGTTGCCGCTTGGGTTTGGTGAATGTGCCGCAGGGGCGACCGCCATGCCAACACCACTACTACTCGCATGACTATTCGCATCCCCTGCCGAGGTGGTGTGGGTGAGATACTTGACCACGACATAAATGAGACCGGCAGATAGCACCGTGCCTGCGCCGCCCAATTGCCACCAGAACGAGGCGAAATCAGCATCGGCGCCGAAGGTGCATACGAAAGGGAGGGATTGAAACACGTCGGCCAAGCCGACGATTCCCATGGTCCGAAAGATCGTGGACACCGCGCTTCCATGGCCAAAGTGAGTCTTGAACCCATTCAGTTCGCCGAGAATCTGCATGGTGCTTGCGTAGTTCAAGATGACCTTGATGACACCGGGTAGTTTTGATAGTACGATCCGTGTGAACAGCACGGCGTGGGGCATCTCAGAGGCCGAGATGAGTTCGAACCCGCACAGCGTGATGGGCTGCGGGGGAGGCCGCCGTGAAGGCGATGTCGGTGACTTTGACGACGTAGCGGCGGCCGCTGTGGTGGGCGTCGTCACTTCCTCGTCGCTGTCAGAGGACGACGAATCCGTCGCCTCGCCAACCCCTTCTCCATCTTCTTTCGTCATGAGCTTGCGCAACGCGGACACAATAATGAGTCCTGCAGTGCCGAACATGAACAGCGCCAACAGCACGATCGCGACCAACGAGGTTTGTATGGTCGCGCACGCTTGGCACTTGCCGTCCACGGATGCATAGCCGTCAACGCAGCCGGCACACATGATGCCCTCATGGCCTTCAGCACATTCAGGACCGAGCCGGGATTCGTGCTCATCTTCGGCGTCGTCACCGAGTCCACACGCTTCTGCGGGGTTGCAGCGCCGCAAGGGCAAGAAAGCGTTCGACGGCCGCCAAAAGCCACTCTTCGCTTGCATGACTGACGACCCGTCACATATTCCGTGATCCGGGCAAGGGACACAGACGGTCGTCCCGGGGACGGCGAGCTGCGTCGAGTCAAGACATCGGTTGCGCAGCAGCGGCCGTGGCGACGTCCTTTCGCCCCCGTGAAACGCATCTGAGTTGCTACCGAAGGCGATCGACAGTCGGTACGGGACGTTGAACCTCGCGGCAGTCACAGGAGGGATTTCCACCACGACCGCACCTGTTGGCGCCCAGCCGACCCAGCGAGTCACATTGTGCCATGCAACGTTGCCGGCTTCCCACGGCATCATTGATGCGCGATACCAGACCATTTGCGGGCCACCGACGACAGAAGGAAGCATGCGGACAACTGGAGCGGGTACGAGCGCGGCCGTGACGTCCAAGTAGATAGGCATCGCCGTCCACGCCGACCAACTAACGGTTTGACGGAAACCGCTGGCAGATGACGTCGCGGCGTGGTCGCACGCGCTCGCATTGTGAAGTCGGAACGGTACGCCGGATTCCCGGGCATCGATGGCCGCCCATGGCATGATGGGCAATTCATCGGTCGCCACACCGTCCGTCGCCCCAATCGTTGACATTGGGGTGACATCCACGAAACAAGCGGTCGCCAACGCGGTCGTCGGGGGACGATTGTTCGTCGTCGTACCGCTCGTAGCATCCGCGGCGACAACCACCGAAATGGAGCCACTGACATCGAGAATTCGGGGTACCTTTGCCAGACTCACGATGTTTAATGTCATGTCCAGGCCAACCGACATGGATGCGGTGAGTGTGTCCAAACCGTCACCGCCGTACGCGAGCAGTTGCTCGACGGCTACTGCCGACATGATCGTCAACGAGGGAATTCGGTCGGCTTGCAGCAACCAAAGCGCCCCCCGCTGGAGCGGGCTGTTGGCGACGCTGCTGCTGGAGAGGGCGCTCAGTCCAGCATTATCGAACAAGTCTCCAAATCTAGCATTGCCAGACACGGCGATGCCCATTTGGTAACCACGGTGACTCGCGGCGAGCAACCATTGGGCAGGAATGGGGCCCGTAATATCGCAGTAGGAAACGTCGACGAGCAGCGGGTGGCTCGCTCCAAGCTGGTACACCGGACTTGCCATCCAGGCCATCGTCGCGGACGCGAGGCGACCTCGAATGCCGTAGTTGCCGGATAGAATGATCGTTGCGGCCACCCACGCGCCCGTCATGGACTCCAGTGACGAATTGAATAGGTTGTCCGCTAAATTGAGGACCTCACACACGGCGTTTCCAGCGCACACCACCGAGGTTGGGAGGTCCCCGGAGAGAAGGTTGCCAGACACGTCCAGGTACGACCATGACGTTAAGGCAGCGGGCAGGGTGCCGGACAGTTCGTTCATGCCCAGGCTAATTCGAGTCAGATTCGGGGCGTGCCACCACGACATCGGAATGGCGCCCGACAAAGCGTTGAACGACAAGTCGATCAGCTGCCAGCTGGTGGCGGCAGACAACTCTGGTAGCGAACCGGTGAGTTGCGTGTTAGATAGGCGCAGTGTGTGGAGGGACGGGAAGCACGCTCGCAGGGTGGCATTGCTATCACCGCTCGCAAGACCTGCCGTCGCCGGCGCATCACAGGACGTGTCGAAGAGAGTAGTGACCGCGAGAGGATTCCCTGTCAAGTCCAGATGCTGCAGTCTTGACAGCCAAACGCGGTTCTTCAGTCCCCCACCACCTCCTCCTCCTCCTCCGTCGCCGGTCGACGCATTAGGCGGGAACGATACCACGTGCGGAGGTTCCGCTGGTGAAGGGGGGCCCGCTCCTCCTCCTTCTTCATGTGCGTGAGACATACTGCCAGCCGCCATGGAGGCGTCCGCCGATGACGAGGATGCC
>ERZ1292630.3974-Hain-H41-02um-R3-3974-length-12655-cov-29_pt1 | contig 12655 bp, 11 predicted proteins | sample MGYA00564408_ERZ1292630 | MGnify/ENA primary metagenome ERZ1292630 (study PRJEB36523, sample SAMEA6512641) | groundwater metagenome | collected 2019-01-08 | study: AquaDiva: Metagenomics assemblies of 32 groundwater samples | reverse complement strand
GAAATAAAAATAATTCCGGAAAGCAGGAAAAATGAAACGCTTAAAATGATAGAATCTGGCGTTCCAGATTTTTCCGTCACGAGAGAGGGACTTAAGTGGGGGATGTCCTTTCCTTATGATAATAACCAGTCTATTTATGTTTGGGTGGATGCCCTCATAAATTACGCCACCGTTTTAGGCTATCCTGGCGGTGAAGATTTCAAAAATTTTTGGCCACCGGATTTGCACATTATCGGAGCAGACATAAATAAGTTCCACAGCATCTTTTGGTTGGCAATGCTTTTGTCCGCAAACTTGTCTTTGCCGGAAGAAATTTTTATCCACGGGCTTTTTACCATAAACGGACAAAAAATGAGTAAAACACTGGGCAATGTGATTGATCCGACAGATTTGGTAAAAAAATTCGGTGCCGATGCCACGCGATATTTGCTTTTGTCGCAATTTCCAGCCTCGGAACATGGTGATGTAAAGGCTGACGACTTCGCCAATAAATATAACAGCGACTTGGCAAATGGTATCGGCAATTTACTTGAAAGATCGTTCACAATGGTGGTTGATTATCGCGATGGTGCCTTAGACAACAAAAAAGGTATCGATTCCAACATCAAAGAGTTTGCTGAAAAAGCGGAAAAAAATTACAAAGATCATTTTGATAAATACAAATTATATGAAGCTTTGGCGGATGCTTTTGTTTTCATTAAAAGATTGGATGTTTACATAAACGAAGAAAAACCATGGGTGTTAAACAAAAACAAAGATGAAAAACTAGACGTGGTTTTAAACACGCTAATGTTCGGGATAGAAAAAATAATAATTTGGTTGGAGCCGTTTATGCCCAGCAAGATGAATCAGGTAAGAAAATATTTTTCTAAGATTAAAAAAGGTGAAACTGGAAAAGAAGACAGAATGGGGCTGTTTCCGAGGATTGAAATTTAATATTTTTTAACTTCTCGTTTTTTTAAATCGGGCAACCGCCAAGAGGCGGTTGGTTTGTTATTTTAAGAAAGGTCGCCGTCTGTTCGGCGGGGGCTATTTTTATAAGTTTTTCCGATACGCCATCGCAGGAATAACCTATGTCATCTCCAATGCGCAGTGTTTTTGTTTCACCAATATCTCCTTCTCTTGCCACTGGATATATGCGATACCAAACGCCTTCTACGCTATCCGTATTAATTTTTTGTATCAAAAAAGATCCTTCTCGGTCGCCAATGGTCATTATAATTTCTTCGGTATTCGTGCTTGGCGACGATCGGTATTTATTTGAGTAAAAATAAAACATCGCGCTAATAATCAAAACAACAACCGCGACGAACACCGTTTTTATAATTATTTTTTTCATACATTCAATATAACAGTTGTTAAAATTAAAACAATTATGTTAATATTTCATTAGTTATAAGACTTAAATTATTATCAAAATCTAATTAAATAAAAATCAGCGACAGGTTCTTCACTTGGCGCTGATTTTATTTTTTTAGAGATACTTTTTAATCAAGACCAACACTGGTCTTGATTGTTTCAAAAAACAGTCTGCGCACTTTTCCACAATCACGACAATAGACATCCAAAACCAGAACAACGATAGGGAATTCAAAATCATCATAAAGATGATTTTTCCAAAACTTACACTTACCACGCTGGGAGCTTTTTATTTGTATAAAAATTCTTTCTGGTTTCGTATATGTTTCAATCACGAAATCTATACCACGGCTGTCCTCATTGGGTGTTCCGCGTCTTACTTTTTTAAACCAAGAGGGCTTTTCAAAGTTTTCTAAATTAAATGCGGAAAAAAATCTTTCCTCGTTTAATTTGCCCTTCCACCAACCTATCCGTCCGCTAATGTGGCGACGAAGCCTTCTTCTTGGGTGCTTAGACAAGTCCTATCTCCTTAAAAATTTTTAGAAATAAAAATGTAAAAGAGCCGATTATCTATATTAAACAGCAAAATTTTATAAAAATCCAGCAACTCGTTTTTATTTAACTGATTTTCTTAATCTTGTTTTTATGAGCTCAATCAATACTGGAACAATAGAAAGTATTATGATGGCAATAATCACAAATGAAAAGTTTTCTTTTATGCCTGGGATATTGCCGAAGAAGTATCCCAAAAGCGTAAATCCAAATACCCAAACGAACCCTCCTGTGGCGTTGTAATAAATAAATTTTTTGTAATCCATCTTTCCTATGCCAGCGACAAAAGGAGCAAATGTTCTGACAATTGGCAAAAAACGCGCCAAGAATATGGTTTTTCCGCCGTATTTAGTGTAGAACTTTTGAGTTTTATCTATGTGAGCTTGGTTGATTGGAATTTTTGGATTAGCAATTATCTTTTGACCGAAATAACGTCCAACCGAGTAATTTGCCGTATCACCCAAAAAAGAGGCGACCCAAAGTGACAGAAGCAATATCGCAAGATTAAAAGAACCGGTTGCTGAAAAAGCTCCAACCGCAAAAAGAAGCGAATCTCCGGGCAAAAGTGGAGTAAACACCAATCCTGTTTCGGCAAAGATTATCGCAAAGATAATTCCGTAGGATAAGATGCCGTAGTGGGCAATAATTTCGCCCAAGTGGACATCTATGTGAAGTATAAAATTAAAAATAACTGAAAAAATTTCCATTTACATTCAGTATACAACGATCAATTTTTTAGGGAAGTTAAGTTTAAATTATATAAACTTAACTCCACTCCTCTTCAACTCATTCCCAATCTCCAAATAATCAGGCATTATTTTTGCGACTAAATTCCAAAACTTTTGTGAGTGGTTAAATTCTTTCAAATGGCAAAGCTCGTGAACGATAATATAATCAGCTAGCCTCTCGGGGAGCAGGGCGATTTTATAGTTAAAATTCAGATTACCTTTTCTTGAACAGCTACCCCAGCGAGTCTTCTGATTTTTAATATTAATCTTGTTGAATTTAAAATCGCAAGTCTTGTTAAAATATTCAATTCGTTTTTCAGCCAAAACAAATGCCTGATCTTTGTATTTCGCGTAATCTTTTTTAGCGCCTTTTGCGAATACCTGTCCAGAAATACTTTTGAAATAATCCAACTTATCAAGTATCCACTGCGATTTTCTTATTATGAATTGCTCAATGATATTTTCGCTCATATTTCGCGGAGCGGTTACCACAAAATTGCCATCACAATAGACAGCCAGTCTCATTCGTCGAGCTCGCTTGCTCACCTTTAAGGTGTACTCAACTTTCTTTTTATGTAGCTCGATTTTCTTCTTCATAATTAAAATCGCTTAATTACCACATCCACCAATCTATTGAGATATTTGTGGAAATCCGAAACTTTTATTTTGTCTTTGTATTCTTTGAGGATTAATTCTTGTAGAGTTCGCTTTGCTTCTTTCAAAAATTCTTCTCTCTTAGATGAATCTTGCCAATTCTCATCGAGAACATCTTCAAGACGTGCGACCATTTCTTTTACAAACTCTTTAACGATGTCCTTGTCAGATTCGCTGGTAAACTCGTCAGAGATTACAAATAGGCCGTATTCGCGGAGGGTATAGCCCAGTTCCTTGGCTTCTTCTGTTTTTGTCTTGATATCGTTTAGAAGTTCGTAGTAACGTTTTATTCTTTCCGTCAAATCAATCTGGTGCTTTTCAAATTCAACACGGATAGCGATAAGTCGCTCGCTGAATTTCTTAAATGCTGGATGAGTATCAATATTAATTGAAATCTCACGCTTCAACATTTTTTCAAGATTAAGAGCCTTTTCTTCCTCGGGGAGTTTGTCGAGTTTATTTAGAGTAGCTAAATCGTGAATGTTTAATTCTCTGAAGTTTTTAGTGATACCCTCGTAATCAATTTTTTGCTGAATCAAACTTTTAATTTTCTCTCCGTATTCGGCAAGCGAGAAAGCATCAACATCATCAATTTGAAATTCTTTTACAAACGCCAAATAAAAGCTGGTAACCCACTCAAACTTGCGCAGATATTCCATCAAGAATGGATCAGGTGAAAGAATCTCAAAAAGCATTTTGAGCCGGCTGTATTTATCTTTGAAGTATTGCTGTTTACTTTGGTTCTCAATGAATATCTTCAAACATCGGCGTAGATTATCTATTGATGGGTCTTCGATATTAACCCCGACAAACAATTCCATTATTTCGCCAATAACTTTTGAGAATTCTTCTTTGAGACGATTGATATCTACCATGGCGCTATCAACCACACTCTCGTCAAAGTTAAGAGCGTCGTAGAGATTTTTAGTTACGCCGTAGTAATCGATAATCTTGCCGCATCCTTTATTTGGAAATATTCGATTTGTACGGGCGATCGCTTGGAGTAAGTTATGATCGCGAAGCGGTTTGTCTAAATACATCACTTGCTCAACCGGCGCATTAAAGCCGGTCAAAAGCATATCGCAGACAAGCAAAAATTTAAGCGGATGTTTTGGGTCTTTAAACTGATCAATGATTTTCTCTCGTTTCTGTTTGTTTGTATTATATTTCTTTAGATCATCGCTTTCGCTGTTGGGATCGCCCGGGGAATAGACGACCTCAGACCATTCGGCCGGAATCAATTTATCAAAAAGCTGTTTATATTTTGCTGTAGCTTCGCGGTCATAACAAACCACTTGAGCTTTGAATCCATTTGGCAAAACATAAAGTTTGTAATGCTCAATAATATCTTGAGCAACCGTTTCCATTCTTTTATCTAACTTGATAAGAGCTTCTTTCTTGCCGTATTTTTTAGTAAGCAGTTCTTTTTGCTTATCATTCAAATCGGCAGTGAGTTCGTTAAATTGCTGATCTACTTTTTCCTCGTCAATAAAGAATTTGGAAAGACGAGCTTCGTAGGTAATTGGCAAAGTGGCGCCGTCATCAATGGCTTGTTGAATTGAATAGTAATCAAGATAGCGTTCTCCTTCTTCTCCAAAGTTTCGGTGAGTATTGAGAGTTAACTTATCAATTGGTGTTCCAGTAAATCCGAAAAAGAAAGCATCTTTGAAAGCATTGCGCATTTTAATTGCCGAAACACCTTCATTGTCTCGATGTGCTTCGTCGGAAAGAACGATAACGTTGCCATCGATGTTTTCTATCTCTTCCAACTCGCTGAATTTCTGAATAGTCGAAATAAAGATACCTCGGTCGGCTCCTTTGATTTTCTTTTCAAGGTCTTTGCGCGATTCTACTCTAACGAGATTTTGTCCGCCCCAGCTTTCAAATTCGTCATAAACCTGATCATCAAGATCAATACGGTCAATCAAAATGAATACCTTGGGATTTTTTAATTCGGGGTTATAGCGAAGTTTCCAAGCAGTAAAAAACATTGTTAGGGTTTTGCCAGATCCTTGAGTGTGCCAAATCAAACCTTTCTTTCGTTCGCCATCTTGAACACGAGCCACTATTTTATTAGCCGCGTAAAATTGTTGGTATCTGGTAATTTTCTTAGTAACCCCGTCTTTCTTTTTTTCAAAAACGATAAAGTTTTTAATAAGATCAAGAATCTGTTTTTGATCAAGCAAAAAGTAAAGCGTAGAATCAAGTTCCTCTTCAAAAACTTTCTTTTCTATTTGCGGGTCTTCACGCCAAGCAAGAAAGTATTGCTTTGGGGAATAAGTCGCGCCATAGACGGTTTTAAGGCCATCGGTGGCAATATTAAGGCAGTTAGGTAAGAATAGCTTAGGTGCCACTTTTTCATATCGTTTTAGCTGGTCAATAGCATTTTCAAAGTTAACACTGCTGGAAGCCGTGGGGCTTTTGGCTTCAATATCACAAATTGGTAAGCCATTAAGAAAAATCAATACATCTGGTCGAATGTTTTCTGTTACTCCTTCAAAATAGAATTGATTGGTAACAACAAAATGATTATTTTCTGGATTATCAAAATCAACAATCTTATAATCACGAAAATTGCCAGTATTTGGGTCTTTCAAATTGACACCATTTCGCATCACAAGCAAAAAAGCTTCGTTAGTATCTGATTTTTTAACTTCTCTTACAACGCTTTGCGCTACAGCATCGTCAATATTGTTAATTTTCTTTACCGATTCCAAAAGATGAGAAGTGATAACATACTCAGTTTCAAAAGAACGGAGTTTAGAAAATTCTTCTGCAGGAAGATATTCATACCCGAGTTTTTCTCGTATGAATTTTATGATGTGATATTCAATTGTGTATTGTTCGTTAAATTTCATATTGTTCTTACTTTACCACTCAATAAATCTTGCGATAGACCTTTCTTAAGCTCTAATAATTTCTCTTTGTGTTGTATATTTATTGAAAGTTTTTCATCAATTGATGAAATGATATCAGCAATTTTTTCCTGTTCACTTACTGGGGGTATCGCTATTGGACAATCTAGTACCTGCTGTTTTCTCAAATTTGTTTGACTCGTTTCATTGCTAAAATTTAAAAAATATTTATTTCTATTTAAGAAGTAAAAAAAGTATTTACTATAACCACTAAGGGGCCTAAGTAATCCTATTCTTTGATTAAGGGTATATTTGTTATCTTCATCCACAAAAAAACACTTAGCCAACGCTTTGCCCCGAGGAATATCAATCATAACAATAGCAATATCGCCCTTGTTTAGTATCTTTAGTCCCTTATTTGTTCTTTTAATAACATTGCCGTTTTGGGCAATAAATTTGGAGTTTACAACTATAAAATCTCCGTTATCATCAATAAAATTTTCGTGGGCTTTACCGTTTTCAAAAAATACGACTTCCTCAAGTTTTTTAACATCCCAATCAACAGGGATGTTCCCAAGTTTTGTCTTCTTAAAATTTTTATGGCCAATCCCTTTAGCAAAAAGGTTGTTTGATATGCCCTCCTTTAATTTTTCTGTTTGTAAAAAAATCTCATCAGTTTTTCCTATTTCTAAATCAACCGTAGATAAAATTTCCGCAATCTCTTTCTGTTCTTTCCACGGTGGAATAATTACATCAATATCTTGAAATTCTGAAATATAGTATCTTTTGTGATTCCCGATAGGAAAATTAATAGATTTTATCAGTTCAAAAATAAATTTAAGGTTTGAATTTTCGCTTTTACTTCTTAAAATTTTTATTGCTGAAGATTTAATTTTAAAAGGAAAATCAACATACTTACTGTCAGTAGTGAAGTCGTCAAAAATTATCACTGGGACGGTTTTGCAAATACCAAAGTCTTCGTCTGTGTATCCTAAAACAAAAGATTTATTAGCGGTAAGAACTGGGGTCTTGGCCTTGCTCGTATAGCTATCGCTTTCTACAATATATGCATCCGGCCTTTCATAAGAGAGAAGATCCTTTACCTTCTTTGATTCCCACCCCTTTGGTATTATTTTTTGTTCTATTGCTATCATAATTAATAATCAAGTTCCAAAAGAAAATTGTCGACTTTATTGTTTACGGACTCGCGTTCTTTTTCAAGTGACTTTAATTCTTTCCAGACCATCTTTACATCAATTATTTCTTCCTGTTCAGATGAATCAATATACAAGCTTAGATTGAGATTGTAATCATTTTCAGCAATCTCTTTTGTATCAACTATACGAGCATATTTTTCAATATCAGAATAACCATCGTATGCTTTTATAATTTTATTTATATCTTGCGGTCGCAATGAATTTTGATTTTTACCTTCAAGGAAATCTTTTTCTGCATCAATAATCAAAACTTTATTTTTTTTATTTTCTGGTTTATTCTTATTAAGAATCAAAATAGCGGCTGGAATTCCAGTGCCATAAAAAAGCTTAGCCGGTAATGCGATAACCGCTTCAATTAAATCGTTTTTAAGAATCTGCTCACGGATACGACCCTCGGCACCGCTACGAAATAGCACACCATGAGGAAGTACGATACCAGCCCTGCCATTTACATTCATCGATTTAATAATGTGTAAAACAAAAGCGTAATCTGCATTTTTCTCTGGAGGCATATCGTATCCTTCAAGTCGTCCGTATTTATTTGTTCTGAAAATTTCTGATTCCCAATCCTTAATTGAGTAGGGTGGATTTGCGACCGAGATATCGAATGTCTGCAGATTACCGTTTTGTGTTAGAAATTGAGGATTTGCGATAGTATCGCCGCGACGAATATCAGCGCTATCAAGACCGTGCAAAAACATATTTATTTTTGCAATGGCAAAAGTACTGATGTTTAATTCTTGCCCATAAAGATAAAGTGTCTTGGCTATTTTTTCACCGGCTTTTTGTTTAAGATAGTCATAAGCTTCCAATAGAAAACCTCCCGAACCGGCGGTGGGATCATATATGTGATCTTTCTGATGGGGTTTTAAAATTCCGATGATAACTTTTTCAACTTCACGAGGCGTGTAGAACTCTCCGCCTTTTTTCCCCGCGTCTGCCGCGAATTGTTTGATGAGGTATTCGTATGCGTCACCCAAAAGATCAGAGCTGATGTAGGTATTACCAAAATTATATTGAGAAAAGTGATTTACAAGTCTTTGGAGTGTTTCGTTCGGGAAACGATCTCTGTTTGAGAAATCAAGATCATCAAAAATTCTATCTAATTTCGGACTGTTGGCATTAGCGAGTTTTTCAAAGATGTCATTTAGCTTTTGACCGATACTTTCCGCTTGTTCAGTGATAATTGCCCATTTGCAATCTTTTGGAACTTGAAAACGGTGGTTGTAATCAGTGCCAGCAATTGTCTTATCATTGTATTCTTTCATTACTGACTCATATTCTTCATCCCACACATCTTCGGTCTTTTGTAAAACAAAAGACCGAAGATGTATTTTTTATAATCCGAACTGTCTATTTTCCCTCGGAGGATATCCGCGCTCTTCCAAAGAAAAGCTTCAAGCTGTGGCAGTGTTAATTTTTTATCTTTTTCGTCAGATTCAAGATCTTTGGTTAAGTCTTTGATAGGATTCGCCAGCCCTTTTTTAACAGTTTCGCTTAAAATATCGTCAGTATATTTTCTATCTTTCCGTAAACCAATACGCAATGGCTTTATTAAACCCTTTTCTTCCCAATTACGAAGAGTGTCCTCATTCACATTAAGAATTTTTGCGGCTTGTTTAATATTATATGTTTTTCCTATCATTTCCTAAGTTTATATAATTAAAAAATAAAAGGCAAGCTTTCCTATGTTTTCCTATGTTTGAGTAAAAATAAAAATAGCGACCGAAAAGTCGTTGTTTTTATTTACAATTTTTTAGGCAGTCGGGCCGCTGGTTAATCGCTATTGCCATTATCAGATCGATGGACAATTCTAAGTTTTTCTTTGGCGACAAATTCTTTCTTAACTAAGGGTTTATAATTCGTTTAATTGCGGTCTCGAGCTCTTTTTGATCATTTGTTCCTATGCGACAAATTCTTCCGTTTTTCATGATTATTTCAACGGCGTCAAAACCGGAAACATTGTAAATCCACATCTTAGGCCGTAGCCACAACCTTATTCCCCAGCCATAATGCCAATGATTCTTTACTGCTTGAACGGAAGCTATTTGATTAAGCGCAAACTTCCTTGCGAAAATTCCGCAACCAAATTTGATCCGAAGATAGTTTTTATCAATGGATGTTGTCAGTGTTGTAAACGATGCAAGAATAAACAGAATTAACGCCATTACGGCAGTAACGAGTAGATTTGTGCCGGAGTCCGCCGAGGGAGGTTCTGCGCGAGCCGTAATGTAAGCCCATGCGAAAAGTACCAGTACGACCAGCGTGACAGCCAACATTAAATATCCAATTTGGGTGTGTTTGTATGAATTCATAAATTTATTTTACCAAATCCTGCGCTTTGCGCCGAGGCTGTTTCTTACGATTTCACAAAAAGTGAAAATTGGCGGTGTTTTTTGATTGATGTTCGAACTTTTTTTGAGCAAAACCCCCAATAAGGAAGCCAGCCCCGCCACTGCTCGACAAGCTCGCCACACCACAGAAAAATACTCTTTGCTCTTTTCATTTTGCGCGCGCCCGATTTTTTCTTCTTTTAATGAAAAGAGTATTTTTCTGTGGTGTTCTGCCTTCCAAGTATTCAGGCAGGTGGCGGGGCTGTCCTCAATTTGATTTCGCAAAGGAAAAGCGGAATTCCCCCCAAACCCCCCTTCCGCTTTTCCTTTTCTCAAACGGAACGGGAACGGAAGCAGGCGGGCAAAAATTCCTTCCCCCCAACCCCCTTCCTTTTTGCCCGCCTGCTTGGGCTTCGCCCCCAAAACTTTTCGGCGGACGGAATTTGAGGCTGTGCCAATTTCATTGGCGCGCCACCTAAAATTTCTTCTCTATATTCTCAATCAATTTGGTTATATTGTCCATAGTCGTTTTATCTAAACTGATTGTTGTTCCATTCTGGCATGTTTCCAAAAATTTCTTGGCGAGCAAAACCTTATCTACTTTTGCTTTTTTAACATGTTCAGAATTTGTCTCGGTATAAGTTTTGCTCGTATCGCCAAGAATAAATTTTTTGAAATCAGGCGGCGAGAAAATATCTTCAATACTCCCTGCGGTGTTCAAAACTGAAAGAATTAAATCTTTTGTAATTAACCAATTATCTTTTAAGTTTTTCTCGCCGTCTTTCTTGCCCTGATCGTTATCGTAAAGATAAATAACCTTTCCGCCCCAACCATGCAAAATTGTTCCGACATACGGCATATTTCCACATCCACCGCCGAAAATAAAGTTTACGCTGTCTTTATTGAGTATTTTCTTGAAAGCATTCAGATAATAGACATCAGAAGGTCCCTCAACAACCGCATTATTAACTTTGTCTATCGCAGAAATTCCAGCGTTTAATTCTAATCCTATTGCCGTCAAAATCGGGGTGAGTGTTTCTTTATCTGCCAAAGCGTGAACTTTATTTTCAATCTCCGTTCCTGATTTTTTAGTGCGATGAACTAATCTGACTCTATTTAGTTTATCGGCTTCCAAAAGATACGGCGAGTGGGTGGAAAAAAGCAGTTGGACTTCTTTTGCTGAATCTTCAAGTTTGCCCAAAATATCCTCTTGAGCTTTAGCGTGCAAAAATAAACCAGGCTCGTCAATTAAAATTATATTTGGAATTTTTTCATTTGCTCGTGCCGAAACTTTTATATAAAAAGCAAGATGCCACTGCCGTCCTTTGCTTCGCAAGCTCGGCTCATAGGGATAACCGTCTTCTTTTATCCAAAAATAAAGATGTTCTGAATCCCAATTAACGCTTAAATTTGAAACATCTTGTGTCCAAAATTTTTCATAATCTTTATTAAGTTTGATGTTTATATCGTCTTTATGTTTTTCCTTTCCTCTATCGTCAGTGCCTTTTATTGTTGAAATTTTTAAATCACTAATTACGGATAGATCTTTTATCCATTCATTCTTTTCCAATTCGGCAAACGGGATTTTGTTCGGAAAAATATCTTCAAATGAATTAAACAGAATAAAATTCGGTATCCATTGCTTCAGAGCATCCAAAAATTTTGTTTCAGTAGCAAATAGATTTTCAAGATTATTTATTTCTGCCTCTGTTTCAGTAAGCAATTTTGAAAAATTGTCGCGCTCTTTTTCGTCAATTTGAGTTACATTTGGAGTGATAGCATTTTTGAAGTTGATAAAAAGCGTTTTTTCATTCGTAAAATCTGAAAATTCAAAATCAAATAAACTACCGCCTAATGCCTCGTATTTTGTTCGGATAGTTTTAACTTTATTCCATTTATCTTTTATAGATTTTTGAATTCTCTCAATTTCTTTGCTGCCAAAAATTTCATTCTGCAAAGTGCTTTTACCGAATGAATAAACATCGGGAAAGGTTTTTATTAGTTCAATCTCTATATCTGATGTCGCTTTTAGTGGACTTTTAATTTCTTCAAAAATTTCCTTGATAGTATCTTTTTCAACAATAAAAGTTATTGAAATTTCTGGTGTAGCTTCAGGAGATTTTATTGGTTTTGCAGATTCTCTGATTTTGTTATCGGTATCAAAATCTTCCAATGCTTCAAGAATAGAGGTTTTACCCGATTCATTTTTCCCAGCGAGGATAGTAATTGTGTCGGTCAAATAACAATCACCACTATCCGTGATTGATTTGTAATTTTTAATTTTGAATTTCTTTAGTTTCATATATTTTCACAAACTACATAATGCAAATACTCAACGGTTTTATTCGCAGTATAGTTTCTATTTTCCGACTTATCCGCTTTAAAGCGATTGTATTCTTTCGTAAAATGTCCATATTTTCCCCGCAGGCTCATTATTTCTTGAATATCGCCTAAAGTCATTAAGCCCTCGTTGTTATAGCTTAAAAAGATATATTTTGCCTTTACTTTCAAAATCAAATCCTTAAACGCTTTTTTTACCTGTGTTCTTGAACAATAAAGCGATTTTTGATTTTGATATTCTCGCAAGCCAGTTTTTCCGTGAATTTTGGGATTATCATATTTTGCGATAGTTTCAAGCATATGATAATTTGTCGCATATTGCCTTTGATTGTATGGCGGATCTAAATATAAAATATCACCCACAATTTTTCCTGCTACTTTATTTATATCCTCGTTAAAAACTTCGTGGTCTTGGTCGTTTATTATCAATTCAGCAGGTTTTAAAATTAAATTATTTTGAGCCGTCTTTTTTAGTTTTTTCAGAAAAGCACCATATACGGAAGCTGTATTTGCGTATTTATCAATTGATTCAACTAAACTTGTGATCAAAAAATAGTATTCATCATCAGAAATTAAATTTTGCTCTTTCCAATTTTCAATTTTTTGACGGATAGCGT
>ERZ1292630.3971-Hain-H41-02um-R3-3971-length-12660-cov-8_pt1 | contig 12660 bp, 5 predicted proteins | sample MGYA00564408_ERZ1292630 | MGnify/ENA primary metagenome ERZ1292630 (study PRJEB36523, sample SAMEA6512641) | groundwater metagenome | collected 2019-01-08 | study: AquaDiva: Metagenomics assemblies of 32 groundwater samples | reverse complement strand
TTTTGCTCAGTTCGGCCATTTCCATGATCATGTACTCGACGGCCGCCGCCATGGCAACCGGAGCCGCCCGACCGATGCGAGGGGCAATTCGAGATCGATAGAGCCACGCGCGGAAGTAAGTGACCGGGAGGTACAGATGCGCGGCCTTCGACAACCTGCAAGGTCCGTCCACGCGCGCATGCGACGTGACACGAGTAATCGCTCTCACCAGCTCCGAGATGGCGTGCTTGGCGACGTCCGGCTGATCCGCGAGCATCACGCGAAGCGCATACATGATGTCTCTGGCGGTGAGCGTATGCCGATTCATATCAAGCCCTTCGCAGGCGAAGAGATGGTGCAGAGCGTCAATAATACGGTGGGTGAGGCCGAAGATGACGTCCGCGGTGACCGCGAGAAGGGGGCGAGAGGCCTTTGCACGTACCGCAGCAAAGACACGGCGAATGGGAGCAAAGTTGACGCGACGTTGGCTGAGCTGCTTGCTCCACAGGCGCCGGCTGCGCGTGGCGGCGTTGTGCTTCGAGCTCAGGCGCTTTCGCTGGCGGGAACGCCGCAGTTGCGAATGAGTCCACTTCATCGGGTGGTATGATATGCCTGTGAGTAGTATTTGCGATGCGGCGGGGGGGAAGGAAGGAGGAGGAAGGGGGTGGGATGCGTGTATACTTGTAAGGAAAAAGAGAGCCCTATTTCACACCGGCCCGCCTACGAGCGATTTGCAGGACTTTGGTCGAATGATGGGACCAAAAACAAAAAACCCCGAAAACAAACACCAAAACAGTCAGGGCCGTCAGGGCCCTCACTCTGGGTCTTGCTGGGAGTTCCCCCCTTGCTCAATGGTCATCACCATTTGAGAGACACTGTGGGCCCGGAAGGAATGGAGGGCCAACGACTGTTCCAAACAATCGAAACGAAAACCAACGGGAGAGAGTCACCCCCGGTGGGAAGGGGGCAATGGGAATGGGGTGGAACTGATGATGAACGAGAGGGAGATAGAGATAGAGAGAGAGATGGACGCGACTTGTTGTTTACCTTCGAGGGGGGAATCAGACAGGAAAGGCCTCTTGCTCGTTGGCACACGAACACGAACGATTCCCGCCGTCGTTACAACACAAATTATTGGAACAATCGAAAAAAAAACCCCTCGCCGCTCCGCCACAACAAAACAAAATAAAAAGGAGGAGAGCGGTGTGTGTGTGTCGTTGTGTGTGTGTGTGTGTTAAAGAGTGTCGTTGGCCCCCCCGCCCCCTTAGGGTTTCGTCGCGCAACGAAAAAGGCGAATCAAACGTCTCTTGAAACGAAAAATAGCCACACACGTGTGAGAGAAAATCAGCGTCTGCGCGTGGAACCGTGATGATCCGCCGAGACGACCCCCATGCGGCTATGCGTCGTTCCGCCGACGTCCACGTTGACGCCGTACGACAGATCGTCGGACCGGAGTTGAACGCCCCCGTGGCCATTATTGGCCGCTGCCCCCGAACGGACCGGCACGGAGGAGTTGTTCCCCACCGCCGACGCGTATCCGACGCCGCGGCGGGCCGACGTTGCCGTGGCCACTCCGACGGTAGTCCCCGAGGAAGGGCGGCTCAACAGCTGCTCCTCCGCACTGGCCTCGTCTGGGGGCACCCCTCCGCTGTCGCTCCCCGTCGAGGAAGAGGCGGACGGCGCGGAGCTAGCTCCTCCTCGGGCCAAGGACGGGGTTTCCTCAGCCTTGGCCTTCTTCGCGGCCCTCCGGCGCGTGCAGAGGGACACGACAAACACGGTGATGACGATGCCGCCCGCGAAGCACACGATGCTGCTGACGAAGTAGTCCGTGTACTCTTGCGGCGTGCTCGAGCCTCCTCGGTCGGGGGCGTAGTTCGGGGTGTGCGCTTGAAATGCCGTCCACCAGGGGTAGTCGTCTCCCGCCACCGAGGACGTGCCCTTCGCTGGCTGCGTGAGGACTCTCGAGACGTTACGACTGGCGTCGCTGCCGACCCAAAACGTCACGGAGCCGTCTTCGAAGACGTCGTTGAGCCACTCATCGACAGCCCCTAAATCGAACACGGAGATGAGAAAGTCAATGTCCACCGATTCCTTTGGCTTTAGCATCGCGGTCTTGGTGAAGCAGCGGAGCATCTGAACTTCCGGCGCGATGGTGCGAGGTACCTGGGAGGAGTACAGAAGGACCACGTCGGATCCTGCCACGGAGCCGATATTGCGCACGGTGACTCGAACCGCCACGTACCCTAATTGCGTCAACGGGATGACGAACAATCGGTGTACTCGAACGTGGTGTAGGACAGGCCGTGGCCAAACGGCCATTGCACGACGTAGTCGTTGCCGGTGTTGGCGCTATATTTGCGCCAGTACTGAATGGGCGCGTTGTTGGGCGTGACGGGGTAGGTCACTGGGAGGCGGCCGGTGGGGTTCACGTTGCCCAGGATGACGTCCGTCACGGCGCGACCGCCCATAGGACCGGGTAAGTAAGCATGCAAGACACTCGGCACTTGGCTGGGGATGTCGCCCAGCAGGCGAGGCCGGCCCTCGATGAGCACAATGACAACGAATGGATTCGCATCGACGATGGCCTGCGCGAGCTCGAATTGCTGGCCGGGGAGGCGAAGGTCGTCAATATCGCCTGGCTTCTCCGCGTAGTGGCTCTCGCCGAGGCAGAGGATCACAAATTCGGCGTTGTAGGCGCTATTGGTGGCCGCCGCGACGTGATCGGGGTCGCAAGTGGACCCTTCAGTGATGTTACACCCCTCGTTGAAGCTCACCGAGAAAGTCTTGCGCTCGGCCGCTAGCTTGCTGAACTCTTCGTAGATAGTACTGCCATACTTTCCGAACGCCGACTTGTTGCTGGTGCCTTGCCAGTGTACGGACCAGCCGCCGGCCATGAGGGGCACGCTGTCACAGGCTTGGCCGACGATGGCAAGGCGCCGGATGGTGGAAATGTTCCAAGGTAAGAAATGGTGGGTGTTTTGCAACAACGTGACGCTCTGCTGCGCGGCTTCGAGGGCTTGTTGACGATGTCCATCGCACCCGAAGGTGCAGTTCGGGTGATTCGTGTAGATCCAAGGCACTTCTCCTCCCTTTTTGCCTGCTGTGTTAGCCGACTGTTGCGGCGCCTGCTGACCGAACAAGGGCACGGGCGAACCCGCCGTGAGCCCGAGTCGCTGCTTCAACTGAGCCACGCGCGCCGCCGACGTGGCCACGCGGAACACGTCGAATTTGGACTCATTAACATTCGACACGACGGCATCGGCGAACAGCGGCCATCCATACGGCGTGGAGATCATCCCCATATCCACGGAGGAGGCGTTCAGCGACTGGCCGACCGCGGCCTCGTACGTTGCGGCGGTCCGGTGAAAGTCGACGAGGTTGTAAATTTCATTGTAATCGGTGACCAGCACCCCGTCGAAGGCATGCACGTCGCGGAGCAAATACGATAGAAGCATAGCGTTTGCCACGGTGGGCTTGCCATTGACTTCCACGTAGTTCTCCATGATCGTGAGGACGTTGTGCTCGATCGCCGCGGCGAACGAAGGCGCAAAGTACTGCAGCAGAATGTTCATCGGGAGCCACACCGGTGTGCGGTCGTGCCCCGTGCGGCTGTTGGGGTAGCCAATGTAGTGTTTCGCACATGCCGCGACGAGGGATGTGTTGGGTGGTAGCGCCATGGTATCGGGCGCGTAGGACTGCAACCCGACGATGATGTACCGGCCCATCTCGCGTGCGACGTAAGGGTCCTCGCCAAACGTCTCGTACACGCGCGCCCAGGAGGGCTGCACGGCGATGCCCAGGATGGGCGAAAACACCCACGGCACACCTGCGGTGCGCGTTTCGAGGCCCGTCACCCGCCCCGCGGACTGCGCGACGGAGCGGTTAAACGTTGCCGCCATGCCAATTTGATGCGGGAACAGCGTGGCGTTGTAGACGTAGTTGGCGCCGTGCACGGAGTCGAGGCCGAACAGGAGTGGAAAGCCAGCGGGATTCGTGGGCCCATTTGCGGGTTGATTGTTGTTGGTGGGACTATCGACGGCTCCTCCGACGACCGGCGTGGTCGTGCTGAGCTCGTACAGCTCCTGTTGAAGATTCCGCCACCAGAATACATCAGGCACCCACGTGCCGTTCAGCGACGACGGGGAGTTAAAGAGGGACCCTAGCTTCCCCTGCTGCAACAGCCGTTGCACCGCGGACGTGTTCAGTCGATATGGGTCATCGGCGCGCATGAGGAAATTGACGTCCAGCTGGGCCATCTGGCCGGCGAGCTGCACGAGACTATAATTCGCAATAATGTCGGCGATGTCCGACAGGGAAGGGTCCAACAGCGGGTTACTGAGGAGCCCGGGATGAGGCAAGTTGGGCGGTTCGTCGGGGAGTTCGCTGCTGCCCGCGATGGCGGAAACGGCGGAGAGCACGCTCATGTTCTCGGTCAGGGGACGCGAGGGTGGTGCGACCTTCGAGGGGCCATCTTCGCTGTGATGCTGCGGTAGGTTGTTGTTTGTGTCGGGCAAAGGGCGGCCGTCGTCACCCGCCCTCCTGTCGTCTTGATGAAAGACGAACGTGCGGTACCGATACTGCCGTGATAGTGTGGGACCAAGTTGCGGACTAGTGCGGCTGTCGTGGCCGGAAAACGGCGGTAGGGCCGAGACGAACCCTCCTCCTACGAACGCGACACCGACCACACACAGAGCCGCCACCATCAGCATCAGGGCGTCTCGATTCCCCATGGCGCCGCCCATGCACGCGATGACGGTTCCGACTCGAGGAGGGGGGCGACGAGGAGGCGGCGACATTGGCGGCCGCATTATTGATGGCATGGTGACACATCCATTCGCCGTGGAGCCGTGGCGGCGGCGTGCGGTTGAGGCGCTTGCGGCGGCAGGCGCGCCGATGGCACCCCGTGGAAGGGACTCCATACAAAGGAGGAGGGAAACAACGGAAAGGAGGGATAATAACCGGTTGATCCGTCTGTGAAAATACGTGTGTGTGTGTGCGTGAAAGAGATGGTAAAGATGAATAACGACGTGTTTAATGAGAGGCGGAGGCTACCAGCCAGCCCCCCTCGTCCACACGGGGGGGGGGGGGACTCGCGGACGGACAACGCAGCGTTGTGTGTGAAAAACGTTGGCCCGAAAGACTTTTGCACGAACGGATGCATATAAAAATGACTCCGACGGCACTGAGTTCTTGTTTTTGCTCGTCTCTCGCACTCGCAGTATTGGTGTGTATCGCGACCGATTGCGCTGTGCGGCTTTCCAAAATCCAAAATAAAAATTCGTTTCTTTTGTTGTGTCGTTTTCCCAGAGAGAAGTTACGGTTTCTCACTGGGCGGCTTAAAAGGAAAGGGGGGAAAAACGCTCCGCTCGTCGTCGACGTTACCTCTCCCGTCATCGGGTGCCCCTCTTACTCTGTGCGTTTTCAATCCCATAGCCAGCAGTCGACCGCTACGTTGATGCGCTTCGCATGTAGCCGCGTGGCGGACAACAGACTACGTTCGGCGGGAGTCAGTGCTGCTTCGGTGCGGTACGTGAGTTTCCAACTCACCAATAACAGCCGCTGGACGAGCAGGTGCCCGTAGCTCAAGGGCCCTTCGCACACGCGCGTCATGATGGGGAAAAGGCCGTTCATCGAGGCGTTCAGCGCCGGGGCAGCATTCGTTGTGGTGTCCAGGTGGGGAACGTACCACTCGTCCATTTTCAAAAGCGTCGACAGTGACAGCGGTTGCGAATCTGCTGAGGTCGCGAACGGCCATGGATCCTGCCGAACGAACAGGCCCCTCGTCGGAAGGGCATCCAGGAGCACTTGCGCGGCCATGGCGTCGCCCAGACATCGAGTGAGCCAGCGATACGCTGAGCGATGCACCGCTACCGGGGGTGTGCCAATCTGCGAGAAGCGTTGAAACTCAGCAGTCGCGAATTCACCAATCGCCCCAGGGAATTGCGCATGTAACGCCATGAGCATTTTGCAGACTACGAACGCCTTTTGCACAACGTCTGATCGGGGCTTCCGGCGGGCATCTGTCTTCGCCAGACGATAGCGTAGCTGAAGCGAGCAGTCTTTGAGTTCCAGCTGGGTGGCGTGGTTCGATCTTGTCAAGGCCACGAGGGTCCCTTCGAGGACGAGGACGCGCTGGAGAGGCTTGTCCTCCTTATCTCCCCCGCGAATGGGGGGCCCGGGAACCACGAAGGCAGGGAACCTGCGGGAGTCGCTCAAGTAGCCGTCATCATCGAAAGGACTCGTCAGATATAACGGCAGTGGAGTTGTGGCTGACGCCCGCGGTAAAATGTTGGCCGCGGCCGTGGCCTCATGCTGCGGAGAAACTTGATCAGCGACGAAAGGCACGCAAATGCGAATGGTCGTGGCGCGACGTTCAGTTCCATCGGGGTGCTTCACGCCCCGCATGAAGCCACCGTCGTCGAACGAAAAGGAACACTCCGTGGACCCAAGTGTCTCTTGGCTGCCCGTGTAGCTCCCAGCGGCATCGACGAAAGCCAGCGGAAGGAAGCCGTCGTCGTGCACGATAGTGTCATCTTCTTGATGCAGTGGTGGCCTGCTGGCCGCGGCACCACCACCATTGTCTGATTGCCAGAATCGCGCGTGCTCGTTGATTGCGCCGGAATTTCCATTCGGTAGGTCGAGCGGGAGGGACGTGGCGGGAAGGCTGCGCAAATTTTCAGCGCTCCGTAGCAGAACGGGCTCACTCAAAGTCAATTTCGATCGCATGCCATGGTCGCTGGTCAGGGCGGGAGGTTTGGGTCCGACAATGCCGACGACGACGGCCGTCAGTTGGCCGACGCGAACGCGCAAAAGACGGACCCACAGGACGACGACGACGACGGGCTCCGAGTGTGAAATGGTCCCGTCGTGGCGAGCCGTCGACACATATCGATTGATGGCTTCGCTCTCCCCTTTCGCGTCCTGCAGCGCTACCTTAGGATCGATGCCCAACAGCTCGTTGAACAGTGTCACGTGCGTCGTCGTGGAGCCATCGTGGTGGATCCACGCCAAGAGTGGCGGCAGCAGCCGTTCGACGGAACTGATCAGACAGGCGAACGTCCCAACGGGCTGACGGGTTGCCAAAGGACCGTCCGCGACAGCGTCGGGCGCGACGCTGAAGGGTATTTCTGTGTCAACGTCGCGGTTGTCCTCTGCGCTGCCGTACGAGAGCGAGTCTTGAGTCCACGTCCGTCCTGCACCGAGGTGCCGGGGCAACTCGTCATCCGGAATCGGTCGGACGGTCTCGCCGAAGAAATCCATGGTGGGTTCCCTCCATAGCGTCGTCGCGTCCAAACACACGGCGACTATATCACCAGGCAGCAGGTTCGTTAATACTTGTCCGGCCACGGTGTCGCCCGTAAGGACGACATCCAGCGAACTTCTGAACCGATTTTTGACCACAAACTCAGCTGCGCCGCGCCTCGCGCCGTTGAACGCTAACCTTGCCGACAGGCAACGCACTTGCCCGCAGAAGCTGCGGTTGTTGCCTTGCGCCGCGAGCACATCTTGATACTGCTTGATGGCGACGGTGCGAATCGACTTGGGTTTGAATTCCGGCACCACAATGTGGGCAGCCGGAATTCTCGTTGGGACGCAAAACGAGTCCGGAAGGCACCCCGCGACGTCTGCCGTTGTTCGCCGCTCCTCATCGCCTACGATGTCGTCGTCATCGTGTGCTGCCGCCGCCGCCGGAGGAGGATACTGATAGCCGTCGATCGCACGCTGGACCACCAGTTCGTTCATGAGCCGCTGCAGCTTCCTGGGCGCCTTGTCGCGGTGACAGTAGGCCCGGCCGTCTCCGATGATCACGAGCAAGTGCCGGTGGCGCGAGATGGTGGTCCCAATCTCGCTGCTCTCAGGGTAGTCCGCCCGCTCCATGTTGTTGGGTTGGCTGCGGACGAGGACCCAGATGATCACGTCCACTTCGGCACCGTGGAAGTCATGAATCGAGAGGACATTGTTGGTTTCGCCGCCATATTTCATCCATTGCATTCGTTCCTTTATTTTGTGCCGTTGATGCTCAAATTCGCAGATGATCCGAATCTCGCTCGCGGGGACGCCAGCCACGGCGCGCAGACTGCTGTAGTAATCGAAGGCCGTCTCGAGGGTCTTTGTGTTGTACCAAAGACCGGCGTCGGACGCGGCAGTGGCTGTGGCGGCCGCCCTCGTTGAGGGGAGTGTCGTGAGCGCTTCATCTGATTTCTTCTGCGCTTCGCCCCCTGGACAATGGACGAATCGCGCCGGGAGAATTTTGTCCCCGAAGTGCCCCGGCCACACGCGAAATGCCGGTGAGAGGCTGCCGCCCTCCCCTTCCTCCGCACCTGCGCGGGCTGCCCCGCCTTCCGCGGCCTTCAAGTGGCCGTTGTAGACCACGACGTTCAGCAAACTCACCATCGCGCTATTCGTGCGATGCGAGATGTTCAAAAAAATGGTGCTGAATCGGCCGTGTGAAGGGTCCATCGCGTACTGAAGCAGCGACTTATCGCGGAGCCATGGCTGCGCGAAGGGGGCGAAGCAGAATGGCTTGATCTGCTCGGGGTCGCCAAGTAAAATCACATTCGCTGAGGGTGGGACGACGCGGACCAGCTGGAAGCCGTGGGCAAGCTGCGCCCTGCCCGCCTCGTCCATGATCACGTGCGTACACCGCTTCAGTAGCGAAAGAGGAGCACGACTGGACGAGTCGTGAGGCCGACCACCCGTGCTGCCCCTGCCTCGAATCGCCCTTCCGGCGGCCGCCGCTCGCCCACCCCTTCCAATCACCTGAACACTCCCGAAGAGATCATCATCCCCTTCGGCGCCGCCTGTCGTCGCCGCTCCCCCGTCGTCCTCGTCATCCTTTTCCGTGAGCTTCAGAAACTTCGGCAGCGCGGTGACCGAGATGCACAACACTCGCTTCGCCCGCATGAACTCAGGGTCCGAGACCATTTCTTCATCAAACCGGTCGTCATGGCGCAGCTTGTCGAGGCTGCGCTTATTCTCGGCGATGTTGGAAACCGACAGCGTGAGGTTGGTCGACTTCATAGGGTGCCGGGCCTTGCCACAGTAGCGGAGGATCGACTCCAGCATGCGCTGTCGGAGCTCGGGCGGGGCGGGCACCTGATCGATGACGCGGATCAACCGTTCCGTGATCACATCGACCGCCGATTGCGACGGCGCGGCGATGACAAAAGTGCTGCTGCTATTCCGCATCCACAAGTTGATGACGGCGCGGCAAACCACCTCGGTTTTCCCGGTGCCCGGTGGGCCTCGGATCGCCAACTCGGGGTATGGGGGGCGCAAGAGGTATTGAGCCGCGGCGTACTGATCATCGTTGAGACTACGCATCAAGAAGGAGTCGATCTTCCGCGCGATGGTGTCCGCATCGTCGGAGTCCTCGGCCCGCAGTCCCACTTGTCGGCGGTTGAGGCTCTCCACAAAGACTCCGCCACGGTCCGAGCGGTGTTGCGACTGCGGATGAGCACCGCGACCTCTCGCGCGACCTCGGCCTCGCGCACCGCCATCGCCATCGCCTCCGAGACGTTCGTCGTCCATCGTGTCGTCGTCGTCGTCGAGCTCCGAAGCGCCATCGCCGCCATCGTTGTGCGGACGCCGCTCTCGGTGGTGGGCGTTGCGGCTGCGGAGCGCTTGCGTCTCCTGCTGCCACTCATCGTGGGTCAAAAAGCCGCGATGGTTCGATGGTCTTCCGGTGCCTCCAGCGGCAGCCAGCTGTTGGCGGACGCCGTGGAAAAATCGAGCCAGCACGTTGTCGTTAGCGAGGGTGAAGGTGATCCCGCGTTGAAGCGACGTGAGGGACATGATCGTCGGCCGGGAATCGAACATCACACGGAGGGGGAGGGCATCCTCCACGGCTCGCTCCATTAGGAACGTTAATTGCTCTTCGCTCAGCACCAACTTTGGTGCGGCCGCCCTCGAGCCCTTTTCGCCGCCGCGACGCCCCCCCTCCGTGTCCAATACAATCTCACAGCGCAGCTCGACATCGCTGACTTCTCCGTCCAGAAATACCCATAGCTGTAGGGGAAACACGTTGAGAATTTTTCGAGCAATATCCAGAGGTCCATGATGCCGTTCAAGCGTGTACTTGTCCGACTCCGAAAAGACCTTTTCGAAGCTTGGATGCCCAAACCACCGATGTGGCACTCGTTCGATGCGAAAGATGACCACGCTGTCCATGTCGATCTTTGGCCGTCGCTCGGTGAACGCCATCGCCGCCGCATCGGCGTGGTGCTTGCGGTCGCCGCTTGTGGTCGTCCGTTGCTGCGGTAAGGGCACTTTCACGACGTTGTTGAAATGGGACACCCGCGTGGCCACCAAATCGCTCATTTCGTACGCGGCCAGCTTCGCCAAGACGTAGAGCTTTTCGGCGTTGTACAAGAACAAATGCCACTTGAGCAGCTTCCTGGCTTTTTCGTCTGCTGACGCCGTGGGAGCGGCTTCACTGTCTCCGTTGGCGATGCGTTCCTTCACGAGCGCGTCTAACTCGGCCTTGGCTTCGCGGTGAGGCAACTCTGCGATGCGCTGCAACCGATCCGCGACTGACGGCGCTCGGGGTCCGTCTCGGCCCGGACGCGGTGGGGCGGCACTGGAGTCCGACGCGGCGGCTGCCGCTGTTGCGTGAACGTATTGTGTATTGTTGGTGCTGGCGGCACGAAACTGTTGCGAGTGCTCGGGATGAGTTAGGAAACGTTGCACGTGGGCAATCACTTCTTGTGAGGGCGTGGTGCCACCCCCCATCGCGATGTGACTGGTTCGTTGAGGATCGTCCGCCCCTGTCCACGACGAGCCTTGCACGATGAAAAACGCCCGGAACGCCTGCTGACCATAATTTGGAAAGATCGAACATGGAAAATTCAAGGACGCTTGTTCGCAGTAGGAACGCGCGTACTCGTGGCATTGATGCATGGGGAAGTCGTGATGGGGGATGCACACGTGCGTGCAAAGCTGTTGAAGCTTCAACGTAGCCCGCCTTGGTGCACGAACGTGTGCGGTCACCGTGTAGGTGGCACCACCCACGGCGTCACTTGGCCGGACATCTTCGGTGCTTGCAACGTGGATGTCCACGCCTTGACTCGCGGCCGCGTCGGCGCCGCCAATAAGGTTGATCAGATGCCCCTTAAGGTGGTTGATCAGCAGTTTCCGCTGGGCGTCGTAGAGACTCAGAAAGCGGTAATCGAAGGATTCAAGCGTACCACCACTCATCGCGTCGCCAGAAGCATTCGCACGTCCGCGGCCTCTTCCGCCGCTCACAGTTGTCCACCCTGACATTACCTTTTTGTTGTTTTTTTCGCTGGGTTACGAGTGCGACAGAGGAGGAGGAGGAGAGAGGGGTAAAAAGTTAAAAGCGACGGAAGAGAGAGATAAAGAGAGAGAGCGAATCCAAAAGTTGTTGCCAAAAAGCAGCAACGACGACGTCATGCACAGACGTACTTAAGTATGACCTCATTCTGATGCCTTCCCCCGAAGCTCATCCTACGCTCTCCTCAGACAAGTACAAGCAATTGACCACCCAAGAGGAGAGCTGTGGGACGGCCGAACATTCTTGGAACGTGAGCTTACGGGACACTGAACTCCCCCATTTGAGGCCGTGTGTTCTCACGATCGGAAGGTGAGCTCGTCAAACCGTCGAATCGCATCCCGTGAATCGCTCACAATCCGATCCAACAGAGCGCTGGGGGATTGATCGACGACGACGACGACGACGTGCGGCGGCGACTCATTCAGCATCGGCAGTTTTTGATGACCACGGGAAGACGACGCCGATGGAGGGGAACAAAGGTCCGTTGTCGTGGGAGACCGAAGGGCCTTTTGTACTTCCGCGCGAAGGGCCAGCGCCAGGGCGGCTTTGTTGGTGGTGGTCATTCCAGTCGTGAAGGGGACGTCATCACCTCCTCCTCGTCGCCCCTCCATCGCTGCGCCCGACGCAGAAGCCACGGATGGCGTGGTGTCGACGAAGGCAGCACCGAGCGCGGTCGACCACCAAGTGGCGGGGCCACCGGCGACGTCACTCTCCGGCTGCCTCCCCCCCACACGGCCGGCCGGCCGGACTTGCCCCCTGCTCCAGAATGCCGCGTGGGGCCGTCCGGTGCGGCGACATAGGTCCAACGGATGATACCGCGTCGCGTGGCACAAAGGACAAGGCCGCACGCGCGCCTCATCGGACAAGGCGGCAGCGAACTGCTCGGCAGTCTCGGATCGCCAGATGAGGTCGCCAATGGTTTGCGGCATGATTCGCTTCACGGGCGGGCTTGGCTCCGTCGCGGCGGTCGCGTCCGGGGTTGTTGTTACTACTCCCGAGGAGGCGGAAGTGGATGATGAGGGAGGCTTCGCCGACAACTGCGCGGCCGAGATGCGGTCGAGCTCGGTGACAAAAGAAATAAAGCGGCTCGTGCTGTCCGACGCCAGGAACGCGCTCCATGCGGGAGCCCGTGTGACCAGCCGAGGCAGCCAGGGCGCCAAGCCGTTGATGAAGGACCTTCGTTTCGCGTGATCGCTGAAAACGACATGGCACATCACGCGAATTCGCGGCGGCGGCCTCCGACGACCGACGCCGTCGCGGCTGGAGGGCTCATCGTTGCCGTCGCAGGAAACAGACACAATTTCGTCATGTTGAGGACGGTCGTCGCTTTTCTCCCTGGAAGTGGAAGTGGAAGTGGAAGTGGAAGTGGAAGTGGAAGTGGAAGTGGA
>ERZ1292630.756-Hain-H41-02um-R3-756-length-33074-cov-8_pt1 | contig 12663 bp, 12 predicted proteins | sample MGYA00564408_ERZ1292630 | MGnify/ENA primary metagenome ERZ1292630 (study PRJEB36523, sample SAMEA6512641) | groundwater metagenome | collected 2019-01-08 | study: AquaDiva: Metagenomics assemblies of 32 groundwater samples | reverse complement strand
CCGGCAGCACCGCCACCGCAAGTCCACCCACGGGTGAACCAAGCGCGACAATGGCAACAGCAATTATTGCGCCGAGGCGGTGGAAGACGTGCGCACAATTCAGCGAGAGGAGGGTAAACGATGGATCCAACAAAAATTAGTTGGGCGCCGGTTTTGGATATGTACCCCGCAGGGACACCCAGGGAGCTTGGCAAAATGCTGGAGACTGAGAGGCGATGGGCGGAGGAAAATCCCATTATCGCCGGGGTTCTTGGGCCGGACAATGTCCTTTTAGTCCGTTATACAAGCCCCATCCAACTCCGCCACCTTCTCGAAGAAATTGAGATTGCGGCGTGTGGCACGGTGATTGGGATGGAGATCTACAGTAAACCTGAAGAAACATCCTATGAAGCAGTCCTAGGCTTTATTACGGGGTTTATCCCGGGACAGGCATTCGTCTTTATCGTAGACTGACACAAGTTTAGAAGCGGTTGAGGATTTTTCCCAACCGCTTTCTTTTTGACTGGTTGGTTAGTGAGTTCACGAACTTACCAACCATCAACCCTCCGAAGCCCACCGATTCGGAAGGCGAAGGAGGGTTAGACTGGTTGAAACTTTGCCAAGACCATAAGACAAATGTAGCATCCTGACTGTTTCGATGCTATAATAGCCGCGTGCCTGAGAACAAACCCCTAATTGACCTGCATTTCACCGTTATTACCCAACCTCTTCCCGATTTTATCCACACCGGTCTGAAAGACTACGCCCGAGACGGCAACTATTATTACCATCAGCCAAAAATCCTCACCGACAAGTTAGCAGCCAGGCACGACCTCCCGCCGGAGATGATTTACCTTACCGCCGGCATTGATGAAGCGATCTTAGCTCTCGGCGCGACTTTCGGCCGGGAGACCGTTGTGTTCACCCCGACCTACGTCGTCTATAAAGATGTGCAGGAGTTCGGCGGCCACCTCACTGAAGTTCCTTCACTCATCACTGGGCAATATCAAGTTGAGACCCGAACGTACCCGGAAGCGTCTTTAATCTTTCTCGCCAATCCGAACAACCCCGTCGGCTGGACGGCCAAAGAAGCCGTGCTCGAGCTGGCGAAAAATAATCCGCAAGCTATTGTCGTTTGCGATGAGGCCTATTCGTCGCTACCGCCACTAAACCCAAAACCACTCGATCTTTCCGTCCTCCAAGATACACCCTTAGGGTCAAGGCTCCCCGACCCTAAGGGTGTATTCGACTTATATCCAAACCTGGTGATCCTCCGTAGTTTTTCGAAAGATTACGCTATGGCCGGTCTTCGGGTCGGCTATCTGGTCGCCCAACCCGCGGTCATTGCCAAAATAAAGGACAAAGTCCAATTCGCCAACGTGTCCTACCTATCCATTGGAGCCGCCGTCACGGCGCTGGCTCACGAAGAATATTTTGCGCAAATGCGCCGTGAGGTCGTCGCGCGGCGGGAGGAGTTTACTAGGTTTCTGATGCAAAGAGGCCTAAACGTCCTGCCGTCAGCCATCAATTGCATCGTAATTGAGTTTTCCTCCGACACGGAGGGCGAAAAATATGCCACGAACCTCTTGGCTAATGGAGTTTGGGTGAACAGTGGCGGCGGCCATAGCAACCTCGGCCTCCCAAAACGTTTCGTCCGCATCGCCATCGGCACCGAAGAACAGATGAAGAAAGTGGCCGAAATAATCGAGGCAATGACTCGGTAACCCAACAGTATCTTTCCCGCACTAGCCACTGCCTATCCCCACAACACCTTTTTCCATCGTTGTCAAAATTTACTCCACGATCGTGGAGATTTTTTTGACACTCCTTTATCCCATCCTAGATACCTAAACCGATAGGGCTTGAAACATCTCGGAGAGAGCCGTTTTTAGTGCCTTCCCCGGCCACTTCTCCGGGAGCAACTCGACCGGAAGATACGGATCCTTGTTTATCAGCTGCCAATATTTCGCTTGCACCTCCCTGGCTATTTCCCTCACTTTAAAACGGTCCGTCCCGGCCTCGCGTTTTCCCGAGTTCCAATCACTGATAAGTTGGCGATATTCTTTTGCCAAGGTATTCATTGGCCAAACGTGATCGGTTAATTTTTGATCGCTCAAGCCGAAGAGGTTTCGGGACTCGAAAACCGAAATTCTTCCGGTGATTTTATTGTCTTTTAGAAGATCGTAAAGTTCCTGGCTAACATCCCGCGGGGTAATCCAAGTACTCTTTTGCCAGAGCCGGAAACCGAGTCCTTTTAGATGGCGACGCAATAAATCCCGTTCCTTCCTTTTCGCCTCGGAAATATCATAAACAACGATACGCCAAAGCCCATCCCACTTTTTCTGCACTGAATTATTCAGGGGATAAACCCGGTCAAGCTTTGACCAGCCTAAAGGTGTCAAATTGTAGTAATCTTTATCTCTTTTTTTCAGCCAACCGGCGGAAACCAGGCTAGAGATGTTTTTTCGGAGAGTTCGTCGGTCGGTAAGGCTTTCAAAGCTGCTATAAAGGTAACGGCCGGGGTGATAGAGATCCTCAAAACCCTCATCATAGTGGTTCAGGAAATATTCAAACAACCCTGCCGCAAGAAGAATTGTCCTTCGTAAGTTCATTCTCTCCAATTATAATTATACTTCGGAGTAGTGTCAAAGTTAGTTCAACGATCGTTGAACGTTTTTTGGCGATTTTGTACTTTCTCAGACTACCGGAAGGCTCCTTGCGGTGTAAACAAGCCGGACTTATATACGTCCCGGATCGAAACGATGTGAAAAAAAATGGGGAGTTGACCCCAAGGTGTAAACTGGAACTATGACCACTGAAGTCGAGATACGAGGTCCCCTGACGGAGAATGAATACACTAACCTTTTAGCTTTTCTTAAAATGAAAGGTAAATTGCTGAAAGAAGCGGACCAACTGGCGATCTTCTTCCACGTTAAAAAAGACAACCTGAGCTTGAAAAAAGACCACGCCCTCGAAAAACTAGTCTTAAAAATTGGTGGCTGGCATCGTGGCAACCGGAAAGAGGTAGAAGTTATTTTAGCCAAAAATCAATTCGACAATGCTCTCGCCCTTCTTAAGGGCCTCGGTTACACTCTTGGCCACAAAGTTACAGCCTTCCGTCAGGACTTTAGTTATAAAGGGGTTCAAATCTCTTTGAAGACAAAAGCAGTCATTGGCCCCCACTACGAAATGGAAACCATCGTCAGTCGCAGGGACCAAATCGCCCATGTTAAAAAGGGGTTGCTGCTGGTCGCCAAGGAACTAAGACTGCAAGTTTGGACCGAAAAGGCTTACCGGGAACACACCCGCCGGATGTGGGACGCCTATCACCCCGGTCCGCAACGGCTGTAACCCAACTGGAACCATAATTCCTAATTCCTAATTCCTTACCAATACCGTATACTTCCCGTATAATGCTCTGGTTTCCCCTTGCTCTCCTAGCCACGGTCGCAATTGCCATTTTTGCGATCCTCAGTAAGTATTTGCTGAAAGGCGAAAAAGTTGATCCGGTTGCCTACGGGGGACTCATTCAATTTATCGTTGGTAGCTATTGCCTCATTCTAATTATCTTCACCGGGTTCAATGTTGTTATTAATCGAAATAGTGTGCTGCTAACTCTCCTAGCTGGGTTCGCCTACGCCTTCGCCTCGGCCACTTACTACACGGCGATGAAGCACATGGAAGTTTCAAGATTGGTCATTATTCTCAGCCTCGAGGCTCTTTTCACCCAATTAACCGGTTTTATTTTTCTTCAGGAACCATTCACCGAAAAAAAGATTCTTGCCGCCTTCTTAATCGTCTTTTCGGTCCTTGTTGTCTCCTTTTCACTAAAAACACTCCGGGTCGCTTTTTCCCGCTATGATCTTTTAGTCGTGCTCAACGGGGCAGTTTACTCACTGACCGCAATGCTCGACAGCTTCCTAATTAACAATTATTATTCACCGCTAAGCTACCAAGCCGTCAATTTTCTTCTTCCCGCGTTTTTAATGCTAATAATCTTTCGAAAAAACGCAAAAAATATCCCCCACCTTTTCAATTGGCGAAAGAAGGGCCCGTTGCTTCTACTGACCGCTTTTTTCCTTTTCCTAACCTACGTCGCCACCTTTAACGCTTATCACCTTGGCGGTGAAGTTAGCCGAGTGGTCCCGATTATAGGCACCCAAACGCTGATCGTCATCATTTTAGAATTCTTTATCCTTAAAGACCGGCAAAACATAGGCCGGAAAATCCTCGCCAGCCTCTTTGCCGTTATCGGTGTCTTTCTAATGCAAAAATAGCCGTCCCCCGCCTTCCCCAGTTTGACAAAATTTCATACCAACCTTATAGTTGATCAGCGCAAACAAAAGCCTGGAGGGAAAAAGGGGGTTGGGATGAAGATCACTTTAACGATTATTAGGGTGGGGGACGAATTACTTTTTAGGGCGCCGAGCGGGCAACTTTTTGACTGTCTGACCGCCCACAAACTGATGGCTAACGGACGGATCGATATCGTCCGCCGGAACCGTGTTTTTGACACGGGAAAAATCCTCATTGATGACGACAGCCGTTCCTATCCGCACTGCGCGTTCCTGAAGTTGGGGCACCTTTACTCCACCAATCGGCGCGCCTTCGACTTCCGCAGCGAATTCACGCGGATTATTGCAGCGAATGACCTCCGGGAAAAAGACCGGGTGATAATTACAATGCCCCGGGGGACAGTGAAGAATTTCAACTTCGACCGAATTCTCCGCAGTCTTTGGAAGAAAAAACGGCAGTTGGATGCGCTGGCCGGAGTTCTTGCCCAATCCAGAGGACATGGCATCGGCGCCGGCAAGTTAGCGGAGAGATTCGGCGGGCAATTGGCAAAACAGCCGAAAGAGAAACTGCCCACGGTTCCGCGTTTTTTGCCGGAACTAATTCCTTCAGGAACGTCGAATCTACCCACTCCTGTACGGAAGATACTGCGGTGGTATCTGAATACTGTGGGCGAAAAGGGACGGATCAGGATTACGGCCTGGCGGGGGCCGGTCACGGAAGGTAAACATACCTTCTTCATAGTCGACACCGACCGTCCAACCTTACGTAGCTACCACGTCTTTCCAAAAAGTGGGGCAGTGGCGGACAAGGGTTGCGGTTACGCCGGGCGCTGGGATGGACAAGGGTAGACTTGGAAAATCGTTTACTATCATTTACTAACCCGTTGATTTCAATCAGCGGGTTCTTTTTTGCCTCAGAATCAACTCTCCACGAGGTCGCCTCGTGCAAACCTTCTCATTTCAACTTCTTTTCCAGGTACCCCACGATCTCGCTGCCGGGCAGGCCCCCGACGCGGACTCTTGGCAGGTGAAAAAGGTTCGCTTTTTCGTCAGTAACTCCCAATTGCGTTGCCACCGCCGTAAGGTAGCCCGCCTCTTTCACCAGTTTCTGTACCGCCTCATTGTTATACCCGCCCGGATAGGCAAAGTCGTCGATTTTGACCCCGAAGCGCTGTTCCAGCCGGCTTTTGCTCTCCGTAATCTCCGTTTTGGCCTTATCCGGAGACAGCAAAGTCAGATTCGGGTGCTCCAGCGTGTGGGAACCGATCCCGACCAGCCCGTCGGCGACAATTTCTTTAATTTGGGCCTCCGTCATATAGTTCACATTTTTCCCGATAAAATTGGCCACGAGATAATTAATCGCCGCGACATTCTGGCGTTTTAAAACCGGGTAAACCACCGTGTAAAAATCCCGGTAGCCGTCGTCGAAAGTCAGGACTACCGATTTTTCCGGCAACTCAATTTCGTTGGTTAGCGCCCGCGTGAAATCGGCCGGTTTTAAAAAATGATAGCCCGCCGCCTTTAAAGCAATCAGCTGGTTTTCAAAAGTGACCGGATTGACGCTCATTGACTTACGCAGCGTATCCCGTTCATCGGTGACGACCTCAACATAGTGATAAAGAAGAACGGGTACTCGGAAAGGTTTCGGTTTAGTCAGGCCCGAGAAGGCGGAGGAATTTTCCCGGAGAGGGAAGGGGTTTTGCATCGGCCAAAGAATCACCTCTCGGCCGGAGAAACGGGCACGGAGGGGAGAAATCGGCGCCGCTACCGGCTGTCTGAGCCGGTCAAGAGCGATTGAACCCGAGCCCAAAAGCAGTACGGACAGTAAAAAATACCGGAGAAATCTCTTGGTTTTCATAAACGGATTAACGGCAGTCCTTTTAAAATTGAGTTGGCGACTCCTTCTTCCGCCGTTGTTAAAACCGCCTGCTGTCCGGCTAAGTTCGCCAAGACAATTTGGCGGTGCGCTTCGTCCAGTTCGGAAAATATATCATCAAGTAAAATAATGGGAGAAGGTCCACTCACTTTAAGAAAGTTCCACTCGGCCATTTTTAAAGCAAAGACAGCCAGGCGCTGCTGACCCCGGGAACCGAAACGGCGTAAATCCGTTTCTTTATCCGGGTTGATCTGGACATCTAGAAACTGAAAATCATCCCGGTGCGGTCCGATTAACGTTTTTTCGGCCTGGATTTCCCGGTCCCGGTACTGGGAAAAACGTTCGGGAGTCAGGGGGTTAGGGTGGTAGATAAGCTTAAAATATCCGAGTTTCCCAAACCGCTGCCGGTTAGTTATGAGATACTTATTTACAAACTCAACGTAATTTTCGCGTGCCTTGTTTACTATGACACTATTTATAACCATTATCCCCTCCCAATAACTTAATTCGTATACGTTGGCAGCCAGTAGTTTTACCTGATAAAGTAACCTGTTTCTCTGCGCTCTGGCCTTTTCATAAGCCGCTAACGCCATTATGTACTTAGAATCAACCTGAGAGAGAACAAGATCAAAGTGGCTTCGCCTATAAGACGGGTCGGACACGACTAAGCCGATCTGTTCGGGACTAAAGAGAACTGCCCGTAGTCGCCCGGCAAAATCCCGCCGCAGACGGGGAATACCGGAGACCTTAAACCGCTTGCGGGACTTAGCCGAGGGGCTCGGAACTTCTACCGGCCGGATAAGAGTAACCTCCAATTTTAAAAGCTTTGGCACTAAGGTCTTCTCCTCTTGCGGATCCTTTTTAATAATTTCAGCTTTAGTAACTTCAGCCAACCTACCTGCCACCGAAGCAAAACTTTCTTTCTCATTAATCATCTCCGCTTCTAAGTGGGCCCGCAAAGAGCCGCCGGTCGCGAGGAGGTACACCGCTTCCAGCAAGTTACTTTTCCCGGAGCCGTTCCGACCATAGAGAACCGTTGTCGCCCGGGATAATTTAAAAACCGCTTTGGGAAAATTTCGGAAATTAGTAAGTTTTAACTCTTCAAGAACCATAAATTAGTGTGTCAATCATTACTGTAAGCTGCCAGTCAGCCATTTATCCCCATAAATCAACCTATCAGGGGCAAGGCCTACCTCTGGCATTTCGGACAAGAAAACGTCCCCCGACCTCCGAGGACCGATCTTTGAATAGGGGTTTTACATTTTATGCAGGGTTCCTGCGTCCGTTTATAGACAAGAAAATGTTTTTGGTAGCTGCCGGCTTCACCATGAATCTGCACGTAGCTATTGTCTGAGGCACCGCCGTAACGTAACCCCCGCCTTAATACAATCAAAAGAGCCTTGAATAATTTATTGATACGGCCGTTGGTTATCTTGTTAGAGGGAGTACTCGGCGCGATCCCCGCCAGCCACAAAGCATCATTAGCGTAGATGTTGCCGATGCCGGAAATTTTCGACTGATCTAATAAGACTGTTTTCACGGCCCGCCGGCTTGCGGAAAGAATTTGGCGGAAATTATTTAGGGCTAGTTCCTTCAAAGGTTCGGGCCCGTAACCTGAGCGCAACTTAAGAAGCTCCTCGTCGGATTTTAGTAGCTTCACATAACCGAACTTCCGGGCGTCGGCAAAGCGCAGTTCCAGCCTATTTTTCCCCGTCGTTAAGGCAAAAACAGCGTGAACATACTTATCCCCCCGGTCGGAGGGAGCTCTGAGCAAAAGGCGGCCGGTCATCTTTAAATGAAAGAGTAGGTGATAGTGGCCGGTTAAACTGAGGATTAAGACCTTTGCCTGCCGGTCAACCTTTTCAATTTTTAGACCTGTAATTAATTTCCGCACCTCCCCTACTGGGTGCGAAAAATTATTTCCCGCATCGGCTTTTAGCCCGGATATTGTGTAGCCGGATATCTCTTCATTTAATTGGCGACGGATTGTTTCAACTTCCGGTAATTCGGGCATTTTGTCAATTTTACCACTAAAAACCGCCAACCTCTAATTTTGTCTTTTTAGCACCTGCAATTACTCTCTGCGAACAATTTGGCCCAAAAAATATCCGAGGGTTGGCAAGACACCTCGGATAATGTGTTCGAAAAACTACTTTCTGATCCCCGCCATACGAAAGGACAGGTTCATCTTCACCGCTTGGGCTGGAGTCAAACGGTGGGCGCACAGTGACGGGCTGGTAAAATCCCAATCGTTGCCACCGAAATCGGTTACCCGGCCGCCTAATTCCTCAATCAGCAGTGTCCCAACCGCCACATCCCAAGGTTCAAAGGGACTGGCAACGTAGACCCCACCATAGGCAGCGATCATCGGGAACGCCACCGCATCGGATCCGATCAGCCGGACGCTGAAGCCTTTTTCACTCAAGGCTTTCAACAGGAGCAGGTATTTTTGCCCGCTGTAACGCAAGGCACTGCAGCCAATCGCCAGGGGTTTTGCGATTTCCGCCTTTTTTGGCCGAAAACGGCAACCATTTAACCAAACACCGCCACCCCGCTGAACGGTCCAAGTCTCCTGGTACTCCGGGAGAAGAATCCCGCCAAGTTGAACCTGGCCACGGACGATATACGCCAGCATCGTCCCGTAAAGCCCCCACCCAAAAGCCGTGTTGTGCGTTCCGTCGAGCGGATCCAGTAACCAATAATTGTCGGGCAACTTTCCCGCGTTGCGGACAACCTCTTCCGAGATAACCAGATCATCGGGACAAAACTGAACCAGCTTGCCTCGGACAAACTTATCGATGGCCAAATCGAGTTGCCCCACCATCTCCGTCCCTCGCCCGATCTTGTCGATAAAGGTCGACCGGGATGAAAAGCAAAAATGCTTGTTAACTGCCGCTAAAACCAACTCCACTGCGTGGTGCCGGGTTTTAAGATCCTGCATCGTTCTCCTCCTTTTGGCGGCGGAGCCTTACTGCCGCTTGGCTTGGAATCCTGTCCAGGCTTTCTCGATAAATTCCCGAAACTCCTTCAGAAATCTTTCCTTGCTGAACTTCGCGGCCCAATTATAACATTCCTCACTACTATAGTGGTCGTCTTTAAAATTAATTAGCTTTTCGGAAAGCGCCGCAACCGTTGGGGTTTCGAAAAATTCCCCCGTAAACCCTTCCTTAATTGCTTCCACGTGCCCGCCCGACCGCAGCGCAATTACCGGTTTCCCCCACCCGTTAGCCTCCACTAAACTCATCCCAAAATCTTCATCGACGGTACTATAAATCAAGGCCAGGGCCCCAGCGTAAAGATCGGGCAGATCTTTATCTTCAACAAACCCCAGCATCTCCACCGAAGGATAACTTTTTGCTAATTCCCGCAGTTTACCCTCATCCCGCCCAGTCCCGGCGACTTTCAGCGGTAGATTAAGCCGGCCGCAGGCCTCAATCGCCAAATTGACGTTTTTGAAGGCGGAAAGTCGGGAAACGACGAGGAAGTATGGTTTAATGCTTGTTTCGTCATTGCGAAGGAGCGGAGCGACTGCGGCAATCTCATCAAGATTGCTTCGCTTCTTGGCTGGTTCGCTCGCAATGACGGTTCTTGAAGAAGCTGACGGAAAGGACGAGCCCGAAGCGGACGGGATGTCAATCGGAGGATAGATCACCGTCGCCTCACGCCGGTAGAATTTTCGGATCCGATCCGCCACGTTTTGACTATTACAAACAATATTGTTAGGTCTTTGCATCGCCTGATAATCCCAAAGCCGTAAGTAGCTATCCAAAGGCCTTAAAATGAGTTGCCAATACCATTTTGTCCGTTTATCGGTTTCCCCCGGGTAGCCATAAAGGAATCTTGGCGGTGTATGACAGTAATTGATATGTAACGTTTCTGGCACTGTTAGCACACCTTTAGCGAATGCTGCTGATGAGGATATCACAAGATCGTAGGAAGAGAGATCAAAGGACTCAAAGACCCATGGAAAGATAAAAGTGATGTATTTAGGAAAGATCAGAAGTAGCTTTCCCTGCAACCAATCAGGTGAGATAACTTTCCAACTCAGCATCGCAGGCACTTTATTCTTTAATAGAGGGTCGTAGAGACTTGTGTAGACAGGTGAGCGCGGGAATAGTTCGTGAATAGCGGCTACAACCGCCTCCGCCCCACCCCAGGCGTTCAGGTAATCATGGACAATGGCCACTTTAAGCTTTGATAAATCCATACCGGTAGTATAGCAGTTTCGAACAAATGTCTTCTCCGGTTCATTTAATCCCCGGCTAGTGCTAGAATGGTGCCGGGTGACTACAAAAATAATCTCGCTTACAATCATTTTTATCATCGCGGTAACCTTAACCGGTTGTAGCCTCTTCCCTTCTGTTGATACCTCCGCGCCCGTACTGAAGATAGTTAATGGCCCAAAAACAAGTGAGAAGCCAACACCAAAAGACAGTGGGGAAAAGGATAACGGAACAATAAGCGCCACTCTGGTAGACTTCCAGGCTAAAATCGCCAGCGATTCTGCCTTGTCCATCGAACCGGAAACGCCGGGCACGGATACGTCCCCAACCGTGCAGCGGCCCCAGCTGGAAATAAAATCCAGTAGCATCCGTCTCTCGGCCGACAACAAAGAGCTGATAATTGAAGGGGAACTTCTTAATAAAGGCCTTGTCGCAGCCGATTTAAACGGCTTTAAGATTATTGCCACCGTTTACGATAAAGCTAGCCGGGTTTTAACCTCCGGCAGTACCATAACCGTTTTGAAGACTTTGGACGCGCAGGCCACAACACCTTTCCAGGTCACCCTTGACCGCGTTTTCGGCGCTGACACCTATAGGTTGCAGGGCGGCTTCTAATTGCCTACATTATTTACTCATACTCTCCTACCCACTATCCTTACACCTGCGCCCTAAAAAAGAAAAGGGCTCAACCGGAACGGCTGAACCCTAAAAATTTGTTACGCTCCTGTCCATTCTATTGATTCCATTCTTCGGTGCCACGCCTCCCGTTTTTCTGAGTCGTCCTTCAGACGATCTTCCCAATTATTCCGGAGTTGCCTAGCCGCGATTTTGACTGGCATAGAGGCCCTTTGATCATCCTCAAGACACTGCAGTACCGGAAGGAAACTGCGCAGTGGCGGCAAATTTATCATCGCGTATATCGCGGCGCAACGGGCATCGCTATTGGGACACTCCCGCACGACTGTAGCCAGTAAAGCCACACCGTCCGCCCGCCGGCTTTCCCCAAGACTGTAAACGGCGATAGAGATCAGGAAATAATTGTCGGCTTTTAAAGTGGCCGCTAAACCCTCGAATACTCCGGGCTCCTCAATATAGCGGGCAAGCTCAAACGCCGCCGTTGCCGGGTTGGAGATGTCCGTGGATTTTAGGCATTCCAGTAGTACCTCCCGCGCCAGCGGGGTCCCTGTTCCGGCTATGGCAATAATTGCCCTGGCTACCAGAACCTGATTCTTTGAATGACGGATAATTTCGGCGAGAGGATCGGCCGCTTCCGTCCCCAATTTCTTCAATTCCGCCATCGCCGCATCCCACCTGGTCACGTTGTAACCGGATAAATCCGTAAGTAACGCCTCAATCTGTAAATTGACCGGCATCTTTCCCTCCTTCTCTGTCTGTTATCCCTAAAGGGATCTTATCTGGAAACTATCCTATATCAGCCCCAATTGGCCGTCAACCACCGTCCGTGATTTCTTTGCCGTATTTTTCTTCGCGTCTTTCTTCCCGGGCTTTTTATTATCCAGCCGGTCAATTAACGAGAAAAACTTCGACTTGCCGAGAACTTTTTTAAAATTAGTGATAAAACCCGGAGACAAGAGCGAATCGGCGATATCGAATTTTAAGGGCACCTCGTCGGTAATAGTCGCCAGTCTTTTCGAGAGGACCGCCATCTCGGCGTCCTCCGCCAATTTAGTCCCGATTTCTTTACCCACCTCGCCCAGGCGGTGGTAAAGCTCCTCCAGCGTCCCGAATTTTTTCAAGAGCTTAATCGCCGTTTTCTCCCCAATCCCCTTCACGCCGGGGATCTTATCGGACGGGTCGCCGCGAAGGCCTTTATAGTCCGGAATCTGTTCCGGCTTAAGCCCGTATTCCCGCCAAACCTGCTTATCGTCGTAAGTTATCGTCTCGGATAGGCCTTTTTTCGGGCAAAGGACCCTCACCTGCGGCCCAACCAACTGCAGTGTATCGCGGTCCCCGGTCACGATGGTTATCTCCAGTCCCCCCATCTTCTCGCACCGGCTCTTAAACTTCCGCCCCAGCGCCTGCTCGATAATCGTGGCAATAATATCCTCGCCCTCAAACCCCTCCACCTCGTAGAAGGGTATCTCGATATCCCGCAAGATGCGTTTTACCACCGGAATTTGGGCCGCTAAACTGCTTTCCATCGCCGGCCGGCCTTCTTTGTAGGTCACCAGTTGCGCGTGCCGGAACGTCGGGCCTTTGTGGTCAAACGCAACGGCGAGATAATCGGGTTGGCAAAGATGAAGCAGTCTAATCAGCATTGAGGAGAAAC
>ERZ1292630.3968-Hain-H41-02um-R3-3968-length-12670-cov-4_pt1 | contig 12670 bp, 16 predicted proteins | sample MGYA00564408_ERZ1292630 | MGnify/ENA primary metagenome ERZ1292630 (study PRJEB36523, sample SAMEA6512641) | groundwater metagenome | collected 2019-01-08 | study: AquaDiva: Metagenomics assemblies of 32 groundwater samples | reverse complement strand
AGGGCTGTAACCACGCCTGTTCGTTCTGCATCATCCCAACTTTACGCGGAAAATTGGCGAGCCGACGCATCGACGCGGTGCTGCGCGAGGCGGAAAAATTGGTCGCAGCGGGCACGCGCGAACTGCTCGTCATCAGCCAGGACACGTCAGCCTATGGTGTCGATACGCGGCACGAGGAGCGCAACTGGCGGGGTAATCCCGTCCGCGCACACATGACCGATTTGGCACGCGAGCTGGGGCAGCTGGGCACGAGCGACCATCCGGTGTGGACGCGGCTGCACTATGTTTACCCTTACCCCCATGTCGATGCGGTTATCCCGCTGATGGCGGAGGGTCTGCTGACCCCCTATCTCGACATACCGTTCCAGCACGCAAGCCCTAGCGTCCTTAAGCGGATGAAGCGCCCAGCCAATGAGGCCAAAGTGTTGGAGCGCCTGAAAAACTGGCGTGCAATCTGCCCCGACATTGCGGTGCGCTCCAGCTTTGTCGTTGGCTTTCCGGGCGAGACAGAGGCGGATTTTCAATATCTGCTCGATTGGCTCGATGAGGCGCAGCTCGACCGTGTCGGCGCGTTCCGCTTCGAAGCGGTAGCGGGGGCACAGGCCAATGCGCTGCCCGATCCTGTACCAGAGGAAGTCAAAGAAGAGCGTTATCAGCGGATCATGGAAAAAACCGCTACGATCAGCGCCGCAAAACTATCCGCCAAAGTTGGGCGCACCATCGCGGTCATCATCGACGAAGTGGGCGAAGCTGATGACGAGGGAAACATCGGCGCGACTGGGCGCAGCGAAGCCGACGCCCCCGAAATCGACGGCAATGTGTTTTTGCGCGACGTGCCCACGACGCTGGCGGCGGGCGATATCGTCCGCGTCACCGTGGAAGATGCCGACGAGCATGACCTATTTGGTGTGCTATGCTAGCCGACCATGTCCTGTTCATCGACAACGAAGCGCTGATCGTTGACAAGCCTGCTGGCTTGCCCGTCGATCCGCCACGCAATGGCGGCCTGAGCGTTGAAAACCACCTGCAGGCGTTAATGCTCGGCTATAAGGCCTGGCCAAAGCCGGCACACCGCCTCGACCGAGACACATCGGGCTGTCTATTGCTGGGCCGCAGCGACAAGGCGCATAAACGCCTGTCGCGCAGCTTCGAGGAAGGCCAAGTCACCAAACGCTATCTGGCCATAATCGATGGCGTGCCAGAGGAAGCAAGCGGCACCATCGACATGCCGCTGGGTAAACGCTCGACGATAGAAGCGGGCTGGCGGATGGTCCCCGACCCCGGCGGCAAGCCCGCGCGGACGGCTTGGTCTGTGTTGGCTATTGCTGATGGCCGCGCTTTGTTAGAGTTGCTTCCCGAAACCGGCCGCACCCACCAACTGCGCGTTCATGCGGCCAGTGGCATCGGTCATGCGATAACCGGCGATCCCTATTATGGCACGGCGCATGCGGGCGGAATGATGCTCCACGCGTCTGACCTGTCGATTGCACGCGGGGCAAAACCAGCAATCGCTGCGCACGCGCCCTTTCCTGCGCGGTTCGCGGCGCTGGGCTTTGTTGACCCCGATTGCGCATGACATGGCGAACGAATCACCCTTCATCATCCCTGATCACGCGATAGCTGAAAAGTTTCTCGCGGCCAGCGGCCCCGGCGGACAGAATGTCAACAAGGTGGCAACCGCGTGCCAGATGCGCGTCGATATATTTGCGCTCGGCCTACACCCCGACGCCTATGCGCGGCTCAAGACATTGGCGGGCAGCCAGATGACGTCGGGCGGCGAGCTGGTGATTACGGCGCGGCGTTATCGCACACAGGAGGGGAACCGTGCTGACGCGCGGGTGCGGGCTGGATTGCTTATCGCCCGTGCGTTGATCCGCCCCGAAAGACGCATCGCCACCAAAGTGGGCAAAGCCGCCAAGGCGCGGCGGATCGACAGCAAAAAAGCGCGCGGAACGGTGAAGGCGGCACGCGGGCGGGTGGCGCTAGAGTGATTGGCTGTTATGATAGGCGTTATGAACAGTTTTGATTTCGTAGCAACCGACCCCGCAATATTGTGGGCCGAGATCGTTGACGCCGCCGACGCGATTACAGCAGGCGAAGCGGACGCCATCGCCAATATGGCCAATGTCGCGGCGCTCATCTGGCAGGCGTTACCCGATATCAACTGGGCCGGATTTTACCGTTTTGACGGGCGCGAGCTGGTGCTGGGGCCATTTCAGGGCAAATCGGCTTGTATTCGCATAGCGCTTGACAGGGGTGTGTGCGGCGCGGCGGCGCGAACGCGGACGACGCAAGTGGTTGAGGATGTTCATGCCTTTGCTGGCCATATCGCCTGTGACGCGGCCAGCCGCAGCGAATTGGTGGTGCCAATTGTGGTAAAAGATCGGTTGATCGGCGTTCTAGACCTCGATAGCCCAACACCCGGTCGCTTTAGTGCCATCGACGCCGTGGGGGCTGAAACACTGGTCACACGCATCACCGACCGCCTTTCATCGCACAGTTAATAGCCGCCCCAAAATAGGACAGCGCAAATATGCACGCCAGCATCGCGTCTGCGGCCAAATAATGCTAACGCTTTATCAACCATGTTGTTGGTCGGCGTTTTGCCGTTGGAGGAATTATGATGCGGACGTTCTTGCTCGTTGGAATCGCTGCACTTGCTGCGATTAGCGCCGATGCCGCTTATGCGACTCACGATGGACACACATCGACCCGTGTCGAACGCCGTGTCGTTGTTATCGATGGCAACCGATCCGAAGATGCGCAGGTTTATCGCAGCGCCGATGACCGCGCGCCGACAGAGGGCGACTATCGCGGACGTTGGAACGGACAATGGAATGGCACTTGGGAAACCCCAGAGGGTCAGGTCTATCGCGGCCAATATGACGGCAGCTATGATGCTGAGGAGCAAGTCGAGCGCCATGTCACCCGTCCGCTGCGCCGTGACAGCGAAGGGCGCATGCGTCATGACACGCGCTGGTCGGACGATGACTTGTCCCGCATGTGCCGCCGCGATGATGGCGTCGGCGGCGGCGTGATTGGCGGCGTTGTAGGCGGCGTAGTTGGCAACCGTATCGCAGGGCGCGGCAACCGCACCGCTGGCACATTGATCGGTGCAGGCGTTGGCGCAATTGCAGGGGCGGTGATTGACCGCGCCGAAGACAGTAGCGCATGCGACGATTATTGGCAGCGCAGCGATGGTCGCCGTTACGAAGGTTATGGCAGCGACGATCGGCGCTACGACACCGGTTACCGCAGTGATGATCGGTACGAGGGGCACCATCGCGATGGCCGCTATGAGGAAAACCGTTACGCGTCAGGCTATTCGCGCGGTGGCTATGGCTATTATTATATCCCCGGACCCATGACCACCATCGTCATCCCCGGCCAGCCGATAATTATCGAAGAGACCGAGACGACATACGAAACGGTGACGGTTGCCGCGCGCGCCCGTGTGGCACCCCGACGCCGCGTTCATCGCGCTGCCCCGCGTCCTCGCGCGCGCTGCACCTGTCGCTAAGGTAGCGCTCTAGGCCATACATATATGCCGATCAGCGCGGCGGTGGCACCGCAAGTGGTGATGGCAATGGCGCGGGGTCGGGGTCGGTTTCCTCAGCCGTTTGAGCCGCCGCTTCACGCGCTATCCGCGCCGCTTCATCGCGGCGAACCTGTGCTTCGACTTCTTCAGCTTCGGCATCAAATCCCTCAACCCGTTCGCGCCGCGCCGCTGCTACGGCGTCGGTCCAGTCTGTTCCCGCCGCCTGTCGCCGCTCGGCATAGGCATTGTTAATCAGTTGAGATTGGCACCCAGTAAATCCGCCAAGCCCAGTTGGTGAGCAGCTGTCGGTACCAAAGCGGCCAACGCGTTCGAGCGATTCGACGCGCGCGGTCCAGCTTTCGCGGCGCGGATCATTGGGATTGCCGCGCAATTCGGTGGGGATGCGATAGCGCTCATCCTCCGCCAATCGACCGCACACGACAATATCCTCCCCATCCGAAGGCGGACAGGCGTCGTCGCCATAAACCGTCACTTGGTTGATGCGCAGCGTGCCGTCATTAACCGGCGCGGGCGGAACGTCGCTGGCTTGCGCAAAGGCGGGGGCAGACAGCAACAACGATGCTGTAGTGGCGAAACGGAGGGCGAGTCTGGTCATGGTCATCCTTATGGTCAGGTCCGATTACGCTTGGCTGAACGATTTATGCAATGATTTAGATACGCTCCGCCAACCGGATAGCCGCACGGCACCCCACGCGAATGACGGCGGAGAGGAAGGGATAGCCCGGCGTAGCTTCCGCCCCTGCGTTGATCGCATGGTCGCGGTGCTCTAGCTCTTCAACCTGAAACTCCGCGATAGCAGCGGACAATGGCGGGTCATGCTCGCCCAGCGCGCTAAGTTGCGCCGAATAATGGCGGTCAATCTCTGTCTCCACCGCTGCGGTACAGGCCATCGCCGCGCGCGGTCCCATTGCAGCCGTCACCGCGCCCAGCGCAAAGCCAGCAAAGTGCCAAAAGGGCTGTAGCGCGGTCGGGCGCGCACCGCTGCGCGCCATTTCGGTGTTAAACCACGCTAAATGTCGTTCCTCCTGGGCCAGCATATGCGCGATGTCGCGGCTGCCCGGACCATTGGTGCCGAGCACCGCCAATTGTCCGGCATAGATGCGCGTTGCGCCATACTCCCCCGCCTGATCGACGCGAACCATCCGTGCGCGCGCAGATGGAGAAAACGCGCGGTTGATGGTCACGCGCCAATCACGCGTGCGCGGCGCAGCAGCGTCAGAATAAGCCCCGCCGCGCCCAGTGAGACGATGGCGTTATAGCCCGCGAGCGAGATACCGAACAAATCCCACGCCGCAACATCGCAGCGGGTCAGCGGCGCGTTCATAATATCCGCCAGCGACCCGCCAGCCGGCGCGGTGCACCGCGTCAGCCCGTCCCACCAGCCATATTCGACGCCAGCATGAAATATGCCGATGGCACCGCTGAGCGCGATGGATAGCGCCGCCAGCGTCACCAGCGCGCGGCGCGCGGCATGGGCGCGCACAAGCAGGGCCAGCAGGGTAATGGCAAGTGCTGCATAATGTGGCCAACGTTGCCAATGGCACATCTCGCACGGCGCAAGGCCACCCCAAAGTTGGCTATACCAAGCCCCGCCGAGCAATGCAGCGGGAACCCAGAAAGCGAGCCAATGCGCGAAAAAAAAGCTGCGCATCGACTATCTGTTTCGACGAACAGGAGCAGCGGCGGCACGTGGACGCATGCTCGCCGCCAGTCGCGGGTTGCGTGCCAGCCGCGCCACGGTTTCCAGGGCATAATGCATCTGGAAATCCTCTATCCCTTGTGCCCGCACTTGTTCGGCCGTTTGGTCGAAGCGCGGGTCAGGCGTGCTGTCCTGTTCGATGGCGCGCGGATCGGTGCGGGTTTGATTGACCAAGTGACGGCGCAAGTCGGCTTCACGGAATATGGGGCGGGTGCGATAATCGGGGTCAGAAATCTGCGGCACGCGGATGTCGGGGACAATCCCGCCCTCTTGCACGCTGCGGCCCGATGGCGTGTAATAACGCGCGGTCGTCAGCCGCAATGCGGTGGTTTCGCTGAGCGGAATAACCGTTTGCACCGATCCTTTGCCGAAACTGGTTTCGCCCATGATGACCGCGCGGTGTTGATCTTGCAGCGCGCCTGCAACAATCTCACTCGCCGATGCCGACCCTTGGTCGATCAAAACAATGATCGGCAATCCGCCCGCCGCATCGCCGGCATGCGCAACAAAATGTTCGACATCCCCCGCGCGGCGGCCGCGTTGCGAGACAATTTCGCCGCTCTCAAGGAACAAGTCGCTGACCGCGACGGCTTCGTCGAGCAAGCCGCCCGGGTTGGAGCGCAGATCAAGCACCCAGCCCGTCGGGCGGTGGCCAAGCTGGCGCTGCACCGCCGCCATGGCGCTGCGCATCTGGGCACCGACATTGTCTGAAAAACTTGACAGCGTCAGCACGCCAATATCCCCCTGCACTACCCATGTGACAGGGCGCAGGACGATGACTTCGCGTGTGATATTGGCCTGTATCGGCTCATCGCGGCCGGGGCGAACCACGGTCAGGCGGATGCTGGTGCCGGGCGTACCGCGCATTTTTTCGACCGCTTCGTCGAGGTCAAAACCGATCAGCAATTCGCCGTCGATATGGGTGATGAAATCGCCCGCCTTGATCCCCGCACGGTCGGCCGGTGTTCCCGCTTGCGGTGCAATCACTTTGACCGCGCCATCATCCATCGTCACCGACAGGCCAAGCCCGCCATATTGGCCATCGGTCGTCGTGCGCAGCTGTGCAAAATCGCGCGCATCAAGGTAGCCCGAATGCGGATCTAGGCTGGCCAACATCCCCTGAATAGCCCCTTCGATCAGGTGGCTATCGTCCACAGGCTCGACATAATTGGACTTCACCTCCTGAAACACATCCATGAACCGCGCCAGTTCCACACGGGTTTGCGATTCAACAGTCGCCATCGCGCTGGTCGCCAATGGAATGGCGATAAGCAGGCTCATCGCCGCAGCGGGACGCGATAGGCGCAAAAAAGACGCTGCTGCTGGACGAGCGAGGCGGAATAGCGTGGTCGTTGAAACTATGGATGCGCGCGATGTTGAAACCATCAACTGGAAATCCTTGTCGTGTGAGTCTGTTGAACCCGCCTGCCTGTCGGGCAGCAATCTATGCGCAAATCACGCGTTTGCAAAGAGTTCTTAACCATCACGATACCAATGTGGCAATGTCCATGGGTTGGCCCCCACGGCGCAGTTCCAAGGTGATACGCGGGTGGCCCGGCCCTGCGCGACCAATTGGCGACCCCTGTGCCACTTCATCGCCAACCCGCGTCGACACCGCGACCATATTGGCGATCAGGCTGGTCCAGCCGCCACCATGGTCGATGATGACGATCCGGCCATAGCTGCGGAACAGGCCAGCATAGACAATGCGGCCATCGGCGGGGGCGACAATCTGCGCCCCGGGTGCGGCCAATATGGTCAGGCCGCGCGCGCGCGCGCCAACGCCGGTCAGTTCGCCCATGCCCTGCTCAACCGATCCGATAACCGGCAAGCGATAGGCGGGGTTTGCAGCGCGTGTCACGGCCACACTATCGCCGCGACTATCGGCCACGCTGCCGGGGCGTGCCATGGGGCCGCCCAGCCGGACCAAACGGTCGCGAACCGCGCCTGATGCTTCCAGATGCCCGACCAGATCACTGATGTCGCTCGCATCCTGTGCCAATGCGATGGCATGATCCGCCTCTAGCCCAGCGCTGCTGTTCAGTGCCGCCGCGCGAATACGCCCCTCCGCTGCGCTGCGGGCCAAGGCGTTTCGCTGCTGCGCCAATTGGGCATGGGCGCGCTGCACCGCCGCATAGGTCGCTTCCCGCGCGCCGCGCAGTGCGCGGCTGCGCTGCAATTCGCTGCGTAAAATTGCGGTGTGGGCGCGAACATGTGGCAGAACGGCCTCTATCATCGCGCGGCTGTGGATAAGGTCGCTGGTCGCACCGGGCTGTGCGAACAGCGCCAACGGCGGGCGCCGGGTGAGCATTTGCAGGCTGGCGACCAGTTCAAGCAGCGGGCGTTGCTGTGCCGCCAGTCGCACTTGCTGTTGCTGTTCCATCGCGCGCGCGATAGCGAGCCGCGCCTGCGCCGCCGCAAGCCCCGCCTCGGCCGACTGGATACGCAGGCCCAGCTGCGCAAGCGCTATTCGGTCGCGCGCGGCAGCATCGCTGGCCCGCGCGGCGCGTGCCGACAGCGCCTCTGCGCGCGCTTCGGCTGCAGCCGACTGGCGGGTCGCACGGGCATATTCGGCGCGCTCGTCAGCAATGCGATTGGCAAGTACATCGCCGCTCGTCACGGTTGCGTGCGCACCTGGCAACAGCATCGCAGCCGCCAGTGCAATCGCACCATATTTGAAAAAGGAAGCCCTGTGCATCATCCGGCGCGATGATAGGGATGGCCAGCCAGAATGGAAGCCGCGCGCCACAATTGTTCGGCCAGCATCGCGCGCGCCATCATGTGCGGCCATGTCATTCGGCCAAAAGCGATGAGCCTGTCCGCGTCCGCACGTTCGGCATCGTTAAATCCGTCAGCAGCCCCGATGCAAAAACGCAATTCGCGCACACCATCGTCGCGCCAGCGCCCTATCTGCGCAGCCAGTGCAGCCGAATCGACATCGCTTCCCCGTTCGTCGAGCAAGATGGTGCGGCTATGATTATCGGCGGCGGGAATCGGCGGGCCGCCTGTGTCGGGGCGTTCGATGATGTCAACTGGCCACGGCAGACGCTTGATATAGCGCTCCACCAGATCCGCCTCAGGCCCGCGTCCTATTTTACCGCGCACATAGAACCGGATGCGCACCGTTTGCCCTCAGTCGCCGATTGGCTTGGCTGTGGAGGGCCGTTCGCCCGCCGCGCCTGCAGCTCCGCCCCACATCCGTTCAAGGTTATAGAAACTGCGCACTTCGGGGCGGAACAGATGGACGACGACATCGCCCGCGTCGATCAGCACCCAGTCGGCGGTCGGCAGGCCCTCAACTTTGGCAAAGCCCATCTCCTCCTGCTTCATGCGCGAGGCGATTTTTTCGGCCATTGCCGCGACGTGACGTGATGAGCGGCCCGACGCCACGACCATATAATCAGCGATACTGCTGATCCCGGCCAACGGAATGGACACCACATCGGCGGCCTGATCTTCATCGAGCTGGTGCATGATGAGCGCGTGCAGCGCGGTGTTGACGGGACTTGCTGCGGCATGGTCCGAAGCGGGCTTGTCGGAGGTCAAAATCTATCCTTAGGTAATAGACGGCGCATGACCGGGTCGCGCGGATGGCGCGAACGAACAGTCATGGGCCAATCGGGGTTGGCGGCACGCGCCTGTGTGGCGGAACGCGGGTCGGGCGGAAAGCGCAAGAACACAAGCGCCGGCACACTCCATTTCGTCCAGTCATATTTCTGGGCTTCGGGGTGGACGAATCGCCGCAGCCAACCCATCGCGACAGCCGCGCGGGCGTGGCCATCATAGCCGGGCCGTGCAATAACCGCAATCGGCATCATCCGCGCAATCGCCCGCCACTCGCGCCAGCGGTGCAGCTGGCCCAAATTGTCCGCGCCCATCAGCCAGATGAACCGCCGTTTGGGATAGCGCCGCACCAAAGCGCGCAGCGTATCGACGGTGTACCGCGTGCCCAAAAATGCCTCAATCGCGGTGGGGCGAATGCGGCTGCGGCGCGTCTGTATCCGCGCCGAGGCGAGCCGCGCAGACAGCGGCGCCATCCCCGCTTTGGGTTTGAGCGGGTTTCCGGGCGATACCAGCCACCATAATTCATCCAGCCCCAGCGCCGCCATGCTCTGCAGGCTGATCGCGCGGTGCCCGCCATGCGCAGGGTTAAAACTGCCGCCGAGCAGGCCGGTTGTTACCATGAGTTTACCTGCCAATCCGTACGGCTATGATGCAGGCGCAATATGTCGATCTCGTCGCCTGCGACCAGATACAGCAGCAGATAGGGCAACCGGCCCAATCGCAGCTTGCGATGGCGCGATGCGTCATCGACAGGCGCAATACGCGGGTGCCGTTTCAAAATGGCCTCGACCCGCTGGATTTCGGCCAGCAAGACGTCAGCCCAATCGGTGTCCAGTTCGGCGGCTGCCGCGACCGCTAACTGCAAGTCGGTCAGGGCCGGCATCGACCAGATGATTTTCACGCGGCACGCGCCGCCTTGCGAGCCTGTAATTCCAGACGCTTTTCAGCGACCCACTGCATCACTTCTTCATGCGGGATCACGTCGCCGCGTTCAACGGCGTCGATTCCCTCCTGCACAAAGGCGAGATAGGCGGCCTAGTCCTCGGCCATACGCTTGACCGCGCTAGCCACCAGCCACGCTCGGCTGCGGCCCCGCACCGCCGCTATACGGTCGATCAGCGCCAATGTTTCCGCATCAACGCGCGCCGAGATGACCGCCAATTTACTCGTGATTTCTTTGCCCATGCCGCTCATGTATCATTTGTATACAAATGATTCAAGATGCGTGACAGGCCGTCACGGCCGCACCTGCCCGGTCCCACGCACCAGCCATTTATAGGTCGTCAGCCCTTCGAGCGCGACCGGCCCGCGCGCGTGCAGCCGCCCCGTCGCTATGCCAATCTCTGCGCCAAGGCCGAACTCGCCGCCATCGGCATATTGGGTCGATGCATTCCACAGAACGATAGCGCTATCGACCGCGTTCAGGAAATGCTCCGCCACGCCAGCATCCTCGGTAACGATGGCGTCGCTGTGGTGGCTGCCGTGGGCGTCGATATGCGCTAGCGCCCCATCCAGCCCATCGACGATGGCGAGCGAAACGATGGCGTCGAGATATTCTGTGTCCCAGTCGGCATCGCTTGCAGCCGCTACGCGCGCATCAAGCACCTGCACTCCCTCATCACCGCGCACCGCGCATCCGGCATCAATCAACGCGGCGACCAGCGACGCCGCTTCGCCAAAGGCACGGTCGATTAATATCGTTTCCGCTGCGCCGCATATCCCCGTCCGGCGCATCTTGGCATTGACGACAATAGCGCGCGCCATCACGGGGTCAGCCGCGCCATCGACATAGACATGGTTGATGCCGTCCAGATGCGCGAGCACGGGCACCCGCGCTTCGTCCTGCACCCGCGCAACCAGACTTTTGCCGCCGCGTGGGATGATGATGTCGATCAACCCTTGCGCCCGCAACATTGCGCCGACCGCTGCACGGTCCTGTGTCGGGACAATCTGCACCGCCGTTTCGGGCAGGCCAGCCGCGCGGAGTCCGGCAACCAGCACCGCATGGAGTGCATGGTTCGAATGCATCGCCTCGGTCCCGCCGCGTAATATGACCGCATTGCCCGACATGATGCACAGCGCCGCCGCGTCGGCGGTGACATTGGGGCGGCTTTCATAAATGATACCGATGACGCCAATCGGCACCCGCCGCCGTTCGAGCACAAGGCCGTTGGGGCGGGCGGTGCTGTCGATCAGCGAACCGACGGGGTCGGGCAGTGCGGCGACATTTTCGAGCGCGCTCGCCACGCCCTCAAGGCGCGCTTCATCGAGCCACAACCGGTCGAGCATCGCCGCACTCAATCCGCGCGCCGCCCCCGCCGCCATATCCTTGGCATTGGCGGCAAGGATAGTCGGCAAGCCCGCACGCAACGTCGCCGCCGCCGCGCTCAGTGCCGCCGCCTTTTGCACCGTCGGTGCCGCGCCAAGCACGCGCGATGCATCGCGTGCAGCTGCTGCCATATTGGCTATCAATGTTTGTGCGTCATTCATGTCGTGCCGATAACATCACCGCCCAAAAACTGCAAAGCAGGCGCTCCACTTGTGCGCGGCAACCAAGCTGGTATCACCCCGTGCCATGGGTAGCGAAGCGAATGAAGCTGACATGACGCTGAGCGTCGACGCGGCCAGCGCGGCTGATCCGTGCCTGAACTGCGGGGTTGCCCTAGTCGGTCGCTATTGCCACGGCTGCGGGCAAAAGGCGCTGGTTCACCGCTCGGTCACCGCCTTTGGCCACGATCTGGTGCACGGCATATGGCATTTTGATGGAAAATTATGGCGGACGCTGCCGATGCTCATGCTGTGGCCTGGCGAACTGACGCGCGCCTATATCGATGGTCAGCGCGCACGGTTCCTGTCGCCCTTGTCAATGTTCCTGTTCGCGGTATTCCTAACCTTTGCGGTGTTCGGTATTTTCGGCCTTGGGCAATCCGAAAGCCAACCGGGCGACCAGGTGACGGCTCGACCCCCCGCGCGCAGCGCGCAAGGCGCGAATGTCAACATCGACCTGGGCGGCGAGGGCGGCATTGTCCCGCGACTGCGCGGCAATTTCAGCATATTGAACGCGACGAGTGACATCCCGCTCATCAATGACGTGCTTGCCAAGGCTCGCGAAAATCCGTCGCTGATGTTCTATAAACTCCAAAACTCCGCCTATAAATATGCGTGGGCCATGATTCCGCTTTCGGCACTGTTCCTGTGGCTGCTCTATCCGTTCAATCGCCGATTCGGCCTTTACGATCATCTGGTATTCGTTACCTATTCGCTGTGCTTCATGCTGTTGCTGCTGGTCGTGTTGCGCCTTGCTTCAGCGCTCCTCGCCTCTGGGTGGATCGTCGGCGTGATGACGTTAGTGCCGATTGCCCACATCTATCGCCAATTGCGCGGCACCTATGGCGATAGGCGGTTGGCTGCGGCCTTGCGCACGGTGGCGGTGCTGATTGGCGCGCTGATCATCCTCATTGCGTTCATGGCCGCACTGCTGGCGCTTGGCGCGTGGGATTGACGAGAAGGGAAGATTACGATGACGATGACAACTTCTTGGTGCCCCGACCGCCGCCTGTTGCTCCGCATGGGCGCGCTGGGGCTCGGCGGACTGGCGACGCCGGGCGCGGCGCAAGTGGTGCTGGGCGCGCGCGGTTTCACCCACGGCGTCGCGAGCGGCGAGCCGGGGCCGACGTCGGTGCTGCTCTGGACCCGCTATGTTGGCAGCGCCGCTGAGACACTCCTGACCCTCGAAGTCTCTGACACCATCACCTTCTCGCGCATCATCAGCGGCGGGCAAGTGACGGCAAAGGCGGCGCGTGATCATATCGTCAAACATGTCGTGGAGGCTCTGGAGCCGGGACACT
>ERZ1292630.3967-Hain-H41-02um-R3-3967-length-12670-cov-7_pt1 | contig 12670 bp, 13 predicted proteins | sample MGYA00564408_ERZ1292630 | MGnify/ENA primary metagenome ERZ1292630 (study PRJEB36523, sample SAMEA6512641) | groundwater metagenome | collected 2019-01-08 | study: AquaDiva: Metagenomics assemblies of 32 groundwater samples | reverse complement strand
AATGACGCGGGAAAGCATCGATTCGCCTCGCCGAAATGCGAAAGTAGGGCTAGAGAAGCTAAGAAATTCAAATCTCCGAAAATTCTGACACAGGTACTAGCATCTCGCGCGACATTTGCGTTCGATGAAAAGGGAAGATATTGGTTCGTTGGTGGGGGTAACGCCGGCGTTTACGGGCTAATTTTGCGTAAAGATTTGGAAATTGATGAGTGGTTTCTCCTCGGATTGCTAAATTCAAAGTATTTCGATGGCGTCTTGAAGAATATTAGCTCTCGTTTTCGGGGTGGATTCTATTCCTACGCAAAGCGATTTATCGAGCGGGTACCTGTGAGGGTAGATGCTTTTACCGCTAATGAGCGAGATGTTGTTCAGCGTGTTGCAGGGCTTGCAAAGAAAATTGCCACATTAAAAGCCGAGGGCGAGACAGATTGCGAATTGCTTGAGAAAGAGATAGATGAATTGGTGGAGGTGTTGGTGACATAGGGCGGTCTGTTTAGGGGGGGAATATGGCAAAGCTTATCGTTCAATCGAAAGGATTCGATCGTTACTATTCTTTATTGGAAGCGGCTATCGAGGCGGTAGATGGTGATGTATCCAATCTAAAAGGCGCATTCGCATATGCCACATTTGAAGGGGTGCGCGTTGCGACGGAAACGTTGAGCCATACACTTGGCGATGATTGGGAGGTGGTAACGAAGCGTTGGCTCATTGGCATCGATTGGTTTAGGAGTAAACCACAAGCGTTAACTGCGCTCAGAAATCTTCCGCGCTCCAGTGTTAAGGTTCCGTCCGGAAGAGAGTTGATAGACGCCGGGGACTGTGCACCTGCCGTGCCTTACCATTCCAAGACGTTAATAGTCCGTGGGGTGCGCCGTGCCAGCGTACTCTTCGGTTCCGGCAATTTGTCTAGGAGTGGTTTGACGCGGGGCTGTGAGGTCGGTGGACTTCTGATATTTGGAGCTGGCAGAGGGGCAGTAGGAAGACTAAATGACCGACGTTTAACGCGAATCGAGAAATGGTTTGATCGCGAATGGCGGATCGCAACCCCTTTTGGAAATATTGCCGCTGATTACAGCGCGCTTTATCGCGAAGAGCGCAGGTTGCGCAATCCGACACCGACGGACGACGATCAGGCGGCGGATGTCGTAGTTGGCAGTACCGGGCGACGCAGAGTGCTAAGTGCGGAGTTGCTGCAAAAACTTCGCGTTTGTGATCACTTGTGGATCGAAGCAGGCAATTTACACGCGAATCGTGGGCCCGGCCGACCAGGAAATCAGCTCATGATGTCTCCGATGAGTAGAGTATTTTTTGGGTTTCCGGCGGTCGAAGTCGATCGAGATACGCTTGTCGGGCACGTGTTAATTCAATTTGAGAGAAATTTGCCTCGCGACCATAGTTTGCGCTACAGCAACAACGCTATGGATGTTTTATCTCTTCCTATACCGGAGACAGAAGGGCCTACAAGCTATGATCAAGAAGTTCTGCACTTTCAGCGTCTAGTTGTCGGTTCCAATCAGAAGTTCGTACTTCGACTCGGAAACGGGCAAGAGGTGCGTAAATGGCGGCAGGCTAGTGAACGAATTCTTGGCGCGATTACCATGACGAGTGGACGTAGGTGGGGAGTGTATTGACAGACATTGTTACGAAGGGAGAAAGACTTTCCGCTTTATAACAACAAAGGTTAAATGCGGCAATACAGGGGGTGGGGTGGTCGTGCTTGGAATTGCACAGCGGCGGTATTCAATAGTGGTCACCGATAAGATCCGCGATCATTTTCTCGTTTTTCCACCAAAGCAATGTCAATGCTCTGTCGGAAGAGATCAAGACTGAGCTTTCGAAGAGTTCGTAGTGGCTTGCCCGAGGATGATTGATCCAGGTATCGGCATCAACTAGTCCGGTGGTTCTTGGTCCTTTGATTTTGCCTCTGAGGAGGTCATGGGCAAATGAATATTCGTCTAATTGTTTATGCGGCCAAAGCTTCCCGTCGACTTCCTTGCTCCCGAAAAACCATTCTCGACCGGATGGTGAGTGAAGAACAGCCATGCAAGGGAAGGAGCCATGTTCGACAAAGCGGATGGCTGTCGCTGTAAGGCTCGACTGAAACTGATTGGCCAAATCGCTAACAGTTTCAAGCGTCGCATCACGCTTGCTGGCTCGCTCCTTGAACATGGCCGAGGGCATCAGCAGTTCCGATGCAAACCTATTGGCCCGCGCTTCTTTGTCCGTCCCAGACCAACGTCCGTCCTGGAGTTCGGCGGAGCACGAGAAAGCCATCTTTCCGCGATCCCACATCCAATGGCCAAGTTCATGCCCGATTGAGAAGCGCTGGCGCGAAGGAATTGCATTGGAATTTATGGTGATCACGGCTTTGGTCCCGCTGCCAACAATCCGCGCATCAGCGCTGCCTAGAGGCGCGTAGACCACGTAAGCACCGCAATACGCGGCAATAGCTTCCACGTCGATCTCGTCGGGTCGGGTAATTCCGAGTTCGTCGAGGAGCTCGGCGGCGCCCTTCTTCTCGATAGCCATTGCAAATGCCTAGCTGAACTAAGGGTGGTCTACAGCACAGAGGTCTCGCAAGAGTCCTCTGAGATCGTCCTCCGTCAACTCGCCCAGATTGCGGTGCTGAATCGTCACTCGACTGGGGTTATCCTGACGCATTGCGGCGAGACGAGTTGTCAGCAATTCAATTAGCGCATTCCGGTCTTTGGGCAATTCCTGTTGAATGGCCGCTAGCTTCGCAATTTCGGCGTCGCGCGTTCTCATGGCCTCGCGCAGCTTGGCTTTGTTATGTTGCTGCAGAGCTTCCTTGAATGCGCAGTCGACCGCCTCAACCGACTTCGCCGGATCAACGGCCCATTCGCGCGCAATCTCCTCAAGTTCCGCACCGGTTGCCTGAAGTAACTCCTCTTCCAGGAGGTCGGAGAGTCGATCCAGCGGGTTTGTTTGCTTCAATTGATTGTCATCCATGATCAATTATTGAGAAAGAATTTGTGAGCGCGCCGGACAATTTTCTTTCGCGCCGCATCGAGTTGCTTTGCCGTTATACCGAGACGGCGTTGAATTTCTGGGCCGGAATGACCCATACTCATGCATTCCAGAACATACCATGTAGCTTCATCATCCTCAAAATCGCTCTGGAACGCGACGAATTGCTCTTTCGCGATGGCAATACCTTCCGGAGTGTCGCGTTCGACGCACAATTCTTCGATAAATCGCGGTGACCCTTCTTCATCATCTGCCGGTTGCAGGTTAGATTCGGACATGGTCGCGGCTGCAAGTTTGCCTGCGTTAGTTCGTTTTAGATCGCCGGAGATGCTGCGTACAATCCCAAACATGTACTGCAAGAATGAGATCTTGCGGAGTTGCCACTCCCGGGTTCCTTCAAATGCCCTCAGTGCCGCTTCGTTAAGAAGATCCGATCCGGAAATGCCTGGATCGTATCTTTGTCGTATGCGAGCCTGCACCTCAGCAAAGGCATTGAGCCTTATTTTGTCTTCTCTTGTCATCGCCTTCCAAGCCGAGATCGTCTCGTTCTTGGAGGCGACGTGCTCGGCTTCTGGGCCGTCGGGTGGGTGCTGCGACATTGCTGCTATACCTCCATAAGCCCGTCTATATCTTTATGCGAAAGAAACTGCATTTCTGGACATTGGCGCGACAATATTAAACTCTCGCCGCCGTGCTCAATTCAGGGCGACCGAAAAACGGATCGCCGAGGTCATTCCGACTTGCAAAATGTCGGCATTTGGTTCCCGCGATTATCTTCAGGCGGTTGCTCGGGAACACGCGAAAAGCGTTGCCGTCGTACTCCAGGTATAGCGGCGGTTCAACCCGATGCTGCCAAGGCAAGATCGTGGTCATGAACATTCCGACGGCAGTGGAAGCAAGCACGCCATTGGGCCAGACGACCTGCGGCCGGCCGCCAGCTGACCCGTACCGCTGCGCCTCATTAGCGAGAATCTCGTCAGTGATAAAGCCCATGCAACGCATGCACGGGAACCCGGGCATCGAGAGAATGACCTGTCCTGATATCGTGTGTTCACCGCTGGAAGTAGTCACGTCCATGCCAATATCAAAGTACGGAATCAAGAATCGCCGGCACATCGTCTCGAGTTGTGCTCGCTCTTGAAAACTGTCGACGCATCCGAAGACGGCGAGGCATTGTCGGAACTCGTTTGCGAACGATTGCCACGTACCCGCCGCTTTGCGGATGTTCGCAGCAGGATTGATTGCCAATATTCGCTGGGCAATTACGTCGACCTTTGACCGTCTGCGCTCGACATCTTGGCGGCTTGCGCCCACCATGCGGTTCAAATTGCTATTGTCGACGATGTCGGGATCACAGAGGACGAACGCGCCGATTCCGATATGCGCGAGTTGTTGGGCCACATGCGACCCGCCCCCGCAGAGTCCGATGATTCCGACACGCGCATCGGCGAGAACTTGGTCGCTTGAAATGCCGAGAAAGCTTTGTCTACTGGTATCCCTGACCATCTTTGACCTCCGCAATCGAAGTCGTCGGAAATCCGACGATCATGTACCTTTCAAATGGTGTCGTAGCACGACTCTCGGGAAGCCAGCAAAGACCATGGATCTGGTCGTGCGACAGGACCAGCACGCCGTGCGGTAACGCACGCTGGACTTTCCAGAAGTCGGGGACAAATTTTCTTGCCTCTGACACGTCAACCCGGCTAAAGCGAGGCCGCCCGTGGTGCTCATGCCGGTGAACGTGAAACATGGCCGCCCGATTTCGGTATGAATACTGCAGGAATTCGCGAAAGGCTGCGGCATTCAGCATGGCGCCGACGCTCGGATCATCCTCGTAGTGATCGTCGTGAACGGGATGATAGTCATGTGCCAGTACCGCAAGTCCATTGCCATGCAAGGCGGCGACCTTGCAGGAAATGAATCCGACCCGTTCGGCCGCAAACGGGTGCCGCCTGGACAGGTCGGCATGGATGCGGGTAAGCATTGCCCGCTGGATCTTGAATACTGGTTTCATCGCAAGGCCCGCAGATGCTCCAGCACCATCTGAATCCATGGCAAATTTGCCGGAACGTTCTGCCACGACCACGTATGCCAGGTGCGGCCTAGAATCTGCCATTGAGTCCAATTGGCGCCACGCTCCGGTATTGGCGCCGAAAGGAAGAGCCGCGACGTGTAGCCGTTGTGCGGGCCGGGGCACAATAGCGCATCCAGGATTCGTGTCATGCTTGCTGCCACGACTTTTATCGTGGGCAGAAAAACATAAGTCACGCCACATTCGGAGACCCGTTCGGGCTGCGCGCAGATGGTACGCAGTCCGGCGATCTGGCTATCTTCGATCACGACGAGCCTCCGCGTCTGACGTGGCTGACGAAAACCTCCTCACCCTTGATGTGGATTGTCGCGTCGTCGGCGAGCGGCCGGAACTCTCCTTCCACAACCTCGTCAAGTTCGTAATCAGCCGGCACGCCGACGGCGGCCTTGAATTCCGAGACCACGTACTTGCCGCGCATGACGTGTTTGATTTCCCCGTCCACAGTGACGGGGACGAGATGCTTGTCAGCGCCATCGCCCGGATGGGTATTCAGCGTAGTTGCTTGTTGCAAAAGCGTTTGTTCCATCACAATCTCCTTTTCGAAAGGGACAAGGAATCCCATGGTCTGTTATGCGAGAGGAAAAGGCGTTCCGGACATTTCTTGCTGGCAATTGACCATTTCGGGCGTTCCGGGTTCAGAGTGGCATCCAATTGCGGCACAGCCCACGGACTGTGCTGCTTCTTACGGCACTACCCCGGCGGCGGGAAGGGGTCCTTGCCGTAGCTCCAAGCTTCGCGGAATTTTCCGTCCGAATCCTGAATCCGCAACTCGCTCCGCTCGTTCTGAGCGATGGCGCGGCCGCGGGCTAGCGCGTCGGCTTGCGTGTCGAACACCGCCGTCAGCCGGTCGTTGCCCTCACCGCGAACACCCCATTGCTGACCATGCCGCACTACATACTGGTTTTTGCCAGACATCTCGATCACCTCCTTTCGGGCAGATGAGACTGCCAATACAGGAGCGATTATAGCACATAGTTAGTCAATAATTGACAATATCAGTTCGATTCAGTAGTATGGCCATGGGAACGCAACACGAAGAGGGGGAAAAATGACTATCGACCGCAATGAACTTGCACGTCGGCTGCGTCACGCGCGCGAGGAGACCGGCGTCAGTCAACAAGACGCCGCCGATATCCTTGGCGTTCACCGGACGGCTGTCACGCAAATCGAATCTGGAAACCGCATGGTTTCCACCTTGGAAGTCACGAAACTGGCCGCGCACTACGGCCGGCCGGTTACCTGGTTCCTGTCGGAGCGCGAGGCGGAAGGCGAGGATGTGCTGGTTGCCCTTCATCGCGCCGCGCCGGGGCTCGAGAGCAATCCGGAGATTCGGCGCCAGGTAGATCGTTGCGTGGCGTTGTGCCGCGAGGGCGTAAGCCTGGAAGAGCTGCTCGGGCATGGGACGAGGAGCGGTCCGCCGACCTACTCGGAGCCGGTACCGCAGACCGCCTGGGACGCCATTTCCCAAGGCCAGCGCGTTGCGGATGAAGAACGCCGGCGACTGGGGCTCGGCGCGCGGCCGATTGGCGATATTGTCGGACTCATTGCCGAGCAGGGAGTTTGGGCATCGGGAGCGGATTTACCCGAAAACATGTCGGGTTTGTTCTTGCATCACGCTTCCATCGGTCTGGCAATTCTGGTCAATGCGGCCCACGTGCGGGCGCGTCGGCGCTTTTCCTATGCGCACGAGTACGCCCACGCCCTGCTCGACCGGAATCGTACGGCCACTGTTTCAACCGCCGACATCGCGGCAGAGTTGGTGGAAAAGCGCGCCAACGCATTTGCCGCCGCGTTCCTGATACCCAGGGAAGGAGTGGCGGAAACCCTCATGGCACACTACAAAGGCCAACCGAGCCGGGTTGACGAGTCCGTGTTCGACGCCGCCACCGGAGGCCGCTTCGACGCGCAATTGCGGCCGGCGCCGCGTACCCAGACCATCGGCTATCAGGACGCGGCGATGCTTGCCCACCATTTCGGGGTCAGCTATCAGGCGGCTGTTTATCGGCTGTTGAGCCTGCGCCACCTGTCAAAAGCCGAGAGCGACGAGCTGTTGAATCAGGAAAGTTTCGGCAAGGATTACTTGGAGGTGATTGACATGATTGACGATCTCGAAGGGAAGGAGAAAAAGCCCCTCACCGATCGGGAGCTTCGAAGCCAGATCGTCCGGCTGGCAATCGAGGCTTATCGGCGCGAGGAGATTTCCCGCGGGCGGTTGCTCGATGTAGGCAAGGCGCTCGGGATGTCGGGGGCCAAGCTGATCGCGCTGGGCGAAGCAGCGCGGGCGGACTGACTCGCGCGAATGGGCGCCGAGGGATCGGTTATTGTCATCACCGACACATCGGTGCTGGTGAACTTTCTACGTATCGACCGAATCGATCTGATCGTCCGTTACCCCAGCCGTTTTGCGATCACCGACCATGTTGCAGCGGAAATTACGGACCACTACCCGGACCAGCGGGTGCGGCTGGACGCGGCCCTCGCGGCAGGAAGCATCGAACAACTGAGCGTGTCCGGAGATGTGGAGCTCGACCTATTCAGGCAACTCAGTGAAACCCATCGTTTAGGTTTGGGTGAAAGCGCCGCGATTGCGTACGCATGCGCCCACGGACATGCATTGGCGATAGACGATCGCACCGCTATCAAGCAAGCGCGCCGACTGCGACCCGAGCTGGTCGTTCTTGGCACGCAGGACATCATGGTTCAACTGATACGCGACGGAGCTATCAAACTGGACGAAGCAGACCGTATCAAAGGCGCATGGGCCACCGAACATCGTTTCCTGCTTGCGATTGCCAGCTTCAGCGAGCTTTTATAAAAGCGTCGCGCGAAACTAAAGGATACGGTCGCCTATAATGGGCGAGCCCAATTCTCATTAGTTGCTATCCGTGCGAATCCCCTACGTCATCGACAACCAGCAGCACCGCCTCGCCGACGTCCTGAACGAGGTGCTCGCCGCTCACGCCGGGCGCTCGCTGGACGTTGCCACCGCTTACTTTACGGTCACGGGCTACGGTCTGGTGCGCGAACGGCTGGCCGATGTCGGCAGCTTCCGGCTGCTGTTGGGCGCCGAGCCGATGCAAGGGGAACAGATCGGGCTGCGGCCCGACGCGGCGCGGGTGCGCGGACTGATGAAGCGAGATCTCGACGCGCTGCCTTTTGACGAGGCGATGCTGCGGCTGGTCGAGGATTTGATTGCGTATCTGCGCCGCGAAGGTGTTGAGGTTCGGTTGCATGCCGAAGGATTCCTGCACGCGAAGTGCTGGCTTTTTTACGGCGACCGGCCAGGGCAGTTGTCGTTGTTTGACCGCTTCCGCCCGGTCGCGGCCATTGTCGGTTCCTCCAACTTCACCGCGCCCGGCCTCACCTCCAACCGCGAGCTGAACCTGTCGCACAAGGTGCTGCTTGATCCGGAGGAGGCGGAAGACCGCGATGCGGCGCTCGCGGTGAAGTACCTCGCGGAGCAGGGCGGCAGCGAGCGCATCACGGCAAAGAATCGCCAGATCATCAAGAGCGAAGTCGGCGCGCGCGCCATCATCGAGTTGGAGCAGTGGTACTTGCGTCAATGGGAGGCGAGCCGCGATTTCAAGGAAGAGTTGATCGCGCTGCTGGACGCCTCGAAGTTCGGGCAGGTGGAATACACCCCCTGGCAGGTGTACCTCAAGGCGTTGTACGAGTATTTCCGTGAAGACCTGGGCGACGAGGAACCCGCATCGACGCGCTCGGCGGTGGAACTGTCCGAGTTCCAGGAAGACGCAGTCAAGCGTGCACGCAAGATCCTCGCCCGTTACGACGGCGTGATGATCGCGGACTCGGTGGGCCTGGGCAAGACTTGGATTGGCAAGAAATTGTTGGAGGACTACGCTTACCATCAGCGGCAGAAAGCGCTGGTGGTTTGCCCCGCTGCGCTGCGCGAGATGTGGGAGCACGAGTTGGCCGAAGCGACGATCTCGGGCACGGTGCTGTCGCAGGAGGAACTCGGGCGCGACACCTTCGATCCACAGCCGTTTGCCGACAGCGACATTTTGCTGGTCGATGAGGCGCACAACTTTCGCAATCCGAACGCTAATCGGTATGGAAATCTGGAACACGTGTTGGGCGCGAACGGCGGGCGCGGGCGCGACGGCGCGCGCAAGAAAGTCATCCTGCTCACTGCCACGCCGATCAACAACGATCTGTTCGATCTCTACCATCAGATCGCGCTCATCACCCGGGGCGACCGCAGCTATTTCGCCGCCGCCGGCATCGGCGACCTGTACCGCTATTTTCTGCAAGCGCGCCGCCAGGCGCGGCGGCAGGAGCAGGGCTTGGCGCTCTACAATCTGCTGGAGGAAATCGTCATACGCCGCACTCGGCCGTTTGTGCGCCGGGCGTACCCGGAAGCGACGATTCGCGGCAAGACCATTCATTTCCCGGAGCGCAAGCTGCGCACCGTCAACTACGACCTGGAAGCCACCTACGGCGGCATCTACGAGGAATTGGTGGCAGGGATAGGGAGCCTGGAACTGGCCCCCTACAATTTGGAGACGTTCAAGAAGGAGGGAATAAAACGCGACGAGTTCGAGGCAGGCCGCGAGCAGGCACTCGTCGGAATTTTCAAAAGCCGTTACCTGAAGCGTTTCGAATCGAGCATCGAGGCGTTTCGCATCAGCGTGCGCCGGGCGCTGGGATTTCTGAATACTTTCGAATCCTATTTGCTCGACGGCAAGATTCTCAAATCCACCGATTTCCACCGCGCCATCGGCTACCTTCGCCGGGAAGACGAAGAGGACGACGCCACGCCCGCTTCGCTCGCCGACGAATTGGACGAAAACGAAGACGCAAAACGTCTCCTGGAGCGGATGGAGACGGTTGATACCAAAGACTACGATTTGCGCAAGATCGATCGCGCGGTCAAGCACGACGTGAAGGTGCTTACCGGCATCTGGGACCGGGTGAAGGGCATCAATCCCGAGAAGGACGCCAAGCTTCAATGCCTGAAGGATTTGTTGCGCGGCGACCTGCGCGGCAAGAAGGTCCTGATCTTCACCTACTACAAGGACACTGCGCGCTATTTGCATCGCCACCTCGGGCATCCGGACAATCCGGCCGCGCTGGCCTTTTGCGCCGAAGTGGGAGGGCTCAAAGTCAGGCGCATGGACAGCGGCGCCGACGCCAAGGACCGAGTGCGAATCGTCGAAGCTTTTGCGCCGAAGTCCAACGGCAAACCGGACCTCGCCGGCACTGAACGCGAAATCGATTTGCTCATTTCGACGGACGTGCTTTCCGAGGGGCAGAACCTGCAGGATTGCGGCCTGCTGCTCAATTACGACCTGCACTGGAACCCGACCCGTATGGTGCAGCGCGCCGGGCGCATCGACCGCATCGGATCGTCCTTTGATGAGCTTTGGCTGTACAACATGTTTCCCGATGCCGGACTGGAGCGCCTCCTGCGACTGGTAGAGAGTTTGTCGGCGAAAATTTCGGCCATCGACCAGGCGGGATTCCACGACGCAAGCGTGCTCGGGGAACTGGTGCATCCGCAGAACTTCAACACGTTGCGGCGCATACGCGAGGAGGACGGCACCGTCATCCGGGAGGAAGAGCAGGCGGCTGAATTGGTGAGCAACGAGTCGCTTGCGCATCAATTGAAGCAGATGATCGAAGCCGGCGCGCGCGAAATGCTGGAGAATTTACCGGACGGCATCCATTCGGGTTTGGTCAAACCGAACGCCAAGGGGGTGTTCTTCTATTTCCGCGCGGAACGCGCCGGCGAGAAATTGCATTTCTGGCGCTACTACGATCTCAAGGACCGTTCCATCCTCGATAACCGCTATCTGATCGCAAACCTGATCCAGTGCGAGTCCAACACATCGCGCGTGGTCGATCCCGAGGCGGTGAAGGGAGTCTTCGCGCTCCAGGAAGAAGTGCTTGCGGACATCCTGAAATCGGTGGCGGAAAAGCAGGCGCTGGAAGTTGCCCCGCGAGCCATCGATGCGGTGCAACAGACGGTGGCGACCGCCATCCAGGGCTATCTCAATCACCCTGATGTCGATCGCAAGGAAGCCATCGAGTTGATCCGTTTTCTCAATTAGCCCATGCTCTCCGTACAGATCAGGGAGTTGCGCGCGGCGCTAAAGTCATTCAAGGCAGCCGGCCAGGTGCACGCGTTGATCGAAGCCGTGCGGAATCTGCGTAATCTAGTAACCGAGCCCGAATCGGCCTATGGGGGGAAAGCCCGTGTTGCGCTTCGGCGCGAGGATTTGCACTTGATTTGCTTCGATTTCCTGAGCGGCGGTTGAGCCCGATTTTGTCCGCGAGTCAGGGCTATCCCTATGCGGGCCTTATTAAAGTTTGGGCCGGTTTCCTTTAATAAGCGGCAGCCTTATTAAAGGTAGCTTGCTAGCTACTGTGCAATGACGTAAGCGGTGAGTGTATTCTTGAGATCAAAAGTATCCTTAAATAAGCAGTGAGTGTATTTTTGGAATCAAAAGTATCCTTAAAACTGGGTTTATTGGCTTGGTCCGACTGGGATCTCAAACCGTTGCTTGGCAACAGGCAGTGGCGGCGCTTCGAGACGGCTATTGAATGCCTGTAACCTATTGTAAATAATCTATAAATAACCTTTGCCATCACTTTGCCGGTGCCGGCAAACCGATCACTATGGAAATCCCAATCCGCTGCGACAGGTAAAATAGCCCATGGCCATTGAAACCGACCGCCTGATCGCCGCCGACCCCGCCTCGCCGCAGGAAGAAGCGCTCGAACGCGCGCTGCGGCCCAAGGCATTGTCGGAGTATGTCGGCCAGGAGAAAATTCGCGGGCAGTTCGCGATCTTCATCGAGGCGGCACGCCAGCGTAAAGAGCCGCTCGATCACGTGCTGCTGTTCGGCCCGCCGGGCCTGGGGAAGACGACGCTGGCGCACATCATCGCGCGCGAGATGGGCGTCAACCTGCGCCACACCTCGGGCCCGGTGCTGGAGCGTCCGGGCGACCTTGCGGCGCTGCTCACCAACCTGGAACCGAACGACGTGCTGTTCATCGACGAGATCCACCGATTGTCGCCGGTGGTGGAAGAAATCCTGTATCCGGCGCTGGAGGATTTCCAGCTCGACATCATGATCGGCGAGGGCCCGGCGGCGCGTTCGGTCAAGCTCGATCTGCCGGCCTTCACGCTGGTCGGCGCCACCACCCGCGCCGGTATGCTCGCCAACCCCTTGCGCGACCGCTTCGGTATTGTCGCGCGGCTGGAGTTTTACAGCGCCCTCGAGCTGCAGCAAATCGTGAACCGCTCCGCCGGGCTGCTCAAAATCGAGGTCGCGGACGAAGGCTCGCTTGAAATCGCGCGGCGCTCGCGCGGCACGCCGCGCATCGCCAACCGCTTGCTGCGGCGGGTGCGCGACTACGCCCAGGTCAAGACCAGAAGCGGGGTGAGCCGCGAGGTCGCCGATGCCGCGCTGCAAATGCTCGATGTGGACGCGCTTGGCCTGGACATGATGGACAGAAAGCTGCTGATGGCCGTGATCGAAAAGTTCGCGGGCGGTCCGGTGGGCGTGGACAATCTCGCGCACGCGATCGGCGAGGAGCGCGACACCATTGAGGACGTGATCGAAC
>ERZ1292630.3965-Hain-H41-02um-R3-3965-length-12678-cov-9_pt1 | contig 12678 bp, 10 predicted proteins | sample MGYA00564408_ERZ1292630 | MGnify/ENA primary metagenome ERZ1292630 (study PRJEB36523, sample SAMEA6512641) | groundwater metagenome | collected 2019-01-08 | study: AquaDiva: Metagenomics assemblies of 32 groundwater samples | reverse complement strand
TCAGTCCACTGCTTCTGCTGGGTTTCATGGCAGCCATCTGGATTTCCGACACCGCGGCGTATTTCACCGGACGCACGTTTGGCAAGCATAAGCTCGCACCCCGCATCAGTCCCGGCAAGACCTGGGAGGGTGTGGCCGGAGCGCTGGCAGCGGTTTCCATCTATGCGCTGATATGGAGCCAGATGGCGACAGAACAAACTCAAGTCGTGTTACTGCTGCCGTTGTTGCTGGTACTGGCCGCGCTGGGCATCGTCGGTGATCTGTTCGAATCCCTGATGAAACGTCATGCCGGCGTCAAGGATAGCGGCAATATTTTGCCCGGCCACGGTGGTATACTTGACCGCATCGATGCACTCACTTCAACTCTGCCTGCCGCTGTTCTGGCGCTGCTGATTTTTACTGTCTAAATTATGACTACCGTCCGTCATCTCACCATACTCGGCTCTACCGGCAGCATCGGCGTAAGTACACTGGATGTGGTCGCACGTCACCCTGATCGATTTCAGGTCGTTGCGCTCACCGCCAATAGCAGTACCGAAAAAATGCTGGAACAGTGCCGCCGCTTCCAGCCGCGTTATGCGGTCATGCTGGATGCAGCCAGTGGGGAAAAATTACAGACGGAAATTCGCGCGGCAGGACTTGCCACCGAAGTTCTGTGGGGAGTGGAATCTCTGGAGAAAGTGGCATCGCTGCCCGAGGTGGATGCCGTAATGGCTGCTATCGTCGGTGCCGCCGGTATACGCCCCACCTTCGCCGCCGCCCGCGCAGGCAAGCAGGTACTGCTCGCCAACAAGGAAACCCTGGTGATGGCGGGGCGTATTTTCATGGACGTGGTCAAGCAGCATCATGCCACGCTGCTACCGATAGACAGCGAACATAACGCCATCTTCCAGTCACTACCGCAGCATTTCACCGGAGATCTGGCCGCAGTCGGGGTGCGCCGCATTCTGCTGACTGCATCCGGCGGACCGTTCCGGCAAGCATCGCTGGCGTCACTGGAACAAGTAACACCGGAGCAGGCTTGTGCTCATCCTAACTGGGTGATGGGACAGAAGATTTCAGTGGACTCCGCCACCATGATGAACAAGGGGCTGGAAGTAATTGAGGCGCACTGGCTGTTTGATGCCGCCCCTGAGCAAATCCAGGTAGTGATCCATCCGCAAAGCGTGATTCATTCCATGGTCGAATATGTGGACGGTTCGGTGCTGGCGCAATTGGGTAATCCAGACATGCGTACCCCGATTGCGCATGCCCTGGGCTTTCCGGAGCGCATTGAAACGGGGGTGGCACCTCTGGACATGTTCAAGATCGGCCAGCTGGATTTTGAAGCGCCGGATTTCAAACGCTTTCCCTGTCTGGGCCTCGCCTACCAGGCGCTTGCCGCCGGTGGCAGCGCCCCGGCCATACTCAACGCTGCCAACGAAGTGGCAGTAGAATCCTTTCTCAAACGTCGCATGCCGTTTACCGCAATTCCAGCCATGATCGAACAAGTCATGCAGACGGTCAGCCGCAAGGATATCGCCACTCTGGAAGATGTCTTGGCAGCAGACCATGTAGCACGCGAAACCGCGCATGAGTGGCTGGCGTCTCTGGTGTAAAGTGTCAGGAACATCATCCCCCGAAAATGCCCCGGCTGCCGCCAGCCTGGTTATTTTTTTTCCGTCCCGCTCTCTTGCCCCTGTTTGCCAGGAGACAGCAAGACGTAGCGCCTCAAGTTCTTTGCTGGAACTATTTTTGCGTCACATCCATCCTGGCACATGGGTATGACGCTCCTTGTTACGATCATTGCTTTTGTCGTCGCCCTGGGCGTACTGATCGTATTCCACGAATTTGGCCATTACCTGGTAGCGCGCTGGTGCGGAGTAAAAGTACTGCGCTTTTCGATCGGTTTTGGTCGACCTCTGCTGAGGAAACGCTGGGGGAAAGATCAGACCGAATGGGTGATAGCCGCTTTTCCTCTCGGCGGTTACGTCAAGATGCTGGATGAGCGTGAAGGCGAAGTCGCTCCGCAGGAGTTGCCACGCTCGTTCAACCGCAAATCGGTCGCACGTCGCAGCGCCATAGTCGCGGCAGGACCCATCGCTAATTTTCTGCTGGCCATCCTGCTTTACTGTTTTCTGTTCATGCTCGGCACCAGCGGAATGAAGCCGATCTTGGGACCAGTGGTCCCGGCAACACCCGCTGCATTTGCGGCTTTCGAGGCTGGAGAGACCATCGTAAAAATCGGTACCGAGCCTGTGGCGACCTGGCAGGATGCACGCTGGCTGCTGCTGGCGCAGGTCGTGGATAAATCTCCGGCTGTAACCGTGGAAACTCTCAATCAGCGTGGGGAAATCAGTTGGCGCAAACTGGATTTGAGCAACTTTCACGCCGATGACCTGGACGGGGATTTTCTGAAGAAAATCGGCCTGAGCAGTTATCAGCCCGCAATAAAACCCGTCATTGCCCAGGTAACAGCGGATGGCGCGGGTAATCGTGCCGGCTTGCTGGCAGATGATGAAATTCTGGCCGTAAACGGGCAGAACATTGCAAACTGGGAAGAACTGGTGCGGCAGATACGCGCCAACCCGGGACAGTCACTGCTGCTGCAAATTCATCGCGGTAATTCTGTCCTCGACATCAGCGTCACTCCTGATACGGCAACTGAAAAAGGCGAGAGAATCGGCAAGATCGGCGTTGGCCCCAAAATTGACCCTGCCGAACTGGAAGGACTGCTGGTAAAAACCAGTTATCCGCTGGGTGTGGCCATGGTCAAGGCAGTGGCTAGAACCTGGGAGACATCGGTATTTACGCTGAAAATGCTGGGAAAAATGGTGATGGGGGAAGTGTCGTGGAAAAATGTCAGCGGACCCATTACAATTGCCGATTACGCCGGGCAGTCAGCGCAAATGGGGCTTGCGCCTTATCTGGGCTTTCTCGCGCTCATCAGCATCAGCCTGGGGGTGCTGAATCTCCTGCCCATCCCGATACTGGATGGGGGGCATTTGATGTATTATCTGATCGAGATCGTCAAAGGCAGTCCGCTTTCTGACACGGCCATGGAAGTTGGTCAGCGGGTGGGGATGGCGCTGTTGTTTGCCCTGATGGCTTTTGCCATATATAACGACATCAGTCGGCTTATCTCCGGTTAAAAAATGAAAATCAGGTATCTGGCCGCGCTTGCCGTCACTTTCTGTTCTTCGCTTTCATGGGCAATCGAACCGTTCGTGGTCAAGGATATCCGGGTGGATGGCATACAACGCACCGAAGCGGGCACGGTGTTCAGTTATCTGCCGGTGAAGGTGGGCGACATACTGGACGACGAAAAAGCCGCGGCGGCAATCAAGGCTCTCTATGCCACCGGTTTTTTCAAGGATGTGCGACTGGAGTCGGACAACGGCGTCCTGCTGGTGGTGGTGGAAGAACGTCCGGCCATTGCGCAGATCAATATAGTCGGCGCCAAAGAATTCGAGAAGGGTAAATTGAAGGACGGCCTGAAGCAGGCAGGTCTGACGGAATCGCGCATCTTTGATCGTTCGCTGCTGGAAAGAGCAGAGCAAGAGTTGAAGCAGCAGTACATCAGCCGCGGCAGATACGCAGTAAAGATTACCACTACTACCACACCGCTCGAGCGTAATCGCGTGGCCATCAACTTCGACATAGATGAAGGAGAGGTCGCCAAGATACGCAAAATAAATATCGTCGGCAACCAGGCTTTCAAGGAAAAGGAATTACTCAGCCAGTTTGTACTCAGAACCCCCGGTCTGTTGACCTGGTTCACCAAGGACGATCAGTATTCGAAACAGAAGCTGGGTGGCGACCTGGAAACACTGCGCTCTTACTATCTCAATCGCGGCTATCTGGAACTCAGCATTGATTCTACTCAGGTGTCGATCACGCCAGACATGCAGGATATTTATATCACGATAAATATTACTGAGGGTGCCAACTATACGGTTTCCGAGATCAAGCTGGCGGGTGAAATGCTGCTGCCGGAAACGGAGTTGCGCAAGCTCATCAAACTTGCGCCGGGCGAAGTGTTCGCGCGCGAGAAGCTGACCGAATCCGTCAAACTCATCACCGACCGGCTGGGTAATGATGGCTATGCGTTCGCCAATGTCAATGCAGCGCCGGAAATAGATAAGGAAAAAAGACAGGTAGGATTCACTTTTTTTATCGATCCGGGCCGCCGGGTTTACGTGAGGCGCATCAACATAACCGGCAATGAACGCACGCGCGATGAGGTGATACGCCGGGAAATGCGTCAATTCGAAGGTGGCTGGTATTCAACCGCCAAAATCGCGCAGTCCAAGTTGCGTGTGGACAGGCTGAATTTTTTCAATGCCGTCAATTTGGAAACGCCTGCAGTTCCAGGCGTCACCGATCAGGTTGACATCAATGTCGATGTCAAGGAGAAGCCTACCGGCGCCGTGATGTTTGGCGCGGGCTATGCCCAGCAACAGGGCCTGATATTGACCGCCTCCGTTGCCCAGGACAATATCTTCGGCAGCGGGAAAAACGTCGCGCTCAACGTCAGTACCGGCCAGATCAATAAAGTGTACTCATTGTCATTCACCGATCCTTACTTCACCAAGAACGGGGTAAGCGCCGGCTTTGATATTTATAACCGCCACCTTAATACCAATATGCTGTTGGGGGTGGGTGCCTTTAATACCGCCACCACCGGTGCCGGTGTGCGCTTCGGTATTCCGGTTAACGAAAATGACACCGTCTCGTTTGGCGTGGGTGCGGAACAGACGGATATAAAATCGATCGGTAACGTTAAGCGTAATCAAGATTTTGTGGACACTTTCGGGAGAGTCACCCTTAATCTTCCGGTAACGCTAAGCTGGGCGCGTGACGGGCGTGACAGCGCCATCTGGACTACCAGCGGCACCACCCATCGAGTATTTCTCGAAGCGGGGGTGCCGGGTGGCGATCTCCAGTACTACAAGGCAAGCTACGCTCTCAAGTGGTTTTATCCCATTTCAAAGGATTTCACCCTGATGCTGCATGGTGAGGCCGGAACCGGTAATGGTTATAATGGACAACCGCTGGCTTTCTTCAAGAATTTCTTTGCCGGCGGCAACACTTCGGTGCGCGGTTACTATATTAGCTCGCTGGGTCCGCGTGACGACAAGGGCAGGTCGCTGGGCGGTAACCAGCGTGTCGTCGGCAGTGCGGAGCTGATGTTCCCGCTTCCCGGCATGAAGAACGACAGATCGGTACGCCTGAGCGCGTTTCTGGATGCTGGTACCGTATTCGGTCCTGGTGGTGACCCGGCGTTCAGGGCGAATGAGGGAATGCGTTATTCCACCGGGCTCGCCGTTATGTGGATTTCCCCGATGGGGCCGCTAAAAGTCAGTCTCGCAGAGCCGCTGAATGACCAGCCAGGCGATAGAATACAACGATTCCAGTTTCAATTTGGACAGACGTTCTAAATTTGGCAATGATCAACCAGGAGAGAAAATTGAAGCAGAAAGCTCAATGTCGGCAAATTTTAACCGCCACGTGCATGATCATTGCATCCGTAGGCATTCCCTTCAATGTCTATGCGAGCGAAATCAAGATTGGCATAGTCAATACCGAGAGAATCCTGATCGAATCGGCACCGGCTGTGCGCGCGCAGAAAAAAATAGAAAAGGAATTCCTGCCGCGCGACCAGGAACTCAAGAAAATGGCAGCGCAAGTGAAGGCGCTGCAGGAGCAACTGGAAAAGGACGGCATGGCCATGCCGGAAACGGATCGGCGCGGCAAGGAACGTGAGCTTGCCAACCTCAATCGTGAATATCAGCGTAGCCAACGACAGATGCGGGAAGATCTGAGTCTGCGGCAGAACGATGAATTTGCTGCGATCCAGTTGAACGCCAGCAAAGTCATACAAGCCATCGCCGAAGCGGAGAAATACGACCTGATCCTGCAGTTGCAGGATTCGGTTTACCGCAGTCAGCGCATCGATATTACCGACAAAGTTATCAAAGCATTGGCTGATAAATAGCCATGGAAAACGAAAATCTGAAAGAGGAAAGCATGAATGCCATGGATATTCATGAAATCCTGGAATATCTGCCTCACCGCTATCCTTTCTTGCTGGTAGACCGGGTACTTTCCTGCGAACCGGGCAAGGACATAGTCGCGCTCAAGAATGTGACCATCAACGAACCCTTCTTTGTTGGGCACTTTCCCCATCATCCCGTCATGCCGGGCGTATTGATCATCGAAGCGCTGGCCCAGGCTGCAGCGATCTTGACCCTCAAAACTGCAGGGGTGAAAGCTGACAATGACTCGATTTATTATTTTGTCGGGATAGACGGCGCCCGCTTCAAGAAACCGGTGCAGGCAGGCGATCAGTTGCTGCTCAAGGTAGCCATCACGCGGCAGGTAAGAGGAATCTGGAAGTATTCCGCCCGCGCGGAAGTGGCAGGCCAGCTTGCTACCGAGGCTGAATTGATGTGCACGATGCGGAGCATTTGAGGATCTGCGCCGCAATCCGCGCGCCTGCATCAGAAGCCGGAGATCAAGAGCAATGCCAACCGGGAAATTCCACTGGATCTGCGGCGTGGACGAAGCCGGCCGGGGACCGCTGGCAGGACCGGTATTCGCGGCCTGCGTAGTGCTCAACCCTGCTTACAAAATCGAGGGTCTGGCAGACTCCAAAAAACTCAGTGAAAAAAACCGCATCAAACTGGCACTTGCCATCAAAACACATGCCATGGCGTGGGCTATTGCTTCCGCATCCGTCGATGAAATCGACTGCTTGAATATTCTGCAAGCAAGCCTGCTGGCGATGAAACGAGCGGTCGAGAGCCTGGCATTTACTCCCGATCAAGTACTGGTAGATGGCAATCACAGCCCCCGCCTGAGTCTCCCGGTGCGCGCTGTCATTCGGGGCGACAGCCTGGTGCCGGAAATTTCCGCTGCCTCAATCCTGGCCAAGACTGCACGCGATGCTGAAATGCTGCGACTTCATCAGCATTTCCCGCACTATGGCTTTGACCGGCACAAGGGATATCCGACAGTTGCGCACATCCTGGCATTGCAACAACATGGCGCATCCAGCGTGCATCGCCGCAGTTTTGCCCCGGTAAGAAAACTGATAATGAAATGCGAGCTGTGAAAGAGCAGTGTTTGCCACACCGCTTCAGATCTGCTTGCCGGTGACAACCTTGGATGCGCTATTTGTGATGACGCCAAAATATACTGCTGATAAAATGATCACGATTTGATTTCATATTCGACAACTCACAAACGGAAATAACATGCGCATCGTCAAGGACACCATCGTATCTCTCAATTATGAATTATCGGACTCAACTGGCAAAATCCTGGAAAAGGCTGACTCCCCGATCAGTTATTTGCACGGGGGTTATGATGGGATTTTCCCGCTGGTGGAAGAAGCACTGCATAACATGGAAGTAGGCCATACCTGCTCGGTTTTCATGGAGCCGGAGAATACTTTCGGCGAATATGACAGTGAACTGGTGCGGGTGGAACCGCGTGACGCGTTTCCCGAGAACATAGCGGTTGGAATGCAGTTTGAAGGTGGTACGGAAGACTCGGATGACGTATTGATCTTCACCGTCACCGATATTGCCGAAGACAAAGTAGTGGTGGATGGCAATCATCCGCTGGCCGGGATGACGCTGCGTTTCGATTGTACGGTTACCGATGTGCGCCCTGCCACTGCCGAGGAGCTCTCCCACGGTCACGTCCACGGTCCGCACGGTCATGAGCACTGATTTTTCCTGATTCGACTGCAGGCTCATCACCCGCGCTACTCGTCCACCACCGCCTTTTTCAGCAGATAGAGTTGTTCCAACGCTTCTTTCGGACTTAACTCATCTGGCATGATGGTGCGCAGTAATGCGAGCGCGGGGTGCTCCTGCGGCGAATCTGCCACGGCAGCGGAGCCTGTGGAAAACAAATCCCGCTGCAGATTCTTGTCCACACTCTCCTGCTCCAGTTTCAGCAGATGTCTCTTTGCTGCCTTGATGGCCTGTTCCGGTACACCGGCCAGCGCCGCAACTTGCAAGCCGTAACTCTGGCTGGCAGGACCTTCGTTGACCGCGTGCAGGAACACGATATGGTGTTTGTGTTCCACCGCATCCAGATGTACGTTAGCCGCCTGCCTGAATTCTTCCGCAAGTCTGGTCAGTTCGAAATAATGGGTGGCAAATAATGTATAGCACCGGTTCTTTTCCAGCAGATAGCGGGCGATGGCAAACGCCAGCGCCAGACCATCGAAGGTGGAAGTACCCCGCCCCACTTCATCCATCAATACTAGGCTTTGCGCGCTGGCATTGTGCAAAATGTTGGCAGCCTCGGTCATTTCCACCATGAAAGTCGAGCGTCCGCCAGCAAGATCATCGGATGCACCGATACGGGTAAAAATCTGATCCAGTGGGCCGAGACGTGCGCTGTTGGCGGGAACAAAGCTGCCGCAATGCGCGAGTAATGCGATCAGCGCAACCTGCCGCATATAGGTGGATTTTCCACCCATATTGGGGCCGGTGATGATGAGCATTTGCCGCTCGCTGTTGTCACCGGCGCCGAGGCGCACATCGTTGGCAATGAAATTCTCCACTTGCCGCTCCACCACTGGGTGGCGGCCCGCCACGATTTCGATCGTGGCCGCATCGGTGAAAACCGGCATGATGTAATCGAGCGCCAGCGCACGCTCAGCGAAGGCGGCCAGCACATCCAGTTCAGCAACACCTCGAGCGGTGCGCTGTAAATGACCAATGAACGACACAAGTGCGTCCAGCAATGCATCATACAAAAACTTCTCTCGTGCCAGTGCGCGCTCCTGCGCGGACAGCGCCTTGTCCTCGAAGGTTTTCAGTTCCGGCGTGATGTAACGCTCGGCATTCTTCAGCGTCTGCCGCCGGCGGTAATCATCAGGGATTTTCTCGCTATGGGCGTGGGTGACTTCGATATAAAACCCATGCACCCGGTTATACTCCACCTTGAGAGTGGCGATACCGGTGCGCGCCTTTTCCCGTGCTTCCAGTTGCAACAGAAACTCACCCCCGTCATTCTGGATTGCACGCAATTCATCCAACTCGGCGTCATAACCATCGGCGATCACCCCGCCCTCGCGCAGCACAACACCGGGTTCTTCACGCAGGGATTGCTCCAGCAGACTGACCAGTGCGGCATCCGGCGCCATGGCTTGCGCCAGTGTGACGATATGTTCGCTGGCACAACCGGTAATTGCGACGATGACTTCCGGCAAGCGTTTCAGACTGTCACGCAAACCCGACAGATCCCGTGGACGTGCGGATTTCAGTGCAATACGGGCAGTGATGCGCTCAATGTCCGTCACCTGTCTGAAACATTCGCGCACCGCATGATACGGTCCCAGTCCGGCTGCTCCGATCAAGGCTGACACGCTCTCAAGGCGCTGCTGGATCACGGCATGGTCGCGTAGCGGATGATGCAGCCAGTGCCGCAGCAAACGGCTGCCCATACTGGTTGAACAGGTGTCGAGCAACGATAGCAGCGTGGGCGACGCTTCGCCGCGTATGGTTTCGGAAATTTCCAGATTGCGGCGAGTGGCGGCATCCATCCGCACGTAAGCGCTATCCCGCTCGACTTGTAGCGCCTTGACGTGAACGATGCTTGCACCTTGCATGAGCCGGGCGTATTCCAGCAGCGCGCCCGCTGCACCCAGCGATGGCTGCAAGCCGTCGCAGCCGAAACCGGAAAGATCGCGGGTGCCGAATTGGCGGGCGAGATTACGCACGGCGGCATCAACATCAAACTGCCATACCGGCAAATGCTTCAGACTTGAACTCTTTTGTGCGCCCACGCCGTTAAGCATGGTGACAGTATCCGGTGACTCAGGCAGCAGGATTTCGGCAGGTTGCAGGCGTTCCAGCTCGCTCGCTAAATTATCTGCCGCAGTCTCCATTAGGTAGAGCTGCCCTGCTGCCAGATTAAGCCATGCCAGGCCCAGCGTGGCTTCATGCAGAACCAAAGCCAGCAGCACGCAATCGCGTTTTTCTTCCAGCAATGCGGTGTCCGTCAGCGTTCCCGGCGTGATGATGCGCGTGACCTGGCGCTCCACTGGCCCCTTGGCAGTGGCGGGATCGCCGGTCTGTTCGCAGATCGCCACTGACTCGCCCAGCCTGACAAGTTTCGCCAGGTATTGTTCGGCAGCGTGATAAGGCACCCCCGCCATTTTGATCGGCTCCCCTGCCGAGGCACCGCGCCGGGTCAGGGTAATGTCTAGCAGCTTGGCAGCCTTTTCCGCGTCATCGAAGAACAGTTCGTAGAAATCCCCCATGCGATAAAACATCAGCATGTCTGGATGCTGTGCCTTGATGCGCAGGTATTGCTGCATCATCGGGGTATGCTGGCTGGACATGAATGGAGTAAATGAAAATTCGCGATGGATAAAACCACACCAAGTATGGAGACGATTACTCCACTAACTTGCGCTCAAGCTTGCTCCGCGCGATAGTTCGCTACCAGCCGAAACTCGCTATCGGGCGCAACCTCCACCACATCTGTAGCAGCGTTGGTAGTCTCGACACAGAGCAGGCGCCGATAATCATCGTCCTGCAAGTCGCCCATCTCCGCCGAGATCTTCGCCCACGGGTTCCACACCACGGCGGTTTTACTGCCTCTGGACGCAATCCGGATACGGCGCTTCAGGGCAGCATCGGCAATCACCAACTCGCCTTGGACGCCAAGATAGATGCGGTCGACTTCTGTATTGATCGTTACTGCACCGGTCTGGTGTTTTTGCGCACTGTTGTCGGTCTTATCGATGTAGTCGATACCTTCCAGTCCCAATACGCTGGTCTGACTGATATCCCCAACCTTGAAGTAGGTATGGAATGCCTGTGTTATAGAAAAGGTCTGCGTGCCGGTGTTGCCCGTGACCAACTCCAGGTTCAGCGAATTTCCCACCGTGATTTCCAGCGCCAGGGTAAACGACTGTGGCCAGATAGCGCGGGTTTCGGGGGTATCGATTAACCCTAGCGTGACCCGGGTGTCGCCGTCTGCGGTTGTCCCGGTTGCCACTACGTTCCACAAGCGATTGCGTACAAAACCATGCGCTGGACGGCCCAGCCCTTGCGGATCGGCGCCAAACCACGGCCAGCAGATCGGCGCCCCGCCCTTGATGGCTTTGCCCGGCTGATAATAAGCCTTTTCGCTGAGGAACATCAGATCGTCCGCTGTGCCAGCCGGGCGGAAAGACAATGCCTGGCCTGCATAGACGGAGATCAAAGCGCTGGCCTTGGCGTTGCTGATTTCAATGAAAGGAAAGCCACCCTTGCCCTCAATGAATCTGAGTTGGCCAGCAATGGCATAATCGGCATTTAGTTGTTCAATCTTCATGGCATTTATTCCGTTTGGTTATTTGGTGGCAAGCAAAGCGATAGCGCTTTTAACGGTGACGCCAACGCTTCAGGCCTTCAATTCTTTCGTCAGGTGCGGCGCAATCACCTGCAGCAATTGTCCGAATGTTTTCGGATTACCGGCGACGATATGTCCGCTTTGCAGATAAGTGGCGTTGCCTTCCAGGTCACCCACCAGCCCGCCCGCTTCGGTGATCAGTAGACAGCCGGCGGCCATATCCCATGGTGACAATCCCAGCTCCCAGAAACCATCGTAGCGGCCAGCGGCCACATAGGCCAGATCCAGCGCAGCGGAGCCGGGACGGCGGATACCCGAAGTTCTGGGCATGATGTCCTTAAACATGGCGAGATAAGCATCTATGTGGGAGAACTCGCGAAACGGGAAGCCGGTGCCGATCAGGCAATCGGCCAGCTGGGTACGCTTGCTTACGCGCAGGCGATGGTCGTTGAGATAGGCGCCACGCCCGCGGCTGGCGGTGAATAATTCATTGCTGCAAGGATCGTACACCACTGCCTGGGTCAGTATGCCTTTATGCAGCAGCGCGATCGAGACCGAGTACTGGGGCAAGCCGTGCAGAAAATTGGTGGTGCCGTCGAGCGGATCGATGATCCACTGGTATTCGGATTTATTCTGGTCACCGCGAGCACCGCTCTCTTCTGCTAGAATCGCGTGAGCCGGATAGGCATCCAGCAGCACCTGAATGATGGCATCTTCCGCCGCACCATCCACTTCACTGACAAAATCATTGTGCGCCTTACGCGAGACGTGCAGCAAATCCAGATTCTGCGCGGCACGGTTGATAATACCACCGGCGCGGCGCGCGGCTTTTACTGCAATGGTGAGCATAGGATGCATTTTCTGGATTCGAGATTAAATAAAACTAGGATTTTAATATGAATCCCCCCTGCCCGCTTGCTAATGTCCGCATAGTGTTGAGCCATACCAGCCATCCCGGGAATATCGGCGCGGCTGCGCGAGCGATGAAAACGATGGGGCTGGGTGCACTCTATCTGATAAATCCAAAATCGTTTCCCGACAAGGAAGCAGAAGCACGCGCCGCCGGCGCATGGGATGTGCTCAACGCCGCCAAGGTTTGTGGCAGCCTTGAGGAAGCCCTCAGTGGCACGGTGCTGGTGGCGGCAGTCACTGCCCGTCCACGCGATCTTTCGCATGAAGTGTTCGATTCACGTCAGGGTGCACAGGAATTGTGCAACCATGCGCGACAACATCCGGTGGCGCTGGTTTTTGGCACAGAAATGTCCGGTCTCACCACACTTGAAGTGAGCAAGTGTCAAATTATTGTGCATATTCCGGCCAATCCAGATTACT
>ERZ1292630.3961-Hain-H41-02um-R3-3961-length-12684-cov-8_pt1 | contig 12684 bp, 3 predicted proteins | sample MGYA00564408_ERZ1292630 | MGnify/ENA primary metagenome ERZ1292630 (study PRJEB36523, sample SAMEA6512641) | groundwater metagenome | collected 2019-01-08 | study: AquaDiva: Metagenomics assemblies of 32 groundwater samples | reverse complement strand
CAGTTGGACATCGAATGCATTGTCGAGGCCAAATCGCACGATCGTGGCGGCGGCACCTTCCCAGCACACCCTCAACCTCCCTTCGCTGACGTCTCGTCGCACTGTGGCGATACGCCCTTGCCCGCCGTCCGCATTTCCAAGTGACCAAAAGAACGGATTGCGCTCGACGCGATCGCCGCGTTTCACTGCTGCGATGACCTCGTACCGGCTCAGGCGAACCGCGGGTTGAACCGGTGGTCCCACGATTGTGAGCTGGCGCCGGGCGCTCTCATCGGCATCGGAGGCTGCGGTCGTCCCTTCAGCCGCGACCGCACAATCATCGGTCGACCGGCCCCAACGGTGCTCCGTCACTCGACGCGTCTCGCTCCACTTCACGGTGACCATGGCCCGCCGATCGTCCCACGCTTGGATGACGCCGTGTTCCGTGCTCAACGCGGCCAGGTCCACCGCCGCGGCGGCGGTCTCGCAACGAGCCTGCGATCCATGACGTAACACTTTCAACCCGACCGTCGGAGCCACGGCGAATGTTGGGTGTGGATCCGTGAGGGCTTGTCGCGTGCAGGCGACCGGGATCCAGCGCGTCTGTCCTGTGGGAAAGGTCACCTGTACTGTCGCGTCCTGCGCGTCGTAACCGACGACGATGCCCCTGTTGCCGCTGCTGCCGCCCTGATCCGCAAGTCGCCCGGGCGTCGTCGGGGATGCCACCGCCGTCTCTCGTCCTCCCGGGGATGGTGGTGGCGTGACGCCGAACAGTAACTGCAGATCCTCCTCGGTGCTCGGGCCCATGATCCCGCTGATCCGGCATTCCGTCTCCAGCCGCCTGCGGTCGCCAACGATGGCCACGGGGTAGCCATACAGCGGGCGGGGGGTTCGACGTAACACCGCGACGCTGCTTCCTTTGCGGCCAAAGTACACTGCACAGCGATACGATAGTGAGAAATCAGTCGCCGTGTAAAGGACCTCGCCGTTGTAGACCACGTGGACGCAATTATCGAGCCAGCGCAACGACACGACATCGCCAGCGCTGGGGACCACGGACCGCTCGAAGACTCGAGTTCGGCACTTGTAAACGGCTAACCGTTGGCGGGAACTGATCGTCAGCGCGATGCTGTCCGCCGCGTTGCCGGGACGAGTGGTGAATGGACCCTCCTCGGCGACCGGACGTCGTGTGGTGCCCCGGCGAGGAGCGGGAGACGACGGTCCTGTCAGATCCGTGGTGGACCCAGCTGGGGTGGCGGCCATGTCAGGGGCACTCGCGGACGCCCCGACAGGCGGTGTCGGAGCCAATGGGGAGGGAGGGCCGCCTGCTCTCGGCCGATAGTCCTGTTTGGCGATGACAAGGCCTATCGTAATGGGAAACAAACCGTCTGTTGTCACCACGGCGGCAGCCGTCGACGGTGGTATCGCGGCGGCGCCCGTTGCTCGGCGCTCTTCGGCACCGATCCGAACCGTAAAGTCGAAATGACCACGGGGTGCGGATCCCGCTGCGTCGGCCTGAAAATGGCCAAACACCGATTCCGAGAGATGCACTTGGTCTTTCGCGGTTGAGCGGAGGATCACGACGTCCTCCTCGGCGTCATCTTCGGTGCTCCGATCCGCCCGTGAGAACGATAGTGGTGCCGCCCCTGCGACGGGGGCGATGATGCCATCGGCTGCAACCCCTGCAACGGTGCCTCCGCTTGCCGCTGAGTTGCAACCGGAGGAGGGGGAGTCGTCTGGCACGGCGGCGGTAAGCCACCGGCGGGACTCGGTGGGTGGGTCGAGGATTCCAAGGTCGACATCGACGCGAGGGAGATTTCCTCGATCAACCTCATCCGCCTTGAGCTTCGATTGTAGATGTAACTTCCACGTCTTAAATGCGTTCTCTCGCTTTGTAGTTTCGTCAGGGTTGATTTCAGGGATGGAACCCTCGGGAGCCACCGGCGGCGCCGGTGCCCCGGTGGTGGTTCGAGTGGCCGTCGTATCGTCGCTCGCGGTCGCGTCCACCCTGGATGGTGGGACGAGCCAAACGCATTGGCCAGCTCGCGCGAACGACACGGCGAAGCGGGCTTCAATGCGTTTTCCCGGCACGCCGCTGTTGATACGCGCGGCGACCACTTCGACGCCGCCGGACGAAAGGACGGGCCGGTCATTGATCAACACAAACACATCGGCTACATCGCCGGCATCGCTGACAGTGGTAACCTTAAGCGTCACGAGGTCACCCGGACGTGGCGCGGTCAGTTGTGGACCTTCGATCACGACCTGCCCGTTGTGCACGACCGCGGCGCTCCTCCGCGCGGCGCCGGCGCACACGTAGCCAGCGGACACTGGGCCGTAGGTACGATCGCCGACGGAGCGTCCCAACTGACGAATGTGTCGCGGGACGACGCCGAAGCCGATGGCGTCGCCAAGTTGATATTCGTCGATGCGAAAATGGATTTCGACCGTCGAGAGCATCGGAGGTGGAGGAACCGCGCCAGGTCGATACCCAGGTGGCAGTCCCCCTGCCGTCGGCGGACCTCCGCCGCTGAGGATTGACAAGGGTTCCGATGAGTCACTACTCGGCCCTCGTCCGAGCTGAAAAAACTGTCTCGTCACCACGGACCCGGTCAAATTGCTCATGTTGAAGGCGGCCATGTCGTCCGTGTTGGTCTCAATTGAGTTTAGGATATTCGCGAAGCGAAACGTTCGCCTGTTGGGATCGTACTGATCATTCGCGATCCGGGAGAGCGATTCGCGAAGCAAGGATTCCTGATACCGGGCGAAAAATCGCTGCATGGGGGCGGATGATGCGAAGACGTTGGTGTATTCGAAGGTGGGACCGATGAATGCCGTTTGCCCTTCCCCAGCCATGGATACGGCCAGCCGATAGCCCCATGCTGGCGCCGGGGTGGCCGAGGAGGGCGGAGCCGTAAATGGGGTCATGTTCGCCAGCTCAGGGAACAAGTCTTTCCCGCTAACGCGACACGTGAAAACGCCGTTCACGCGGCGGAACGTGAAAGGGACCTGGTGGCTGGGAAACTCCCGGAGGGGCGCAAGTTGAACGTTTTCGCGACACAAGGTCATCATTGTCCGCCCAGTGACGGCGTTTTTCTTGCAAACGATGCCGAACGAGTACGGTGCCAGGCCGACGAAGAGTTCGCTGTACTCACCGGGCAGCACATTTGGCTTTCGCTCACAGAAGAAAAATCCAACCGCAAAATCGGCTTCGTCAAAGTTGGCGAGGCAGACCACCTGTGTTCCAGTCATCCCAGATTCGCCCAAATCGGCCAGCAAGATTTCGCGGCTGACGACGGTGCTGAGGCGGCGCGGAGCCGGTGAGGCACCCCCACCCCCCCCGTCGTCGTCTGCTGGTGGCGACACGGCGGCGACAGCGTTCGTCGCCACTCCTTCTTTCACGATGCACAGTGCGACTCGATTCGACTGATCGACGGCGATATTCGCACTCCCACTTTCAAAGAAACTAAAATTATCCCTCTCATTCCATACCGTGATGGGCAACGCGGGTCGCGCGGCCATCAAGGAGCCGAAACGAATGATGGCACGCTCGGCTTCTTGCACCTTGGCGTTGAGCTCTTCCTCGTTGGAAGCGACCACCACGACCTGCTGCGGCACCGTGAGCGTCACCGCGAAGCGAAGAGTGCCGCAGATGGTCGCGCGGGTTAACGTTTCGCATCGTAATTCCTGGCCGTTAATGGCGACCCAAAGGCGGTTGCGATCCACCCTGAGATGCACGCGACAGTTGGTTGACAGCTGTAGCGGACGATCTCCGACCGCAAAGGGGCTTTCTTGGTCTTTGCCTGCGTATCGCAAGGTGACTTGGTCTCGAAGCTGCACGATGGCGATGGAATCAGGCATGCCCCGATCGCCGAGGCAATACTGATCGCATCCTCTGGCTGCATCGTCGCAGAGACCGAAGGCGATCGTGGCTCCCGGTGTGGTGTGCACAATCTGAAAGTAACAGTCCATCTCGCAAGGGGGCAAAAAAATGGGCGAGCAGACCACGGTCAATACTCGATGCTGAAAGGATTCGGCGGCCGATGGTTGCACGCAAATCGCCGGCGGCCTGCCTGAAAGATTACAAATGCGGCTCAGGGGTTCATCGAAGATGACCGGCTGCGGCTGCGACGCTGTGAATGACGCGGAACGCTCTGCGTGGTTCATATCGATCGAAGGATGTGCTTTTGCGTTGGGGCTTTTTTGTTTTTGACTTTTCCACCACTTTGAAAGGTCCGATGAATATCACCGTTGCGATCCCGTATTAATTAACGGGAGAGAAAATCGCCAAAAAGGGGAATTGAATGAGAGAGAAAAAAAATCTGTTGTCGTTCGGGTTCACCCTTGCATTTGCTTCTGTGGCGTCATCATCATCTTTCCTACCCACCCAACCCACCTTTCCCCATTTTTTAATTGACTTTTTTCATTTTGGTGGTCACAGGAGAGACAATGTCCGCGTACGGTTTTGTTGTTCACTTTGCACCGGCAACATGTGACGCGACACGTGTCGTTTGCTGCGGGGTATCTCTCCTCACTCCCTTTGTCGCCCTCAATTCTCGCCTTTGTCGCCAAACTCTCCTTCGTTTCTCGATAACTTTTGTTTGACTGTGCGTGCGGTTGGGTTCACTTCAACTCCGCGCGAGACACGATCAAGCGCATGACCTCGTTGGTCCCTTCGAGGATGCGGTGCACTCGCAAATCGCGCAGGTGGCGCTCGATTGGGAAATCCTGCAGGTATCCGTAACCGCCGTGAAGTTGTAGACTTTGGTCCACCACGTCGTAGCATTGCTCGGTGGCAACGAACTTCGCCATGGCGCAGTATGAGGAGGCGTTTGCATCCTTGGCGTCCATCGCCGAGGCGGCTTGCCGAATGAGCAGCCGGCTGCCATGAACTTTGGCCGCCATGTCCGCGATGCGGAATTGCGTGTTCTGGAACTCGCTGATCGCGGTGCCGAATTGCTTGCGATGCTTCACGTACTCGATGGCGTAGTCAAGGCATCGCTGCGCCGAGCCAAGGGAACACGTGGCGATATTGACGCGGCCCCCATCGAGACCCTTCATCGCGATCCTGAATCCCTGTCCGACTTCCCCGACGACGCGCGACTTCGGCACCTTGACGTTGTCGAGGTTCACAATCCTGGTAGGTTGAGAATTCCACCCTAACTTGCGTTCATTTTTCCCAAAGGTGACGCCGGGTGACGTTTTGTCAATCGCTAAACACGTGATCCCCTTGGCGGAGGCATCACCCGTGCGCACCATAACGATGTAGACATCCGACGCCCCTGCGCCGCTGATGAACGCCTTCGACCCCGTGACAACGAAGTGATCGCCTTTGTCAACGGCCGACGTGCGCAACGAGGCCGCATCGCTGCCGCTACTAGGTTCGGTCAGACAGTAGGACGCGACGAGCTCCATGGTTGCTAACTTGCCGCCCAATTCGCGTCGGAGGTCCGCGGAACCAAATGAATCCACCATCCACGCGCACATGTTGTGGATGGATAAGAACGCCGTTGTGCTCGGACATGCGCCGGACAACTGCTCAAAAATGAGACTCGCGTCCAAACGGGTCATCCCACTGCCGCCGAACTCTGGGTCGCAGTAGATGGCCCCGAAACCTAACTTCGCGGCTTCGCGCAACGCGTCCACGGGAAATAGTTTTTCAGCGTCCCATTTCGCCGCGTGGGGATCGAAATAAGTTTGTGCGAATTTTTTGGCGGTGTCCACGATGGCCTGCTGATCTTCCAACAGACCAAAGTTGGTCGACAAGTGGCGCCGGGTCGTGGTGAGCGGTGACGACTGTGGTGCCTCGCCTTGTGATCCCACCCTTGTCATAGCGCCGTAGCCTCCAACACCCTGTGAATAGCGCCACAATGGTCGTAGATTTTTGGATGCCGATGACAACAACGATTGGATCGGAGGGGCGTGAAGGGAAGGGAAGGAAATAGCTCCCTTCTGATGCGAGCCCTGCGCTCTCGCGGTGCTACGGCAGCACGACGACACCAATTTGCGAATCGAGCTCATACGGCAAATAGCGTCGTAGAAGTAGAATGACGAGGAGGGGGAATCGCTTTTCTCCAAGCAGCAAAAGAAAAAGAAGACCGCTCAACCTCCACGCAGCTCTCCTCTCGTGCCCCATTCCCAATCAGAACGTTATCTTTTGTATTGTTTTCGTGAAACTGTAAAAAAAAATTCATAAAGAACCCCTATCACTCCAATACTGGAAAGTGGTCGCCATTGGTTTGCGGCTTCTACTTTTCGAAAGCGCTGAGCAATTGATGTGTGCATGAAATTGATGATAGGAAGGGACGGAAGGGAACACAGGGGAAAGGGGGGAAGGTAGGAAAAGAGAGGGGAGAGATAAGATTGGGACACACACCTACATCAGTGTCCACACACTCTCTTTTGCGATGTGGGCGCAAAAGAGGAGGGGGATGGGTTCTGCTTGATTGGCGGAAGCCGGTCGGAAATGAGAGAGAAAAGGAAAGATGTCGAACAACAAAGATAGAAGTAGAAGAGGCGCGGGGGAAGAAGGAGGAGAAATCGATAGCGAACACCGCCCAGCATCTTCTTCGGACGTGCCGGCCGCTATTTCCATTCAAAATCATTAGCGTTCAAGTCCAGTGGCGACGGTGCGCTCTAGTTCGACTCATCGATCGCGAGTGAGATGGGGGACACCCCCTCCTCTCGACTTAATCGCCGCCCCTTACGCCGAAGGTGGATGCCGCGCTAGAAACCCTTTTTTGTTCTGCTTGAGCCACCAAAGAATGAAGGACTCCAACGCGTCGGGTGCCGGACGGTCATCTAACAAGGCGGCGAGCAACTCGTCGAGTAAATACGCCAAATGGTGCTTGACGATAAAATCCGCGCTTCCCAGCGGGAGAGAGGAGGAAGCGACGTCCGCTGCGCGTTTGGCCTTGCCGCTCGGAGCGGCCGACTCACTCGTCGCGCCCTTTTCTTCGGTCGCGGCGTCCGTCAGCCACGCGATCCACCGTCCAACGGGGTCGGCGGGCTGCTCCGTCATCAAGCGGCGCAGGTAGACTTCCATGACGCCGAGGACGCGGCCATCCTCGAAATAGGGCCGGGCTCGGGCAGCCCGGACATCCTTAGCGGTTCTCACATTCGAAGCGGTGGGTGAGGTGATCGTCTTGGAGGCATCCGCATGTGGCTGAGCCGTCGTAACAGCCCTTTCTGCGACGCGCGGAGGCATGCTAGGGATCTCGAATACCACGGTGTCGGACGACATAATGCGTCGATCGAATTTTGAAAGAAAGAAATGTCCGACTGGAAATGTGTGGGGAAACACAAATTTCTCGTCACGACGAACGCAAGAAGACGAAACACGATTGTTTTTGTCGTCTTGGCTCTGGGTTGGCTCGGGGGGGTTGAGTGCAACAACAGGGCGACGTGAGACCCGAATAGGTAGTCTCTCGAGCGACAACGCCACGAGGAGGAGGAGAAGATGGAGGGGGAGGAGGAGGGAACGGGGCAAAGAAAAAACCCAATGAAGATGTGTTGAGAGAAAAACAACAACGTGTCTCATTGTGCCGATTGAGTGTTTTCTGTATAATGGCAAGGGGACGGGAGTTCACGCGGGGAACCCCGACGTACAGAGAGAGAGGGGAGGGCCTCTCTCGGGAGTATACACCCCCTCCTTTCCCTCTCCTTTCTATCAACGCCGTGCCCGAAAGTGACAGTGTGTTTTTTTTGGTGGTGATGAAGACCGACTCATCGCGGAGATAATTTTTTTGCCATACGACGACGTCCAGAGAAGAGAGAAAAAAATTGGTCGTTGTTGTTGCAATTCACCAAACACACTGAAAACAGAGCAACAACAGATGATGCGCGACAAAAAAAACTCACCGACTGGCAAAGAGACTGGGTGACAAGAGAGACTGGGGAACGACGAGAAATGAGGGGACAACATAGGTAATGGGAGGCGGCACAATCCGTCCGTGATTGGGGAAGGAAAAGGGGATGGGGGCTGAAGGGTGCAGCTGGGGGAAGGAAGGGGAGAGAGGGAAGATAAAGAGAGAGAGAGAGAGAGAGAGAGAGAGATGCTCCTTGTCTTATAGGGTCAAATGGGTGGCGGTCATGCCTGCCCCTCCAAAAGTGTAAATTGGGGAGAGAGAGAGAGAAGACAGAATCAGAGAAGAGCACCAAACGATGCAATTCCGGCGAAGGGGAAGGGGGAACGAAGGACTGCAGAGACCGACCGAACTGACGATGAAGCGTTCAACGACGCGCTCCATTGGTTGATAAAAACGATCACACCATCTCTCTCATCGTACTCCCCCCGCGAGAGAGAAATCCCTTCCATTTGGCGAGTGGACTTCCCACGTCGCACAGGGTTTTTTCCCCTTGAGTTTTTCCTGTTGTGCTTTTGTTTTCTCCCCCTTCCTTCCCCGACTAAAACAAAACTGCGGGCGACTGGACGTCGGGAAGAGCCTCCACGGGATCCGCAGTAGAATCGGCCTCTTCCGTCCCACCGCCGTCGGGATGATCCACGGACCTCGGCACGCCATCGAGAACGACGCCGCCAAATTCGGCCACGACGGTCCCTCCTTGGTGGTTGCGATTATTGGCTAACAACTCCTCTTGGCGGTCCAGGTGATACCTCCTCCTTTTCCCTTCCTCCTCCGCCGCTTCATCCTTGGATGGATCCGGGACGTCGCCGAGCGGCGGTGGCCAGCGGCCGTCTCCTCCTCCTGCGGAGCCGGCGTGCCGATGATGGCTGACGACCACGTGCGCCACCGTCGCGTCGTTCGAAGACGAGTTGACTTTTTCACTCATCATGGTCGTGGAATTCAAGTTTTGCAGCGACGGCGGCGCGGTTGCGACCAGAAACGGCGGCGGGGGTGGCGATTCCGCGGCGCGTGAGGCCCCCTTGTCGGGCCCCACCTTCGTGCCGCCGCCAGACCCTGCCCAGGACGACGACGATGACGGCCGGTTCGGATGCGCATTATGTTCGTCGTCATTGAGGCAGTGGTGTGGGAGTGGAAGAGGGGCGGCAGTTGTGGTTGCTCCGTCTTGAGGTTTCTTGCGGCGAGGTCCTCCACGGTGGGCATCGTCGGAGGATCGTCTCCGGGAAAGCAACGCCGGCGCGTGTAGTAAACTGGCGTGGTCAGTGACACCGACGTGTTGGCCACTGCCTGCATTAGTCACTGGCGGCGCGTCTTTCGCGTCTGTATCGCTACCGGCCTCCGAACCAGCATCGTCACTTGGCTCGGGCAGGTCCAGGCCGTCGTCGCCGCTGGAGCCATTGGCCTTGCCCTCCAGCTTCATGAGCGCATCGAGGGCCGCACTTCGCACGGGCGGGGGAGAGGCTGCCATGCCCCCACGCTGCTGGCTGCCACTCGTCCACATCCCAGGAAGGAACGTCTGATGAAATCCCGAAGAGGACGACGATGGCGGCCCGCACGATGTTGGACTCCCGGGGAAGCCCGCCGCGCCAGCTCCGTGATGCATTTGAGCCGAGTTCGAAGCCGCTGACGACGAGGCGGAGGAGCAGCTGAGTGTGCGGATGAACGCTCCGACGGTCATGGGCTGCGTCGTTGTTGTCGTCGTCATTCCGGCGGGCGAGGGAGGGGTGGCTTCGGATGCCGCCGCCGACGTGCTGGACGACGAGGCTGGATGGGGGCCCCCACCCGTTCGCGGCGGGCCGTTGAAAGGCGGCGAGACGCGACGGTGCGAGGCCGACCCACTCGCCGTGGTCGGGGACGAGGCCGCGCCAGGAGGCGGTGGAGGAAGAGGCGGGGAGGAGGCCGCGCTAGGTTGGTGGTGGTGGTGGTGGTGGTGAGCCCCAGTACCCGCGGATGACGCGGAGCTGATTGACGTCATGGACGTTGCGCGGCTGAGCGAGCTGTGCATTCCCGCGGACGACGAGGGGCCCCCCGCGTTGACGACCACGCCTGTCGCCGACACCACGGACGATTGGCGGTGATGGGGGTGGTAAACGTTGGCATTTTGGCCGCCGCTGAAGGGGATGGGACCCCCCCCCGTCATGGTAATCATCCCTGAAGCGTCCATGGTGGAGATGGCCCCTGAGGAACCAATCGTTCGTGGCGACGGCCAGGCAGCCGCCGCCGGGGTCGTCTCGCTGGGATCTCCCACACTGTCGGTGGAAGAGCCGTGGCTCCCGGACGCGAGGCCGCAAATGCCGCCGTGGTGGTGCAAACTCCAGCCATTGGCCACCGCGGGGGCGCCAACTTTGCCATCGTCGTCCAGGGCGTGCGTCGCGGCCGCGGTCCGTTGCGTCGAATAGTAGTGCCCCCTTGGGGTTAAAGGAGCGGGTTGATCCCCGCCGCTGTGGTCATCATTTTGAGCCACCACCGCCCCTTCCCCTTCCAAGCCGGTGGCGTCACAGTCGTGGCGGCGTGGGGGCTGGTACATGCTGCCTCCGGCCGCGGACGAGACGCTGCCGTCGCCACGACCACCGTTCGACTCCCGTCCCGCTCTACTATTGCGTTCCCCACGCGGCGATGGCCCACGCCGAGGGATGGGGTCGTCGTCGTGAGTGTCGTCCGTGCTTGCCGCGCAGCCCATGAGGGGGGGATTTGGAAAGGAAGTGCTGCGGGCGGACGGAGACCGACGGGTTTGGATACCTGCGCTGTGTCTAACCCGCTGTGTTGTTGTTGCGCGCGCGCGGGTGGTGGCTAAGAAATGAGAGATCATCCAAACAAACGAGCACCACCGTTTGCAGAAATGCTCTGGTTAAGCGGAACTTACAAGAGAGAAAAGGAGCGAAGGCACAATATAGCGTGCCGAATTTAATGATCATGATGACGGCGATGACGAAGACCGCCCACGGCGGCGGCGACGGCGGAGGGTGATTGCGCGATGCAACTGTTCCGCGGCGAAGTAAACCACCGCGGCGGCGAGCACCAGCGCGAAGCAACTCAAGCAAATATACCACGGCGTCGGCTGCCCAAACACGTTCAAGCTCGGCGCGACGCTCAGCAACAGTAACATCACCGGCGTACTTAGATTGCACACCAACGCCGTGAGAACAGGGCTACGGAAGAAGAGGTACGCCAAGCACATGTGGTTGAAGAAGAATCCCGCGGTGTAGATGGCCATGTAGGTCGCGTTGGCGCGGTGATGGAACACGAAGGCGAAGCTCGTCAGCGTGTTTTCGAGCGAGGCGCTTAAGCGAGAGCCATACGTGGTTCCTCCTCCCTCGCTTCCAAACCATGGCGTCGCGTCTAACGGAAAGCAGGCCAATGTGGCCACCAGCATGACCACACAGTCAACGGCCCACATGACCAGTTTTACGAGTAAGGGGTCCACGTAGTGCGTGATGATGCCAGCGCCAGCGTCTTCCTCCCGCTGCTCCTCCTCCTCGGCGACCTCCCGCTCTGCCGCCTCGCTGACGGAAGACGGCACCGCCATCACGGAGGCGGCGTTCGCCCTGTTCTCCCCGACGCAGGAAGAAGGTAACGCGGCGATCACGCAACCTCCCGACGATTCGGCGGCAGTACGAGCGGCGCCGAAAAAAGTCTCCTCATCGGTCTGAGCAGCATACGTGGGCTGGGACGACGACGATGGCGGGGGGTGGCGGAGGAGCGCTAGTGGCGTCTTACCTCCCCCTGCTTCTGTGGTCCGCTCATCCGACAACGGTTTGGCGGCGGCCATCATGCGCCTCCGCATCGCCACGACCCGCATGAAGCGGGTTTGCAGCACCGCGTAGAAATTCGGGATCATCCCAGATAGGATAAAGATGGTAATCCAGGCCAGCTTCGAACCCGTGTCGCTTCCAGCGGCAGTTGCCGGCATCGCCGTCGCTGTCGTTGGGGCGCTGTTGGTTGCGTTGGTCGCCCCACCACCACCAGCACCGCCACCGCTCCCTACACTGGTGAACTGCGGCACGCCGGCGATGACCATGCCCGAAACGCCGAATGCGAAGGCTACAACAAGTGGCACGCTGATCGGGATGGTGACGATACGAACGAAGATCTTCGAGAAGCAATACGTGAGCAGCGGGCCGAGACTGTAAATGGCGACTTGCAAAAACGTCGCCACGTGCGGCGTCGCGTAGACGGCGGTGATGCCGCCAAAACAGTCGAGCACGCCGATGAGCGTGAGCAGCCCGCAACTTTCGGCGGAGCCCAACAGCAGCCGCAATTGGGTCGCGATCGGTGGGAACGCAGCCACCGCGGGAGGGTTAGCCGTCCCGGCTGACCGTCCCGTCTTGTGCGCACGCAAGGTGGTGTTCACCAGGAGGAACCGACCTTCCCCCTCAGCCGTGCCCCCCGCAACCGCATCGGTGGTGGCGCCCACCCCTTCGTGCACCTCGTGACACGACGATTCTTCACGATGCCGCGGAAGGGATACCTCCGTTGTGGGGCGTCTTTTGTTGGCCGTTTGTGGATGGCTGGCGGCTCCGTTCTCCGCCACGAGCGCCGCGTAGCCCGCAGCCCCTCCTCGCCATTCCACGTAAGCACACTTCGCGCAGTACCCAATGAGCAAGATGACAAATCCAGCGGCCCAAAACATGGCCGGCAGCAGGCACGACACGTAGGAGAATCCAGGGAGCATCGTCGACGAGCCATCCGGCGTAAACGACGCGGACCACAAATTGAGACCGATGGTCGTCATGACTTGCGAGGTAATGGCACCGAGCGCGACGAATCCAGCGAAGCAGCGGTCCGCGGGGGACGCCTCACGTACGGACGCAATCGTCGTACGCCAAAGGTCGCGAAAGCTGGT
>ERZ1292630.3959-Hain-H41-02um-R3-3959-length-12688-cov-164_pt1 | contig 12688 bp, 15 predicted proteins | sample MGYA00564408_ERZ1292630 | MGnify/ENA primary metagenome ERZ1292630 (study PRJEB36523, sample SAMEA6512641) | groundwater metagenome | collected 2019-01-08 | study: AquaDiva: Metagenomics assemblies of 32 groundwater samples | reverse complement strand
AACCGGACAGATCCTGTGCTCCATACACCGGACAACTTAACTTGCTATCTACATTCAATGGTGGAACTATGAGGCCTGTGCTCTCGCATTGCCTTGCAGCTTTGAGACATTCATGATACTCAGAAGCATGCAACTGCAAGAGCCACCCCAGACTTCTGATCTCGATCAAAAGATCAAGTACGTGATGGCTCGCCACCCGTCGGTGAGCTTGGCCATTCTATTCGGCTCGATGGCCAAAGATCGCGCGCGCAACGACAGTGACCTCGACATCGCGGTTGCGTCTTCGTCTCCGCTGACGGCTCAAACTCACATCGCCCTCATTGAAGATCTTGCGCTGGTTGTTGGCCGTCCTGTGGATCTCATAGACCTTGACCGCATTCACAACCCGTTGCTTCAGCAGATCCTGACCAAGGGACGCAGAGTCCTGTGCCAGGATCGGACGCGTTACGCCGAACTTCTTCTGCGTATGGTCTATGAAGAAGCAGACGTCATGCCCTACTACCGCCGCATTTTGTCGGACAGACGACAGGCATGGATCGGGACTTAGTCGAAACCAAATTGGAATCGCTCCGGCGTTGCATTGAGCGCATTGCCGGCAAGACTCCCTCTTCTGTAGATCAGCTTGTTCGCGACCCTGACGTACAGGACATCATCGCGCTGAATCTCCAACGCGCTGTCCAGCTTTCCGTCGATATCGCCGCGCATCTGATTGCCGAGACTGATGCAACCCCTCCCTCCACAATGGCTGAAAACTTCGGGGTTCTCCAAAAACTTCAGATCATCGATCCTGTCCTGGCTGAACGTCTGACCAAAGCAGTTGGCTTCAGGAATATCGCCGTCCACAGCTATCAAGCGATAGACTGGAATGTTGTCTATCAGATCTGCCGACATCATTTGGACGACTTTCGTCAGTTCACGAAAGCGGTTGCCCATCATCTTCACCGAGTCTGAGCCGAAGCGTGAGCGCAGAAACATCTATATTGGAATCAGAGTGGCATTGTGTTCACCTTCAAAGTCTTTTCAAAGCTCGCGCATTCCACATGCGGTTACCGTTTCTTTGAACGAAGCTGACCGTTCTCTGCAGGCTGGTGCCAACATTGCTGCCTGCGTCATGCTTGGTCGTGCGCTGGAAGCTCCTTGCCGCGACATTCTTGAACCAAAGACATCTGAGAAGGAAACAACTCCATCGAACTCCAAAAAGAAGGTTATGCTCGGCGAAGGCATAAAGAAATTGCGCGATACAAAAGTCATTGACGACCGCCTATACAATTGGAGCCAGCAACTTCAGGCGTTTCGAAATCTTGCCGCCCATCCAGAAGACATCACCATTTTGCGAGATGATGCTGGAGATCTGCAGACTTTCGCCAACGCGATTGTCGAATATGTCTAGGATCTTGCTGACCGTTACGAAGAATTCAAAGCCCGTGCAGAAGCCCGTACGAAGCGAAAGTCCTAACACTGCATTCAAAAAGACCTGCACAACCCGCCACATATGGCCATCTCTCAAAAGCTCATTGACGACTTTCTTCAGCTGAGGGAGTGCTTGATTATCGTTCGGCGCGATTACAATACATACAACGCTCTTTATTGCCATGAGAACAGGGATCTATTGACGGCGATTGCACCTACTTTTTTCACTGAGATAGGAGAAATCCTGCAACGCGACTGGATTCTTCAAGTGGTAAAGCTGATGGACCCTGCCGATACAAATGTCCGAGGAGAAAAGAGGGAAAACTTGACCATTCCGTTAATAGTGCGTCAACTCGAAGATGACGCGCTAATGACCGATGAGATCCGTGAAAATGCCAAGGCACTCCTTGATTATGGAGAATTCCTAAAGGCAGCACGACATCGCATTCTGGCTCACCGAGACCAGCAATGTCACTTTGAAGGCATTGCTATGGGTACTACAACTGATGCGCAGCTATCCGAGTTCATCGAGAACATTCAGCGCTTTTCTGACTTGGTCGGAATCCAAATCAGGGTAGGTCCCTTGGATTTTTCTTCATCTGGCTGCACAGGCGATGTATATGACCTCCTTCGGTGTTTGCGCGAATCTCGACGAGCCTAATCGTTAAACTGGCCGTTTTACTCTCCATGTTCTGAATAACACCTGGCTCTATCCTCTCGTGGCTGTCGATCACTGGGCCTTCACTCCCCCCACAAGGGCAGCCGATTGTATCCAGAATCATGCGCATAGATTTCTTGTTCTTCTGTCCTCTCAAAAGGAAGAAAGGGAGCGGCCAGGTTGTCGTTCACTGCGCGCATCGAACGAGGCCCTTCTCAGGGCGCGCGTTCCGCGAGCAAGAATGACAGCCTGACCACTCCCCTACGCCTTCTTCTCCCCCATCTTACTCTCCGTCCCCTTCCATAGCCGCTCGATGTTCCCCTTGTGCTTCATCACAATCAGCGCAGTCACCAACACAGAGAACAGGACAAATGGAGCCGTCGGTCGGACCAGCGCAGCAATGATGGGAAAGAGTCCAAAGGCCGTGAGTGCACCGCCAGAAGAGTAGCGCCACAGAGCAACTGCTCCGATCCAGGCCATTAGCAGCAACAAGCCGATCAACGGCGTGACACCGAGCACTGAGCCGAGTGCCGTTGCGACACCTTTGCCTCCTTTGAATCCAAGAAACGGCGAAAAGAGATGGCCCAGAAATGGAGCGAGCGCGACGAGCAGAACGGCCCATTCGTCTTGCAGCAGATGCGTTGCAGCGAAGCCCATCACCCACCCTTTGCCCATATCCCCGATCAAGGTGAGAATGCCAGGCGTCTTGCCCGACACACGGAGGACGTTCGTAAATCCGACATTTTTGCTCCCGACCGTGCGTGGATCTGGTAGGCCCATCGCCTTCGAGATGACGACGCCAAACGGGACAGCTCCCAAGAGATACCCGACGACCATGAGCCCAAAGAAAAGTCCCTGTTGCTCCATGCTATCTGCCTTCCCGATTGCTTCCGACCATCACAAAAACTTTTCCGGATGCGTAAAGAACTCCAGCATCACTCGATTCAGATTCGGCCAGTCGCGATGGCTGCCCGTCCCTTCACAGTAGAGCGTTGCACCGCCTGAGGCACAGCCTTGGTACGCACGGCAGCCGCCCTCCACTGGTTTTGTCTTCGTCACATCACAGTGATTACAGCCGGCCCACCAGGCTGACGTTTGGGCTCCCCAGTCTGGAAACAGCTTGTCGTTCTTGCCATGCATGATCATGACCGGGATTGGAGCGCGGCATTGATACGCCTCAAGGTCTTTGTCGGTTACCCCAGCAGCACTCGGCGCGATTGTGGCAGGCACTGTTTTCGTCTTCTCGATCACAGCTAGCATCAGGGATGCCGTGCCCCCGTCTGAATGACCGGTGGCGGATACCCTGCTCTCATCGATGCACCACTCCTTTGCCACTAGACCAGGAATGGCTCCAAGCTGTTCAATGGTCGAAATATTCAACTGCTTATGATCGGTATAGACGACGACAAACCCCGCGCCGGTCGCTGATGTCGTAAGGCCTGTGAGCCGCTCGGATGTCCAGCGACTCTGCCCAGCCGGAGCGTAGACCATCAAGAGCGGGTGTGCGAATGTGGGATCGTAGTTCGAGGGCGTCCGAACCATGTACCGAATACCGTCAAGGGAGACTTTCCCATCGGTCGCGCCTATGAGTCCAGCTCGCGCACCCGTTTCACATCGGGTCACCATCGAAGTACTCGGATATGCATAAGCTTCTAACTGAGGAGGCGTTCCGTTCTCTGTGCAAGCTGTAACAAGAAAGAGGAGACTGGTACAGGCAATAATTGGCGGTGTGAGTAGCGTTCGGCGGACGGCCCGGGATTCCAAACCCATGTCAGGCTCGTCTTGGTGACAGTTACTGCCGAAGAAGGTTGATGGAGGAGTCCAATCCAATGTACTACAGGATGTTCAAACGAGACATCCAGCGAGGCCGCAGCGAGGTCCGCGACGTGACGAATAAGGAGCCTCACGTTTGCGGACGGGCGCGAGATGGTGAGCGCCCCGTGTCTTAAAGGGCCGAGGTATAATCTTTCTCACCCACCCACCCCGAACAGCCGGAGCAGCTCTCTCCCGAGTGGGTATGTTGAGGGTCTGAACGATGCGAGAACAAAGCTGGGGTCTCGTTTCAACATCCTGACTACAGTCCCTTCGCGACGACCTGCTTCCAAAAACTCCAGACATACTGGCCACCGGAGAGATAGCCCAGAACCAGCGACAAATACAACGTGACGGTGCCGGCTAAGTGCATATTGCCGAGTGCTGAGAGCCCCGTACCTTCCAAGATCAATAAGATGATGGCCACGACTTGGAGCGCCATCTTATACTTACCGGTCGTCTCCGCCGCGATGATCATCCCTTCGCTCGCAGCAATGGCACGGATTCCCGTCACCGCCACTTCTCGCCCGATAATCAGCAGCGCGACTAACGCGCTGACCCGATCCACGTTCATTAGAAGTATCAGTGCCGACAACACCAGGAGTTTGTCTGCGATCGGATCGAGTAGTTTGCCGAGTTTCGTTACCTGGCCTGTTCGGCGGGCAATATAGCCGTCCAACATATCCGTCACCGCCGCAACGGTAAACACAATCGCCGCCGCGAGCGACTGGTCTGGTGTTGGATTGACGAAGAGAATGATGAAGACCGGGATCAAGAGAATGCGGACGAGCGTCAAGAGATTGGGCAGATTGAGCGACTCCGCTCCTATCTCTCGCCACATTGCCAGAACGCGGTTCATAGTCCGATTCGTCTCCTACACGATTCCGTTCTTTAACAAGTCATGTAAATGAATCACCCCACGGATGTTCCGCCCATCCTCGGTGACCACCAGCGTCGTAATCGAAAATCGCTCCATCATCTCAACGGCCTTGGCGGCCAGTTCGTCCGGCCCAATGGACTTGGGATTCGTCGTAGCCAGCTCTTGCGCCGTGGTATTGACCAGATCGATTCCCCGTTGGATAAACCGCCGTAAGTCGCCGTCGGTAATCACTCCGACCAGCAATCCCTCCTGATCCACCACCGTGGTCATGCCGAGCTTTTTCGCCGTCATTTCCAGCATGGCCGCCATCCCACCGACCGTGGCTTGGACCATCGGCATCTCGGAATCGGCATGCATGAGGTCCTTCACCCTCACCAGCAGCCGACGCCCCAACGTACCGCCGGGATGGAATCGGGCAAAATCCTCTTCTTTAAATTCCCGTTTCTGTAGCAGGGCCACGGCCAACGCATCACCCAACGCCAGTGTAGCGGTCGTGCTGGCGGTCGGAGCCAACCCCATCGGGCAGGCCTCTTCCTCCACCGACACATCGAGTGCGACATCGGCATTTTTTGCCAGGGTCGACGTCATCCGTCCTGTGAACGCAATCACCGGAATGCCGAGCCGTTTCACAAACGGAAGCAGCTGCAGCAACTCCTGCGTCTCGCCGCTGTTAGAAATCGCAACCAACGCATCACGTCGCGCCAACATGCCCAGATCTCCATGCACGCCCTCAGCGGGATGCAAAAAGAACGACGACGTACCGGTGCTGGCGAGCGTCGCGGCGATTTTTTGACCGATCAAGCCGGACTTCCCCATGCCCGACACGACGACCTTTCCCTTACACTGAACAAGCAACTGCACCGCCTTTGCGAACTTGGCATCTAACCGATCCACAAGCGATTGGACGGCTCGCGCTTCGATTTCGAGCACGCGCCGACCGTCGGCCAGACTCTCTTCTAGTTTTGAAATTTTCGAATCCCGGCCAGATGGCTTCACGGTCATAGTGTCGCTTCGCCTTTTCGCAACCTTCGGGACTGGATTAGCTGCCTTCACCTTCGTAGATGGACCGCGCCGCGCGGAAGGTTTCAGTTTCTCGGCTTGGCTGCGTCGCATATGCGTAGAACCCGTTCCAGTAAGGACTTGAGTTGATGTAATGGGACCATATTGGGCCCATCAGACAGCGCCTCGTCTGGATTGGGATGGACTTCCATGAAGAATCCATCGACACCCGCTCCGGCCGCGGCGCACGCCAACGGCTCGACAAATTCCCGCTGGCCACTGGATTTCGTCCCACCACCACCCGGCAGCTGAACGCTGTGCGTCGCATCGAAGACGACAGGATACCCGAAACTTCTCATAAGAGGAAAGGATCTCATATCCACAACAAGATTATTGTAGCCGAATGACGACCCACGCTCGGTGAGCAGAAGCCGACGGCTTCCACATTCTTCGACTTTTTTGACTGCATTGCCCATTTCGATCGGCGAGAGAAATTGCCCCTTCTTCACGTTCACGACTTTTCCTGTTTTTGCAGCGGCAATCAGCAAATCCGTCTGCCGACAGAGAAAGGCTGGGATCTGAAGGACATCCACCACCTTCCCCGCTTCGGTCGCCTGCTCCTGCGTATGCACGTCAGTCAAGACAGGCAGAGCGAATTGGTCCTTTACCTTCTTCAATACCGCCAGGCCCTTCTCGATTCCAGGACCACGAAATGAAGCAATGGACGTTCGGTTGGCCTTATCGAAGGATGACTTGAAGATGTACGGAATTCCCAGTGACTTCGCAATGTCCGCAACCTGGCCGGCCGTGTCCATCACGAGTTGCTCGCTCTCGATCACACAAGGCCCGGCAATTAGAAACGGACGCTGTCCCTGACCGACTTTGAATGAACCGATTTCGACGAGTTGTGCCATAGCCTACAACTAATGCCCCAGCTTCTTGCGCAACGCCGCTCCTACAAACCCGCTGAATAGCGGATGTGGACGATGCGGGCGGGAACTATACTCAGGATGGAACTGGGTGCCTAAAAACCAGGGATGATCCTTCAACTCGATGATCTCGACAAGGCGACCATCGGGAGACACTCCACTCAAGACCAGCCCCTTCGCGGTCAGCTGCTCCCGATAGGCATTGTTGAATTCATAGCGATGGCGATGGCGTTCACGCACCTCGCTCACCCCATACATTTTCTGCGCCAGCGTCCCCTCGCCCAACTTGCAAAGATACGATCCCAGTCGCATGGTCCCACCCTTGTCGCTCACGCCATGCTGATCGGGCATGAGATTGATCACCGGATGGGGCGTGTGCTCGTCAAACTCGGCGCTGTTGGCACCGGCCAATCCTGCTACATTTCTCGCAAACTCGATCGCAGCACATTGCATCCCTAAACACAGACCGAGAAACGGGACCTGACGTTCCCGCGCATACCTAATGGCCGTCACTTTTCCCTCGATCCCTCTCGTCCCAAATCCACCGGGGATCAAGATGCCATCAGCCTCGCGCAGGATACGCTCCGTCCCTTGCCGCTCGATGTCTTCGGACTCGATCCAATTGATGTTGACCTTGGTTTCATGATCGATTCCACCGTGAACCAGCGCTTCTCCCAGGCTCTTGTAACATTCTTTCAGCCCCACATACTTGCCCACCAGGGCGACGGAAATTTCATGCTTTGGCCGCTTAATCTTCTGGACCATCGCATCCCACTCGCGAAGATTGGGCTGGCCGGTTTCCATATGGAGCTGACGAACAATCAATTCGTCCAACCCCTCTTTTCTGAAGACGATCGGCACTTCGTAGATCGTCTCGACATCTTTGGCCGTGATGACCGCATCCTTATCCACATTACAGAACATGGCAATCTTGCCCTTGAGCTCCGGGGGAATATACCGGTCGGTACGGCACAAGAGGATATGAGGCTGAATACCGATCTCACGAAGCTTGTTGACTGAATGTTGCGTCGGCTTGGTTTTCAATTCACCAGCCGCCCCGATGTAGGGCACGAGGGTCAAGTGGACATACAACACATTGTCGCGCCCGACGTCGTACGGCATCTGTCGGATGGCTTCGAGAAACGGTAAGCTTTCAATGTCGCCGACCGTGCCGCCGATCTCGACGATCGTGACATCGACCCCTTTGGAGATGCGCATGATCGCCTGTTTGATCTCATCCGTCACATGCGGGACGACCTGGACCGTTCCACCAAGATAATCCCCACGACGCTCTTTCGTGATGACCGAGTGATAGATTCGACCGGTCGTGTAATTACTCTCTTTCGTTAGCGATAATGAGGTGAATCGCTCATAATGCCCGAGGTCCAGATCCGTCTCCGCTCCGTCGTCCGTGACAAAAACCTCTCCGTGTTGATAGGGGTTCATCGTGCCGGGGTCGACGTTGATATAGGGATCCAACTTCAGAAAGGTGATTTTCAAGCCTCGGCTTTCCAACAGATTTCCGATAGAAGCCGACGCCAGTCCTTTTCCAAGTGATGACACCACGCCACCGGTCACAAAAATGAACTTGCTCATGGCTGTCCCCTCTCGTGGACGTCAAACCGATCCGCTCTCGACAAGAATCTCATGACTTGAAAAACACGCCGCTGTTCTGCAGCTCGCGCTTGACCGCCTCGAACTGCTGCAACCGTTCCGCGACGTCAGGCACATCTTCAGGACGATCAACCCGCAACGAGGCATGTTTGGTTTCCCACACCCGGATGCGAATCCCATGATCCAACGCACGGAGTTGTTCAAGCTTTTCGGCATCCTCCAAACGACTCGTCGGCAAAGCCGCGAATCGCAGTAAGGTCTCCTTCGTATACATGTACAAACCCAAATGGATGTAGTGGAGTCCTCCGATCACCTGCTGTCCTGAATCATCACCACGGACGAATGGGATCGGAGCTCGGGAAAAGTACAACGCATCGCCTCGGGCGTTGGTCACCACTTTGACTACGGCAGAATTGAGGAGGTCTTCCGTAGGGTCCATCACCCGCTTGAGCGTCCCCATGCCTGCCCCGCTTTCCAGAAACGGCTCGATCAGGTCAGTCAATAATTCAGGATTCAAGGGAATTTCGTCGCCCTGTAAGTCCAAGAAATAGTCCCCTGCAAACATACGGGCCACAGCAGCGACCCGGTCCGTTCCCGTCCGATAATCACCGGTGACCATAACCACACGCCCACCAAACCGCTCAACCGCTTGCTTGATTCGCTCATCATCGGTTGCGACCAACACATCGGAAACAGCACCGCAAGCTGTCGCCCGTTCATAGACATGTTGAATCATCGGCTTCCCGTTCAGCTCGATGAGCGGCTTGCCAGGGAACCGTGACGACCCATATCGGGCTGGAATCACAACCGTGACGGATCGTGAACTCTTATTCATTTCCAAACGCCTCGGATAATTGTTTCGGCGAGACCGTCGCGGTGCCGACCATGCCTACCACGATCCCGGCCGCATAGTTCGCCATGACGGCTCCGGTCTTGATACTTGCTCCGGCCGCCAGCGCCAGCGCCAAGGTTCCGATGACCGTATCTCCTGCACCAGTGACGTCGTAGACCTGTCGAGCCTTCGTCGGTAAATGCCACGATGCGCCATTGCGCTCATACAAGCTCATGCCTTTTTCACCGCGTGTAATCAGGACGGACTGACACCCGAGACGCTGCCGAATCATCGCGCCGGCTTCGTCGATTGTCTGGTCACTGTCTCCGTGCAACCCAGAGGCTTGAGCCGCTTCAAGATGATTCGGCGTCAGCACGGTGACGCCTTTGTAGTAGCTGAAATGTTCGACCTTCGGATCGACAATGACCGGAACTTTTCTCAACGCAGCAAGTCGTATGAGATCGGACATGAGTGCCGGCGACACAACTCCCTTGGCATAGTCCGACACCACGATACAGGACAACTCTCGAATCCGTGATTCCACATACCGGAGAATCTTTTTCCGCAGCGCCACTTTCAGTTCGCTCCGTCCCTCGATGTCATACCGCACAATCTGCTGGTTATGCGCGATCACACGACTTTTTCTGGTCGTTGGGCGATCATGATCGATCACCACCCCCCCGCGGCTTGATCGTTTGTTGCCGAGCTCCTTCATCAACAGACGCCCGCTTTCATCCGACCCGACCACACCGCAGAGATCGGCCTTTCCTCCAAGCGCCAAAATATTGTTGAACACATTCGCCGCCCCACCAAGCCGGAGAGATTCCGACTCGACATGAACTACCGGAACTGGGGCTTCAGGGGAAATCCGGCTGACCCGTCCCATTACATAGTGATCGAGAATGAGGTCGCCGACAACGAGGATCGATGCCTGCGGAAATCGCTGAAGATACTGTCGGAGCGCCTTAGGCGACAACGCATCACCCTTCCCATTCGAGTCTGCACTCGGAAGGGAAGAGACGCTGCGTTTCGTTATTGAATCGCCTTTCCGAATCGTTCCCATCTGACCCACTCCGTCCAATTTCCCTGCCCATTCCAGGACCAATAGATACGGAACGCTCTACCGCGGATCTTTTCTTCGCGCACATAGCCCCAAAACCGGCTGTCCAGACTTTGGTCGCGATTATCGCCCATCACGAAATACGATCCATCCGGGACCGTCACCGGTCCAAAATTATCGCGGGGGTTGATCGTTCCGTCGATGACGCCGGGATCGATTCGTTGCGTAAAGGCTTTATCGTCGAGTGGCTGGCTATTTACCAGGACGACCTTATTCTTAAGTTGGACGGTATCCCCTGGCAGACCGACAATGCGCTTGATGAAATCTTTCTCTTCGTCCTCGGGAAACCGAAACACGATGATGTCGCCCCGCTGCGGCTTGCCGAACGTCACAACCGTTTCGGACGTGTAGCAATTGAGCGGTGGGAAACTCCATAGCACCTTACAGTCCGTCGGCCACTGCAGGCCATAGGAAAGCTTACTGACCAAAATATGATCACCGATCTGCAAGGTCGGAATCATTGATCCTGATGGAATCTTAAATGCCTGCACGACGAACACGCGGATGGCAAATGCCAGGAGCATCGCCACAATGATCGCTTCCGCATATTCCCGGACAAGAGACTTCCGCCCCGATTGGTCCGTGTTGTCGGCGAGTTTGGCCTCCGAGAGCGCGGCCTGGTCTCCCCCCCCACGCGGAGCGCCTGGCAACTTATCCAGATTTCTCGGATTCTGATCGAGGCTCATTCGTCTCCAACCTTCAAGATCGCCAGGAACGCTTCCTGCGGGACCTCAACACTGCCGACCGCTTTCATGCGCTTCTTCCCTTCCTTCTGTTTTTCCAGCAACTTGCGCTTCCTCGTAATATCACCACCATAGCATTTTGCCAGCACATTCTTCTTCATTGCACCGATGGTCTCACGCGCAACGATCTTACTGCCGATCGCCGCCTGAATGGCAATCTCGTACATCTGCCGTGGAATCAGCTCTTTCATCTTCTCAGCAAGCTGCCGCCCACGCTGAACAGAACGATCTTTATGCGTGATAAACGACAGGGCATCGACCGCTTCACCGTTCAAGAGGATATCGAGCCTGACAAGATCGGAGTTGCGGTAGCCGAGCACTTCATAGTCGAGCGACGCATAGCCCTGTGTGCGCGACTTGAGCTTATCGTAAAAATCGAGAATGACCTCGTTAAGAGGCAGTTCATAACTGATCATGACCCTGGTCGGATCGAGAAAACTCAGGCCCTTTTGAATGCCTCGGCGTTCCTGACAGAGCTGGAGGATGGCCCCCATATATCGTTCGGGCGTGATGATCGAGGCTGAAATAAACGGCTCTTCAAATGAGTCAATGCTACTGGGAGGCGGGAGCTGCGACGGATTATTGACCTCCAGTACCTCGCCCTTCGTGGTGAGGAGACGATAGACGACGGTCGGAGCCGTCGTGAGGAGCGTGAGATTGTACTCACGCTCGAGCCGTTCCTGAATGATTTCCATATGTAGCAGGCCCAAAAACCCACAGCGAAAGCCGAATCCCAACGCGAGCGATGTCTCAGGTTCATAGACGAACGAGGAGTCGTTTAATCGTAGTTTGACTAACGCGTCCCGCAAATCTTCGTATCGGCCGGTGTCGGTGGGATAGAGCCCGCAGAATACCAGCGGCTTCACCTCTTTATAACCAGGAAAGGGCGCACTCGTGGGTAAGACCGCATCCGTGAGTGTATCGCCGATTTTGACGTCCGCGACCTCTCTCATGTTGGCACAGAGATATCCAACCTCGCCCGTCAACAGCTCAGTCTTCTTTGTCCGTTTCGGAGTGAACTGTCCCACTTCCATGACTTCAAACGTCCGATTATTCGACATGACTTTGATCTTCATCCCTGGTCGGATGGATCCATCCACCAGTCTCGCCAGGACGATGACACCTTGGTAATTGTCGAACCATGAGTCAAAGATAAGCGCCTTGAATGGAGCCTGGGGATCACCGGACGGAGGAGGAACTCTCGCAATGATCGCCTCCAATACCTCAGGGACTCCTTTGCCTTCTTTCGCACTGATCGGCAAGGCCTCGGCGGCATCAAGCTGCAGCACCTCAGAAATCGAATGTTTCGTGCCCTCGATATCCGAACTCGCCAGATCAATCTTATTGATGACCGGAATAATAGTGAGGTTGTTGGCCATCGCCAAATTCACATTGGCAATCGTCTGCGCCTGCACCCCTTGCGTGGCATCGACCAGCAAGAGCGCCCCTTCGCAGGCAGCCAGACTCCTCGACACTTCATAGGTGAAATCGACGTGCCCCGGCGTATCGATCAAATGCAAGGCATACGTCTTCCCGTCCTGAGCCTTGTACCGGATCGCCACGGCATGCGCCTTGATCGTAATGCCACGTTCCCGCTCGAGGTCCATGGCATCGAGGATCTGCTCTTTCGCCTCTCGAGCAGTGACTGCGCCAGTAGCTTCTAGGAACCGGTCAGCGAGGGTTGATTTGCC
>ERZ1292630.3957-Hain-H41-02um-R3-3957-length-12691-cov-7_pt1 | contig 12691 bp, 7 predicted proteins | sample MGYA00564408_ERZ1292630 | MGnify/ENA primary metagenome ERZ1292630 (study PRJEB36523, sample SAMEA6512641) | groundwater metagenome | collected 2019-01-08 | study: AquaDiva: Metagenomics assemblies of 32 groundwater samples | reverse complement strand
CTCAAAACATGCAATGTTTTGGTCAGAAAATATCTTGCGTTTTGGTCTTCCCATCGCGAAGGCGATTAAAAAAGCAAACTCCCAATAAAATGAATGCCCCCTCACCAAGAAAAACAAAGTGAGGGGGAGAAAGAAAAAACCAACCATTGCTGAGACGTCCGATGTTGTTGGTTTCATGACAGTACGTTTCGGCCCAAGTCATAGCACCCCGTGCGCCGGACTTCCTCTGGATCCTGCTGCATCCACGTCACGCCTCTCCGGCATGATGCCGTAGGACCATCGAAAAGCCCGGTGACACCACCACGGCTCTCGCTCGGCCGGGACCACGAGTCGTCGCAGCCGCAGCAAAGCTGGCTGAGCACCGGTCCGATCACGTCGCCCCTGGGCAGCGACGCCACGATGGAAGCGACAGCAGCCCCGTTGCCGCCATCCGCCGCCGCCGTCGTCAACGCACGCTGCACCGACGCATAGACGTCTCCATCGGATGCGAGGTCGAGGTCGCAACAACGAGGCACCCGAGCGTCGTCGCCCTTCGCCTGCTGCACCACAGAAGGATCATCACAACATCCTCGTTCGGCGCTTACCCAGTGCCGTCGGACGAAGGCGGCGATACTCAAATACCGCTTCACACAAGGCGTGGCGAGCGCGATGCCAATGCCTTGGCCCACGACGCTGCACGACAGATACATCGCCAACATCAGCGGCAACGGACACTGACCAAGGAGGCCGAGCAGGAGCACCCCGAACGCGGTGGCGACGAGGGCTAAGCTGAGGCATCGCAGCCGCTCGATCACGAGAACCCTCCTAAGGCGGATCACGAAAGCGACGCGAATCATGCTGGCGTTCTGACGCGCATCGGCACCGCCGCCGCGGTTTTTGTCAACCTCCTTCTCCAGACGCGCGGCTATCGCGACGACTGTATGGGCACCGCCGCGCTCCCCATCCTCATCCACAGGGACTTGCGAGAGAAAAGGAGGCAGTGACGGTTCGCCAACATTCAGGTGCCGAGCCGCAGCGGACGAGGGCATATCCGCGGCGGAGGGTGAGATGGGCGTTGTTGTCAATCGCCCATGTGCTCGCAACGTCCGGACGCAACGGAGCGCGGAGAAAAATCCATCCACGGCGTTTTTGGAAAACGCGAGCGCCACGGTGGCCACGGCGGACGCCTTGGCGAGGTCGGTCATCGCGGCGGCGGTGCCACTTGGAGACAGAGCGACCCACGCGACGGTGGTGCCGTTGATTAGCCCAGCCACGGCGACGGCCAACGTATGCAGCGCCACGAGCAAACGGAACCGCCAGTCTCGCATCAAGAGACGCTGGATCGCAGCTCTCGCTGCGGCGACCTCATCCATAGTGGCCTTCGGTGGATCGTCGCAGGGACGGCTCTCGTCGGGGAAGGGGAGAAATCTCTCGATCGCTACCGCCGCGGGGCTTCCCATCAACGGCGCGGCGCAATCGCCTTTGATAGCGGCAGTCGTGGGGGTGGTAGAGGACTGAGGTAGCGTTGTGGGTCGCGTTGCGGCCGCAACCCGCTCCCCCTCGTAGTGTTGATGGGGGTGGTGGCCGTGCGGATACGCCACGGCGCGTTGGTAGCACCGCTTCAGCGCGAGAAGGTTGGCGATCGACAAGGCGACCAGCACGATGAGCGCAAGCGACGCTCCCGCGATCGACACCGCATTGACCACGTTCACAGCTTCGAGAGAAAAGTTCACTCCATTTTGGGCTGTTAGCTCGTGGTGCCGCAGGTAGGATTGATACCCTAAGACGAGGACGATTTCGAGAAGTTTTTTGAACACGCTGATGACCGTGTAAGGGAGAAATTCGTTGATGTTTCGGCTGCCGCCAACCTCCACGATGTGGCGCTCGAAGTCGACATAAGTGATCGAGGCAGCAGAAGGCACCGCCATGTTGTTGCTTTGGTTGCTTAGGAAGCCCAGGCAGCGATAAAAACGTGAAGAAGCTGGCTTTAAATAAAGTCTTCAAAAAAAGATGAGCGAGACACGTCAACCATGTCCTCTACATGTAAGTAGCGCTCCAGCGATTCATCAAGCGCAGAGACAGATGTTCCGGAGAGTGAGAGCTTCTTGCCGAAATGAAAGAAAGAGGGTGGAGGGAAACAAGTCACATCGACGAGGAAATGAAATTGATGAGATGATAGAGTGCCAAAAGTCGACGAGTGTCGTTAGTTTTACGGAAAAAAGAAGGAGGATATCGACGCCCATATCGATCCGCGAATGATGTACGTCGAGTGAGTAAAACATTCTTGGAGGAGGTCACGTGTCAAAACGGGTGAGGGGAAATATAAAAAAAAACCGAGAGAGAGAAATAGAGAGAGAGAGAGAGAGAGAGAGAGGAAACAAACGTTGCTCGAAAAAATGGGAAAAGGGGAGGGCAAAAGGGGAGGAACGACAATCGATTTCGAGGTCGCCACGGGTGACGAAGAGCTCCTCTTCGATCTCTCTCTCCCTCGCGATCTCTCTTTCACTCTCTCCCTCAGCCCCTCACTCAGGCAACCGATTGCTCATCGTCGCTCCGCGGTGATCATCAGATACTTGAGCGACCCCGCGGCGTAGCCGTCGATAAATGGCTGCTCCACGCCCGAGCGGTGGTCCCACGTCTTGCGCAGCAGCCAATAGGGCACAGCCTCTGTCGTGAGATCGTGGATCGTAATTTGCTGGAACCCTGCACCCTGAAGGGCTGAAAGGAACTCCGCCTCTGTATGCATTTGCGTGCCGTAGTTCAAGTCGATTTTCGCCTGATAAGGATTGTATTTTTCTCCCGTGCGACAGCACCACGTTGCGAGAACGAAGCGACCTCCATCGGGCCGCAGCCTTGAAAAAAAACCCCGATAGAGCGCTGGGAGATCGACAATGTACATGTCCGTTTCGTTCGCGTAGATGCGATCGAACACTTGCGGTGGAAAACGCGCGCCCACGTCCAACATGTTGCACACCATGAACCGCAACGCGCCCGTGGTGCTGATGTTGGCGTTTCTCGCCATGTCCATCGCGTACTGCTGCTGGTCCTCCGCCACGGTGATGCCGTAGATAGTGCGCGGCCGACTCCGCTGCCAGATGCGGAACGCGGTCCCACCGCGTCCGCAACCCGCGTCGAGCAACACGTGCTTCCCAGAGTCGATCGGTTGCATCAAATCGATGAGTCGATCTGCCTGCGCCAATTCCAACCGATGCAATTCGGCGGTGATGCGCGACTGATGGTGCTGTGGTGGTTCGGTCCCTTGTGGTGCGCTGCTGGTGGCGGCTGGGTGAAGAAGGAGGTCGCTGCATGATAGCGACCCGATGCCAAAGTGGTGATTGGTGAAGGTGATGCCGTTGTCATTCGTCTGAGTTTGAGACAACAGCCAGTTGCGGTCGCGGCCACCACCCGGGCCGCTGTTGTTGTAAAACTGACGCGCATCGGAGGTGAGTTGGCACTGCTGGACCGGCGCAGCGACGGTGTCAGAGGATAGAACAGGTGATGACAATGACGAAAGAGATGCCGAGGGCGAGATTTCCGATGGAACAGCGACTGCCGCGCTCATCCGGAGCGACGGCACGGATGCAAAAGAACATAACGTCGAAGATCCGTAACGTCCCCCGGGAAGCGTTGAAGTGCGGGATGAATGATGACGGGATGGTGCTCCCAAATGTGAAAAAACAGCGCCTTTAGCGAAACGCTTCAGCATTTTATCTTTTTTTTTGAGTCGGTCGCGCAAGTGCTCCGGAGTCGTGTGTGACTTTGGCCTGAAACCTGGATACAAAAAGAAAAAACGACGACCAAGCATTTTGTCACAGTAGAGGCGTTCGCAAAACGTCTCGGATTTGGGCCACTGCTTCAAAAACTTGATACTCGAAACACAACGGTCCCTTAGAGAAAGTTTCAACCGCGCAATTGGCGGGTGTAACGAAAACACACTCCTCCTACCTTTCCTTTTCCTCTTACTTTTGTCTCTCGCCACATTTGGGGAGAATCACGATCCCACTCCCCACGAAAACGGACTACAACGACGCCGAGAGGAGTTCCGCGAACACGCGGCAACGACGGCAAACCGCCAAACGGCCGTCCGTCCCGTTTGCCACACCCACATCTCCCACTAACACACACTCGGCCACACCACCGGCGCCGGGGAGACACGTGCGACAACACCGCTGCGCGCAATTCCAACAATGACTCAAGACGGAATCGGCCGGCGTTTCGCCGCAGCAGGCGCAGACCTTGTTGCTCCCAATATTGATGATGCTCCCTACAGCCACCTGTTGCTCTTCGCTGCACCCCAGTAGGAATCGTGCCCGATGAATCTCCATGGTCACGCGGTAGTTCGGGTCCTGCGGACCAATGTGACGTGCTCTCATTGAGACCCGCACGCGCCGCAGGTGCTCCACCGTGCTGGCGACCTGGTAAGACCCAGATCGTGCGCGGCCAGCGGACAGCGGTGTGACTGACCGATGATGCGGAGGGGGAGCCACGGAGGTGGGAGCTGCTAGGGGAGACCATAAGCCTTTCGCCAACTGCTTTCGGGAGGTCAGCAACTGCGCGATGAAATGCCGCACGTCGACAGGGGCTGTCAATAGCGGCTCATCTCTCTGCCAATGGCTACCCTGCGGAAACGGCGGCAGCGGCGGCGGCAACCGATGTGGCGGTAGCGGTCGTTCTAGTTTCGTCGCGACTCCATCTCCACCACCTCCCCTCGGCCCGGCGGCGGCGGCGTTAGTGGCGAGAACGACGACGGCATCACTAGCGGAGAGGGGGTCATTGGGGCGCCTCTTGACAGTGGCGCTGAACCCGGCAACCGAATTAGACGTTGGGCCGTCGCCGCCGCCCGCCTCGGGAGGCATTTTGCACTGCGTCATGGTGATGAAGTCCACTTTGTACCTCACCGCGCGGGGCGGGGACCACGACGAGCTCGACGACATCGCAGCCGATGCCGCCACCTGCCCATCCACGACGGACGGAGAGACGCAAGGTTCGTCGAGCGCTAACGCGCTAAAGACGTCGGCCGCGTTCGGCGATGCCACGTAGATCATCACCGACGTCGGCGCGCGTCGCCGCAACTTTGCTAAGACGTTAGCCACGACGCGACGAAAGGTCGACGTCGTCGCCGCCAGTCCCAGTTGTGGAGGCGGCGGACGCGCATCGGCGACTGCCTGCTGATGCGCAGCGTAACCTTTGTCCAAGTGAGCGCAATCGTCAACCGACAAAGGTAACCACGTGCGATCGGGAAACGACAGTTTTTCCCAAACGAATGGGTCCTCCTCATCATCGTTGCGCCGCAACATATCGTCCGTATCCCCAACGGCCTCGTGGTCACCGACCCCAACCAGGGAGGACTGAATGTCGACGTAGCTAGGTGGAACCGGATGGCGGTCATCGCCGCCGTTTGCGCTTCGCGCCGTCGGATTCCTCCAGAGGGGGCCGCCGTCCCTCGACGCAACAACACCCACCATCGTTGTTGGTGGTGCGTTTCGACGACGCAGCTCGGCACGGACGCCATTCGTCGCGCATTCCAGGTACATAAAGTTGAGCGGATCGGTGTCCACGCGGCGGATCGCCTGAAAGCCGGACGGCATGATGTCCTGGCGCTGGCACACCCGCAGTTGCATATGCCGGTCGACGACAGCGCGGCTCACCGCTGGGTCGCTGTGACCGTCTTGCGAGACGGTGGCCGCAGAAGTCAAAAAAATGCCGCGCGTCGCGGGGGCCACGGCGCGAAGAAGGCCACCCGCAGACGCGTCGTCGATTCCACCGCACTCATCATACGTCGCCGTCGACGAGGTCGACAATGTGGGAGACGACGACCACCGTGGAGTCGTTTCTTTGCCATTAGACGGTTCGGCGCGCATGATAGGAGACGCCGATGTTTTGCGAGAGGTCACCATAGGGATGCCTGAAATCAGATTCGATGGAGTTGCAACCGACGCGGCGACGTTTGAACATCGATGGCCAATGGATGGCGTTTTTGGGATGGCGGCGGCGCGGACGTCTTCCCCCTTCCGTTCCCCGTCGCTGTCCGCATTATCAAAGTGATGTGGATGGACCACCACAGACGTCGTCGTGCTCACAGCAGACTGCGTGGGGCGACGACTCTGATCCGTTAACACGGGCGCGGCCAAGGTCGCGATATCCGTCGAGCGGGGATTGCCGTCGAAGACGAATCGGTACGTTGCGAGTGTCAGCGGGGGGCATGATACGTGACGCGAGATGCAATAGTCTAACAGAGACTGCGCACGTGGCGACTGTGCGATGAGACATAGCATGTCTTCCCGACTCCGGGCGCAAGATGAGATCCCTCTGAAGGAGTCGTTCTCGGCGACCTCCCTTGCATGTCGAGACAACAAGCTCGCAGGCACATGCAGATTTTCGAGGAGCAGCGTGAGTGGATCGTAGAACCGGTTCACTCGGTCCAACATGCAGTCAAAGTCAGAGAAGCCGCTGCCGCTGAGCATCGCGAAACGCGCGGCGAACGCAAGTTCCAGCCGCAGGCTGTCCGTTTCGGTGAACGGCACCCAAGTGGAGACGGAGGAAGCGACACAGCTGCTGCGAGGCTCCTCGATACTATTAGGCTGCACCGCCGTTGGGGTCGCCACCATTCGTGCTTCACCTATTTTATTAGCTGCGCGGGAACGCGACGTGACGCCTAAGTCGTCGTTCAGGTGATGAAGTCGAACGATGGGCACGGTTCGCCGTTCCCACTGCTGTGTCGACATGTAGGCTCGCGTGCTTGGAACCCGACGCACGTGGCGGACCACAAAGGTCGGCGGAGGGACGACGCCCTTGGACCGGCTGCTACCGGGCGCGGCGGATACCGCGGACGGTGGTAGGTCACGTGCCTCGTGGATGGCCGCGTCCAGCAACTGATCAACGACTGAACCCGAAGCCGGGGGGTCAGAGGCCCCCCGCTTGATGCTCGACGGGGGGGCGCCGCAAGATTGATCCAATGCGATCCATAGCCGCCTCAGTACGTCTGTTGCCTGAGCCGTCAAGGACGCACGCTGCTGGCGGCCTGGGTGGTGGGTCGTATGCTCGGTGAAACACCGAAAATCAACCGTCGTATCGCCAACTCTTTCGTCCGCGGACAGACAACGCTGATACGCGACGCCCGTGGCGGCCACCGCCGGTGACAAGTGATCCTGCGGCGGCCCGCCAAGTAAGGGCAAACCGGTTGCGCAAGGCTGCTGGCTATTGGGATCTAGCCATTCCTCGAGAAACATCGGTAGAATGACTGAAGAGGGCCTTTCGTCGTCGTCGTCGTCGCCGAGCAGCGCGTTGACTTCAGCCTGAAGGCCAGGATCGTCCCTCGGGGGCGGCAGCGACGGACAAGTGGCCCGCGAGGTCTCACTGACGATGGTCGACGTCGATGTCAGATGGGAGGAGCCAGATGCTGAAGAGGAGGAAAATTGGCGGTACGCCATCTCCACCCGCTGCGCTTCCTGGTGTCGCAGCGACACCCAGCTCCACTCGTATGCAGGAAAATGTGCCGACGTCGGATTCGGATGACTGCCGGGGGCTTCTGATGGAGAGGAAATGTCAGCAAAGCGACGTGGTGGACGGCGGCGCATCCGGCGAATCGCCACAAGGCGCTGCCAGAGGAATGAACGCGTGTCGTCTGGTCTGAAGCGCTCAGAGGGTTCCCGCCGGCGGCCCCCGGCATCCAAGGCGGAGGCAGCGGTGGGAGATGGCACCGCTGATGATGAGAGTGGAGTCGGACACAACGATGCCGCCGCCGGGCTAGCGGACGAATCGCGGGGCGGAACACCACTTGTTGCGGAAGGACGGCCTGGCATACTTTTAACGTGTAGTGCACCGAACTTTCCCCAAAAGAGCAACCAAGTAGCTGAGAAAAAGGATGGTACTAAGGACAAAGCGATCATCTCTTTTTTTTGAGAAACTTTGGGCGCATGTAAAACACCCCCCTCTCCCCGAACGAGTTTGCTTTTAGAGTCGGGTGCAATGCGGGCACTGACAAAGAAACCGGTACTTCGCCAACAACACCGACTGTCGCTCCTTGCTGCCAGGCGACCCTTTCGGAAAGTCGTCCAGGTCGATGTACGATATTTCCACCTCCTCTCCAGGAACGATGTCGCGGAGCGCGACAAGTTCCAACATGCCGCGACGTTGCGGAATAGGTGTCGGGCAGGTAGTACGTTCCTTCTCACGGATGGCGGCGACGGGGATCGTCCCGGTCGGCGTCGTCATTGTCGCTCCACGACAGTCCGAAAGGGGGGAAGCGCCGATCGCATCGACATTTTTGCCGGCACTAACGTCGACGACGACCTTTGTCTTTTCGCACCGTACGAGCGCCGCGTTCGGCCGGCAAGAGTGATTGAGCATGCAAAAGATCGCACCATCCATGGACCAGCCCAAGGTTTGACGGGCATCGAAAGGGTAACCCAGCGCGTTCACCTTCACCTTTAACAGCAAGTCGTAGATCGTCGCGAGGGGTAATGCCATGACAGGCGCTCGGTACCACGACGACACGACCGCTGTTGCTGTCGACGACTCGAGGCGTTTCTTGGCGTAACTACCACCTGGTCCGAACGTCTTGCAAATCAAGTTGGCAAACGACGAGCAAAATTGCTTCGTCTCCGCCGTCTGAGACGAATCGTTGCTACAGCACGTCATGACGTTACGGAACAACTCCGAGGACCGCCGCGAGACGTCGTCGTTGACGGCGGACATCGCGTTGGCCTCGGCGGCCTCCCACTGCACCTGCGCCGCAAATCGGAGCACGAAGCGCAGATAGTCTGTGTCACCTTCTCGCACGTCCGCGGGGAGGTGGCACAACCAGTCGCACTCCCAGCCGTGCTCGCGCAGTGTCGAAAGAAGAACTGGCACCTGTTGCGGGCTGCCACTGGCAAATTCCGGTTCTTTTTCTCGTTGATACTCGGAAAGACAGTCGGAACACAAGGCGTAGGACTGACAGCGCTCGCAAACGGTGACCCCACAGAGCGAGCCAGTGGGATTGGCCTGTGCGACGTTCTCATGGTGGTCGCCCGCTCGTCCCTTTTGCTTCTTCTTGCCTTGTTGTCTGGGCGGGCTTTTTTGGGACCTCGATTCCGCACGACCGACGAGTGACGCTGCCGCCGCCGTCGAAAAGCATCGGCAACAATGCGTCTTCATGAACGCGTTATAGAGGACAGCGATAGATGGCCAGCTGCGGTGCATCGTCGTGCCGGCAGGAATCGCGCACGTCGCATAGACCCCCCGTCCGCGTTGGGGGGTGGCTGCCGACGACGACGACGTCGCCGACTTGGGGGGGTGCGTGCTGGGGAAAGATGGGCGAGAATCGTCCCGCCGAGCGGCCCCAAGATGAGGAGGTGCAGACTCGTCATCGTCGCCATCGCCATCCGACGTGGGCACACACCGCACGGGGGATGACAACGGTGGGGCTTCGTCGTCGTCATCAACTCCTCGGCGACTCGTGGCCGCCGTAGCGGGCTGTCGTTGCAGGCTGTTGTCGCGCAGTTGCAGCGGAGAGCCGTCTTGCTCGCTGGCAACGTCGGCCTCGAGTCGCACCACTACGCAACGCCCGATCATGATGATCCTGATCGATTTGCGTTTTACTATAAAACACCTTATTTCTGTGGCTCCTCGCAATAAAAAACCAGGCGGACTTCAAACACTCTGTTCTTCGCAGCTTGCCGGCCCACTGTTGTTTCGGGGACAGCATCTCTCCCCTTCCGGCTTCACTCGCGCATGGGAGGTGGCACGAAGGCCATCCCGATCGCGTCAAAAATGTCACGTTCGGTCTTGATGTCTGCAACACGACGGAGCGGCACCTCCCCACCCGGTTGTTGCACGTTGGTGGCCAAGCGACGCTGGAAGCGGGCTAACGGGTGCACCGGGTGGAGGCTTGACGGAGTCGCCGAGGAAGAAGCTGCAGCATCGTCGATGCCCATCGATGTGGCATGAAGGTGAAATAGGCCGTACTCGTTGAGTAAAAATCCCTTTCCCTTCGCAAAAGCGCGCATCGCGATGTTGAACGTTTTTGACCCCGTAAAATAAAGCATCGCGGCGGGATACTCCTCCGGCGACACCCATCGCAAATCGATGCGGCGAACCCGCGAAGGCGTGGACGGCGAAGATGTCTTCTTCTCGTTGGCGCTGTCGAGAGAGAACGATGACCGAGAAGGAGGAGCCGACGATGTTCTAGGCAGCGCCAAGTCAAAGAACGCCGTTGTGGATGCCAAGTGGCGAGGGGGCGCCGCGGCGTCCGTTGCACATAGACTCTCTGGCAAATCAGGCAGCTGGCAATATGCATTGGCCTTGGTGGTCCCTCGCGACAGGAACGACGAAATGTAGCCCTCTAACGTGAGCCCGATCAAAATACGCGCAAACATGTCGGACGCGGCTGGGTCGTCACCGCCGCCGTTGGTAGCCCCGGAAGCCTCTCGCGGCGCGCTCGCCTCCCCTGGCACCCTATGCCACGTCATCAATACGTCGATGTCCCCCGACGTGGGCAGCTGCCGTCGATAACTTCCACACACTCTGAACACCACTCGCCTTTTCCCCACTCTTTCGACCACGTGGCGCAGCATCCTCTCATGCAAATCCATCTCGGCGAACGGAATGCGACGACGAATGTCATTGTGGTGCTTGAGTCCGAGCACCTGGGCGTGCGTAAGAGCAAACGACGGCGACGAGCAGGAGGGGGCAGGCATCAACGAGATGGCGGCTGCTCCACTGGAATCATCACCGCGATGCTTCTTCAAGCGAACGATCACGCCCCCTGGCGAGGAGGTGCCCACAGCGGCGCTGGCGGGGAGGCAAACACAGGTTGAGCTGAAGAGCTCGTTAATCTCGGTCACATCAGTCACTCCCCGAGTGGTGATTGCGGTCACGGTGCTTCCAAGGCGGGAGGATGACGATTCTTCCGCCGTGGGGGGCAACGTGGATAACCAGCAGGGAATGACGGTGCCATGAAGAAATTGGGCGAACGTGGACGCGGAAACCGGTCCAAAGCCGCCGACATCGAGCATGAAAAGTGCCGTGGCCAAAGAAGCGCCACCCAGAGAAGACGACGACGACGAGTGTCCTCGCCGGTTGCTAGCATTTTTCTTCTTTTCGGTGGCGACAGCGACGACGCTTCCTGCGCGCAAGCGATCCAACTCGGCAAGTGACCCCGTCGATAGGATCTCAAGCACGACCGCCTGAAACTTCTCTGAAACGAATGGGCGCTTGGCATCCTTTTCGCATTGAAAGACCTCGCGGACGACGTCGTGGCACAACACAAGCGAGCCGTGATCCGCGGAACCAGGTAGCCGCGCGCGAGGTGTCCCGGAGGGTGCCGACGATGATGGGGTTACCCCCTCATCCGATAGCGGCAGGGACGGCGCCAAGGTCTCAATAGTCGATGCATTCGCCAACGCTTGCGAAAGGCGATGCGTAAAAAGTCCGTCCAAGTCGTCCCGGGCTCGTTGCCACGCGGCCGCCGAAAAGCTGCTTTGCTGAAGCTGGCGGATGCGGGCCATTTCCGTGAAGACCGCCATGATCTGCTGCCAGTTCCGGACGGTCACTACTTGACAGGTCGTCGCCGTTGTCGCGGAGGATTCGTCGCCGGCTGTGGCGGCTGGAATCGTCGCCATCGCCCGTTGACTCCGACGAGAAGAACTACTAGCAGTAGACGACGATTCCGCGAATGTTGGACGATGGTTGCATCCCTTCGTGCCGTTGTGGTTGATCGCAGACGACGTGGTGGCTGCGGCGCTGCGACGTGGTTTCGGCGCGGTCAGCGCCGTCGCCACCACATCACGCTTCGTATTACCTCCCTTCTGCAGCTTCGCCGCGTTTGCCGTCTGCTGATGGGAGGGTGTCTTCGCCGTTCGAGAAAGTTTTCCGGGCCCCTTCATCTTGCTGAGCATTTCTTTTCTCACTGTCGTGAAGGCTGACGTGTTTCGCTGCGATGCAATCAGGACCGCACCACTGGAACATTGCGCAATGTGTATCGGGGCCATTCGATCCGACAAAACGAGCACTGCGTTCCCGAACCACGGCCATGACGACGACGACCTGTGATACAAGGAGCGACATGGTCCGTCGTCGCAACGGTTCACAGGGCCCTCTCCGATCAAACGAAAACCTCCACCGCCAGCAGCAGCAAACGGCAGTCGGCGGACGACGGCGACGAGGGCAACGGGGATGCGGCCACGCACCACGGTTGCGGTGGCAGTGGCGCCACATCTCGTCGTCGTCAATGCGGAGGAGGCTGCGGCCATCTTAATGAGGGGATCGCTTCGATGTTGTTGTATGGTTCTGATGACTAAGGTACCTCTCTCTCGGGGGATCCACTGTAAAAAGTGAGTACGAGTGAGAACAACAAAAAAATGCGAAAGACGCAGTCACTCCCGATCGAAAAGCACGAGCGTGAATTGTACGGAAGAAAACACAGAGGGAGAAAGAAGGAGGGAGGCATACTTGGAATAGAATAGGAAAGCGGAGGGTGCATAAGATGACTTGAAGGTCATCCCAAAAGAAGCATTGCGTTCTCTTCCGTCGCCTGCGCATTGCCACGCACGAGGGAACGAACTTTGTGGGCCCGCAACATATACCTTTCCATTCATTGAAATTCTCTCGTTCATTCTTTCTTTATTTCTTTTCCTTCTTGGGGCCCTACGGACCGCCAAAGGGAAATAAGGGAAGGAGGAAGGAAGTTGTGGTTCTGGCCCAGGTGGGCATAACCGGCTGTGCGGGCGTG
>ERZ1292630.3954-Hain-H41-02um-R3-3954-length-12697-cov-7_pt1 | contig 12697 bp, 11 predicted proteins | sample MGYA00564408_ERZ1292630 | MGnify/ENA primary metagenome ERZ1292630 (study PRJEB36523, sample SAMEA6512641) | groundwater metagenome | collected 2019-01-08 | study: AquaDiva: Metagenomics assemblies of 32 groundwater samples | reverse complement strand
AGTCACATTTATCAAACCTGCTTCTTCAAACACAGCAAAAAGGTATAACTTATTGAAATATAAGCAATCAGTTTCACGACAGCAACTAATCAAATAACTTTCTTGTATTCTTGGCTTATGGGAATTGTGCATGTCTTACAAAGTTCAAGTTCATGAGTGAGTCCTTGATCAATTTTTCCTCGATAGAGACGAAATTGAGGGCTATTAAAGAGGTTAATAATATCTCTATCTCGTATATTGCCTAGATGAGATAAAGCTTCAAGCGTGGTTGCATTGTCGCCACAGCACATACAAATGGTCCCATCAGACATGATGATCATCCTGGAATTGATTTCATGGCATATAATTATATTGCTGGTTGGTCGAACTTCTTCTTCCTGAAGAGGAACTTTCTTTGTTTCATGTAAAACACCGCTCATGTTGTGTACATCAAATCTGAGCAACTTGTCACCTTTTTCTGGATCAAGCCATTGCAACCAATAGTTTTTATAGTCCTCCCACTCATGATGATTAAGCTCTTGCCGAATAAACCTAACCATGATTTTCAATTTTCCGTTCAATCTATTTCTTACAGCGATACATTGTTGGATATTTTTAACAACTGTATCAAAATGAGTACCAACTCTTATTTTTTCATGGGTTTCTCGTGTGAAACCATCAACGGAGCAGATAATGGTATCCAGTCCGGCCATCACAAGTTCTTCTGCCTTTATTTCCATCAGAAGATTGCAATTAGAAGCAAATCCGACTCCCTTGAATCCTTTTTTCTTGAGATAACCAACCTTGTCAACAATACCCTTATCCAGCAAGGGTTCTCCAGAAAAGTGCAAGGAGATATATTCAAGATGTTCTTTAATAATCTCCATTTTATCTACGATAATTCGAAATGTGTCTTCTTTCATAATACCCGGCGGTCGTTTCGTCATATTAATACCGCACATAATACAATTGGCGTTACATAGGCCACCTACAACGTCTAAATTAATTTGCGTTGGTACTACGCAGAGTTTGCCTTCGTGCATAATCATATTTGAAGTATTCATGGCCGAGGGCCTCCAAGGCTGATCCGTTTAAGAAAACCGTCTGGAGCCGCCGTTACAAGCAGTTTATGTTCTATTGTTTTATCGATTTCAAATTCAGAATTAGTTTTCAAATACTCCCAAACTGCAATCTTTGGATTGTTTCCTTTTTTCCATGGTCGGTTAGAACTAGAACTACCAGGGATGTCTTCAATCGCAGTGTCCCATACAACACAATAGCTTCCTATTGATGTTAATTGTGCATATGCATTTAACTCAGATAAAACATGGTTGTAAGAATGATTTGAGTCTAAGAAAATAAGTATTTTTTTATACCCTTTTGCTTTCAAATTTACAAGATCAACGATCGCTGGTGCAATAGATGACCCTTCAATCATTTCAATAAGATGTGCCATCGGATGTGATTCTATTGATTTTCTATTATGCGGACGGATTTCAATGTCAATACCTAAAACTTTTCTTTTAGATTCTCCTGGAAAAAGAGCCTTGCATTGTTGTACTGCATCACAATAATCTAACAAGGCTAACATGGAAGCACTCATTATTAAGGATCCTCCATGAGCAATTCCTGTTTCAATTATTAAATCAGGTTTAATGTTCCATATCAATTCTTGAATAATATAAATATCCTGAGGTATCTGTATGAGTGGTCGACCTAGCCACGAAAAATTGTAGGGATATTGATATGAAACTACCCCATTTAGCCATTGTTGAGATAAAGAAAGTAAATTCTTATCATTTCGCATTTTTTCAATATTGCTTTTAATTTCTTGCGAAAACTTTTTGTCAAATTCAGTCATTTGTCCTCATGAAAAAAGATTATTATTCAAAAATTAATTTAATTTTAAATTAAACTTTTACTATGTCAACATGCCCTGTATACAACTATCACCACCTCCTGTACAACTAAGGCGGACTGGTTTGTCAAGACCATTTTGCATCTTTTTTAAGATGCATTATTCAGTAAAATAGAACTTTGATATTTTCCTTTTTTCTACCAAAAATAGTTATAAATACGGTGACATCTTTCAATACAAAATTGCTTAATTTCTTTTTATTGAAAAGGTATATTACACTACGTTTTTGAGAAAATTTCTCTATGCCATCCAATCTGTATACTTCTGTAGTTACAATTCACGTACTATTGGTGCAAAAATACCGGCTGATATTTCATTTGATTTTCAACATATCTTTCTTTCGGAATCGCATACACTACTGAACCTGTGTCGCTCCAACCGTGCTGCCTCAGAAAAAATATATAATTTGGCAAAGTTTTCATTAACAGATCAGGAAACTGCCACATCCCAAGACGGTTATGATATGTTGTTGCTACTATTATTGGTCTACTACTCTGGATGGTTTTTATGCCTCCTTTATATGCATTATAATCCCCGCCCTCCAAATGCATCTTTATAAATGTCGGCCCAATAATATTTAATTCATCAATTGTTCTAACTTCGACGGTAGTCTGTGCAAAATCGCAGAATTGGGATGCGTATCCAAGACCTTCAAAAAAAAGTCTATCACATGATGAATTCCCTACGGCACACGAGAGGATGTGGATTTTGCTGTTATCAACATCAAGCCATTTATGGTTTAACTTTTCTTGTAAACAATGCAGGTTGTGAACATCAGGTTCAACAATCCAAATAGCCGCAAACTGGTTATCGACTAACTCTAGAAACTTAGTCGTGGTGTCTCCGTGATGAGCGCCCAGATCTAGGAAAATTTCGTTATGATGCAGAGATGAGACAATCTGTGGAATGAAGTATCTATCCGTCGTAGTTACCGGTGCGCCCTCGAAAAACCATTCTTCGCGGATATAATGCCACGCGATAAACTGCAGGTGATGCGCACGAGAAATATCATCGCTCCATCCACATAAAACGGCTTCGATGCCTGCGATGTCATTGTTATCGAGCTCACCAGAAAACCAACCATTGCTGAGTGGATGCAGGCTTCTGTATGCCTCTGTTATGTCGTAAAATGGTACAATATCTAACCAGCCGTTATAATGTAAGAAAGCTTGCAATGTCGTAAACGGAACAGTAGCGACACAAACAGCAAGTAATGCCTCTTGCTTATGCTCAGTCGATACATCATCTGGCTTGAGAATATCTATGTTTACCCAAAACAGATCATCTACATATAGTTCTGGGTTCGTATCTACTACAAAAAGAACTGGTATCCCAACCGATTGGAAATATTCCTTCGCCATTCTACCAAGTTTGCCGGCCCCGTACAAAATAAGCTGTTTATTGACGATTCGGGGGGAAAAGGCAGGTTTTTTAGTACATATCCCGTGAAACAGCCGTATAGCTGTATTCAAATCAGGTGGCTGATTAAATCTTACTTCAACGACAGTAGTTTTTTCGACCACTTTTCAAGCCTCCGATTACCAGGAAAATATTTATGAAAATGAAAAACCGTGCCTTTGGTTTGTTCAAACAGTCCATAACCGAGTCGGTTGCCCTTATCCAAATTGATGCTGCCGTCTTCGGCAAAAATTGCTCTATCGCGCTGGCAAGAGAGAAACCACTCCGCCGGGCCGGCGCCGAAAATTTCCGTGAAAACAATTTCCCTTTTTTCCATGGACAACATCGATTGATAATGCCCATTGAGCGCGGCTTCCATTTTTTCTGCGGAAAACCTTTCTCTAACCGATTTCGCGGCCTGACTTCCCATCCTTTGCCGGTCGGCAGGGTTTCCAGATAACCACTTAATCGCTTCTGCGAATTCATCCGGCGAGCGGACAATTAACCCTGTATTGCTATCATCGACAATCCGTCGTTCTGCTGGATTATCCAACACGATGGGCACAATACCCATAGCCATTGCCTCCAGGAGTGCATTTTCAGTCGTTCCGTAGTGTTCTGGATTTAGAAGATATGCAAGCACATTAATAGATGCTAATTCAGAAGCAACATCTCTCGTGTAACCTCTAAACTCAAGTATGCCCGGCCGACCCGATTGCACGCACTGCTGCTCAAGGATATCTTTGTTTGTTACGTCACCAATCAATCTGACTTTGAATTCTGGAATATTCACCGCAGACAAAAAATCCACATAGCGCGGATGCAATTTTACAAAGTTTAAACTCCCTATGTAACCTACCGCAAGACTGTCTCTATTTTCTTTAGGCCACGGCAATCCTTCGAATCCGCCACTGCTGGAGACAACACCAATTCTTTCAGTTACATCACATGGCAGATTCAAAACCTCTTTGGCTTCAAGCGAGCATGGAGATGTAAAAAGGAATCGTTGTGCGGCGTAAATTAATCCATTCGGAATAATAGGGTTGTACAGCCCAGAAACATGGCACCACACAAGAAGCCTCATGGCGGGTAGCGATTGGTTACATAGTGTTTTTATCGTCACAGGGTGGTTCCACCATTCCAATTGAACGATGTCTGAAGCCTCGATCAATTCATTGAGACGTTTCGTGGTTGGGCATGCAATCACTTCGCAGCCGCAACTCTTGATTAGTTCAATAAATTGAGGTTTTTCCTGCTCTTCCAGGGTAACAATGGTGTGGTTAATATCCGACCCTGACGATGCAGACTGTATAACGAGTCCACTCAAGGCCTTACCAACCCCCCCTCCAAGATGAGCAGTTATATGCAGTATCTTAATCACCGTTGCTCCAGGCGTGAAGCAATCAGCTTCTCAAGAAGTTCATCCGCATACGGATCAATATTGTCAGGTAATCCATGAGAAAGTTGACCGCATTGGCTGCATACAGCATGTGTCTTGCGCTTCATCAATAAAAACATTCTCTGATAATCAAATAGCTTATCTCCTTTCCATATATCCCTGACGCTTTCCACCTTAGTGTCGCCAATGATCAATTTTCTAGACCAGTCCAAAAAGCATGCGCTGGCTGTACCATCCGAATTAATGGAGAAAGAGTAGAAAATATACGGACAGACCTGAACCTCATTAATTTTTTGCCCATAGATGCCGAACTCCTGATTAACCTCGACACCATTAAGTTCAAACTCCGGCCAGCAGGACATGATATGTTCAATATATACACCGTCGGCAATATCTCCAAATATCTCATAGAACTTATTTTTATCATCTTCTGTTAGGGTGTCCCCATTGATTTTCACAATCATTTCGCATTGTTTTTTATTTTCATAAAAATGGCGGATATTATCCACGAGTTTTTCGAACTCTATTTTGTATTGAGAAAATTCTAAATATTGCGCAGCATTAACCCCTTCTATGGAAATATTAATTCTATCCAAACCAGCTTCAATAATTTCAAGATTCTTTGCCGTATTAAGCAGTGATGCGTTTGTAGTTGTATCTATCCTTTCGGAACATTTCTTTTCTTTAGCATATTTAATCATTTCCGCAAGCCAGGGATTCAGCAGCGGCTCGCCGTCTTTATACAGCCTCAATACTTTTATAGGTTTCTCAAACTCACAAATATCATCAATAATCTTTTTGTAAAGGTTAAAATCCATTACGCCACGACTTCGCCCCGGTGTAACTTTCATTAGTTTTCTATCCCCGGTAGGACAAAATTTACAGTGAAAATTACAGGTATCTGCAGGGTCTACGTTGATTATAAACGGAACGCTTAAAGGTATCACGGTTTCAAGCCTTGTTCTGTTTTTTAAATCTATTCTGGGTTTAATTTCAGCTTTCATTGGTAGCTCCTTAAGGCTTTTTGCAGTTTAGTGGCATCACCCCAAAAGGCCATTGGCTCATAATCCGGGTAGGGGTAATAGCCAAGGTTAAGTTCAATTTTCCAACAATTATCTTTCAGCCACTGTTCGACCAGCCTTCGCACCGATATCGGTTTTCCAGCGCAAACATTGACGATGCCCATATTGCCCGCCGTCATCGCTAACCGAACAATCTGGCGAGCAATCTCTGTCACCGGTAGATAATCGCGCAACTGCTCACCACCGGACATATTGAACACTTTATCCCCTCGCAAAACGGCTTCCTTAAGTTTTGGATAGAGCGAAGAGTTGGACTGGCCTTCACCATACGTGTAGAAAAGCCGCACCCACGCTAATTTAAAAGGTTTAACAGTTTTTAGAAATTCTAGCTGCTGCCGCAAAGAATCTTTAGCATAACCATATGGGTTGTTGGGACACGGTATCAATTCTTCTGACAGTGCACCAGACTGCATGCCATATTCAAAACAGGTCCCCGTAACTAATAATGAGGGAAGTCCTGCCTCAATCAGCATCTTAAGGAAATGATATTGCTTGGGCAACTCCGATTCAAAGTGGTGCAGCGATTTATAGTTTGGCAAGCCGTCCCAGGCAAGGTGTATCAAGACATCCGGGCAACCCATTCGATCGAAGCAATCTGGAGCAGGATGGGCAATATCCATTTTTACAATTTGAATAGATTCACTCAATCCTCTTAACCGTCCAGCATCACGAGTCACCGCAACAATCTCTACCTCCTGCCGGAGCAAGGCCGTTAACACATGACGACCGATAAAACCGCTGGCTCCAGTCACTGCAGCCTTCATGAAGGTTCCCCATCTATCCCCTGAAAATCCGGACATATAAAAGGGTGATTTCTATCGCGTTCCGAAAGGTCAGAGATTGAAAGTGGCCAAACTATACCCAGTTTTTGATCCATCACATTAAGGGCATCTTCTGCTTCTCGTTGGTAAGATGCTGAGCTTAAATAAATCAATTCACAATCCTCAGTCAGTGTCTGGAAACCGTGTGCAAAGCCTTCAGGAATTATTAAACTTTTACGATTTTCAGCGGATAGTATTTCTCCGTGCCAATGTAAAAAAGAAGGCGAATCGCGTCTTAGATCAACCGCCACATCAAATATCTTTCCCTTTAGACAACTCACAATCTTGTTTTCGGCATAAGGTGGATACTGAAAATGCAGGCCGCGCACTGTGCCTGTTTTTCGCGTGAAACTGTGATTAATTTGGGCGATAGGCTTGTTAAGCCCAGCTTCCCGGAACTCCTCTGCGCAGAAAAACCGTGAAAAGAACCCACGATGGTCTTCTATCGTTTTGCGCTGCACGATCACCAGTCCCTTTATAGGCGTAGTAGTGAAATCAAAACGTGACATGGTTAATCGTCTTGTCCTGCCGATTGATATTCGGCTACCTGTGACAATGTAACCGAGTGCATGTCCTGTCCACCTCGCCATGCTTCATGCCACTCAAGGGTTTTGTCCAGAGCGGTTCCCAGTCGCCAGCGCGGATGCCACCCCAATTGAATGAGCGCCTTGCTGCTGTCCAATTTGAGATAGTGTGCCTCGTGCGGTTGTGGCGCATCGTCGCATTCCCAACACACGTCTTTGCGTATTTCAGCCAAACGCTCAACAATCCATCGTACCGAACGGACATCCTCATCAGACGGTCCGAAATTCCATGCTTCGGCAAAACCCGCCCCATCCATATAAAGCCGTTCGGCAAGCGCAAGATACCCGGACAGCGGTTCCAATACGTGCTGCCAGGGACGTATTGCTTGCGGAGAGCGTATCTTGAGCACTTCGCCCGCATCAATCGCGCGTAAGAAATCCGGTATCAGCCGGTCAGCCGCCCAGTCTCCTCCGCCGATTACATTGCCCGCTCTTGCACTGGCTAATGCAATCCCGGCCTGCTCAAAAAATGAACGACGGTATGCTGTAGTCACCAGTTCAGAGCAACCCTTGCTGCTCGAATAAGGATCAAAGCCGCCCATGGGCTCGCTCTCCCGATAACCCCACACCCACTCCCGATTTTCATAGCATTTGTCGGTGGTCACATTCACCACCGCTCTCACGCCTGGTGTAGCGAGCACGGCCTCAAGTAAATGCACAGCGCCCATCACGTTTACTGCGTAAGTTTCTATTGGCTGGTTATAGGAATTTCGCACCAAGGACTGGGCAGCCAGGTGAAAGATGATTTCCGGGCGTGCTACCTGCATTGCCTTGCGAAGATTGTCCGCATCGCGAATATCCGCAATCACGCTGCTCGCCATCCCTTCCCCAATTCTCGCAACCGTAAAAACATTAGGGTCCGTCGGCGGATTTAGCGCGTAGCCGTGTACTTCTGCACCCATTGATTGCAGCCATAATGATAGCCAGCCTCCCTTAAACCCCGTATGCCCGGTAAGGAAAACCCGTTTGCCGGCGTAGAAGGCCGGCAAGGATGATTGGAAGGCTGGAAGGTTGGAAGGTTTGGGATTCATTTTGAGTCCTTCGAGAATATCGGGTGCTTTAAGGCGTTGAGCATTTTGCCGGGCTTATTGAATCGGCATAGACATCTTCCAATTTATTGAAATAATGCGATTCTCTGAAAGAATTAAAACCAGCCATTTACCAACCCCCCGCCCCTCTAACCTTCCATTACCATAACTTCCAGGGCGCCTTGCCGCTTTGCCAAAGTTCTTCAAGCAGGTATTTGTCGCGCAGCGTATCCATGGCATGCCAGAACCCTCTGTGCTTATAAGCCATCAGCTCTCCCTGTGCCGCAATATGGCTAAGCGTATCACCCTCCCAGGATGTCGTATCATCGGCAACAATATCCAGACAACTCGGCGATAGTACGAAAAAACCGCCGCTAATCCAGCCTCCATCCCCTTGAGGCTTTTCAATAAAACCGTGCACAGAATTTCCATCAATATCTAGCGCACCATAACGCCCCGTGGGCTGCACCGCAGTGACAGTGGCGCGCTTGCCATGTTGCTTGTGGTAATCCACCAGTGCGGCTATGTCAATGTTTGCGACGCCGTCCCCATAGGTAAAGCAGAATACCTCTTCATCTTTTACATAGCCAGCAACGCGTTTCAACCGTCCGCCTGTCATGGTGTCCTCTCCGGTGTCAACCAGCGTGACGCGCCACGGCTCAGCCTTCTGCCGATGTACTTCCATCTTGTTATTCTTCATGTCGAACGCCACATCAGACATGTGCAGAAAATAGTTGGCGAAGTATTCTTTGATGACATAGCCCTTATAGCCACAGCAAACTACAAAGTCATGAATACCATGAGCAGAATAGATTTTCATGATATGCCATAAAATCGGACGACCACCAATTTCTATCATAGGCTTGGGCCGCAACACGGTTTCCTCGCTTATCCGGGTTCCAAGCCCGCCTGCAAGAATGATTGCTTTCATGCCTGTGCCTCGTTAAATATCTTGTAGGTCAAATTAACTCCCTCTTTAAGACTTGTTTTCGCTTTCCATCCCAAGCCCTGAATTCCAGAAACATCCGTTACATTATATGCATAGCGCCATCCGGTTTGGAGGTATCCCGTATGAATTTACCTTTGTAGTCCACTACCCAGGCAATTGTTTCCGCCAGTTCCCCGATGATCATGCCTTTCAGTACCCATATTAATCAACGGACACACGGCAGGGACAACCAGCGCGTTGTATAGCGCTCGTCATCTGTTGTAGCCAAAAATACTAAAGTAGTGTGTGGGATCAAGATGTGACCCTTTCCTACCCCTTATGCTCCGTTGCCATAACCATCGATTTAAACTCCTGACTTTTATCGAACAATTCTTCATATGTTCCATAGTTTACAACTTCTCCTTCTCGCATAAAATAAAGTTGATCACAGTTTTTAACGGTACTCAAACGATGTGCGATAATAATCAGCGTCTTTTTACCGCTCAAACGGTTCATTGCCTGCATAATTTCCCACTCTGTTTCGTTGTCCAAAGAAGCAGTACCTTCATCCATAACTAAAACTTCGGGGTTATGATATAATGCCCTGGCAATGCCTATCCGTTGGCGTTGGCCACCTGAAAGGCGAACACCACGCTCTCCAACAAAAGTATCAAGTCTGCCAGGAAGGCTATTAACCAATTCTGCAAGTTGCGCCGACTCCAGAGAAGACCAAACCCAATCTTCATCGATCTGCTCATCGGGTAATCCAAAGGCAATATTGCGCCGAATGGTATCGTCTGAAAGATAGATATTTTGGGGGATATACCCTATTTTGCGCTGCCAGCTTGGCAAATTTTCTCTAATATTTTTTCCATCTACCAGCACCTCCCCTTTTACAGGCTCAAGTAAACCAATAATTATATCCACAATGGTAGTTTTACCCGCCCCGGTGGGACCAACAAATCCTATGGAACTGTGTTTAGGAATTGTTAACGAAACACCATTTAAAGACAGTTTTTTAGCGTTAGGGTATCGATAGCAGACCTCTATGAGTTCTATTGCATTCTCAAAACTAACGCCCTGATGCCCATAGGAATCAGCAGTTCTTTCTGAATCGACTGCAGCATTAGTAGTAGAATCAGTAACTACGTTTTTTTGGGAATTACTATATTCATCGAGTAAAGTAAGGTCTTTATAAACTAAATCCAGTGAATAACTATTATAACGTATTATTGTTGCAGACGAGAAGATGCGGCCCATGGATGGTATAGTACGGAAGGCAGCCACCGCAAATAGTGATAATGTTGGTATAATAGATTGAATATCTTTATTCTGCGTAATTATTAACAGTGTAATCGAAAGCATACTTATAATGCACATCGTCTCAAGAAATGGACGCGGAATTTGACTAATCACGTGCATAAACCGTTCGGCATGAGCATAACCATTGCAGTTTCTATTATATGCATTGCTAAAGAAATCTTCCCGCCCAAGGATCTTCGTTTCCTTTATGCCCCCTAACCCCTGATTAACCCATTGCATCATTTGCTCGCCATGGTGCTGTTTTAATTTACCAAACTCACTGATCTTTTTTCGAGTCACTCTATAAAAAGCGAACGTTGCTATACCCAACATACCTACTGCGAGAATAGACAACAATGGTTTTATAACAATAAGCAAACATAAGATTGATATCGTTGTTATTATTTCTACAATGAACATTATTGTTTGCAGAAGAACGCCACTAAATAAAACAGGAACTACCACATTGATTTTATGTAATATTTCAGCCGTATTACGCTGCAAATGAAAGGTATACGGCAATTGCATATATGTACTAAAAAGCGCCCTGGAAAACGATACCTGTTTGTTAAATACAAACCGGGATTGTATAAAAGTTAAAAAAAATTGATATGTGTTCTTTAATAGATACAACAAGATCAGCCCTGCTGAGGCAAAAATCAAGAACTCTTTTGTCGACGTAAATCCTATATTGCTATAAATCCAGCGTAACATCTTGTGTCCATAAATAATTTCTGGTGTTTTAAGCATAGAGATATAAGGATAAAAAATACCAACCACAACTGTTTCAAGCAACGCACCTGTCAGTATTAAAAAAAGTAACGCAAGTATTTGCAGCTTTTCTCTGCGGTTAAATAAATAGAAAAATTTAGAAAAAATAGTTTTCATTTAGAGCGCGAAACCCGAACGAGTCGAAAGAGTGCCACCTGTCTGCGTGCAACGCACAGACAGGAAAGTTGTACATCCAAAAACAAAATTTCATTTCCTATGAAGTAAATCTGGAACTCAGAAACTCACGCATGATATTTCACAATTTGTGAACCTGCAAAGTATACCTTCCTCGGTTCTGCGTCTTTTCTTCTTTTCTCGTTCCAAAACCACTTGAATTAATTTCAAAACAACATCCGAAAACTTTTTCGGGAAACCCCTCGCCCGCGACCCCTAGAGAAAGGCCATTTCAATTCCGCAAACATCTGCTATTTCCTTAAAATAGGCTTCCAGTATGTTTTTTATTTCATCTCAGGTAAGCATTGTTAACAGGACACAGATGAACACTGATAAACACAGCTATTAATATCATATTCTTTTAATCTTTGGATTTTATTAAACAGTACCTCGTTCATACTTTTTTTATTAAGAACTGTTGTCTAAATACCATTGAATGGTCCTTTTCAACCCTTCTTCAAGGCTTATCTTGGCTTTAAATCCATATTGCTGTCTGTATGCCTGGGACTGCACCAAGAGCATCTTCTTTGCCAGGCCATAAGGGGCATCGGTCTCTTCCGGGTAACCGTTCCGCAAATCTTCTTCTTTTAAAATGCTTTGTTTCTTCGAATATTTCCATCGCTAATTTATATGCAAGATTATTTACTTTAAGGTCTTTATACCCGTTGTACTGCATACCGCCCACTGCTTACTCCCTATCGACCACTCCTAACTATCCACTGTCTACAGCGTCCAATCAATCCCTTTTTGTCTCAGAATCTTTTCACTTTCGCCAAGTGGTTTTAAACCAGCCAGTCTCATATCTGAATCAACCATTATCTTAACAAGTTCTTCAAACATAACTTTTGGCGTCCAGCCCAGTATTTTCTGCGCTTTTGTAATATCGGCACGTAAAAAGTCTACTTCTGTAGGTCTGAAGTATCTGGGATCTATTTCAATTAGAATATCGCCGATGTTGATTGCGGTTGGATGTTGGAGGTTGGAAGTAAAAGAACGGACGATACCTTTTTCGTCGACACCCCTTCCTTTCCATTCTAATTCAACCCCAACGTGCTTAAAGGAAAGCTCTACGAATTCTCTCACCGTGTGACTTTCGCCTGTACCTATCACATAATCACTTGGATTATCTTGTTGAAGCATTAACCATTGACATACCACATATTCAGGCGCAAAACCCCAATCTCTTCTGGCTTCCAAGTTACCAAGGTATAGCTTCTTCTGCTTCCCAGCAACTATGTTTGCTACTGCCCTTGTTATTTTTCTTGTAACAAAGGTCTCGCCTCTCCTTGGTGATTCATGATTAAAGAGTATCC
>ERZ1292630.2189-Hain-H41-02um-R3-2189-length-18352-cov-13_pt3 | contig 12698 bp, 4 predicted proteins | sample MGYA00564408_ERZ1292630 | MGnify/ENA primary metagenome ERZ1292630 (study PRJEB36523, sample SAMEA6512641) | groundwater metagenome | collected 2019-01-08 | study: AquaDiva: Metagenomics assemblies of 32 groundwater samples | reverse complement strand
CATGTCGCTCCGCCTCACGCGTCGTTGCTTCGCCGCACCGTTCACGTCGCTCCCATCGCTCGTCAAGCCCAAAGGGGCCCCCGCCACGCTCCCTGCGCTCCCCTTCGACTACACCTTGGCCGGCGGCTGCCCGCCCGTGTTCTCCGCTCGCCAAATCGAGCTCCATTACACCAAGCATCACAAGGCGTACGTCGACAAACTCAACGCCATTCTCGCGACGAACGCGTCGTACGACGGCGACACCGTCGAGAGCATCGCCCGGAAGACGGAGGCGCTACCGGAGCACAAGGTGCTCTTCAACCAAGCTGCACAGCATTTCAATCACTCCTTTTTCTGGCAGTGCATTGCACCTCACGGTGGCAACAAGGCGGCCGCGGAGAATGACCTATCACCGGGCAGCCCGCTTCGCGCCGCCATCGAAGCCGCCTTCGGTAGCACGGGGGCGTTTCGAAAGGCCTTCCAAGACGCGGCGGTCGGAAACTTTGGCTCGGGCTGGACGTGGCTCGTCTACGACACGTCTAAGTCGTCCCTGGCAATTGTGAACACGGGCAACGCGGGCACGCCGGTGACGACGAACACGCTCAGGCCGCTGTTGACCGTCGACGTCTGGGAACACGCGTACTACAAGGACTTTGAAAATCGCCGCGCCGACTACGTCGCCGAGTTCTGGAAAATTGTCAACTGGCAGTTTGTGGAGGCTGAATTTGCGCGTGTGAAGAAGGATTGAGCTTTGAAAAAGGTGGGGGGATTGACGGCATTCAACCTACCCTCGTCCCCCCGAGGGAGCCTTGATTTCGAACACGTGAGTGAGTGAGGGTTGCGGAGTCCCGTCATCGCGATGCCGCCACCGCTTTCAGCCCCCCCGAATCGTCCCATTCCCCCTTCTTCCAGCACACACTCTTCTCTCTCTCTCTCTCTTCTGTCTCTCTGGGTCTCGCTTTCCTCCTCTCCTGTCGTCCCCCGATTTCTCAGTCTCGAATTTCACCCTCGTTGTTCGCACCAACTATTTGAATGTCAACGGAAGGAGCGGTCGCGACGGACCCACACGCGCCACCACAAACACAGGCCGCAGCGGCTCCGACCGCTGAAACGTCGGCGCCGAAAAAATACACTTTTCTGCTGAAGAAGCATCACGCGGCCCCAATGCCGCAGGTGGCGGCGCCCATTCAATCGGTCCTTTATCCGCCCGTCGTCGCATTCGAGCAAAAGCCGCTGCCCCCCGACGGGTTGCGACCCTTCGCCGATTCCACTACAGCCTCGGCGGCACCGTCGCCTCCGCAATCAGCGTCGACCGCGTCGACGGCGTCGATCCCCGCTTCGCACTTTTCGGCGGCCGCTGCCGCTGTGCCCATGACGACTCCGACGGGCTCGATGGCGGCCGCGCCGGTGTTGCGGCCGGGCGCCCAAGAGTACGTCCCCAAACAAGCCATGTCGTCGCTGCCCATGGGAGGCCTCGGGCCGCCATCGCAAACGCCCCCGCCAGTTCCGACGCCGCTGCCGAACTCACATCGCGGCGCGGCAGCGCAGCCGCCGCCACCGTCGGCGATGGGTCCCTCACCGCCCCCACATCACTACGTTGGGGCCCATCACCCCCAGGCACCGCCGCCACCGCATCATGCGCAGCACCCACCGCCGCCGGCCAACTACGTGCCGCCGCCACAGAGCCACCCGGCGTTTCCCCCTGGCCAGCATTACAACGGCAGCCTCCACATGCAGCTGCCGAACGGCGTGACCATGCCAGAGAACCAGCAGGGAAGCTATGTGCCGCCTCGACCGCCCCCGGGATTGGCCGCCGCGACGAGTCCATCGACGCCGCCGTATGGTGCACCCACTGCGTCCGCTGCCAGCGGCGTCACCCCGGGCGGCCACCCCTACCCGCCAGCCGGCTATGGCGCCCCTCCTCCTTCGCACCATCCAGGAGGCCCGTCGTACGCCTCGGCGCCGGCGACGTCTCCTGCGTACGCTAACGCGGCGCCCCATCACGCCCACGCCGATCCCAACAGCTACCATCATGCAGCTCCGTCGTACGGCGGCCCCGCCCCACCACCGCCGGGTCATCACCATGCCGTCTACGCCCCGCCGCAGGGCCCACCGGGGGCCCACAACGCGGGCGGCTACGGTCCCGCCAACTACCCGCCGGGGTCCCCGCCCGTGGCCTACCCATCATCGCAGCAGGCGGCTCCCCCAATGGCGTCGCCCTCGCCCCTCGCTCCTCCACGCCAAGTGACGCCTTGGCCAATCGCGCGTGCCAAGTTACGGCTCTATCTCCTGACGCTGCCGTTGACTGAGATGAAAATGCTCATCGCGAGTGTGCATGGGAACACGCAAAAGAGTGTGGTGGGGCCTAACGGAGGAGGAGGAGGAGGTTCCTTCGCCCCACCTACCGATGGGCTGGCGGGCATCCTGGCGGAGGTGAAGCACGAGAAGGTGGCTCGCGCCCCTTGGGGGGCCTCGTCGACAACAGCTACCGGCGCCGCCGCCGCCGTGGCGACCCGACCCCTCACGGCGGCGGCCGCTATGCCAGGGGTCACGTCGTCCGCTTACGCGGCCTTTGGCGGCAGCGGCTCCGCCGGGGGAAGGAACAATACCGCTTTGGGATCTCTGCGACCTGGTCATTCGCCCTACGGGGGTGCGCCGAGCGGCAGCCACGTCGCGTCACATACGACGCCCAACGTCTTCCTCGTCGATGGCGGCGGAGGGGCTGGCAACCACTACGGCGGCGGACGAGGAGGTGGTGGTGCCGCAGTTGGCATGGGAGGAGGGGCAATCCCCTCCAGTGGGTATTCCCCAACGGCGGCCGACGCTTCCCTCGCCGTCATGTTGGCCGATCTGCCGCTGTAACCTGCAGAGGTGGTCGCCCCCTTGCGCTCCTCCTTGCCCCCCCTGACACTCCGTTGCAGACGTAGAAGGGGTGCCCTCCTCTAGTTTGTCGCGAACGAACGACAACGCATTAACGGGCCGGTTTCGCTCTCGCTCTCTTTTCGTCCGTTTGTATATCGGCCCGCTAAAAATGAAGTGAACGATGTAATGCTGTTTTCGCTGCCCACTTAACTCCCGATGTGTGTGCGTGTTATTTCACCCTTGATGTTCGCAGTTTCCCTTGATGTTCGCAATAGCGCAACGACGGTGGTGCGGTCACACCCAACATTTTTTTTTGAACGCTGGGAATGATTTGATGTTGACGCGGCGATTGTTAGTTAGGTGCTGGGAATACCGTTCGCCTGCGACAAAAGAAAATGTCGGCGACTCGTTCGATGCGATCCCGCTCGGCCCCGAGTAGACAGGCGCTGGCGGGCAACAATAACATCCGCGGCGACGACAACATCAGCTCCTCCCCAACTTCCCGCGTCGTGAACGACAGCGGTGGGGCGACGTCGTCGTCACCGACCACAATAAGGGCCCGACGGCGAACCACCGAAGTTGTGGATGGATCCGCCGCCGTCACAATGCGTTACGCGAGCAGCGACGACACGGCGCTGAAGAAAATGGTCTATGAGAGCGTGGTGGCGCCCCACCGGGACAAGGCGGTCAAGGCTGCCTTGACGCTCGTCGCGCTATGGTGCGGTGTGACCGCGCTGACAGCCGCTGGTTGGTCCACTGGTCCGCCCCGCGATCTGATGCCACCCGCCGCCGCTGCAAACGGAGGGGCACCGATGGTCGCGACGACGTCCTCGGCGCCCACCGCTGCAAATGCGTCTTCGTCGACGACGACGCCGACGCCGTCCTCGCTCCTCGGCGGCGCTGGAGCCGTCGCCACCGCTCTTTCCATGTCGCGCTTCGGTGTGTGGACGGCATGCGGCTGCACCGCCGCGTCAGAGGGTTACTGCTCGGTCGCGACCCTCTCATCGTCGCAGGCGCTGGCGGCGTTTAACGTCTTGGCGGTGATCGCGTTATTAATGGCCACGATGTTATTCGCGCTGTCGTCATTTTGGCCAACTCCGATGCCGCCGTGGGTAAGCATGTTTGGATTGCCCGGCTCGTTTGGCGTCTCGGCGGCCTTGTCAATGGCGACCTGGATCTCGGCGATCGTGATGTACAGCAGCAGCGGCGTGGCCTCGAGCGGTGCCGGTCGCTGTAATGCCGCCGGTGGCGCCGCGGTGACCATTCCGTCGCCGACGACGGCGCCGCTCTCCGCGTCCGATGGAGGGTACTTGCTTGCCGCTGGGGCGGCGTCGATGCAGCGCCTAGGACTGACCCTCGGCTTCACCTTCGGACTGCACGTGACCAACACGGTGATCTGCGTTGGCATCACCGTGGTGCTCGTATTGCGGGCGATGGGCCGCGCGAAGGGCGTGGAGGCGTGGTCGCTTGTGGTCGCGACGCTCACGTCGGTGCTCTGCGTCATCGCCAGCAGCACGGAGGAGTGGGTGAGCAGCCCCCGTGGGGTAGTGTTCGGCACGCACGACACGCTCGCGTGGGCGTCGCTGGGACAATCTAGCTTGTGCAGCTGCCGTACGATCGCGGACAAGTGCAGCGATGTGCAGGCGAACGTGAGCGCGATCGCCGCGCTCGGTATCATCCGGGCGTTGCTACAGTTGCTGCAGCTCTGCTTCGTGGCCGGCATGCCGAAGTGGTTCATGGGTCGAACCACCTTACGACTCGTGAACGCATGGATGGCGACGTTCGCGTACACGGTCACGTGGGCCATCGCGCTGGCGACGTTGGGTTCTTGCGGTTGCCGTGGTCTGCTGCAAGGACAGCAGCTTTCGTGGCCGTTCGCCGTGGAGTTTGTCGGTTTCGTGGCCCAACTGGCATATGCGGCCCTGGAGACGTTACGACGCCTGGAAGCGGCCCTGCTGTACTATCTTGGCCAGCAGCATCAAGGTGGCCCCCCACAGCTAACCACTGGTGACGGATCCGCGGGTCGCGGCGTCGTCGTGATGCGCCAGCTGCCTCCTACCGCCCGGCCGCCGACGACGACCGACGGAACCGGCGACGATGCGCCATCACAGAGGGTCACCGCGTTCCCTACTGATCGAGCGTCGAACGAACCTACGGCGGAGGGCGGGGGTGTAAGTGCGATCGCGCCGACGGCGTACTTGCCGCGACGTTCCTCTCGTGCCGCGGCGCAATGACATTGGAAGTGGGCGACGCGCCGCTGTGGGGCAACCCATTGGAAGCCGTTTAGAAGAGACGCGAAGCGTTGAGTGGGCGGCAGGTGGTGCCCATTCATTGATCCCCTCTGCTCGTTTTTTCCTTGTACACCCAAGTGTCCAACACAACCCTCTGCGCAAAGCGCCACCATTCGGATGGCCGCCGAGGAATGTCGCGTGATCAACAGGCGGGGAATGCGAAATGAAAACAACCCCAGGGCGACCACCGCAGCGGAAAGGGTTTCACTTTTACAATTGATAACAAAAGAGGCGGCGGGATGCCACCAGCGCCCCGGCCGATACGGCGTCGCCCCGCTGCCCCCTCCGCCTCCGGTGCGGTCACGTCGCGGAGTCAAATCGCTGAGGAGAAAAAAAGCCCACGGGGGGCTGCCCTGAGCGGCAGCGGCAACGAGGCCGATGCGTCGGCACTCGACAGCCGCGGCGGCCGTGGCCGGTTACCCCTTGGGCCGTTATCACTCGGCAAGGCCGACCCCGCGATCGACTTCGTACTCAACCGACTCGGATCGCTCGTGGATGCCGACCGCCGTCTCACGGCGCTCGGCACACGGCTCCGCGTCTCTCCGTTTTCCATACTACCCGCCGAGAGGGCCGTCCCTCCGTTGACGACGACGAAGCGCCAAAGGGAGAGGAGGAGGGACGTCCCTGCCGACGGGGGCGATGACGGCGGGGGTGGGCTCTCGGAGTCATCATCGGACGAGGAGTCGGCGAAGGACGGTCATCGTGGCCATCGTGGTCATGGTGACCATGGCATCACCGCTTCTTCCGTTGTGAGCCAAAGTGCCCCCCCATTGTCCACGTCGTCGTCGACGAGTGCGGCACTGTCCCGCCTTCCCCGCAGCGCCGCCTCATACTCCACCTGCGAGTGCCTGTTGGATCTCGAGCCGTATCGCGTGGAAGTGGCAACGGCCGCGGTGGGTGCCGCCGCCGGCTATCAAGCTAAGCGGAGACGGTTATTGGCGACGAGGATGATGGTCGCCGCTGACGGTGACAACGCAGCTAGGAACGAAGAGTCTGCCGCCATCATGTCCGCCGTGCTATCAGAAGCACTCACATCGTGTTCCACCGCGTTCGCGGCCGCGTTGCGCTTTCCCGCGGCCATGCGACCGGACTTCCGCAGTGACGACGCTGCCAGTGGTCTCAGTGGAGGTCTTCCATGGGCGATGTCCGCTGTGAACGATATCGATCGATTACGTCGCTTCGGCCAACGCCACGCTCAGCTTGCCGCGGCCGCGAAGTCACCCAGTCGGTTCCTCGCGGCCCTTGCCTCAACGGGAACGTCGACAATGTCGATGTCGCTTCCTCTTTCTGACGCATCGACGCCGCCGTCGCCATCTCGGCGGTTTCCTTCGCTCACGATCGCGGCCCTCGAAGACGGCCTGAAAGGCACTCTGGCGAGCCGCTTGATGGCCTCCGCGGATCTTCGCGGGCACGACGGCCCTAGAATATTCCCTCGGATCCGTGCGTCGGCGGTGATCTATCCGCAACACGATGCCGATCGCGTGGCGGTCGCGACCGCCCTTCTGCGAAATCTAGAAACCACCACGCTTTCTGCTGCGACCGTGACGGCCGCCCCCGCCGTCGGCTGGCCGCCGTTTTTGCGGTTGCTCCGGAGTCAAGTCCGCAGCCACGCCAGTCGCTTCCTCGTCGCCCGTCCGACCTCACAGGCGGCGAGAGTGGTGGGGCCAACGACGACGCCGACGACTGTTTGCGCCCCTGACAGTGGCAGTAGCGTGATCGGCCTGATCAGTGGCGGCGCTGGTGCCACGGCGGCTGCTGGATCCTCCTCTGGCGTGCCGATAGGTCGTCGCCTCTCGCTGCAGCTGACCGACGTCCCCGCCGCGTTGTTCGCGAGCCCAAGTCAGTGCCACCAACTCCTACTCCACCTCGTCGGCACCGCCGGCGACAAGTCGTCCGCGGCGGGGAGAGATGCTTCGTCGTCTTCCGTGAAAGCTGCCTCGTCCCTTCGACTGCCCGGTCTGCTACACGCACTCGGCACTTGCGGCGCAGCCGCTTCGCGAGGTGACGCCAACAGCCCGACGAACGGGGCGCTTAGTGCCACCTCTGCCACCAGCTACAACACCGAGGCGGCGACGAAGGAACTCGACGACCTCTGTCACGATCCCAGCCTACTGCGGTATGAACTGCTCGTGTTCCCCTCTTGTGTGGGGTCCCCGTCGCCCGCTGCTGCTGCCTTCGCAAGGAACACACCGATCAGCAGCACCACAGAGTATCCTCCCTACCCCGTCACGGCGCCCTGGCAGTTGTTTCAGCTCCTCTTCGACCCCGATTCAGCGTGCGATGTTTGTCACGGCGCTGACTCCGCCCGTCTACCGTTTCCGTACCACGACGCGGCATTATCGGCAGCAGGAGGGGGGTCTGGCCGTCACAACGCATCGTCGTCGTCGTCAACGGCCGCCCTTTCCACCACCACCACTCCCCTTGTGGAGGGGAGTCCTTCCACCACTACGACGAATGCCGCGTCCTTCTATCGGCACGTCGTGGCGGCGTGCGAGACGTCTTGGGCAGCTGTTTTGATGGCAGCACCGGCGTCCGGAGAGGAGAGGAGCGACAATGACCTCCCCTCCCACCACGACGCGTTGCCCTCCTCCTGGGCCAGGTGGAATCCCACGCGGCACCGCATCGTCAACACGTCAGCCGCATCATCATCGGATTGGATCGGGTGCGGCGGCGTGGAGGAGGGCGAGGCCGCCTCCATCCGCGACGACGTCGGGGCGACGACGGCTCCTTCTGATGACGTGGTTGTGGCGAGGCCGAGGGGGAGGGCGCCGCAGCGTTACCCCGTGTTGCCATTCGGCGTCGTCGTGGCGACCGTCGTGGGCGTCTCGCTCGCTTCTTCCACCTCTTCCCATGCGGAGGGCGCGGCCGCGGCTGCCAACAGTGCAGGATTTGTTGTTGCGGTTGTGGAGTTGTCAGAGGACACCAAAACGTCGTGTGGCTACTGACGCCGCGCATCGCCGCAAGCTGAGCGGGGGGTGGTCGGTTTTACGGTCAACGTCGCTCGCGTGGTACATCGTGCGCTGAGCAGCGTGGTGTAATGGTTGTGGTCTCTCCCCTCTGTCCCCCCATCATCGACAGTTGATCTCTCTCCCCTCACAGACATTTCTTCTTCGCAGTTTCATTTTCACCGACAATTTTTTGAAGCCGCCGCCGCTGTCGTCCCGTCGGTTCCTCCCTCTTCCACACATACACCACGTCGACGACTTCGATGAGCCGGCCTAATAACAACGAGGGGGGAGTTCCTCTCGATGACGACGATGGTGCCGCGGCGACGAGCAGCGGCAACGCCTCTCCTTCCGCGAGGCGCATCCGAGCCGGTGGCGCGAGGCCGCTGCCCTCCGTGGAGTTCCACGACACATCCCGTGACTTCAGCAGCAGCCCTCACGTCGCCCTCGCGACTGCCGTCGCAATGTCCTCGGTGGCGGCCGACGCGGCGGCGTCCCCTGCCGTTTTGCGTGTTCCACAAGTTAGTCCGTTGACGCAGCCGAGCGCCGCCGGCCAAGGTGGTAGCCTTGAACATAGCTTCGTCCCAGCTGAGGATCCCTCCCCGCCACCTTCGTTGAGTCAAGGACAGCGCGCCACCTTGGCGGCGTCGCCCGTGCAGCTCAACCGGCCGCTCTCCGTGAGCGACATCAACGCCACCATCGCGTGCCACACGCCCGGCGCCTCTGCCGCCAGCATGCTGGCCAACGCCGCGCACCTTTCTCCGCCTCTGTCCTCTCTGCACCATCATCAGACGCCTGCCACGAGTTCCGGCTTGGGGGTCCCCGGCCTCGTTAGGCCCTCCGCGAATCGAGGAGGGGGCGTCTCTGTGCTTTCCCATCGCCCCGTTCCGTCGTACGCACCCATCGACGTGACCATCATCGCCGCGGCCTCCGCTCCTGAGTCCCCGAGTGCGAGCCACGCTCATCCTGACGAGAAGAAGGACGCCGCAAGGACTCCCACGGTGTCGTTGCACGTGCCCCCGCCGCGCGTTGGCACCGAGGAGCGACCCAATCCCATCGTCGCATTTTGCAGCACACCGGACCCGACCAGCCCCGCCGAAGCGGGGTCGCACGCCCGCCCCGCTGGCGGTGCAGGAGGTGGAGGGCCCTTTAGCAGCGCTCGCACGAGCATCGGCTCCATCGTGTCGCCTCAGACTCCCGGCAGCCGCCTTAGCTCCTCGTTTCTGAGCGCCGGGGGGCCACCAAGCGGCGGGAAGCGCTCCAACGAGACGATGCTGCTCTCACCGCAGCTCGTCTCCGCCCTAACGGACCGTCGACGGTCGATGTCGTATGCCAATGTGACCCATCGCCCGATACGAGTGCGCAGCCGACTGAGCGGCGTCGAGGGATCCGCCGCCGCCACTGGTCCCTCCGTGGATCGCGCGGGAAGCGTCGCCTCTACCAAAGGGACCTCGGACGAAAATAATAAGTCTGTGACTTCACGAAGCGGCGCCGCACCTCGCAACGACGCCGTCGCAGACGACGATGACGACGAGGGCGTGATCGCGAAGCCCCCTGACGACGACAGCCCCGTGAAGAGGCTGTCGATTGTCGAAGTCTTTACGGCCCCAACCGCCAAAGGCGCCATCGCAGCCGTAGGGGGCGCCACTCGCCACATCGCCACGAGCGAGCCGAGACGCAGCGGCGGCAGTGTCCCGGCGGCCGCTTCCACAACGGGCGCGTCGCAGAAAGAGTTTTACGAAAGCGAATTACTGCTCTATCGCAACTTCGGAGCCGTCGCCACGCATGCGGCGGCCACCGCCGCGCACCACGCGGGCAGCGGCGGTCTCCTCGGCTTAACGGCTGCCGGAGGGGGCCATGGCCGGTCCCCGATGCGCCAAAGCGCAACACCGAATCCCCACCCTCCGGTGCAACCCGCACACAGCGGCATTAGTAACAACGGTGCAGGTGGTCCGCCCGGAAGCGGCTCGTTCGGGTCGGGCACGTTCGGATCCCCGCTTTCGTCCGTGCGGCATGGCTCGATCGCGAATTCGTCCGCGTCGCCGGACGCGACGTCAACCCGCAGTGGACGCCGCCCTTCCTCTCATTTCGCGGTCGTCGACGACACGGGTTCGATGCGACGTCCCAACCAATCTCCGTTCTCGTCGTCCCTCACGAGCTTGCCCCAGCCCCAAGGAGGAGCAGGAGGAGGAGGAGCAGGAGGGGGTGGCGCCCGGCGAGGAAGCCGTGCGGTGGGTGAACCCCCGGGGCCTCACCGCGGCTCGATGGACGGCCGCCGGGGAAGTCTCGCGGCGTTCACGTGCCTCATTACGACGGAGGAGGCGGAGGGGGCCGCGGCCGACGCGTTGTCCCGCAGGCGCCGCGGTCAGTCCCCCCCACCTGGCGCCACCGTCGCCTCGTCGTCTCATGCCGCCGCCTCCGCTAGCGGTGGGTCCTCTCACCGACCGTCGTTTTTAGCCATGTCCACGTCGTCCCCGAAAAATACGACCGGGGCCGGGGGAGGTGGTGGCACAGGTAGCGCGTCGCCTTCTCAGCGTAGCCTGATCGTGACGGGCGGGTCCACTGACAACAGTCCTTTGACGTCGCTGCACAAGCACGCGGGGGTCGCCGGCGCCCCTGAGGGAAAAAATGGCAGTGCACCCGGAACCGAAACAAGCGGGGGTGGCCCAGCGATCGTGTTTCAGTCCACGGGCGCGTTTGGGAGCGGAGGGGGCGCTGGCTATGATGACGACGTCGCCGAGCTGAATTCAACCTCGCATTCCGCGGCAGGAGGGGGCCTTGTATCCTTTCTGCACACCAACGACACCGACGACGGCAACGCGTCTCGCTCCGCGTCACGTCGGTCATCGACGGCGTCGAATGTAGGCGGCGCGGCGTCGGGGAAACCGTTTTCGTCTTCGACGACGGACGAAGGTGTCGGTCTTCTCAAGGCAGGGTCACAGGCGCAACGGCGGCAGAGTATGGGCGGTTTCATGGGCTCCGCCGCGGGGGGTGCGTCCATTACCGATCACGCCCTCGCTGCTCTTTTAGCGCAGAATCTCGCCGCCGCGACAGGAGGTATAAATTCGGCGGCCAAGAAACAAATTCAAGCCGCCGTCGACAATCGCCGCCGCGGCAGCTGGATTGAACTTCCGGACGGCGCCCCGATGCCGAGCACCTCGAGCACCAAGCGAGGCCCTCCGCCACCGGTGTCAATCATCGACATGGAACAAGAGTATGACCGCTACGCAAGGAGCGCCAACGTGTTGACCGACGACCCTGATAACGACGGCGCGTGCCGCTGCGACGAGGCGCGCATCACCTCGCACGCCGACGCCGATGCCGCGAATATGCACCCCTGCCCGTTGAACACATGGACCTACGAGCACACCTTCAAGCATTGCCACTGGTGCGGCCGCCGGCCCGCGTGGTTCGCCTGCCTCAGCTGCGGCAAGGCGTTTTGCCCTTCGCATGTGAAGCTGCACGCGGACGACGAGGGCCGTCATTCCTGTCTGCTGTTTCTCAACATGCTGGACATCGCGACGTCCTTCGACCGCATCTTCTGGTGCGAGGCGTGCGAGCGATTTACTTGGAAGCACACCGACTGCTACAACGACGTCGCGGATAAGCTTGTCCGATCCCGGTCCACGTACTTGGCGAACGCGCCTGCGACCGATATTTTCATGCACCACTATCAGACCCTCGGCGTGCCCTATCGGCTTCCGGCTCCCCTCGCGCTTCAGAAGCATCGAGAGCACATGCGCCTTTGGCAGGAGCGGAACCATCAGAGGCAGCAGATCCAAGCGGCGCAAGCGGCGGCGGCGGCGTTGGGGAAGACGAGTTCGCTGCGTCGCATGGGGGCGGCGGGTGGGACGGGGCGGACGACCCCCGCGTCGCCAGCTGGTTCTCCGAAGCACACCGCAACGACCCACCGGCCATCTGTAACCTTCGCGCCCGGAACGGTCGCCACCACGGAGGCCGCCGCCGCAGCCGCTGAGGCTGACACTGCCGGGGGCTCGCACAGTTCGTCCGCATCCCAAACACCCGCAGCTCTGACAAATAGTGGCTCACCGCATCATCAGCAACAGACAGAGACACCCACTGGCGTCGATGCTCGCGTACCGACGCCGTCGGCTGCTGGCCGTGGCACCCCCCGAAGCGTGCCGCTCATGCCCCAGCAGCCCTTCGGCGTCTCGAATGGCGTCGCCGACCTGAACCAATGCCTGGATGACAGCGTCCCATCTGCGCCGCCCCTTCCCGTCCCCGCGAGCAGTGAGAAACTGTTCATCAGTTGTGCCTCCATGCAGGGCTGGCGAGCGACGCAGGAAGACGCGGAGGCCGTGTTTCACGTCCCCGTCGCTCGTTGGCGCTACGAGCACATGGCTTCTTCGACAGGGACTGCCACGGCCGCGCCGATGGACTCGAACGCTGCCTCTGCGACCAGCATGCCACCGTCGTCGTCCACGGCGCTGCTCCTCCCACGCTGGAGCGTCCCGTGCCGCTCGATGACGGCCATGTGCGTGTTCGACGGCCACGGCGGGGAGGCGGTCGCGAAGCTGGCCGCGTTGCACATCGAGGACGTCTTCATGCGCGAACTCCAACGCGCGCTTGACGAGATGCCTGCCAACAGCAGCGGCAGCTC
>ERZ1292630.3952-Hain-H41-02um-R3-3952-length-12705-cov-15_pt1 | contig 12705 bp, 16 predicted proteins | sample MGYA00564408_ERZ1292630 | MGnify/ENA primary metagenome ERZ1292630 (study PRJEB36523, sample SAMEA6512641) | groundwater metagenome | collected 2019-01-08 | study: AquaDiva: Metagenomics assemblies of 32 groundwater samples | reverse complement strand
TTTGGGAGTCCAGGCTAATCGCTTAAAGCTTTACCCATAAATTTGTCGCACACCCTTTGCACTCCTCAAACTTGACTTTATTTTCATCAAAAGATTATACTTTCCTTTCGGAGAAAGACTATGGGAACATATACTACATACAATCCTCACAAGAAAAAAAGGAAACGCACGCACGGCTTCCTTGAACGCATGAGTTCAAAGGGAGGGCAGAAGATCCTTCAGAGGAGAAGGGCAAAGGGCAGGAAAAAGTTAAGTGTGTGATGTGCGGGTGCTTGTTGTGAGACTAGTAGCGCTGACGCAGATACAAAGCTTAAGAGCCTCTTAACAACGCGCAGTACCTTAATGCCTTCGAGATAAAGCTGCCCAGGGCGGAAAAAACACAGGTCAGGTGAAATGATGAAGAAGATATTGTCAACGGCCATAAAAGCGTATAAATATTTGCTCTCGCCGCTGCTCCCTAATGCCTGCAGGTTCACTCCTACGTGTTCTGAATACTCGGCAGAGGCAATAGAAAAATACGGCGCTTTAAAAGGTGTTTGTCTGTCAGCAAGAAGGATTCTCAGGTGCCATCCGTTTCATTCCGGCGGATATGACCCTGTGAGATAAATAATTATGGAAATGGACAAAAGAACACTAATCGCCATAATCCTTTCAATAGCCATACTGGTCGGCTACCAGTATTTTTTCATTAAGCCTGTGCCTTTAAAACCGGTGACGGAGCAGGCAAAGGCAGTCCAGAAAGAAGAGAAAAAGCAGGAGGCTGTAAAGCCCGTTTCTGTTCCTGCGGCTGCTTTGCCTTCAGAAGAAAAAGAGATAAAGGTTGAGACTGAGCTTTATTCTGCGACTCTCTCATCAACAGGCGCTACGATAAAGAAATGGGAGCTGAAAAAACATAAGGATAAAGACGGCTTGGCCGTTCTCCTTCAGAAAGAGCGTGGCGCTGTTCCGCCTTTGGCTGTCGGGCCTCAGAATAATTTCAGTCTTTCAAAAGTAAATTTCAGTGTCTCAGGAAGAGACATCAACCTCACTAAAGGAACAAACACCAGTTCCGTTGTCTTTGAATACGCAAATCCCGAATATTCAATAAGAAGGACTTACACTTTCTACAATGACAGTTATAAATTCGGCCTCAAGGATGAAGTTGCTAATTTTCCTGAATACTGGATAACACTTGGCACTGACTTCGGAATCCATGACAGAAAAGATACAACAGAACATATCGGGCCCGTGATACTTAAGGAGGCAGACAGGATAGAGCTGGATGCAAAGAAACTGAAAGAAGTCAAGAGCTATCAGGGCGGGCTGAAATGGATTGCAATGGAGGACAAATACTTTTTTGCGGCTGTTGTGCCTGTGACCCCGATTGATGAGGCAAAGGCATGGGAGGTTCAGGATGCATCTATAGTTGCATTTAAGGGGAAGCCGGGCGTTAATGATTTTATTGTTTATGCCGGGCCAAAAGAGCATGACAAACTCAAGGAATTGAATCTTGGTCTTGAGCATATTATTGATTTCGGTTTTTTCTCTATCATATCAAGACCTCTTTTCTGGCTCCTGAAATTCTTTTATAACTTCATGGGGAATTACGGATGGGCAATAGTGCTCTTGACAATTGTAACTCGAATACCGTTTATTCCGTTGATAAACAAAAGTCAGAAGTCAATGAAGAAGATGCAGGATATACAGCCGAAAATGGCCGAGATAAAGGAAAAGCACAAGAAAGACCCGCAGAGAATGCAGAAAGAAACCATGGAGCTTTACAAAAAATATAAGGTGAATCCGCTGGGCGGCTGCCTTCCGATGCTTCTTCAGATCCCTGTATTCTTTGCGCTTTACAAGATATTGTCTATCGCCATTGAATTAAGGGGCGCGCCGTTCATGCTCTGGATCACAGACCTGTCTGCCCCTGATACCCTCTTTGGGCAGGCCGCAGGCTTTTCTCTCGGCGGACCTTTGCCCTATCTCATGGGAATAACCATGGTAATACAGCAGAAGATGACCCCGTCCACAATGGACCCGAAGCAGGCGAAACTTATGATGTTTATGCCGATAATATTCACCTTCATGTTCCTTAATTTTGCATCAGGCCTTGTCCTTTATTGGCTTGTAAACAACATCCTCTCGATCGTACAGCAGTTCTATGTAAACAAAAAACTGGCCAAAGAAACAGCGTAACGTGGAGTTCTCCTTCTTAATAGTGCCGTTGTCGTTATTAATTTAATTTTAATCGTCGCCCCATCAATTACTATACGAACTGTTGTATTTCCCTACTCATTAGTAAGTTATACTATATAATTATGTTTCTTGACGACACGATAGCTGCAATCTCAACCCCTCTCGGAGAAGGCGGGATAGGCATTGTCAGGCTGAGCGGCAAAGACGCATTTAAGATAGCAGACAGGCTGTTCCATTCGCCAAAAGGCAAAAAAATTTCAGACACACCATCTCATAGAATTATCTATGGCTTTGTAAAAGACCCTTCAACAAATGATACTGTTGATGAAGTCCTTGTATCAGTAATGCGCTCACCGAATACTTACACCAGAGAAGATATTGTCGAGATTAACTGCCACGGTGGAATGCTCCCGCTAAGAAAGGTTCTTGAGCTTGTAATCAAGGAAGGCGCAAGGCTTGCCGATCCCGGAGAATTTACAAAAAGGGCTTTTTTAAACGGCAGGCTTGACCTGAGCGAGGCAGAGGCAGTTATTGACCTCATAAGGGCAAAGACAGATGAAGCAGGAAGGATTGCGCTTGAACAGCTTAAGGGCAGGCTTTCCGTGAAGATTTTAAAACTGAGAGAGGCGCTGACTCAGATATGTACATTTGTTGAGGCATACATAGATTTTCCGGAAGAAGAGATAGAAATATCTTCGAAAAAAGAGATGCTGGAATCAACAGGCTCAATCCTTGCGGAGTTGGAATCCCTTTTGAAAACTTATGAGGAAGGAAGATTTTTCAGGGAAGGGCTTGGCGCAGCGATTGTAGGAAGGCCGAATGTCGGGAAGTCTTCATTGCTCAATGCGCTTCTCCAGAAGGACAGGGCAATCGTAACAAATATGCCGGGCACAACAAGGGACATTATAGAGGAATATCTGAATATAAACGGCCTGCCATTGAGGATAATAGACACTGCGGGAATAAGGGAGTCGCATGATATGGCAGAGAGAGAAGGCGTTAAAAGAAGCCTGAAGGCAATCGAAGACGCAGACCTGGTTATAGCAGTAGTTGACGGGAGCGAACCTTTGAAAAATGAGGACTTCGAGGTCCTTGGGAAAATTAAAGGTAAAAATGCGATAATTGCGATTAATAAATCCGATTTAATTAGTCCGAAAGAGCGGGAGAGCAGAAGAGCGGAAGTTGCCTCTGCACTTTTTTCTTATGCCTCACAAATTATAAGCATTTCTGCCCTAAAGGAGGATGGACTTGAAGAGCTTAAGGATACAATCTTCAGCTCCTGCGTTAAAAACTGGAAAGAGCAGAAAGAAGGGATTATAATCACCAATCTGAGGCACAAGATTGCAATCCAGGCTGCTTATGATTCATTGGGAAATGCATTAAAGTCTATGGAAACCAATCAGCCGGTTGAAATAACAGCCATTGACCTGAGAGAGGCGCTTGACAGGATCGGGGAGATTGTCGGCGCTGTAACAACAGATGATATATTGAACAGGATATTCAGCGATTTCTGCATTGGGAAGTGAGCTTCGTAGTTATTTTTAAATACCCTTCCTGCTCCAGAAGTTTTTTGGGGGAATGGGGAATGTTGTTGAAGTTAAAAAAACAAATATGTCTCAGGAACCTTTGCTATCGCGCTTTTTTAAATACTCGACATCCAATCTGTCTTTCTCTCTGCCCGTAGCCTGTTTGTTTTTGATGAGATTTTCCTTTGAGAGAAACGGAATTTCCAGATTTTCAATTTTAATCTTTTTCTTTGTTTCGTAAGCTTCTTTAAAGTTGATACCATCTATATGCGTAATAATATCAATTCTGCGCGGCGCCACGCCTATTTGAAAGACAATGCCTTCTTTTGCAAAAGTTCCCGTTGTTATATCAGAAAGAGGGGCTCCGAATTCTGACAGAGACTTATATACTTTCTTTGAGTTTTCAGAGGTGGCTTCCACCCATATATCAAAATCACCAGTGGCGCGCGGGTAACCGTATGCACCCATCGCGTATGCGCCAACAACGAGGAATCTCACCTCATTGTTTAATAAGCTTTGTAACATTTCTTTGTAATCTTTGTTTAACATTAAAACCGCTCAAAGACCATAATTCTTCTGTAAGCTCCCACATAAACGAGATGCGCTCTGCCGGAGACATTTTAACAAAAGAGTCGTCTTTTTTTGACATTTTTTTGAGACTTGCCTGCTTGCGATCCACTTTCATCGTGTTAATATTATATCATTATTTAGCAGTTAAAACCCTGAAAAAAGGCAGTTTAAATACCCTTCGTGCTCCAGTAATTTGAGTTATCGGATGTAAATCATTTTTCCTGCCAACTTGTTAACTTACCATTTTCAAAATATAAATATAGATAACTCTCATCTCCCCAAACTCCAGACCCCATATAATATCTTCTTGAATAAACCCACTCTTCATGCGTGCCGTAGCTCCCTCCTGATTTGCTAATGCTGCTTGGGTTGCCTACAACCTGCCTTGCTTTATCAGTAGTCATGCCTACATGGATTTCTTTTTCGCCATTAAGTGTGCTTACTTTCTTTGGCTTGATGCCTTCACAGAATTTTTCAATTAAAGCATTTATTCTCTTTATCTCGTTAACGATAGTTTCATTGTCTGTATTGACAAAGCTAAGTTGTCTTCCTATACCTGATAACTTTTCACATTTTGTTTCACCTGGTAAAGTTACATCATTAGTGATACTGATGGCTTTTTCAATAAGTAATGGGACCTCAGATTTGTCTGCTTTTTGTGGCGTTTGGTTTTTATATTTACCTAAATCATCGTTTGTATAAACCGTCCCTCCCTCTGCAAACACAGGATAACAGAATGAAATAAGAAAACACATAACCAAAAGTTTTTTTGCCATGACTCCCTCCTCCATCTGTTGCCCTTTTGATGCAATATAGGTTTGAAAACTTTCTTGCCTACTTTCGCCGCTTTTGTTTTCTGTGAACTATTTCATAAACTGTTTGTGCGGGTCTTTGCTCTTTATATCCTATCTTGTGCCCTAAGATTTCTTTTTTGATAAAAACATCCCTTTCTTCTTCATCCTTCCAGGGGCCGCCGCAATACTCTGTCATTTTTGGTGTAAGCATGCAGCTATCCACTAAATAACAGGTTTTGCATTTGTCCAGCTTATTTTGTTTGGGATCAGTTTCTGGCAGTTCTTTTGGTTCCACGGCATATTAATACCATATTGCTCTGCCAGCATTATGACAGTCTTGAATACCAAAAAATAGCTTTAATTTTATGGAAGGACAAACAAATCAAATTCAAAAGTATTTCTACTATTATCGTAACCGGCAAAGAGATATCTATCTTTAGGGGTAGAATCCCTGAAGTTTGTCGTTTCTTTCTTAAGTTTTCTCATTATATTCAATATATCATCCTTACTCTTTCCTTCGAAAATCATAATGCGATGCTGAGCCCGTGCCAGCAGCAATTTTGCGAAATCATTGTATATTTCCTCGTAAGCATTTCCCCATTCACATTCCAATACCAAAGAAGAATACCGTATAGATTTATTTCTATCTAATTTCAACCAAGTCACATCATAGAGCCATTCTTCCCAGTCTGTGTTATCCCCTGAGGCGCAGACATAACAATATCTATCTTTTTTCCCAAGTTTACAGATTTTATTTTTGATCTGTCTTGTCCATGGACGAGCACCTGACCACTTTAATCTGGAAGATTCTTTAGGAATTGTCTTTAATATTTTTATTATCTGCTTTTCAATTGCATCATACTGCCTCATACTTTTCCCTCCTTAAACTAATTTTTCTTAGTCGAGTCTATTCTACTATAAAGTCTTATGTCTTTTGTGTGCCTCTTTAAGCTCATATCTTACTTCCTCTCTCAACTCGATTGGTTCCACTACCTCCACATACGGAATCCACCTGTAAATCCACTGTTTTATCCCTTCAAGGTCATTAACAGCAAATGTTAACTCAACCCGCCCATTCTTAATCTCTTTTTCTTTCTGGCTGTGATGCCATTTCCTTCTTAACACATAGGGTTTAATCTCTTCATCAAAATTTAGAACTACCTTCAAAGGCTCGCCATCACCCATTCCAGCAAAAGACCTTGAAAGCTCATCTTCTGCTGAAACACCTGTGGGAATAAAATGTTCTTTCAGAACTCTTAGTGAAACTATTCTGTCCAATGCAAAGGTTCTTAAATCTTCTCTCAGATGGCAGTATCCCCTCAGATGTCAGAAATCATCCTGAAAGAATAAGTAATAGGGATCAACCTTGCGCTCTGTCTCCTCATCTGAATACAGGGCTTTGTATCCAAGCTTTATTCTCTTGAAGTTTTTAATCGCCTGATAGATTGTTCCAAGATATCCTTCAACTATTGGAGAAAGTTTCTCTGCTTTAAGGACAATATGCTGCGGAAGGGCAGGCTCTTTCACTGAAAGCTTTTCCTCAATGCTGTTAAGGCTTTTTTCCATTCCAGTGCCGAAATTGCCGAGAAGCCTTTTTGCAAGGCTGAGGGCAAGTGTCTCTTCAACTGTAATGTCGGGCTTCCCGAGTTTAAATCTTTCGCTGAATATATAACTCTCTTTTTTCCTGTCAAAGGTTATCGGAAAACCTGCAACCTGCAAAGTCTGAATGTAGCGGTAGGCCGACCTTTCGCTTATCTCAAGTTCAGCCATGATTGAGGAAACAGTTATTTTCTCTCTGCTGTCAAGCTTCCTGAGGATTGTAATTAATGAGTCGAATTTGTATGACATATTTTTTCTCCTGGATTCTCTCCTCGGCGAGTCGCTGGGGCGACCGCATCGAGTGCGGAATGACAGACTAATTTCTGAATTGACTATATCATACCACCCCTGCCAGCAGTGTGGCAGTTTAATATATTGCCTATCCTGAAATCTTTCCGTAAAATACCCTTGTGAATGTCGGAATCCTCAGAAACATAGGCGGGCAGCTCCTAAAAGAAATCCCTCTGTTAAAGCAGAAACCCCTTACTCAGACAGCGCTTGGGGTTGGCGCATCCGGAGACAAGACATTTCCGATAGACAAAAAAGCAGAGGATATTATCATCTCGGCCCTCGAGGCTTCAGGAGAGCCCCTGACTATTGTCTCTGAAGAATTCGGCATTAAAGATATAAGGGGCGGCGGCAAAAAGGTACTGATAGACCCTATTGATGGCAGCAAGAACGCAATTGCAGGGATTCCGTTTTATTGCACATCAATTGCAGTTGCCGGCGGTAACACAATCGGAGATATCGGGCTTTCATACATCGTAAATCTTATAAATGGAGATGAGTTCTGGGCAGAGAAAGATAAAGGCGCATTTTTAAATGGCGAAAGGATTTACGCCCAGAAGAATAACGAGCTCTATCTTGTGGCATACGAGGCACAGTCGCCTAAAAAAGATATACCGCGCATTATTCCATTGCTGGCAAAGTCAATGAAAACGCGGTGCCTTGGCGCAACAGCGTTAGATCTTGCATATCTTGCATACGGCTCAATAAGCATATTTGCAAACCCGTCGTTATCAAGGAGTTTTGATTTCGGGGGAGGCTGGCTGATTGTTAAAGAAGCAGGCGGTATATTTACAGACATCGAAGGCAACTCGCTCGAAAAGGTAGAAATCAGCCTTAAAAAAAGTGTATCATTGCTTGCAGCAGGGAATGAGAATCTGCATAAGGAGGCGCTTAAATTATTAAAGCAATGAGGTCGCTTAAACTGCTCAAAGTATTATTGCTATTCTTATTGACTCTTCCTGCGGCGCTATATGCTGATGAGAACATTATCGAAAAAGACATAGTCTATACAGTTGTTAAGGGCGATTATGGCGGGACGATAGAAGGCAAGTTTGGCCTTAACTGGTCTTATATTGCAGCAGCCAACTCGATAAATCCCAAGGCGCCTTTGGAAATAGGGCAGAAACTGAAGATAAAGTTCAAGAGGATTATTCCAATGATGCTCGACAACGGCATTGTCATAAATATACCTGACAGGACCCTTTACAGATTTGCTGACGGTAAACTAAAGGATTATTATTTTATTGCAGCAGGAAAACCAACTTGGCAGACAAATCTCGGAGATTTCACTATAACAATAAAGGCAAAGGATCCAACGTGGCATGTGCCATTATCAATCCAGAAAGAGATGGAGGCAAGTGGGCAGGATGTTTTAATAGAAGTGCCGCCGGGCGCTGAAAACCCGCTCGGCAGATACTGGCTTCAGCTTTCTATTGAGGGCATTGGTCTTCACGGCACAAATGCGCCTCAAAGCATATATAAATTCAGGAGCCATGGCTGTATGAGGCTCAGGCCGGAGGTCGCAGAGCTCCTTTTTAAGGAAGTGCCTGTTGGAACAAAAGGCAAAATCATATATGAGCCGGTAAAGGCAGCAAAAACATCTGACGGCAGAATCCTTATCGAGGTCTATAAGGATTTCTACAAACGACGCATAAATTATGATGACAAAATCACGGCGAGGCTGAAAGAGCTCAATGCCCTTAATATGGTTGACCCGGATAAGCTCAAAGAGGCAATCGAGAAAAAAGACGGGCTTGTATGGGATGTGACTGTTGGCCAGCAGACTGTTTCAAAGCCATAGAAATTTTAAGGATATTCAGAACCTTTTTCTGGATAGAGATGGCGTTTGCAGTGAATGTTAATACCAGAGGTGATTAGATGACAACAATAGGTTTTTTTATTGCAGGCTTAATAATCGGCGGGATTGTTGCATGGCTTATTGCATCCTCAAGGGCAAAAAGCTCTGAAGCCGTGAATAATGAACTCAGGCAGCAGATTCAGCAGAAAGGTGATGAATTAGCAAAAAAAGATGATGAATTAGCAAAAACCAGAAATGAACTGACAAATGAAAAACAGGCAAGAGCTTCCATGGATGCGAGATATCAGGAGGCAGAAAAAAACCTTCTGACGATAGAGACGTGGCTTACCGACAAATTGGGCTCCATTTCTTTAGACGCCCTTTCCAAAAACTCTGCCGAGTTCCTGAAACTTGCTGAAGAGAAACTTAAATCACAGACTGTCGAAGGCAAAAAAGAACTTGAGGGCAAAAAAGAACTTATCGACCAGAGCGTCGAGACAATTGCAAAGACCCTCACAGAGATGCAGCATAAATTATCTGAGGTTGAAAAAGGGAGCGTTAAGATATCCACCCTTGTTGAGCATCATGCAGACATAACATCAAAGCTTAAGGACACGACCGAGCATCTTAAACAGGCGCTTGCAAGTTCCAAAAAAAGGGGTGAATGGGGCGAGCGCATGGCGGAAGATATCCTGAGGCTTGTCGGGCTTGTAGAAGGCATAAATTACATAAAACAGAAAACGCTTGAAGGCTCATCAGGCAGGCCTGATTACACGTTTTTCCTGCCTAACAGCCTGAAGATAAACATGGATGTTAAGTTCCCGCTCGAAAATTATCAGAACTACCTGGACGCCCAGACAGAACACGACAAAAAAAGATTCAAAGAAGAACTTATCAGAAACACAAAGACTATGATTAAGCAGGTAACAAACCGTGCTTACATAGACACGGCTGACAACACAGTTGATTATGTTATCGTCTTTATTCCAAATGAGCAGGTTTACGGTTTTGTCAACGAAGCTGACCCCACAATAATGGATGAGGCGCTGAAGCAGAAGGTTATTTTATGTTCGCCTTTTACGCTATATGCCGTGCTTGCTGTTATAAGACAGGCGGTAGGTAATTTCAACCTTGAAAAAACAGCATCTGAAATACTTATGCTTCTGGGAGAATTTTCAAAGCAGTGGGGCAAGTATAAGGAGGGTTTTGATGCCATGGGCAAAAAACTCGATGCTGCAAAAGAAGAATATGATACTCTTATTACAACAAGAAGCAATATGCTGGAAAAGCCATTAAAGAAAATTGATGATTTAAGAAAGCAGAAGGCCATTGCCCTTGATGAAAATATGGATGTTGATAAGCCATCGCTTCTTGAATAAGCATTCAGGATTTCTTAATCAAAAGCTATAGGGAGGGCCACCATGTCAGCGATTATGAATGAGGCAAAGGAGTTAATGAAACTTTGGGGAGGTTTCAGGGCCTCAAGGGTATTATTGACCGCAAACAACTACAGAGTGTTTGACCTTCTGACAAAGGCAAAGTCAGCCAAAGAAATATCAAAAAGACTCAAGACAGATATAAGGGCAACAGAGATATTGCTTGATGCGCTCACAGGCATAGGCCTTTTGAAAAAACATAGGAACATTTATTCAAATGCGCCGCTCGCATCCAAATTTCTTGTAAGCGGCAAGCCTTATTATCAGGGCGATATCCTTAGGCATGCAAACACGCTCTGGCAGAACTGGTCGGGGCTTGATGAAGTCTTAAAAACGGGCAGGCCCTCTCGCAGGGCGCATGACCACGAATCATTCATCCTTGGGATGCATAACCTTGCGTTGCTGAAAGCAAAAGACATTGTTAAGCAGATTGGATTAAAGGGGATAAAGACTGCACTGGACCTCGGAGGAGGGCCGGGGACGTATTCGATCGAGATGGCAAGGTATGGAGTAAAGGTAACCCTTTTTGACAGGCCCGAGACAGTGGATATTGCGATGGATGTTACGGGAAAGGCAGGGATGAAAAACATGGATTTCATCACAGGTGATTTCCTCTATGACGATATCGGGAAAGGATACGACCTCATATTCGCAAGCCAGATACTTCACTCATGCTCAGAGAAAGAAATTATACATCTGTTTAAAAAATGCCGGAAGGCGCTGAATAAAAAAGGAAGGCTGGTCATCCAGGAATTCTATCTTGAAAAAGACAGGGCCCACCCCGTAAACAGCTCACTTTTCTCGGTGAATATGCTTGTCAACACACCCGGAGGAAGAAGCTATTCTCCTGACGAGATGAAAAAATGGCTTTTAAAGGCAGGCTTTAAAAAGACAGAAGAAAAAATAATGAATGACACTGTTCTTGTTCATGCAGTCAATCTATAACATTTTGTTTGCAGAAATATAGCAGAGGACAATCTTTTCGCTCATTCTCGGTCGAAGCGACCTCCGAGGTATTTTGCCTCTTTATATCTGTAAATTTACTGCCTGAATATCGGCAAAATAAAACCGCTCAAAGACAGTCCTCTGCTGTATTCACATAATCGCTAAATACTAATGCACCGGCCCTGAAGACAGTACCTTCTCAACCTCTTTTTTGATAACAGCATATGGGATGCCGCCGTGAATCTTCGGTACCCCGTTTATGAGGATAACAGGCGTGTTAATGGCGCCATGCCTCAGGAGTTCCCTTATCTCCGGAAATTCATTCTCGTCATCCATAAACAGGTCTATGTATTCAACTGAAACAACATAAGGATAAGAACTGCTCATCTCTTTCTGCAATTCTTCCGCAAGGACCTTATTTGTTGCTGAGTCATCAAATCTTTTGGTGGAGAAGATAATGTCTTCTGTCGGGTTGTCGAGTATTTGTATATACACTCTTCGCAGCATATAATTTACCTCCCCGCTATTTTATTTTGCGCCTTTACCCCATTAGGGGTTTACAAGCATATTATCTATTAATCTTGTCCTGCCAATTTTAAGGGCTATTGCAATCAATACCTCTTTTCCTGCCCTCTCAAGCTCATCCAGCGTCTCTGTGGAGTACATGGAGGCATACTGAATCTCTGTAATCAAAGGTTCTTCTGAAAGTTTATCTTTCATAAACCTCCGTATACTCTCTATATCAATTATACCAGATTTTATAAGTTCGGTGGTCTGGATAAGGCATTTATTGATGACAGTTGCCGCTTTTCGCTCCTCATTATTCAGATATGAGTTCCTTGAGCTCATGGCAAGCCCGTCACTTTTCCTTATGGTCGGGCAGATAACCACATCTATAGCCATATCAAGGTCTTTAACCATTTTTTTTATGATAACAGCCTGCTGAAAGTCTTTCTGCCCGAAATATGCCCTTGCCGGTTTGACGATATTAAACAGTTTGGCAACAACAGTCGCAACTCCCCTGAAATGGCCCGGCCTGAAAGCGCCGCAGAGTTTTTCTGAAATTTTTTCTGCCTCAACATGGGTAGAAAACCCCTCAGGATATATTAAGTGCGCATCAGGCATAAAAAGTATATCCACCTTTTCTCTGCGGAGCTTTTCAGTATCACCGTCTATATCCCGCGGATATTTATTGAGGTCTTCTGAAGGTGCGAACTGAAGGGGGTTAACAAATATGCTTACGGCTGTAATATCATTTTCTCCCTTTGACCTTCTGACAAGGCTGAGATGGCCCTCGTGCAGCGCTCCCATTGTCGGCACAAGACCGATGCTCCTCCCATGCAGAAAATGCCCTCCGGCTGTGTCCTGCATTATCCTTGGTATTCGTATAAGTTCCATATATTTATTATAAAAGATTAGCCTACTTTATTCATGAATACTCTTGAACATAGACAGGACATAGCATTGGAGCGGTTTTATTTTGCCGATATTCAACAACCCCCTTCATCCCCCTTTGCTAAGGGGGAATTTAAGAGGAATAAAGAGGCAAAATACTTCGGAGCGAAGCGAGAATG
>ERZ1292630.1001-Hain-H41-02um-R3-1001-length-28438-cov-8_pt2 | contig 12706 bp, 6 predicted proteins | sample MGYA00564408_ERZ1292630 | MGnify/ENA primary metagenome ERZ1292630 (study PRJEB36523, sample SAMEA6512641) | groundwater metagenome | collected 2019-01-08 | study: AquaDiva: Metagenomics assemblies of 32 groundwater samples | reverse complement strand
TGGATGGATGAGCCCTCCGGAGGGCTCATCCAGCGGTCATACCGCCAAGTATGTAAAGACGTGTGCGAGACTGAGGGGGAGAGGTGTTGGCGGGAGTTGCCCCGTTTAAAGTTAGCAATTGGAAATAAAGTTGAGAGTTTTGCCCTTGGCTGTCCTGTGCCGATGTACTAGGGGAGCGGCTGTCGTCGCGGGTAGGTATGAGTAGGAGGAGGGGGAGGAGGGGTGGTGACATCATAGTGATGGAGAGATGCGGGGAACGGGGAGCCGCTGTGTGAGGAGACACTTCGTCGTTGATGCGAAGCGCTAGACAGTTTGACCTACCAAATGGAACGGAGGCGGCGGGGCACAGGGGTCATGCCGCTGGCGGTGATGTTGCTGCTGACTTCAGCGTGTGTTATGACGTGCGTTTGCACTGCCAGCGGCGAGCCGCTGGAACGGCGTCCAAAGAACACGTCGACGGTACCCGCGATCGTCAAGGCCGCGTACGAGTACCTCGAGTCCCACCTCATGACCGGGGCGCGATGGGGCATGCCCTATCATTTCTACCGCCCCTCATTGACCAAATACAGCGCCACGCAGTGGCTGTGGGATTCGGGCAGTCACATGATCACGTGGAGTCACCGGAATGTGACCAACGCGATCTTAGACCTTCGAACGATGCTGCAGCTGCAGCACGACGATGGCTTCATTCCCGAGGAGATCTACTGGGGACGGGAGGATGAAAACGCCACCGTGGAGAAGTGGCTCTACTATGGCAACGTGCAACAGGCAAACAACAGCCAAATGCCCGTTCTCGCTCACGCGCTGCGGGCTATTTTTGCCGCCAGCGGCAACGACACCACTCTCCTCCGAGAGTTCGTCCCGAAGCTGGTCAGGTACTGGGATTGGTGGTGGAATGAGCGCATGGTGGGTCATCACGGCCTCATCTCCATCATGCACGGCTGGGAGAGCGGATTGGACGCGTCGCCGCTGTACGATCTCGCGTACAACGTCACCGAGCCGCGGCCGTCGCTCAAGCAGGAGTACCCCAAGTTCGAGGAGTTGATGTACTCGTACCACTTCCGCTATCACTGGAACCGCACAGTGATCATGGGGCGCGAGCGCGACGACTCCGATGGACGCACCTGGGACGACTGGTTTATCGTGGAGGACGTCGGCGTCAACTCGGTGTATGGGGCCGGCTGGGACATCCTAGGTGACCTCGCGCTCGCGATGGGCGACAACTCGACGGCCGACCGGTGCTATGCGATGGCGCAGACCGTCACCGACAACATCATCCAGCATTGCTGGACGGACATACCGTTTCCAGCCGACGAACCGCGACACTTTGTGTCCTACTACAAGGCGCGCAATGGTACGTGGTGCCCCATCATGACCGAGACCGTACAGAGTGTCATGGTCGTGATGCTGCCCCGGCTGCCACTCGCCCTGGTGACGCACGTGGTCGAGCACCAGCTGCGCAACCAAAGCCGCTTCGGGCTGCCTTTTCCTGTCCCCTCCGTCTCTCGGCGGGAGCTCTCCTTCAACCCTGTCTTCACGATCGACCTAATGTGGCGGGGCCCCTCCTGGGCGTTCCCAAACTGGTTCATCATGGACGGTTTGTGGCTGCACGGCCACCGCGCGCTGCTCAATGACCTCATGGACCGATGGATCGACATGGTGCGCATCGGCGGCATCTACGAAATGTACAACCCGTTCACTGCCGCGCCGTACGGCCAGGAAGGCCTCGGGATGTCGTGCCTCATCGTCGACTGGCTGTATCGTTTGGGGCGCGTGTGACGCCCAAGGCGGATGGCGTGTGAAAACGAATCGTTTTCTGGGATGGGGTTCCTTTGCGCTGTCAATTCACGTTGTTCGTGTCTCTTGACTTCTCTTTCGGTACCTCCACAGCACGACAAGGCTCCCCTTGGGTCGTGCGATTGCCATCGATGTCGCCGATGGAGGGCAACCCTCCGGATTGCTGGGACGAGGTTTTCAAAATCGGGGTCGTTCCCGCGAGTCGCTGCCGCTCCATGTACATCAACGTCGAGTGGCGCACGTTTGTGCTGTTGCTGGTCATTTACGCCATGATGGACATTTACGTCGCGCAAGTAAAGCTCTTGGTTTTGGGAATCAGGTCGCTGGTCGCTGGTGAACGCGACAGTGCCAGTCGGCTTGCGTCGCTCTTCGCGTGGACGGCTGGGTCGGCCTTCGCCACCTACTACTCCTTCACCGTGGTGTTCAAATACATCAACGACCGGTACTACTATCTCCTCTTCGTGCAGGCCTTCTTCTCGACCCTGCAGCTCGCCGGCACGCTATTCATGATCCAACGGTTTCGAGCGGTGGCGTTGGCGGGTGCGACCAGCAGCGCGGAGAGCGTCGAAGGAGGGATGCGGCCGCCACGGTTGATCACCGCCGGGACCAAGTTGCCGACCGCGGACGACGATGCGACGGATGCCGCCACCTCCCTGCAGGGTGCCATCTCGCCGCGCGTCGCGGAGGGACGTCGACATCTGCCGGTCCCACTGACCAACTGGTTGCGATCGCTCGATCACGTGTCTGGTGTTCACATCATCCTCGGCATTGCGTGCTTCAAGTTATCGTTCAACACATTCGTGGAAGTGTCTTGCGGGCAAGGCACGAACTTGGCCCGAAACGGCATGTTCATTCTGTCCGACGCGACCCTACTCGGCGTGCTCGCGAGAATGGAATGGGTGGATCCCGGCGGTGTCCTGTCGCCGAGCCGCCGCGGGCAGAGCGGCCAGCTGCTGATCCGCTGCGTGATGGTGCTATGGTGCGCCTTCCTGCTAGGGATGGTGGCAAACGGACAACGGGTCTGCTAAAGTCTTATCGTCCCAGTGTGAAATGACCTTCTCCCGGTGGTGGGATAATGCGCACTCTTCGTTCCCTCTCTCCGTCCCGCAGCAGATTTACCTCACCCATCCGAAGCTGTTAGCCCCATGACGGACGCCCAAACCTGGACGCTGCCGGTACGGCGACTCCCCTCGCGCCGCACGGAGGATGCGGGGTCAAGTCCCTTGGCGGGCGCGTGGCAGCGTTCTATGTGCATTTACGAGCAAACGCTGTTTGGCCCTGTTGCCTCGATCGACTACTGCGCGAACGGCCGCTTGCTAGGCGTCGCGGCGGCCAACCACCTCCTGGCGCTCCGCCTGCCTATGTCGCAAGGCAGCGCGCTCTTCTCGGAGCAAGCGCCCCGTTCGTGTTTTTCTCTGAAGTTCCGACCCGATGGTCGCACGGCGCTTCAGTGCATCGAGCAGCGCATCGTGCTGCGGTCGCTGGACACCCCATTCGAGCGGTCGTTCGTCGGCCACACGCGCGATGTCCGCGGCGCGGTGTTTCTGACAAACCACCTGTTCGCGAGTGTTTCGGACGACAAAACCGTACGGCTGTGGGACTTTGTGCAGCACACTCAGGTGAACATGTCTGGCGCCGAAGACGGATCGGGTCACCGAGACTACGTGCGCAGCGTGGTCCGCTTGACGGAGCACACATTCGCCACGGGGAGCTATGACCGGTCCGCGGCCTGCTGGGACGCGCGGGTCGGCCTCGCGTCGCCCACCCTACGATGGCAGGTGGATGCGCCCGTAGAGGACATCTGTCAGATGCATGCCTGCCAGGTCGTCGTCGCTTCCGGCGACGTGGTGCGGCTCTTTGACACGCGCGGCGGCCGGCATGACGGGGCCCCGGCAGCGCCCTTGCACGAGGCGTCCTTCCACACCAAGACGGTGACGACGGTCGCATCGTTGCCCGTGAGCGATGCCTCGCCGTTCGCGGGCGACATGTTTGTGACGGGCGGCCTTGACCAGCGGCTCCGCGTCGTGGATGCCGCATCCTTCCAGGTCGTCGCGTCGAAAAAGTACGATGCGGCGGTCACTGCCATCGCCCTCCATCCAACGGGGAAGCAGTTTTCCGTCGGCTTTGTGACGGGCAAATTCCAGGTGCACTCGCTTTTGGCCAGCCGCGCAGAAGAAGATGCCGAGGACGAGCAGGAGGCAACGGCCGCCGACCGCAAAGAGGCCGCCCTGAAGGTTCAAGCACAGGCAGCCGTTACCGATGAGGACCTCACGCGACCGGCCCACTTGCACGACGGCCTCGAGGGCCGGCGACGCAGAAGAGACGGCGAGGCCCTTTTGACGTCGGCGGATCGTGCCGACGACGCACGGCGAAAAGCCCTCTTGCGGATTCGCGGCCAACTTGCCAACTTTCAGTACCAACGCGCCCTGCGCACCGCTTTGTATACCCAAACGCCCGAGGCCATTTGGACCACGGTCGACGAGCTGCAGCGGCGCTGCGTGATGCGGGTCGCGCTCAGCGGGCAGCATGACCGCACCATCGCTCAGGTGCTACGTTTCATCGTACATTTCATCGACAACCCGCTTTTTTCGTCCCAGTGCATCACGCTCTTGAACATTGTCGTCGACATCTATGGCCCCATTGCCCCTCGCAGCGAGTTCTTTCACCGGGAGCTGATGCGCGTGTATCGCCGTCTGGGTGAGCTCGTCAGCTGCCTTGAGACCACGCGTCGCACCGGCGTCATTGTGGACCACATTCTGGCGTCAAGTTGACGTGGCAGCAGGGGAGACGGACGGATCGTAACAGCAATAGTTATTTTTTTTCGGCATAATCATCGATGATGGCGCGGCGGAAGGTGGGGACGACCGCCGCTTGGCAAACCAAAAACTGTCCGTTATGTCCACAAACTGTATTTAGTGTTTGTTTTTTTGTTTTTGGCGGCTCGGTGTTGGCTTCGTAGGCATCACTTCTTCTTTTCTGTCGCATCATCATCCAATGGGTTGCAAGGCAAGCTCAACTCGCGCGAACGAATCTCGCGCCGACGCACCCAAGCACGAGACCACGGCGCCTGCCGCACCCGTCCGGGCTGCTCCCCAAGTGGTAGTTGCAACGCCACAAGAAGAAAAGCCATGCGCGGCCGCGGAGCAGCGTATCGGCGAGACTGTCCCAACAGCCACCGTTCAGGAATGTGAAGCTCCCGCGACCGCACAACCGTCGGCTCCCACGACGCAGCCTCCCTCGCCCGGCCGCGCGGAGCAACAGCAAGGAGTCGCCCAGGCTGAAGTCGAAGTCGCGGAAGTAGTCAAGTCGCCCGCGCCGAAGAAATCGGCGAAGAAAGTTGCTGGCAAGAAGCCGCAACGTGGCAAGAAGCACGTCACGCCCCTGGTGGCTTCCAAGTCGGCGGCCGCTGCTACCCCGATGAAGGCAGCGGCTCCGGTGGACGCCCCCGTGGCGCGCAAGACGGTCACCGTTGTGGAGCCCCCGCGAGACAACGGTGCCAAGTCTGCCAAGGACAAGGCCAAGGCACGCGCGTTGCGGACAGCACTTCAGACCAAGGGTGCGCGCGGCGGTCACGTCAACGTTGAACTGTTTATGCAACAGTGCGCTGCGTTCGAGCGTCTGCTCACGCACGCCTCCACGTTCGCGACCCAGATGGACTCGCGCTGAGTCGACCTCCACAATCACTTCTGTACTCCGGGCCCTACATACGTCCTTCTCTCTCTCTCTCTCTCTCTCCCTTTTGGTGTCACTTCCGTGTCTCTGGATGGTTACGATCAACCAGCGTCGTCCGTTGGCAACTCTCTCGCCGACGCGTGAGATGTCCCCTCGATTGGTAGCCACCCTTTCCCTCTGTGCTTCGTTCCCTCCTTCCATTCTTATTATTACTTTTTAGACGTTTTTTTCGTTTCCATTCGCTTGCTCTCGAATTGTTTTCCCTTCGGCGTCACATTTTTGTCGCTGCCTCCCACACTTCTGCCTCCGTTGTCACAACACCGCGCTTCCCTTACACCTTCGTGCGTAGACTTGTGCGTCCTCATTCGGCTGGTTGACACGTACTACTCAACTGCTTAACGAGCTTAAAACGCCTCAGGTGTTAGGCGCGGAACGATGGGCCGGTTGCCGTGGCGCGACGCGCCTCGTGTTTGGCTGGTGCTCGCGTCCATCATGATGGCGGTCTGCGATCGCGACGCAGCGGCTCAGGTGGTGAACGTGACACTCAACGCCTCCGCGTTGAACGTCACGACAGTGTTCGCGAACGTCACGTCCATCAGCAACATGACAACGCCAAATACGACCGGGTTGCCGTACTGGGAGCTCGTCAACGCGACGCGTCGCACGCGGACGCCGTCGCGGTCGCCAAGCGTCACGCCGTCCCTCCCCTTTGCGGGCGGCGTCGTTCGGTGGCTTGTCGTCGTCGTGCACTCTTACTCGCCGTCTGCCACTCCGCGTGAGGCCTGGCTGCCGCCTGGAGCGGAGGTCGTCAAGATGCAGGACGTCAGCGAAGAGCCAGGCTCCCTTCCGGTTGCCGCCGCGGGTGGCCGAAGCTACTCTCCCAGCTTGGCGCGCATCGGTGAGGGCGACCTCGTGCGGTACAACGTCACATTCATCGCGCGCTTGGCCCATGACGAATGGGCCGCGCGCTTCGTCGCCCAGCCTTCGCTCATGTTCCGCCTTCTCAACGTGACGTTTCCCGGCAGCCGAGTCACCCAGAGCCGAGGGATTACGGGTAGATTTGCTCGGGGCTTGATGCTCAACCGGGACTCCCTATGGCTGAACTTCACGCATCTCGCCGTTACGTTATTCGGCGACCCGCTGTACTTGGAGGAGGCGCAAGCCGACGTCGCCTTCAACTTCGCGCGCGGCTTCAATCTCACGTACTCGACGCGCCCGGTCATCAACCCGTTGCGCATTACGATCGTCGTGGCGTCCTTGCCGCTCTCGCCCGCCGTCGTCGCCCCGCTGGGCCTCATCAACTTCGCGGCGCTCGCCGGCCTCGCAGCGATCGGAGCCCCTGGCTTGCACCAGGTTCAGGCAGTGTCGCTCATCGGCAGCATGACGTGCGCCTCGCGACCGGTCCAGGCGCTCACCTCCAAGATGGAGTACTTCACGGCGCCGCTGCCCCTCGCGGACCTACCCGTCGGCCGCTTCGGCGCCAATATTCTGCTGCCCCTTTACGTGGCCTTGCTGCACACCGTGGCGCTCTACGCGATCGGGGCCTCCGTGCCCCGGATGTCGACGGAGGAGGCGATGGCCCGAACGGGGTTTCCCGCGCTGCCGTTCGTGGTCCTGATTGCATCGTTCCCAGGGTTCGTGACGTGGGGCGTCCGCTCGTCGTACCAGGTCATCGACGGAGGCACCACGGTGACGCTCTGGTGCGCGGCGGCCGTCAACGGGGGCTACATCATCGTGATGCTGATGACGCTGCGAACCGCGAAGTCGTTCCTCGCCCGTCGCATGCAGTTCACCAACCTGTTTGGCGCGCAACAGGAGTCGGGTGCCAGCGATGAAACCGCGGCTGCGTTGCGTGGCTGTTTGTACGCCGTTCCGCGGCTTTTCTTCACGCCCACCGGCGTCTGGGCGCCGCGTGAGGTGATGCAGATGTACTACCCTATTCTGTGGCCGTACAACGGCCGGTGGCGCGGCCAGTCGTACATTCCCTTCGCCGAGAGCCTCGGCATCGCGGTCATCACGGGCTATCAGCCTGCGACATCCGGGGAGTGCCGCGTGCAGTTCGCCGCGCTCGGGGCTTGGATGCTGGCAACCCTCGCTTTTTATATCGTTCGGCCGCCATTTCGGTACCGAGTGTGGACCCTCCTGGCGTGCCTCATCCAAGTCAGCCTCCTCGTGATGGCGGCCGGCACCGCCGTGGTGCCCGACAGCGACGCGCCGGTCACCGCCACCTATTTCATTGTCAGCAGCTCGCTCGTGATCTCGCTGGCGGCGATTCAACTAGCCGTCAGTGTTGGCCTTTGGGTGAAGGAGAAACGAGACGAAGAACGCGCGGCGGCCGCCGTCGTCGGCCCTGCGCACCAGCCTCCGCTGCCGCTGGACAGCCATATGTCTCAATCGTCCGCGCAGCCTGGAACCTCAGTCGGTCGTACCGCGAGGGGCCGGCGTGACTCGCCCCCGCTCGACGCCGTCTCCGTGCATAGCAACGACACCCTATGACCGAAAAAATATTGCCGCACACAGCCTTTGCTCTTTCCAGCAGGCGGTCCGATTAGATCATTTGTGACGATTGGGGAATGCGCTGAATGAAAAGAAGAAAAAGGATGCCGCAAGCGGGAAGATGTTTTTTTGATGTTGATCGCAAGAGTTATCGAAGCCACCCCACCCCGCTGAGTGCGCCGCCTCCTTGACCGTCGCCGAAATGGACTCGCGCCCCGCGTTCCGGCGGACGTCGACGTCTAACGCGTTCTTAAAGCTTCAACAGGCCGGTGGGGGAAACGCCCCGCCCCCCGATCTGATGATGTCCATCGCGGGGATCGCCGACGTTTCCCTTGCGCCTGCGGCCACCGCGACGGGGAAGCACGCGGCCACAGCAGAGGCGGATGACGGTGGGCTTGGAAGGTTCAAAGCGCTGTTTATGAGGACGAGCGACTCGGACGGCTTCGTCACGGTGGAGCAGCTCACGTCGCTCATCATCGTCGTCGGGCGTGAGCGGTATCCCGCGCTGAAAGAGAAGGGGGGCCACCCCGCCGCCCTGACGACGGATGGCCCCCCTGCGGTCGACGGAGCGCTTCCTGCGCCGTCAGCGGCCGCGCTAGCTGCCACGCACGCGGTGCTCACGACCTCAGATGAGCAGGTTGACCTTGATAATAGCATCCTCGTTTTCGAGGCGATCATGGAGCAGCTCGCTGCCCGCGACGGGGGTCAGGCAGCCGGCGGCATGTCTAGTGGCGGTGCCGCGATGGTTGGTGGATCTGCCCCCGGGGACGGCGAGGCGGGCGATGTCGAAGTGGACCAGACGACGTTCACAGAGGTGCGGCGCGTGGGGTTTGTCCGGTACCTGAAAGCGAAGCTGGCGTCGTGCACGGGGCAGAAGGAGGATGACGACGTCGAGTACGTCTTGTCTGTGAACTGGGCGAAGCTCTTCGAGATCACACCGCGCAAAAAGCTGATGTGGGCCTCCACCATCATCTCAGTGTTGGTGTTCTCCGCCACAGTCCTGACGTTCGCGCTGCTTTGGACCGCAAGGGTCAGTGCGGACGAACGAGATCAGCTCGGGCGCGGCCACCGGCTGATCCTCACCGGCATTGAGGGCTTCCAGAATGCAGTCCTTTCACGGACGCAAGAGACGATGGCGCAGAACTCGAAGGGCTACTCTCTCATCCTGGGACGCCTGCTCGCCAACTTCGAGGACGACGCTGTCAACGCTACCGTTCGTTGGTCTGCCAGCGCGCTTCACGCGGTCGGCGCGATGTACGAAGCCCACATCCGCCGCCAGGCGACGGTCGCGGTGCGGCGCATTTACACGCTTTCTCAGGTGGTCGCGAGGACGCGCACCGACGCCGTTGCCTCCGCGTGTCGCACCACGTTGCGCCGGCAGGAGATTGGCAACGTGAGCCGCAACGTCAGCGTCTCCGTCTCCGTCATTCAACAGCTCGTGGCAACACGGCAACGTGCAGCGTCGGCCGCGGTGGGCTGCAGTGACCCCGCTTCCGGTTGCTCCTTTCCCGATCGGATCGACGAGCTCACGCTGAACAGCAGCCTGGTGTGTGGCCCCCGCGACGAGGTTGACACGCTCGCGACGCGGGGCGGGCTACTCACCTCCACGGCCACCGAATGGGGTTCCGCGACGCTGCAGCGCTCTATGGCGCTCGTCTCGTCGTCCCTCAAGACCACTCCAGTCACCGTGTCGATCCTTCGTGGCCTTCTTGGTGCCCCGCCCTTCGCCGTCAAGTTATTCTCCCACCGCAGTCCCTTGCCGGCGGACTGTGCCGAGTCGAACGGAGACACCAATCCTGGGGCCGGTGGCACCCCGCCCTTGACCCGGGCATCGGCATCCGTGGCGCTAGTCGACGGCACCGGCTGGGTGGCGCCCAACGGGACCGTCGTGTCGTCGTGCCTGAGCACGGATCCGATCGCCGGGGTCTGGGCCTTCACGCAGCAGTGGCTTGGGTGGCTCGAGGCATGGGCAAACACGGCACGGTTGCAACGCGCTCCATTTCTGTCGGATGCAGTCGGAGATCGTCTCTCCCGCGGCTTCGTCATCGGCGCTGCCTACGTCGCGGCGGCGGGTGGCCCAACCTGGCTAGTAGTTCCTCCTTGGCTACTGGCCAACGACGTCGACTGCAAGGCCCCCGCGTCCCCCATAGCCGCCATCGCGTGCATCAACGTGATCAACCCGCTCATTTCGACCGCCGCGGCCGATCAGAGTCGAGCGCGGCTCATCCGGTACTCGGTGGCCCGCACCATGTCCAATCTGACCGGTGCCGACGCGACGACGTTGGAGCGCAAACTGCTTGCCGAAGTTCCGCAATCGCAGCGGCAGGGTCTCGTATTTCTCAACGCCGCAACGATGACCAAGTCGGCCGCGCTTGTCGTGGCGCTGCCTGTCAGCGTCGCGTATCCCGACGTCGTGCTCGTGCTGGCGCTCGGCCGCGAGCCATTCGTCTACGACGCGCGCCGAAGGGGGGCCGCGATGATGGATCACCTCAACTTTGGCTTCACTTGGACAACGGAGTTCGTCGTGGGTTGGCGCAACGAAATTACTGGCGTCGTCGTTCCTCAGCAAAATCGTTACCGATTTCAGGATGACTGCGTTGGGGGTCCCACTTCCTGCGAGCGAGTCCGCCCGTTCTCCAGTGCTGCATGGATCGCCATCGAGCAGGGAGCGTCCGGGTCACAAATTCAGGCGGACTACCGGCCCCAGCCCTGTGTCGCCGCCTACGCGTTCATCAAGGAGTATGAGGTCTCCTTCGTGATCGAACGGGACGTCGTCGACGTCAACGGCGCATCCAGGCAGTTCGTCACGTCGATCCTCAGTGCGTACGCGTCGACCGCATCGTTGCCCGACAGCGTCCCACTGCTTGTTGGCAGCCCAATGTCGCCCGCGTCTCAAACGTACGATTCGGCGCAGCCGTGCCCATCGACGACGCTGTGCGACAGCCGAGGTGAAGAATTTGGCGTCGTTTTTCGTGGTGACTGTATGCACTGTGCCACCGCGCCCTCGTCGGACAGCAAGCCCTCGTCGGAGTCGACGTCGCTCGAAATCACGCTGTTCGCCGGTGCGCGCTTGAGCAACACTGCCGCTCAGCGCCTTGCAGCTCAGCATCTATCCGCGCTGACGAAGTCGAGGACGATGTTTGTGGGGCCTCGCGTGGAGGATCCAGCTTTTGCCCGGCGCGCCGTGCTGCTCACGGACGAGCAAAACAGGAACATGATCATTGGGCTCGCGGTCAACCTATCCGTGAGCGTCGCCGTCGTTGGCCAGCCGGTGCAGCTCACTGACATGGCGAGCAACGCCATCGTCGCGGCCGCCGTCGTCACGCTCGTGGCCGCGGTCGTGCTCCATCTGCTCATCGGGCACCTGCTTGCCAGCGTGCAGCACGAATGGATGCGCGTGCGAAGAGCGATCCAAACGGAGCGCGATGCGTTCTACCGCACGACGGTCGACGTCATTCCCAACCGACAGTACTTTTCGCTCATCGTCAATCACGAGGCGTCGGCCGGCAGCAAGATCGGCGGCTTCCACCGCGGCGCCGCCGCGTCGCACTACGTGGCCGAGACGATTTCCGCGACGGTGGCGGTCTTGGACTTCTCCGCGTCGGCGGAGCGTTTTGAGTGGGACACCGCGGCCGTCGCGCGCTTCGCCTGGTACTGCGTCGCGCTTGTGGATGCCGTTTCGGATCACTTTGGCGTGTTCCGCATTCGCACGATTGGCGACCGGCACATCGTGCTCGGCGCGTGGGACCGTGAGGATGCGACGGTGCGCCACGCCGTCAAGGTGCTGGCTGCCGTTGTCACCGTCCAGCAACTGTGCCGGCCGACCTTCGCGCACTTTCCCGCGAGATTGGCTCACATTAGTGCGGAATTTGGCGCGTCAGCCGCGCAGCAAATGCCAGGCATCATCGGCCTCCGTGAGTACGTCGGCTGCATTGCCATGCCGGCTGTGCGCGCGGCCGTTCACTGCTCCGACGTCGCGGCCATCATGATGCCGCTGCACCTTTCCAGTCCAAAAGTATGCTTTGACGTCGCGGGGAACGCCATTTCGGTGGCTTGCCGCCTCGCGAGTGTCACGAAGGGCGGCGGCGTCCTCGCCACCCCTGCGGTAAAGAAAAGCATCCGGGTAAACAACGCCACCAAAATGTTCCGCTTCGAACGCCACGAGGCATCCATTGTGCGCGGCAGGGCCGTTGTCGTCGCCAGCTATCTCGCGCACTCACGGGCCCCCGTGGCATCTGCGATTCTATCGCAACTCGGCGTCAAATACGCACGGCGCGCGCACATTGGACCTTTCCATGCTTTCGTGCGTCTCGCGACGCCTCCCTCGTCGATGGGATCGTCGAAGTCCACCAACGCGTCCCGGACCGAGGCGGACCTCACCGACGCATCGTCGAAAACCGACGATTCCAGTTCTGCAAAGTGACAAGTAGAGGTAGAACGGAACAGTGTTGATCGCAGTCGTGGAGCCCTCTCCCCCCTCGTATTCGCGCACGGTTTTTTTTGTGGAGGAAAAACTTCCCTCCCCGCCCTGAACAAGAAGCTGGTTACCGAGTTCACGATTGTCGTTTCATGTCGCACACATCGAGGGTCAGTGTGCCCCCTGTCGCGCGACGCCATACCGATCCCTCCGCTGCCGCCGTCCAACCCTCTTCGAATAACCCCCGTGTGTTCTTCGATCTCACGATAGGCAGCCGTCCCGCGGGGCGCGTCGTCATGGAGCTGTACGCCGACGTCGTACCGA
>ERZ1292630.3950-Hain-H41-02um-R3-3950-length-12708-cov-7_pt1 | contig 12708 bp, 4 predicted proteins | sample MGYA00564408_ERZ1292630 | MGnify/ENA primary metagenome ERZ1292630 (study PRJEB36523, sample SAMEA6512641) | groundwater metagenome | collected 2019-01-08 | study: AquaDiva: Metagenomics assemblies of 32 groundwater samples | reverse complement strand
CATGCAGTTGCCGGCCGCGACGCCCACGAGTCGCTCCGGGTGTCGCAGCTGGAAGCTCCGCAGGCACTGCGCCCCGTTGTCGCTGACGATCGCATCGTCTCCAACGGTGGCCACCAGTGCCGGTTCCAGGAACCTCGTTCCAGCCCGGCCCGTTCGCGAACCCCGGCTCGCCGCACGCACCCGCCACCGTCCTGACGATGCCGCCGGAAAAGCCGCGTAGGCACGCGTTGCCGAGGTCGGCGATGATGAGCGTGCGTGAGCGGTTGACGTACGCGACGCCGGTGGGGCACCGGAACCGCGCCGCAGTCGCCTCGCCGTCCGCGTAGCCCCCCTCGGTCAGGTCCCCGGCCGCCACCTCGACGACCATGACGCGGTCGAAGACGGTCCCGATGACGATCGCGTGGAAGCCGGCGGCCGCGTCGCGCGCCGAGCAGGTCGCGCCCCAGGCCACCCATGGGTACACACCCGAAGGGCTTTCCTGGATTGTAGGTGAGTACTTGAAGAACGCCCCGGCTACCGCCGCCTGCACGTCCGAAGTAATGTAGGTCTGGAGTGCCGCCGCCGTGCGCCGAGCCGCGCTGTCACGCGCGCCGCTTGGCTGTGCCGCAGGTCCGGTTACGACGACCCAGCGGGCAAACGACGCCGACTTGCCCGAGTCACCGATGCGGCTGCTCACCGGCACGGTGACGACAGTTCGCTTCGAGCGCCATGCCACGCACACGAGGACCCAGCTCGACGCGCCATTTTGACGCCACTCGTCGCGGCTCGTCGTCGTGGCAACAACGGCGCGCGAAGAAAGCGGGGCCCCCAGCGCGCCTTCGAACGCTGAATCTGGGGCCTCAGGCGGAAGCGCTTGACAGCGGCGCTCGCAGCCGCTCGCGTCGGCCACCGTGGACGTCGCACAGCGGTAGATGCCAGTGCTGGGGTCCGATACCATGCACGCCCCCGTGTGTTGCACCCAGTTCACATCGTTCCGGCGCAAGCGAGAGACTGGTGGGCGGCATCCGTAGTTGCCGACGAACATTGGGAATGTCTTGTGCGCAGGGTCGTTCATGAGCGTCATGGCCGCGTCACGTACTGAGAGCGGGAGGACCTGCCACACTCCCCCGAGGTTGTAGTACATTGGCGGCTGGAAGTTGCGGCTCGACGCGAGTTTTACGTTCGTCGCGTCTGTTTCGGGACATTCAGACCCCGCCGATCGCGTACCAGGAAACAATTTGACAAGGAAATTGACATCCACTGACTGCTGCGTCGTGGTGTCAATCACGGCGTTGTCGACGCTCAACGTGCACTCCGCCGGAGCCGATGGCGGGCACGCGTACAAATTGGTGCCGCAACTCAACTGCCGTTGGCATGGTGTTGTGGCACCGGCGATCTGACAAGCACGGTCCGGAGTGGCGACGCGAGCGCCGGCCTCCGTCTTGCCGCAGGCGTCGGGGCACGGGTCTGAAGCGTCCGAGCACCGCGGAACATCTCTGTCCTCGCAAATGTACGGCAGTGCGCGAGAGATCTCTCTCGCCTCCCAGCGCGATGGCACCGTCCCGCCGCTGACGGTGACCCCGAAGATCGTCGAGTAGCTCGATGACATGCGTTCGATGTTGCGCGTGAAGGTCACCGGCCGCCTCAGTGCCTCGGCGTCGTCGAAGGTTCCGATCACCGAGACGTTGCCCCACGACACGGTCCGGTTCATCGGGGTGCGCAGGCCACCCGTCCAGTACTCGGAACGTGGGGCCGTCCGCGCCATGACCGCGACGATGGCCGCTTCGTCCGCCGCGGTATCGACGGACGCCAGGGCGCCTCCGAGGTGCTTGCAGTGCCAACTCGCGACCCAATACGGCGCCGGATACGTGAAGTACGTCAGCGTCTTTCCTGGTCGTGCCTGAACGATTTTGTCCGCACAGTTCGTCGCGGACGCCGTCTCCGCTGGGCAATAATCCCTCAAACACAGATAGCAATGAGGGCGCTTTTCAATGGGCTCGAATCCGTCAAGCGGGCATGTACCGTCCGTTTTGGTCTCGTTGGCACACGGCGAAGAGGTTGGAGACGGCCATCCAGCACCCTTGCGGTACGCGAGCTCGGCAGCGGTGCCCATGTTTACCTGATACCAGCGGTTCTCGGTTTTGCCAGGGACAGAAGCGAGCAGCAAGGCCGTAAATTTCGAAACCACGCCGGGCCGGCCCGTAGTAGCCATTTCATCCTCAGGGAACCATTCGTTCTTCCAGTGTCCGTGATGATCCATCGGAACGCTCGCAGTCACCGGTGGCGTCGCGGTAGGCCCGTGGAAGTACTTCCAGGCGGCCGTCACAAGCTCCGGGTAACGCTCCAGAGATAATGACAAGTCTGAGCCTGGCGTGGACAGCTGCGAAAGGTCCAGTTCCGAGTTGAATGCCAAACAGTGCATGATTTCGTGCACCAATGTACCCACGACGTTGGCGAAACTGGTTGCGAGCAAACCGTAGCATATTTCGACTTGGCAGTGACGGGGCTGCGACACTGGTTCACAGTGCGTTGCTTGTGCGACGCGTGAGTCGGAGCAGTTGTTGTCCGCATCCGGAACGACCCGCACAGCGATTTCGCCGCCGGAAGCGGGAGTCGCGGCAAACGTGGCGTCGCACTGAGAGTTCGTGCCGATGGGTTCCGTCGGTCGGTTTGCAAGCACACCGGTGATCAGCGAAGTCAGCACGCGCTGCGCGTCGTCAAACGCGCGGTTGATGAGCGAGGTGTTGAACGCACTGAAGCCTTCAATGTGTCGGAGCAGATGCAGCGGCTCGTAGCGTGCGGGAGTTGATGGGGACGCATCATCTAGGGATGCGACGACGCGACGCGCAGTGGCTGTGGCTTTGCATTTGGCGAGCCACTCAAATTGCCTGCCCTTCCAGCGAAACGGCTCGTCGAGTAAGCATCCCACGCAGTTGCAACGCTTGCGAAGCGGTCTTGGTCGGTTGATGGGACGCGTGCCGACCATGTAATGGCCCCGAGTGGCATTTGTGAAAGGAGGATACTCCTCGGCTGGAATTGTAGGCCGTTGGCCGAACAGGTCGAAGTAAATGTGCCGTTCCCGGTAACCGTCGATCGGCTCTGCGTCGAAATCGAGAACATCTCCGACGTCAGGCGCTGGGGGAAGCAACTGAGTCTCATGCGGCCAACTGGCGTCGAAAAGATGGATGAGTTCACGAGGGGCGTAGGTAAATCGACGTTGCCGTGGGGCTGGGTGTGTCGGCGGATAGGCGGCGATCATCTCCGCAACAATGTGTCGCACGTCGCCCGAGGAAACGTTCGGTCCTCGATGAGCGCGGCAGACCGCACCAGCGACGGTACGCACAGACTTGACCACGCCGCGGAAGGCGAGGTAAGGATCCGCATAACACGCGGAGGCGTCGCACTGAGGATACATCCCGCATGCAAACGTGGCGATGCCGAGACGTTTCTGATTGTGCCGTTTGACACGCACATCAACGACGATGTGTTCCCTCGCGGGAGGTTCAACGGGAGCGGGCACGGCGACGGTGTCATAGCTAGCGCCGTTCCTGAGACTGGAAAGAGGGATGGAAGGCGCGAGTTCGACCGTCGAGCTGGAAGCCGTCTTGGATCCGGGCGAGGTGGCATTCCCGGTCCCGAAGACGGTGGCGGGTGGCGGTCGTGGCACGTGTCGCAACCTTGGAGCCGTCGTGGCGTTCAGGGAAGCGGGTCCAGCGATCGTCGTGACGCGGTCATCGAACTTCGATGCGGAGGAGGACGTGTCAGGAGGAGGCCCCGTCTCGGTAGGAGGACACTTCACTTCGTTGACGTCGCATTCCATCACTACCGGCCCCAGCTTCAGCCTCCACGCGAACAGCAGCAACAGCAACAGAACGCCGCCACCAAGAAGAGCTTTCTTCTTGGGGTTGGACGTGAAGTTGACGCGGTTCGGCGACCAGCCGAGGTGGTGCTGAGGAGCTGACGGCTCTTCGGCGCTGTACCTCTTCTGACGATGGCTGGACAACCGGGTGATGAGTTGGTTAACGGGGTCCTCAGTTGCCGACGGCGATTTGCTGTCTTTTGACGAATCACTGTTCTCTTCCATGAGTTGAATGGGGACGAACGAGAGGCAGTGTGCGCGGGTATATTCAGATCGCGTGTTCGCAGGGCGGGTCACCGCTCGCTCGTTCGTTTGGAACAGGAGACCAAGTGAAAAAAACAAGACGGTCAAGTGTAGAAACGTCTTCGTGAGTGACCTCTTCGCAATGCATCCACAACAACTGAAAATCCCATCGCAGCTACGTTTTCGGTTTTGCTCCCGCCTTAATATCCGCGTCGTCAGGTAGGTGCCGTTGCGAGAGCAAAAATGGAGAGGGGGAGGCACACGCTGAGGTCCACAGTTGCTCACCGCGAAGACACCCACCCCGGTTCACACCGGAACGTTAAATAGGAAGCCGTTGTGATTAGGAATCGTCGAACTCCAAAGAGTCCCACGGAAGTGTCACTTTGCACTGGAAAAATAAAGAAGAAAACAGAAGAAAAAAGAATTTCGATGCGAGAACGAAGAAGACATCTGCCTCCCGGATTCGCGGGTCTTCGGCGACTTATGTGCGCGCGTCACAGGCACATCGCCAGACCGTCGACGCCCGTGCAGGTCGTCCCCGGCATACAATCCATCGTCATCCCGACTGGGCACACCAGGATGGACGTGGCGGAATTACAGGAGTCGCCCCAGGGCAGGTTCGTGCAGCTCGTAGGATACGAGGTCGGAGCCGGTGGCGCGGGCGGAGGGCCCGGTGGTTGCGGACCTGGAGGGGAAGGAGGCTGCGGCCCTGGCGTTGGCGCCGCGCCCCCGCTCGGAACGGTCCCGTTCTGAATCAGGAACATCATCATGCGGTTCACGATGGCGGCTTGCACCCCCGTGCGGAAGGCATAGTCGCCGTCTCCGTTATATCCCCACCAGTTAAAGCAGCCATCCGGGTTGCCGATGAGCTCATTGGGGTCCGCTTGCGGATAGAGAACGATGATGTCGTTTGCGATGGCCCATTGGTTTATCTGGCTGTGGTGAACGAAGGTTTCGCCGACGTAGTAGTGGCCTTGTTCGCAGCCGTGGAAGGACATATGCAAATGACACGCTTTGGGATTCTCTCCGACGCATTGAGGTGGAACGAAGATGTAGCCCGTATTGGCAAAGGAGTTGGTCCACGGGTCCGCGCCAAACGGAGCTTGGTCAAACGAACGTAGGTATGCCTTCGTCGCGGGGTAGGTGGCTTTCTTCGCGTTCCAGTTCACACTCATGCGACCGAAGGCGGTTTCGAGGAATTTCCCCGCGAAGTCGATCCCACAGTTATTGATGTACGGCGAGGCCAGAGTCGTGCAGCTGCCTCCGAAGTCGCTCGTGATCCACGCGTGTTCTGCGATGGTGTCGAAATACGTGGTCACATTGCTCACGTTCAGTGCCGTGTAGATGTTGCTCAGCATGACCATCGTACCGTGGTTGACGAGGGAGTCAATGAGGCCGGAGAAGAGGTACACCGTCTGATGTTGCAGGTTGGCCGGATCGTCGATGTTGCCTTCTTGATAGCTTTGACCCACGGCGTCAATCAACGTTTGCTGGTTGAGTAGTTCCGGGGAGTACATGCAGTCGGTCGTGCCCATGATGCTACCCATGGCGCATAAATACGGTCCACCCGCGACCACCGCGGCACCTTGGATCTGCGACGAAAACGCCGTTTGATACTGGACGGCGAAGAACGCGCCCGAGGAGATGCCGCTGACAGTGATGGTGTCGGGCCGGACATGAATTCGGTTGTTGCTGCGGGGGGTCGTCGAGAAGGAGGAGCCCAGAACGGCCGTCGCGGTGAGGGCGAGACAACACAGGATCACTGTGAAACACCGATGCCGGGTCATCTTGATCGTAACTAAAGGGGAAAAGGTCTGCAAAAGGAAACGCAGAGCTGATGATCGAGAGAGAGAGAGAGAGAGAGAGGTCGAAGCGGAGTTAGAAGTGTGTGCACGGAGAGAAGGAAGAAGAAAGCCGTCCAAACCAACAAATGTTGTTGTCTTTCACGTTGTCGTCGTCGAAACATAACGAAGACACCAAACCTGGAAGGCACAACGGGTCCCCAAATGGGACGCGATTTGGATGGTTCCCAAGCGTGGAATTCAACGCACTGGGGGCAGATTGAGCGATGAAATTCGCACTTTCCCCCTTCCACTCCACCACCCATCATTTCCTCACCAAAATGCTGACACATCCCCAGCGATGCCGCCTTCCACAGGGCCGCCGGAGACGATGACGTGATGAAAGGCCAACGGGCCCTGAAGGGCTTGGCATTCCACTTGATTAAACGCGGGGGTTGCGGACATCAACCGGGGAGTATGGTGCGGTCGTCTGGTGGTCACAACGGCGCTGATGCCGCGAGCTGTCTTAGGCTCTGCGGCCGTTGCGGCGCCGTCGTTGGCATCCTCCTCGCGGGGGTGGTGGTGGTGATGGGGTCCGTAGCTTTTGGCGACGAAAGGGAACAGCCATTGCGCGGACACTGCCCCCGTCGCCGATTGAGCGATAACGCCACCGTCACGGCTACCGTCATTATTCTCACAGCCAGCACCTAAATTTCCGACTGCGGCGGCTGATGGGTTTGTGGCTGCGCTCCTTAAGGGGTTGGCTGCGGTGCCCTCGAAAGGAACAGCTGCTGCTTGGGCCGTCGTTGTTGCCGCAATGATCCTGGGTGAGCGGGGATCGTGATTGTAGAGGAACCAACGAAGGTAGTCCTTCAGCGACGATCCTCGCTTCATGGGGTCAAAACCATGCCGCTCATTCGCAGCGGCTGCACCACCGCGGTGGCGTTGCGTGCGGAACGACGACGACGACGACGTTGGCTGCGATGACCGATGATCAGCTTCATTATGCTGCCGATGCGCGACCCGACGTAGCGCCGCCGCGTCCGAATGTCTCCAAAAAATACACTTCATCATCGCCGACGGACGCTGCTGCGCTACCGCCATTGGGGGGGTCGCCGCCGCCGTCCAACTCCTCCTCATCGCTTCCCTCCGCTCTCCGCATCCACCGAAATCAGTGTCGGCCGCCGCGCTCAATGACGACGACGACGTTGGTGTGGTGGTGGTCATTGTGGATGCCGATGATAGAGGAGGGTGACTTGAAAGGCGGGATGATGGTTGCTGTGGTGGTTGGGAGGCGGCGGCACCATCGGCGGAGGGGATGGTGGTGGTGTCGTGCCTTACCGCCGCCGACGAGGACGAGGAGAGCCATTCGAGCAACGACACCGCTCGGAGGAGGCGGCGGGGGGAAGCCGCCGGAAGGTCAGCGAAGCAGTCGTTTGCGTTGCGGGACGAAGGCGCTCCATCCCCAGCAGTAGCTCGCAACCACGCCTTTAGCCGTTGGGACGTCGCCAGCAACGTTTGAAATACGTCAGCACGACCGTCCCTCGGACAATCCGTCGACATCGAGGCACCAACAGCACCATCCCCAGGACGATACTCGTCCCCAGCACGCTTGTGACCTCCACTTCCGGCCGCCTGTTGCTGCTGCTCGTCGTTGCTTCTGTCGAACACGACGATGGACTCGAGTTGACTGCCCCCATTTCCAACCGTTGAATCTCCGTTCGTCGTCGTGGTGTACGATGGTCCATGTCGTAATGGTGGTGGGGGTAAACTCCTCAGAGGCCGGACGATTAGGAACGATTGAATGCGGATCCTCTTTGTCGGTCGTTGCTGACAGGTCAAAAGCGACTCGTATTCTTTCCCCTTCTCCTCGGCGACGCTGGGCACCGTCGGAACAGCGTTGGGTGCTGCGAGAGCGGAGGTTACGGTGCCGTCACGGCTGTTCGTTGCGCGGTCGGTGATGTCTCCATCCGTCAGCTTCATGGCCACATCGAGTACGGACAGGATATGTCTGGCCTCGGCGCGACTCCAACTTCCTTGCAAGGAGGAGGTACCGATGCCGCCATCGACCACATCCCGGCGCGACGGGAGGATCGATCGACGGGTGGGTAACACGACGATGAAGGCAATATGCAGCATGGGCATGCGACTCCGCATGTAACGGTGTCGACCGGCGTCGTCGAGTTCGGGGTCGGTGATGGAAGCGGGAGGCGTAGACGACGATGTCAAACTCGCGGCGCCGGCTGCGCCCTGTCGCCATGGCACTCCTCGTTCCTTGATGCCACCATTGTTTGCGAGAGCCTGATGATCGGCCGTCGGCGACGCGGATGATGATGGCAATTCCTTGTAGCTGTGGAGAATATTCCTGGGCATGGATCCATGCAAAAAATGCTCCAGTGCGGTACGATCGCTCTTCGCTAGATTGACCACCGGGGCACGCGGGCCGAATAGTCCGCTCCCAAGCTTCACCCCAAGGGCACCGTTAAAGTTGTTCCCCTCGACCGGAAGGCCTTCACGCAGACCGTAGCGTTTCGTGTGCTTTCCCCGTCGGGGACCGAAGACGCTTCGAGTGTGAATGCTGCCGCCTTGCTTCGACCTCCCCTTAAGGAAGTCAGTGTGCTTCCACCTTCCCGCCAACAGTAGGCCCGTGGGTCGACCAAGCGGGAGCCGCATCGCCAGGGGGGCAGCTGTTTGATGACGTTAACTGCGTTTCCCCAAAACACATCATCAGAAAATGCAAATACTGCGCAGGGATTGAACGATGCACAAAGGCTCATGATGCACGCAATTCGATCCGTTGGTCCGCTTGTCTTGATTCGACTAACTTCTTTCCGAAATAAAAATTTTACTCCACAAGTAAGCCCCTTCCCCCTCCCCTGGTCACACACAAAGCTTGCTCTCGGCGCCATATTCCTCGACCACAGCCTGATTAAACCACTGATGGATCGCGCCGCGCGCCACCAGCGGAACCATTAAACCCGTAGCGCGCCATCGGCCGGTCCCCACTAGGATGTTCCGAGCGGTCTGGAGACAATCCAAGGCCTCTTCCTGCTCCACCTTGTGGTGTTCCCCTTGTGAAGAAGAGACGCTAGACGTGGTGTTCCCATTGGCCTTTTCTTCCGTCGCCAGGCGTCGAAAACCCAATCCGCAGTACGTGAAGAGCATCACCGCATACTCGAAGTCGGGATTGTAATTTTCCTGCACAGTGGCAGCGATTTGCTTCAACGCCATGATGGCGTCTCGTTTGCGACCCGCTCGCAGTAATTCCAACGCTTGCAACCCTTGCAGGGGTGTGACGATGTCGAAACTGCCTTCCCTACCTTCACCCATCATACTAAATGCATTTGGATTGACACGTCGAAGCGTGAGGACGTTGGCCACGGCGTCTTCCAGGTATCGTAACCGATCACCAGGCGACATGGCACTCAGCCCTTGCAGGTACATTCCAAGCAGATCCCCAAGATCCTTGCTCACTCGCATCCGACCGAGAGCGTCGGCGATGGCCCTGGCATTGCCACGTTGAATCGCCGAGATGTTCTCACCCATTTGTCGGAATCCCGGTAAGTCGCGCTGCTTCGTGGGATCGTCCTTTGTGGACGCGACGTCCGCGAGATACTGGATAACGTACGCGAGGATATCGATATCGTCGTAGACCGGATCGCGTTGCACGAAAAGCGCGTCGACGTGGCGGGCAGGGGGGGAACGCGCAATCGTGCGCGCAATGAGAAACTGAGCGAGGGTGCGGTGAATGAATTCCACACGCACGATGCTGTCAATGCCCTCCTTCTCGAATGTCGTCGCGTCGCCGATGATCTCGTCGCGGAGAGGCAAGAGATCGATCACGTCCTCGGCACCGATGAGGGCTTTGGAGGAACGAGGAAGCGACCAAGTCTGGCTCCTGGCCATGTCCAACGCCAGGGCTTCCATGACGCTAACCGCTTTTCCCATCAATTCTTCGGTGATGGGGCGGCCAGGATGGACCGGGGCCATGGCGGCGGGGCGGTGGATATACAATTCGAAAAGTTGCCAAGCCGTCAACGTGGACGCGGTGCGTTCCGAGGGGAAGGTTCGATCCACTTCCGCCATCCGAAGGAGCATTTGCAAGTGCACCGGCTGGAGGACCATTTGGGTGTGGAGTGTGGCGGCGGCGCGGCACAACAGTGGCCGTTGCGCGGTCGCGATGTTACCTCCTTTGAAAAATGATTGCGCTTCCTGATCGGTGAATGGAGCGAGTCGTAACGTTGATGAAATCATTAGCGTGGGAAGGGACGAGCCAGCGGCGGTTGACAACGGAGGCCAAGTCTGATACGTCGACGACGACGACGAGCACGGTTGGGCGGCGGAGGTCGAAGAGGGTTTTGCTGGATGCCGCCATGCGCCCAGATCGCCTAATTCATGCCAGATGGACGATCGACAAGTGATCACCACGAGGCTGCAACGGTTGCTGAGTGGATTGGAGGTCACATGCAAAAGCCGACGTAATTTGTTCGCGTCTTCCACCGTCGTGGCCCCTCCGAAAGCCAGGACCTCGTCAAGGGCGTCGAGAACGAGAATCAAACGGTAGGTTTCAATGAAACATTCCAGCTCCAGCGCATCGTTCAATCCCAGATACGATGTTAGGTATTGGTCGAGAGACCCGTCTTGGAAGAGGCGCGGCACCGCGCACAGGGAAACAAATATCGACACCACAGGATCGGTGGCGCCAGTGTCGCCTCCTCGGTCGAGCAACGGTTTCATCACATTATCGTCCATCAGTCGACCGACGAGGTCCATGCAAGCGAGCGACTTGCCGGCGCCGGCTTCCCCGATGAGCGCAACGGCGGGAGGAAAGGTGGCTGCAGAATGGCGGCCGCTTTCCGCGGCTACGACCTCACGGGAAGCAATGGCCTCGCGTGACAGCTCGCGCACCACCACATTCGTCAGCTCTGTCTCGCAGGGCAATAGGGATCCCCAATCCTGGCCGCCATCCTCCCTGAGGGTCCAGGACTGCAAGTGCCGCGCAACCCGTGCTCGACTTCCGCTGGGATGCTGCGGAGAGCATCCGCGGTATGCCGCACAGAGCTGCGAAGAACGGTCGTATGCCACCCGGGCCGCTGTTTGCGGCGTCACAAACTCTCCCACCGGCCGGACGAACAATATCCGGTGCCGGTGACTTCCCAGAGCGAATCTGACATCGGGTGGCACATGGCCGGTGCAAATCAGTCGCAAACTTCTTGGCAGCAGGACCTCTCCCTCATTAACGAAATCCGACATCGCCTGCAACAAAGCACCGCTCATTGTGGTGACAATCAAAATAGCACCACGGCAGCCTTTCCTTGCAGCCGCCCTGTCCGCAAATTTCAATCCAACGTCGAACCACCGCGATGTGGCCGTGAAAGCGCCAGAGATTGGGTACGTCTTGGGATCTTCCGTGCCTCGAAAGGTCACACTTGGCTCGCAGGGGAGCCAAGCCAGCATGCTGTCCATGTTGGCCACGATCGCTTGCATGCCCGCCGTGGCAAGGGCCACGTCCTGTTCGTTCTGATTGCCATCGCTGTTGCGAAGAATGGCCGAAATGACCGGATAGATGGCTTGTCGGGTCCAGAGGTGACAGGCAAGGAGGCCAGTGGCCGCATCGTGGGGCTCGACGCGCAGCTGATGGAGTCTGTTCAGGATCTCTCGCATTGGCTTGTGGAACGAGTCACGCTGCAAACGGTAGCGCAGCAACTGCGAACCGGCCACCACATCGGATTGGTACGCGGAGGAGGCGGGTATTTGCAGACTTGTAGCAAGACCGGCGACATCACCGAGAAGGTCACAGACGGTGGCCTGGTACTCCGGCACGGCTGGCAACGGTGGCCCGGAGACGACTCGTTTAAGCCGTTCCTTCTTTGGCGTCATCCCCATCACATCAGTTCGCAGTGGAGGAGCTGCAGCATGAGGAGCGACCGACAGATCTTCCGTGGACAATAATAACGGACATCCCGCTTTAATCAAATACCGGCAACAAAGTTCCTTCCCCTGGCGAGCGAGAATTGATAATGGGGATGTCTCCTTCAGGCTGCCGCATCGCCGAGTGGCCAGCGAAGGGTCAAAGTCGAGCAGAATTTGCAGCAGCGAACGCGTCTCCTCGTCACTTCTGAAACGCTGGTGGGTTCGACTGCCGTCCTGTGTCAGCCCCGCGTCGTCGTCGTCGTCCACGACAACGCGGTCGAACAGGTCATCCAATGCCACAACGAGCTTGCCGACTACGCATCCAAACTTGCCGGTGTCAAGAGGCACGTGCGAGCGGCTCCCCACCCGCGGACTCAGCATGGGAAGGGCGACGTCTAGCAGTTGGCTGACGCTGTCATCCACAACCGCGGCCGCCGCCGATTCGATGTCAACGCCGAGCGATGCTTCCCAATTCGACGGTTGGTTGAGGAGGAGGTCGAAACCACCCCCGTTGCGGTCCCCGCTGGATTCACCACCCCCTCTCGCGACAAGCAGCTCCTTCACGGCGACGTCGACCAAGAAATCCAATCGGCCACGCTGTGAGCACACAAACGGGTCGGGGACATGCAGACGGTCACCATCGGCCCGATGATCCCCAGACGAATGGCAGGGAGTCCCGTCGTCGTTCCGGCCACCATCGGCCGCTGCCGCCCTCATGATCGTCGTCGTGGTGCCGCTCTTGGTCTTCCCGTAAAGGGCGCGCGCAAACCGATCGGCAATGGCGCAAGCACAGAAATCCCGGGCATGGGGAGCGCTCGAGTCGATTGCGGCTTGGCGAATGCGCTCGTCGAGGAACCGGTGAAGGAGGTCAGTCGTAGTATGAGCGGCGTCCGTCGTCGAGGATGACGCCGGACGTCGTATTGATGGGATGCC
>ERZ1292630.3947-Hain-H41-02um-R3-3947-length-12710-cov-11_pt1 | contig 12710 bp, 14 predicted proteins | sample MGYA00564408_ERZ1292630 | MGnify/ENA primary metagenome ERZ1292630 (study PRJEB36523, sample SAMEA6512641) | groundwater metagenome | collected 2019-01-08 | study: AquaDiva: Metagenomics assemblies of 32 groundwater samples | reverse complement strand
CCTTCACAGTTGCGGGGCAGTTCTCGTTTTTCACGAGATTCCTCTGGAATACCCATTTGAACTGTCAACCACAGTTTAAGAACGCAGACTAAAGTCTGCGGCTACAATTAATTTCTATCAGAATATTTATACTCATACTTAAGCTGTTCTATCGCATCTTCCCGAAGAAGATATTTAACCTTATCTTCAGCTATTAATTTAAAGGCATATTTAATTATCTCTTTATAGAACTCACAGAATTCTGCCTTTTGGTACATATTGCCTCGTGCATGTAATTCTGCAGAACATGGCGCACCGCATATATTTCTGAAATCACATACATTGCATTCATCAATTTTTTCCACAATCCTTGCCCTGATTTTCTTAAACGACTCGGAGTTCATAGCCTCTGAAATTGATGTCTCAAAAATATTTCCGCCTGCAAATTCTTTCAAACCAATAAATTCTCCGCACGGAACCATATCGCCGTTAGCAGTAACTGTCATAAAAGTGCGGCCTCCTCCGCAAGGGGATATATCGCACATCATCCGTCTGGCAGTCGGTGATATTATTGCAAGTATTACATTTGCAAAATTACCTATTACAATCTGGCGACCTGATTTTTTTGATAACTCTATTGCCTTTTCAACAGCAGTGATAAAATATTCAGCAAAAACCTTTTCATCAGGTTTCAGCTTTAACGAAGGTTTTTGGGTTAATCTGACGGGGTTTAAAAGTACGCAGCTAACTTTTTTTGCATGAAAAAATTTCACCAAATCTGGTAACTGACTGACATTGTGTTTTGTAACAGTTGTGATTACATTTAATCCCTCATAACCATTAAACCACTCAATCGCCTGTACCGCTTTTTCAAAATTGCCTCCACCTCTTACACTTACCCGCTGTCGGTTATTTATATCAGGATGAGGAGAATCAAGCGATATGCCAACGCCTATCCTGTGTTTCTTTAAAAACTCCACATCCGTTTTTTTAAGCAAGAGTGCGTTAGTCTGAAGTCCAAAAAGAAATTGACTGCGGAATCTATCTATTGCATCAAAAAGGATATTTTTTACCAGTAAAGGCTCAGCCGCATGAAAAACAATTACTGGCTTCTTTTTTGAATTTTTAAAATAAGCGGCAATCTTTTTTAATACAGAGTCTAATTGTTTACTATCCATCTGTACGCCGTGTTTTCTTATTTTTGAGGGAATATAACAGTAAGTACAATTGGCATTACACCTGTCAGTGGGGTCAATATATATGCAGTTTAAATCAGTATTAAATCTGAAATCATGAATCTCGGAATCAAGATGTTTCCGTTCTTTTTTGTAAAGGTCAATCAAGTCATCAGGCAATAAAAAATTCCCATTATTTTTGGTTATTACTCCCCAAAAAATGTTGTCAGGATCAAGTGCCAACTTCCACTTATCATCAATATCAGAAAACGAAAGTCCACGATTGTTTTTAGTCATCCATTTTCTCTCCTTTTTGTAAAAATATTGTTAATAATAACCACTGAGACACCGAGACACAGAGAGTTAGAAATTCGAAACAAATTCAAATGACCAAAAATTTAAAACAGTTTCGAATTTTGTGCTTCGGATTTCGTGTTTAGCATTTTTCTCCGTGTCTCTGTGACCTCTGTGGTTAAAATTGTTTTTAAAACTTACAATGGCATCTGTTTCTTTGCCACATCTCCGTACATTACAAAATGAGTTAATCCGTTAGCTGTCTTTGCACATTTCAGGTGATAAGAAATAACATCTGGTTTTGTCCTTGACTCCTTCTTGTTTGTGGTTTTATTTTTTTTCTTTTCCATTTTTTTCACCTCCTTCCTTTGTTAAGTTGTGCTACAAAATCCTTCAAAAACTTAAAGAACTCTTAGTTAATCAACAAACTATACAAAACTTTGTCCACTTCATCAATAAGTTTTTTGAACAATCCTCCATGGCTTTTTGAGGTGGAGAAAAGTTCACACCTTAATTTCTGAATCTCTGGACTATCACATCTCTCATAGGTGATATGTCCATTCTGTAAGGCATACCTTTCCATGATTAGTAAGCGTTTGGTTTTTTCTATAAATGGTATAAGCAATCTTCTGATTCTCCCCAAGCTATCTCCAATTAATAATTCAATGTTTCTTTGTCCCCCGGCTTTCGCTACTTGTCCATTTTTAAGTATTGCGGTAATCTCTTTTATCATCACATACAGCGTGCAGTATTCAAGCCCCCTTACTCCCCTCCGCCACTGAAGAAGCATTGGGTTTCGCCAGAACCAGAGGAAATTCCGTTCGCCGAGGGAAATCAGCTCATCAACTGACATTTCAAGTTCCTTGAGCAGTGACAGGTTTGTTTTGGAGCCTATAAGTTGAGAAGTTGAGAGGCTCTCATCTTCCCAATTTCTTATCTTCCTAACTTCTGTCTTCTGTCCTGCGAGATATTCCCATAGATTTTTTAAAACCTCAGCACCATTCCTGTCCTGAGGGGTATCAAAATGGATAAGTGATAAAATTACTTTACCAAGTCCATAACTGCCTTCCAGAACAGCAGGCTCGTTTAGAAGTTTTTCAGGATTAAGATTTATCTTATAGATTTTTTCAAGTTCAGCCCAACTGCCATCTGCCTCTACATCCCCGATATTCAGGTCAGAGATGAAAGAATCCGGTAAGGCGCCTCCAAATATAGCAAGTACCTTTATACCCTTATCCTCTACTAAAAATTGCGATGGCCACCAGGCATGAAAAGGCAGTGACGAGTGAGGAGTAAGATTTTTCCAGATAGGATGCTCACTTATATTTAGATATATCTTCCCGCTGAAGCTCGGGACGCGGTTCTTTGTAGGTCTTCTCCTGACATTTAAGAGTCCTACACTCTCCTGAGTTGCAAGCCCTGCACCGCCGCAAAGACCGAGGTAATTGCCTCCGCCTCTGACAAATCTTTTTATCTCCGTGATGCCCTTTTTACCGAGAGCCTTTAGCTTATTTGATGCCCATCCACCAGGGACAAATAGCATTTTATAATTTTTGAGTTGCCTGTTTTTAATATCAGCAGAACGAATAATATTAAAAGGCAGGTTACGTGACTTCAATGCCTTATATGCCATTAATCCCCATAGAAGAGACTCATCCCATAGAAAGGCAACAGGAGAAAGTGACGAGTGACGAGTTACGAGTGACGAGTTTTTATATCTTTTATTCTCTGAACTCTGAACTCCGAACTCCGAACTCATGTTTTATATCCTCTTGGTGTTATCATCCACCCTTCCCATAAAAATGTTTGCGAATTCCCGATAATTACTGTGCTCTGCATGTCAATATTGTGGTCAAGCATATTTTTGAGACCTGTAATGACTACCTTCTCTCCTTCCCTCATTGCTGACTTCACTATCCCCACAGGTGTTTCAGGCGATTTGTGTTTTAAGATGATGTCCCTTGCCTTATTGATATGGTCAAGCCTTCCCATACTCCTTGGATTATAAAGCACAATAACAAAGTCAGCCATTACAGCAGATTCGAGTCGTTTTTCTATTAATTCCCATGGCGTAAGCCTATCTGACAGGCTTATGGATGCAAAGTCATGCATGAGCGGTGCGCCAAGCCTGGCTGCACAGGCGTTTAAGGCAGAAATACCGGGGATGACTTCAACATCTACGAGTGACGAGTGACGAGTGACGAGTGATGAGTTTTCATTTTTTAACGCATTACGCATTACGCATAACGCATTACGGTCTTTTAGTATTTCAAACACCAATCCTGCCATGGCATAGATACCAGGGTCTCCACCACTTATAACAGAAATAGCTTTGCCTGAAAGTGCCAGTTCCACAGCCTTTTTGCATCTTTCCACCTCCTGGGTCATTCCTGTGGAGATAACTTCTTTGTCCTTAATAAATTCCTTTATCAAATCAAGATAGGTCTCGTATCCTACTATGACATCGGATTTTCTTATGGCATTTTGGGCGCATGGAGTAATATGCTCAATACCTCCAGGTCCTGTGCCGACAATATAAATCTTTGGAGTATTGGAGTATTGGAGTATTGGAGTTTCTTTCAGAGCTTTTGACACCTTAACTCCTAAACTCTTCAACTCTTTAACTGATTCGGCTACTGCTATCGTGACATTTCCTATCCTTTGTTTTGGCACAAGCAGTTTCTTTGCTCCTGATGCGAGTAATGCTGCTGGCTCTGCTACTGCTTTGGCTCCAGTTGCTTTGAATGCAGCCTCTGATTTCACTACACCTTCAACATTATTCAGTTCGTTGGATGTGAACGTTTTAACCTTAAAACCATACTTTTCAGTGAATGCAATCAGACCAGGCTCGCTGCTTTTTTTATCAATGGTCGCTATGGAGTAAACCGATAGAAATGATAGATTGTTTTCCGCCAGTATACTTTTAACAGCGTCTTCTATTTCATCTGCTGATGTTCCGCTGTTACAGCCAATACCAATAATAAGATTTTTGGGTCTTAAATAAAGATGAATGGGTGTATGAGCAAACAGGTTGTTTTTGTTTGTAATAAGGATGTCAGCAGTTTCAGGATTGTCTGTTTTTTGTAATTTGTCAGTCAATTTAATACCTATATCCGCATAGACTTTCAAAAAACCCTTGTTTAAAAGCAGCGTACCAATTTTCGGCAGCAAATCCCAATTTTCTACCACTAAATTATTTTCTCTTGCCCATAAATCTATGACTGGCAGATTATTTACATCAGATGCTGTTGTTATTACCGCTCTGCCTCCTAAGAAATCAGCAATCTCCTTTGCAATCTTATTTGCACCTCCAAGATGTCCACCTAAAAGGCTGATTGCATATTCCCCTTTCTCATCCAGCACAACAACAGCAGGATCTGTCCTTTTGCCTTTTATTAAGGGTGCGATAGTCCTGACAACAATTCCTGCTGCCATGATGAATATTAGATTTTTGCACTCGCTCCAGAGTTCATAAATAACTTCTGAGTTGAATTTTAAAATTCGCGTATCGTGATAAAGTCTCTTGAGACTTTCCGCAAGTCTCAAACCATTATTTGTTATATAAAAAATGGCTGTTTCATTTTCCAACTTCTGACTTCTGACTTCCCCGGCCTCGTCCCGAAGCGTCGGGACGGGGCAGGCTGACTTCTGACTTTTATTTTCTGTATCCATGTTTAAAACCCTTATTATAGAGCCTTGATTTCTTCCCCAATGATTTTTCTGAAGCCCTTAAAGCCTCTCCAACGTATATTAAAGCAGTTTTTTTAATGCCTGCACTTTTAACTATTCCTGCAATGTCTTTCAAAGTTCCCCTTACAACTTTCTGTCCTGGCAATGATGCCTTCTCGATAATCACAACAGGCGTATTTTCAGGATAACCCTGCAGGAGTTCATCCCTCGCTTTTTCGATCATTCCGACACTCAAAAAGATAACCATAGTTGTTTTGTGCTTTGCCAATTCACTGAGCTTTTCGGTTTGAGGTACAGGAGTCCTTCCTTCAAGGCGTGTAAATATGACAGTCTGGCTTATCTCAGGAATGGTGAGTTCCTGTCCCAGTATTGCTGCACCGGCCATTGCAGAAGAAACCCCTGGAATGACTTCATAATCTATGTTCAATTCGCGGAGCCTTTCTATTTGCTCTGATATGGCACTGTATAAAGAGGTGTCACCTGTGTGCAGCCTTACAACCATCTTATCTTTATCTATTGAGTCTTTTATAATCTTTATTATTTCATTGAGGGTAAGTTTTGACGAATCAAATATTTCTGCCTTTATGTTGTTTAAGAGTTCAGGATTCACAAGGCTTCCTGCATAAATTACTACATTGGCATTATCAAGGAGCTTTCTACCCTTGATTGTTATTAACTCAGGGGCGCCAGGCCCTGCACTTATGAAATAGACCTTGCTCATTTCCTTATTATCACCATTGAAAAGTAATTGAGGTCTTCTTCTTTTACATCTCTGATATTTTTGATTATCCTTTCGTCTTCCATACCCACCTTTGAAATATAGACTGCTTTATTCAGGAGTTCTGTTTCATTTAAGACATTTAATATATTTCTGAACACTTTATGAACCTTCATAAGCACAACGGTATCAAACCTTTCTAATGCATTCTTTAAGTCAGTCGTGTAATTCGCTGGAAGTATGGCAATCCTTTCATCAGCAAGACCGAGGGATATTTTTGCCCTTGAGGCAGAGGCATTTATGGAAGATACTCCTGGAATTATTTCTATATTTAATTCTGGATTGAGATCAAGGAGTCCATCATGGAGATAAAAAAAAGTGCTGTATATTGTAGGATCTCCGATAGTGATAAAAGCCGTATCAATTCCTTTATCCAGTCTGCTATAAACGGCATCTATTGTTTCCTGCCATTTCGTATCCAGTTCGCAATCAGATGTATTGGGGTGTTGGAGTGTTGGAGTATTGGTTTTTTCCATTACTCCTTTACTCCATTTCTCCATTTTTCTAAGAGTTTTTGTCTTTCTCATTGGAAAATATGCCTCTATGATCTCTTTGCCATCAATGTTAATAGCTTTTTTAACAATGGATAATGCAAGACTGCTTCCTTCTTCCCTGCTCTTTGGAACACAGATGCATGACACTTCTTTGAGGATCCTTAGTGCCTTGAGCGTTAACAGTTCGGGGTCTCCGGGACCTACACCTATTACATAAAGTTTTCCTGTCATTTCTATCTTTCTCCTGTTATAACAAATACCGGATTTAAAGCGCTCATGTGTCTTTTGCCACCCACGGTTTTTGCTCTGGAAACAGAAATTTCAGAGATTCCCACATTAAATTCATTGTTCTCAAGATGTTGAACTGCCCCATTCAGTGTCTCTATTGCAGTGGCATTTATTACGATGACTCCAGACGATATCTTATTGCTCACAAATTCTATTATCTCTTTAATCCTTCCACCGCTTCCTCCTATAAATACTCTGTCCGGATGTGGAAGATTTGCCAAGGTTTCAGGGGCATCACCTTTTATTATTTCAATATTAGATGTGTTGCGTCTAATCATGTTTTCCTTGATATGATTAACCTGTTCTTCGTCTCTTTCGATGGCAAAAACTTTTAATTCAGGATAAAGCCTTGCTACTTCTATTGATACTGATCCAGAGCCAGCACCAATATCCCAGAATATGCCCTTTTGCGGGAGCCTTAATTTATGAATGGTCACTGCCCTCACCTCGTCCTTTGTTATGAGGCCTCTTGAGTGGATAATCTCATCTTCTTTTAATCCAAATCTTACTTCTGACCCCTGACCCCCGACCCCTGACCCCTGTATTATGACTACATTTGGCTCTGAAAATAACATCTCTGCAATTTCTTCAAGCGTCCCTTCTATGATTTTTTCATCAGAATAACCCAGTTTTTCGCAAACATACATTATGAGTTCGGAGTTCGGAGTTCGGAGTTCGGAGTTGAGGAATCTTGCGATCTTTGCTGGATTATTTTCCTTATCGGTGAGGATGGCGATTTTATGATACCTTTGAAGCAAAGACGGAATATCGGTTATTTCATAAGGCAATCTCCTTCTCTTTTCAGGATCAGGGCCGCCATGAAGGCTCATGAGGAATGCATCATCCCACGGTTCCCTTATCTTTGCAAATGCCATCTGAATAGATGATAGATCAGGCAGTATTTTCACGATGTCTTTTCCAAATTCTCTCACAGCCCTTCTACCGATACCAAAAAAAAGCGGGTCTCCGGAGGCAAGAAGTGTGATGAGTGACGAGTGACGAGTAACGAGTGACGAGTGAATGAATTTTATTGTCTCATCTACATTGTTTATCACTTTTACTTTATCTTTCACTTTTTCATATTCCTTATATCCCTGAAAAACTTCAAAAAGCCTGTTGGACGCAAGGATGACTGATGAATTCAAGATAACTTCCCTTGCACCTTTATCAAGTGGTTTATAGCCAATGCCTATGACATGAATTTTAGTCATACTCACAACTTATAAGCACAAACTATTCTTCTGTGCTATTTCCCAAGTATTCTGATCGTCTTAAAATATATGTATCCATGAGCCAACCCTTTTTATTTTTAGCTTCTCTTCTTATTTTTTTAATATCGCCAATTATATCTTTTAACTTACCTGAAACCAGAATTTCATCCTCGGTCCCCAGATATCCGCCCCAATAGATATCAATATCGGCATCCTGGAAGCGTTTAAAAGTAGAATGGGAATCCAATAATACCACAGTATTTATAACTTCGTTAGTCTGACATTCTTTCAGTTTTCTGGCTGTGGTAATCACAATTGGCTCCCCTATACGGTTTAAAGGGATTTTATGCCTTGCAGCTAAGACCTGAACGCTGGTTATTCCTGGTATCACCTCATACTCAAAATTTATTATTCCTCCTTTAAGTATGTGTTGCAGCATTTCTAAATGCCCATCATATAACGAAGGGTCGCCCCAGACAAGAAGAGCGCCGTTTTCTCCCTCCTTCATCTCGTTTTTGATCAATCCGGCAATAACTGCTGCTGTTTCCTGGCGCCATACCTTAATCTCCTCGACATAGGGATTACTACCCTTTTTACGTTTAGGAATCTTTGCGATCACAACTCTATATGTTCCACTATTTAAATACTTTTCTAATATCTCCTTTCTTATTTTAATAAAGTCCTCATATCCCTTTCTCTCTTCCTTTTCAAGAAAGAAAAAGACATCTACTTTTTTCATCGTGTTTATCGCCTGAACAGTAAGGTAATCAGGAGTGCCAGTCCCAATTCCAATAAGATATATTTTCTTCATCCTTCACCGCCTTTCATTTCCATCACTCCGATTATCCCAAGATGTTTCTCGTTCTTTGTCTGTGTTCTGTAACACTATCATTGTTGCTGCCTTTGCTGCTGCAGCGGCACATGCGCCTGTTGTGTATCCGAAACGAAGTGTTTTTTTCATCTTAGATTTTCAATTTCAGGTTTTGCATTGTATTTATTATTTCCCTTCTTGCCTCACCGATGGTGAGGGGAATACGATCAAAATCCATTTTATCTTCATGCTTTAGTTTGTAAATCAGCTCTGCGATGTGGGGAAGCCTGAGTTTAACATTTGACATATCTTCAGGCGCTGTAAAAACATCTTCAGGGATACCGCTTCTAACAATACTGCCCTTGCTTAATATATAAAGCCTGTCAAGAAATAATGGAACAAGGTCAACGCTGTGAGTTGCCATGACAATAGTTACGCCTTTTTCCTTATTGAGTTTTGTCAATAGATTCATCATTTTATACTCTCCCATGGGGTCAAGCCCGGCGGTTGGTTCATCGAGCAATAGAATTTCATGTCCCATGGCAAGAAGCCCTGCGATGCAAATCCTTTTTTTCTGCCCGAAACTCAGATTATGTATAGACTTCTTTGCATATCCTTCCATCTCAACATCTCTAAGAGCGCTGTTTATACGGTTGTCGACCTCATCTTCCTTGAAGCCCATGTTTATAGGCCCAAATGCCACATCCTCAAATACAGTTGCCGCAAAAAGCTGGTCATCCGGATTTTGAAATATAAGTCCGGTTTTTTTATAAATCTCCTTTGGAGAAAGCCTTTTTATGTCTGTCCCGTCAAGATAAACACTGCCTTCAAAGTCCTTCGTCAGCCCGTCCATTATTTTAAGCAGCGTTGTCTTTCCGGATCCATTTGAGCCGAGTATGCCGACAAATTCACCGTGTTTTATCTCAAATTTTATATCAGACAGCGCCTGCGTCCCGTCAGGATATTTAAAAGAATCTATTTGTATAGACAATCTTATGTCTTTTATTTGACTTCTGGCTTCTGGCTTCTGACTTCCGACTTTCAAATCTTCCATACAACCCCCATAGCAATTATAAATAGAAGTGAAACTATAATCTCAGAAGACTTAAACGGCTTGTGTCTTAACAAAGGCATGTTGCCGTCATATCCTCTTTGAATCATTGCTGTGGTTGTGTTCTGGCTGTGTTCAAAGGCTTTAATAACCAGCGAGCCTGTTAGTGTTCCAAAGGAATTTAAGCCTCTCCTTATGCTTGAATATCCGAGGCGGTTTTTCTGGGCATTATAGATGACAAAGGCATCTTCAAGAAGCACAAAGATATAACGATAGGCAAACATTAATATCTCAATAAAACCCTTTGGAATTTTAAACCATGAAAGACCTGCCATGATTTCTGTAAATGGAGTGGCAAAACCCAATGCGGCAACCACAGATACAGCACCGATTATTCTGCAGGCTATGAACAAGCCGTCCATAAGCCCATCCCGGTGTCCTGTTAATGTGATGCTTCCCATCTGAATGGAAAACATGACTGCTTTCCCTGAAAACAGAAATTTGAGTATCAACACAATAGATGCTATAAATAAAGGCTCTGAAAACCTGCGGATAAAGACCCTTAAAGGTATCCGCATCTTAATGCAGAGAAATAGACAGAGAATTGTCACGAGCAAGGGAAGGGCAAAGCCCTTATAGCTCAAGACCATTGCCAGAACGGCAAGGCTTACAAGGATTTTCACCCTTGCATCAACTTTTGAAAGCATATGCTCTTTTTTAAAGTATTCTGAAAATAATTCCATCTGTTTCTCCCGTAATATGTTGGATGTGCAGGCAATTCTTGATAGCCTGCACATCCATAAGAGATTAACTTGTTATTTTCTGTTCCTCGCTGTTAACTTTTGATGATTTTTCAGTAATAAGTATTCTCCAGTAGTATCCTGCTGCAAACCCTCCAACCGCCCCTCCAAGCAGGAAGACAAACAGGAGCAGGTCTCCTTGATCTGTGTTGATAAACGGCTCTCTTGCCTCTCTGCCATGCTCTTTTGCATATTTTTCAACTATAGACTCATCTACTCCACCCCACTTCTCCGAAGCAGCAGCGGTATCAGTGAATAGTGAATAGTGAACAGTGAATAGCACAAAGAATATCAATGCCCAAGCTGCACGTTTTCCCGGTCTGTCATTCCGGCTTGTCCGGAATCCCTCCCCGTCTTCAGAAGGATTCCCGACGCGCGGAGCCTGTCCCGACTTGTTCGGGGCTTGCGGGAATGACACCTTTAAGGTGACTGATATTTTCTCCAATAGCGAGGCAATGCATGTTTTGTAAAGTGATTCACTCACCTTAAGTGGAAATAGCATCCCATACTTCTGACTTTTCATATCGCTACCTCCTCTGGTTTCAATACCCGCATTTTCACAAGCAGATCAGGTCTCTTCTTATAAAGCAGGACGACCATGCCTGCTGTCATTGCGCCTTCAAGGATTCCGAGAGGAAGCTGTGTCGGTATGAAGGCGATGAGTATCTTCCAGAAAAGAGGCATGAATGCTGAATCACCTTTTATGCCTGATGCAAGTTCGACAGATGTTGTCAAATATGTTGCCCAGTCTGCAAGCAATCCTGCCATGAAGCCTGCAATCCAAAGATTAGCCTTTAACGCCCTCAATCCCCTGAAGGTAAGATATCCTGCAAATGAACCCATAACTCCCATGGAAACTATGTCTGCACCCCATGTACTTAGGCCTCCGTGCGCAAGAAAAAGGGCCTGAATGAGAAGTGCAACTGCAGTGATAAGTATGCTTATTGCAGGGCCTACAAGTATTCCGGAAATCCCGGTTCCGCACGGATGTGAGCAGGTGCCTGCAGTCGGCACCGGTATCGGCATACATGAGATTATGAATACAACAGCAGCCATTAATCCCACGAGCGGTTTAAATGAAAGGTCAACTGCCGAGAGTTTCTTGAGTTTGTATAATCCCCATGCGACAAATGGAACCGCAATCAATGACCATAACAATGCCCAGTTGAGTGGCAATATCCCCTCTGAGATATGCATGGCATAGGCGTTATCAGTAACAAGTGACAAGTAACAAGTGACAAGTAACATAATTTGAATTTTGAATTTTGAACTTTGAATTTTCATTTCGTTCCTCCTAAAATCTCCATGCAATGCCTGCGAGGATTGCATAATCTGTTTCTGGTTTATTAAGACCTCCCTTAACACCTAAATCCACATCAAAGTTCTCTGTGATTGAGTAGATGATGCCTCCAAGAATAAATGCCGGATGTGTATTTGAGGTCTTGTTAGGATTCCTCTCCATGCCGATATTTGCAACGACTTTCAGGTCTTTGACAACCTCTACCTCAGAGGCGAGGGATACATGCCATATGCCTTTCCTGTTAGCATCTTTGTCTGCCTGAAGTTTGTATTCATTGTGGGTATAACCAATATTGAAATGAAATGCCCACGGCTCTATGTCTTTTGTTGTAATGAAGACAAGGCCATAGGATGCCCTGCCATTGCCGAGGCCCTTATTTTCATCCCCTGTCGGCAGTGTAATGCCGGGCTTAAGGGCAAAAGTCAGTCTGTCTTTTTCGTAGAACCTCCATTTCAATTCAAGGGACATATCAGAAATGCCGTCTTCTTTAGAAGTTACCTCACTGTCTTCCTTGTCCTTTTTCCATTGATACGGCACTCCGAGGACTATATCCACATTGTCAATTAATCCATAAGACAATATGGTTGCGACCTCACCGCCTGTCTCTTTTGTAGTAACCCCATCTTCTGTTTCCTTGTCATAAGTAAATTCACTGTTAACCTCAAGCTGAAACTTTCCCTTTCCCTGAGTGCCTGTGTCATCTGTGATAAGGGGATGGGCTGCAAAACTCGTTCCGGTCATAAAAACTGTAATCACCGCTGCTATCAAAATTCTTGCAGACATATTTTTCTCCTTTCCACGAAGTTTTGGAATGAACGGTCTTCCGGCTCAGGGCAACC
>ERZ1292630.3943-Hain-H41-02um-R3-3943-length-12716-cov-4_pt1 | contig 12716 bp, 9 predicted proteins | sample MGYA00564408_ERZ1292630 | MGnify/ENA primary metagenome ERZ1292630 (study PRJEB36523, sample SAMEA6512641) | groundwater metagenome | collected 2019-01-08 | study: AquaDiva: Metagenomics assemblies of 32 groundwater samples | reverse complement strand
CGAGCGATGTGTGGTATGCGAGAAACGACAGTCCGCGATCAACGCCATCGTCCACCACGAGTCCTGGCGCCAGCGATGTCCCGTACGGAATTCCCCGGCGGAGCATCCGACGGGCAACGGTGTCGAGCGCGTCCCCAAGGTCTGTCGCCATGTCCCGTGGGTTGACCTTGCGGACGTGCGCCCAGTGCGGGCAGACCACGCCGAACGGATCCGCGGGTGCGGGCGGCGCCCCATCGAGGTAGTGCCGGCGCGCCTTCTGTTTCGCCTTCTGTTTCGACGGCTGGAAGCCACACGTGACGACCTCGAAGCGCTGCGCTCGGAAGCGGGACACAGCCCGAAGTCCCGAGCAGGCAGGTCCGAAAAGCCACCGGATTCTTGAGGTCAGCGGCCCGCTTGCTGACGATCGCGGCGACTTCGTGGGGCAAAGACCAGACTTCGTGGCCCTGCTTCGCGCCTGGACCTCAAGGCGAGCAACACGGCCAAGGCTCGCTCGTTCAGGGAGCACGTGGCGACGCCTTCGAAAAGTCGATGTGAACGTGAACGCCGTCTGAATTGGTCGCGGGATTGAATGAGGACCGCGGTCCGGCCCTTGTCACCGTCATTTCGCCGTCGACGAACGTCGCATGCACAACGATGTCGTTCACCGTCACCGTCTTTGGATCAGTCCGGATCACGAACTCGGCGATCACCTTCGAACCCTTGACGCTTTGATCAAATGCCGCAGCGTAGCTGCGACCAGCACGAAGAACTTCAGCCAACGAGCAACTTGGGCACCGCACATCGATTGCGCCTTGAGCATGAGCTCCCGTCTTCCGTAGCGCCGACGTGAGGGTGATGAGCCCTCCATTGGCCAAACTCGCCTGTGCTGCCGCCCAATCAGCGATCAGGCCGACGTCCCCATCATCAAACGTGACGTTCGACCCCTCCGCGATAGGCCATGGACCCATCGCGTTGGAGGGAGGAATAGCATCGCTCAGCCACGAGAGCGCGATTGGGCGAGGAACCATGTTGTTGAGCCTCGCAGACGCGAGCACCTGCTGAAGCGAATCGCGAACAGCCTTTGTCTTCGCCTCCCTCTCTGCGGCGGCTTTCTCAATTGCCGCCTGCCGCTCCTGCTCTAAGCGTGCGACTCGCTCGCGGTCGGCTCGTTGCTTCTCCTCTTCTGCTCGCTTCTGGGCGGCTTGTGTTTCGACGGCGGCGTTCGCGGCTCTCTTTTCACCGGCGCTATCGTGGTTCATGCCGCGTTCTGCGGGTCCCGAAGAAGGCCCAGCCTTCGCCGGCCCTCCTGATGTCGCCTCCGAACGCCCCTGCGCCGCCACAAAGGTAGGCACGAGGGCCGCTGCGATAACAAAGCAAGAACGGAGGGTGGTCATGAGTTGAGCAGATAGGAACCTGCTGCAGCACGCAACCTCATCCAGCGAGAACGGCAGCTCGACCGTCTGTAGTGCTCGGAACCGCCCGGACTAAGGGTCATCAAGACTCCATGGTTTACATTCATGTGGCCTGTTCCGCTAATGGCCGACCTTCGGTGGGGCAGGGCGATCAGCGCGGCGATCTTCGTCTCGCTCGCTGGCGCCTTCGATGCCGCGACGCACCGCGAAGTCCACGTCTGATTCGTTCTCCAAGCTCAGGGCGCTTTCGTGACGGGCGTCGATGTCAGAAGCCGGCGACGCTCGCGCTGCTGATCGAATCGGCCGCAGGCTCAGTGAACCACATGTCGTCGTTGAACGCCGAAACACGGGTGAGGTCGGATCCCGGCGTGCTGCAGACGTATTCGATCGCGCGCTTGTGATACTCGAACTGGAAGAGCGACTGCCCGCCCCGGCCGGTGAACCACGGATTAGAGTGAAGCCCGATGGTCAGCGCGCGCGGTCCCGTCCCGGCGGGAAGCTGATACTCGATCACTCGCTCGTCGAGGATGCGGCCGATGACGTCGCGTCTCGTGTCGCAGTAGTAGACCGGGTGTTCCAAGATGTCGTTCCGATTGCGCACCAGCGTATCGATCCGCGTGCCCGACGGAAGGTCGACCTTTCGACCGCTGACTCCGGTGTAGGTGATGCTCTGCAGAACCGAGCCTGAGACGTACCAGATCATTTCAAACTGTCCCCACGAGACGGCGTCGATCCTCGGATGGGGACAGCTGATCCGTTTCATGCCTTCTGAGCCAACGAGATAGATCGTCGAGCCGTTGGAGGACGCGAACAACGGCCGATAGGGGTCGGCTCCGATCGACGCGGGACCCCCGTCAGCCTTCATTGCCGAAACGAACTCGCCGTCCGCGCTGACCTTGCCGATGCTGTCTCCATCAGGGTCCGTGTACCAGGCTGCTCCGAGGCCAGGCCCGTTCCCCTCGGCAAGGCGGCACGGGCGCTTGCCTTCGGTCCGGTTGTAGACGGTGACCTTGCCGTCGTGAACGCTGCCGACGCCGTTGGATGCGCCCGTGAAGAGAGCATCTCCGAAAGTGGCGAGGACGTCGGCGGGTTTGCCCAGGGCTCCCGTCGCGAAGCGCTTCGTCCGCAGCGCTAGCGGCGAGCGCACCACCTCCACTTCCTTCCGTTCGAATTTCATCGTCACGGTTGACCCTACGCTACCCGCCAGAACTCGAGCGCGTACCCCTTCGCAATATCGGAGAACTTCCCCTCTCCAACAAATGCGGTGCCGGTCCACAGGTCGAAGTGGCCGGTGGCGTCATCCCACACGTTCTTGCTGACGTGGTAGGCGATGATTCCCGTCTGCTTCGGCAAGTCGGCCGCGGTGAGCGCCTGTTCTTCCTGCTTGCTCATGCCCCAGGTGGGCTCTCCGAGGAGCGCTTGAACCACCTTCCGCATCGTCTTCACGTACACGACAATGGGTGAGCCGTCGCCTCGCATCGCTTCCTTGAACGACGCGGGAATCGTCGCCCCCGCGTCCTTCAGCGCCTCCGACATTCGGATGGCGCACGTGTTGACGTACTTCTCTTTGTCGATCTCAGCTGGCCATCCCCCACCGAGCTTTCGAAAGAGGTCGGCGCGCCTATGGGTCGGGTACGCTTGCTTCAGAGGGGCGAAGGTAAGTGTCATGTGTTTAACGAGTGACTATAGCCAACTCCTACAATGCCGCCTCACTCGCCTCCAAGTCCGCCGACGCTGACCTACGAAGCGCTCCGCTTCCTCCTCCAGTCCGCGATCGCAAAGGGTGCCGTCGAGTTGGACGTCGCCGCGGTCGCCGGCGATCTCCTCGGTCCCGTGCGCGACCTGCTTGACGTCGACGTCATCGCCATCGACGACCTCGTAGTCCCGAGGATCGACGAACGTGAAATCCGCCTCCGAGGCGAATTTCGGCTGCCAGTCGGCGGTGGGCGCCGACGCGCCAAGCCAGCGATTCTGATCCAGGCAACCTTCACAAACACCGACGGCGGGCTTGGCTACACTCTGGCGTTGGTCCCGAATGAAGCTGCGCTCGATGCAATCGCCGGAGAGCTCCGCGCCATTCTCGACGTGCTCCCGGTGGAACTCGGCGCCCTGTGGGTGACGTTGAGCTCCGTGAAGGTTCCGTCGCTCGCGATCGAGATCCCCGGCTATGAGATCGCCGCCGCGGTGATCGAGCAAGGCCGGGGATATCTACTGCGCCTGGAGAGCAATCTTCTCGAAGCGCTCCGTCTCGAGAAGCACGTGTTCGCGATCGCCGAGCGGCTCGATCCGATTCAGCTCTCGACGCAGACGCGCATCGAGCTGCACGTGCTGCCGATGCTCGACCTGACGATCACCAGGATCTCGTTGGACGACAAGCGTTCCATCACCGTCGCTGGCGATGGAACGATCACGCTCTTCGGGACGACCCTCGCCATCAAGAACTCGGAGCTGTCACTCTCGCTACAGAGCATCAGCGCCCGTATCCCGATCCAGCAGTTCGTTGCGCCCTTCGACAGCGCGCTGCTGCGTTCAATCGAGCTGCTCGACACGCACGCGACCTTCACCGGAAGTCTCTCGGCATGTGCAGTCGGAATGGACGGCCGGTTCATCGTCGCGGGCTCGAAGAACTCCGGCACCTTCTCGTTCGCCTACGCTGTGGGCGCCACGAAGCCGATCCCCGACGTCTTCGAGCTCGAGGCAAACCGCTTCACGATCTCCGATGCGTTCACGATCATGTCGGGCGCCGTGGTCACGATGCCCGAAGTCATCGACCGCCTCGTGGTGCTCGAACGGGTCTACATCTACTACGCCACGATGGAAGGCCTGAAGACGCGCAGTGGAGTCCGCAGCACGTACGGGGTGCGCGCCCACGCAGACGTCGACGTCTGCGGATACAGGGCGTACGGAGAGATTGAAGCCAACCAAGACGAGTTTCGAGCTGCGGTCGCGCTTTCACCCATCTCCCTCGGCAACGTCATCGAGATCAGCGGCAAGGGCGGTGGCACCGCAGCCGGATATCGCGGTTCGCAAGTCGAAAACGATGGAATGCTCTTCGAAATGGATCGCGCGTCGAAGACGGCTCGCGCCGACATCGAGGTCGAGCTGCTCGGCCAGGTCGCGCCGGGCGTGGTGGCGAGACTGGCCAACCAATCGATCGCATTCAACGTACCGCTCAAGCTTCCTGGACTGCACCAGCTGGACTTTGGCGCGCAGCTGGTCAAAGACCGGATCGCGCTCGAGGCGGAGTTCGAACTCGAAGTGAAGGTGCCGGGTGAATGGACGTACGACGCGTTCCGCATTCGCGAGCTGGCCAGGGTACAGGGTCACGTTCGCATCGATGCGGGCCTCCAGACCGCCTCGGCCCGGGTCGACGCGACGGTCATCTTCGGGCCGCTGAAAGCTGCGATCGGGTTCGAGATCGATCCGGGCGATCTCGGGAAAGTTGCCCAGCGTGTGATCGCTCAAGCGGTCGCCAGTGTGACGGACCTCCTCAAGGACGCCACCAAGTGGCTCGAGGCACTGGCCGCGGGAGTCATTGAATTCCTGCGCGACGATCTGCCGTATTACATCGGCCACACCTTGGAGCACTCCTTCAATCAGGCCGGCAATGAGGCGGCGAAGGCGCTCAAGAAAGCCGGCTACGAGGTGGAAAAAGCCGCTGGGATTCTGCTCAAGGGCCAGAAAATGGCGACCGACGAAATCCTCGACACGCTGAAAGGAGCTGAGTCCTTTGCCGAGGAGGAAATCATCGGCCACCTCAAGCGGTGGGGAAAGCTCGATGACGACGTCAGCAATGTCGCTGCGAATGTGGGGATCCTCCTGCTCGCGAACGGCGTCGCGCCCGATCGCGTGATCAAGGAGCTCGGCGATATCCTGAAGAAGGACGCGCCTGCGGTCGCCAAGACGCTGGAGCTCCTTGGGCGCCCCGCGCACGAGGCGGTGCAAGTGCTGAAGGACGCCGGCCAGAGCGCCGAGCAGGCGGTGAAGTGGGTGCTGGAAACGTTCGGGAAGGTCGCGGAAGAGGTGCTCGCCGACACGCTGAAAATCGTCAACTACCCGGAAGCGGTTGCGACGCGCGCGGTGCGCGACATCACCCGCGAGGTGCTCCGCGCCGGCACGAACGCCGGCAACGAACTCGAGCGCGGTTGGAAGCGCCACCGGCCTCGAGTCAAGATCGGCGGCATCACCCTTTGACCTCAGCGCTGAGCGCGAAGGGCAACGTTTGGCCGCGCTCAGTCGCCCCTGCTGTCTCGTTGCGCGCCGTACAAGCGGCTGGCGCAGCGCAACACACGCTGTCGCTCGAGGGTCGCGCTACCGTGAGCCGAACGCCGGAAAGGCCTGAAGCAGTGACCCCGCCAGCCAACGCCGCTGTGCACGCGGATCCATCATCGAAAACGTCCTGAGGCGACTGGCCGTGTCGACCAGGCAGTTCGGTCCGCGGTCGAGGCAGACGACGTAGGGCACTTCGAGCGGGAGGTCACGGAGCCTGATCTCCGCGCGTCTCGACGCGGCGTTTCGCTCGGACGCAGGGAGCGCCGTCCGCGACAGTCGGACGTCGCTCCATACACTCTGGTAGGTCCGCTGCATCTCGTTCCACCTCCGCAGCGATCGCTTCTCGAGGCGCTGGTAGTCTTGGTCGCCGAACAGTCTCGGCAAGAGCTCTCCGCTGCGCTTGAAGTCCGCCAGCCGTTGGTTCGGTGATGGGGTCCCGGTTTGGACCGGCGTCCCGTTGTCGTCGACGAGCAACCGCAGCGCGTCATCGAGCTGTCCACTCAAAGGAACTGTGTCGAAGACCTCGACGAGGCCTGGCCCGAGACGATCGCCGTAGCCAAAGAGGACCGCCGCACGGTCGTACGGCCCAAGACGGCCTCCGGAATCGAGGTGGACCCCGAAGTCCATGACGGTCGAGTACGCACCTTGTGGAGACGGCCGGTCCGACCAGTTCAAGATGTCTGAGTCACCAGCGAAGTTGTGAGCCAGACCGAGGGTATGACCCATTAGATGCGAAAAGACCGATGCGTAGATGGCGCGCCGAAGGCCTCCGGCCAACTCCTCCCGTGCCTGTTGCCGTGCGCGTTGGCGCCGAACATCCCTCGCCAGCGTCGACCCGGCGAGCCCAGCTTCGATTTGGTCAACGGACTCGCCGAAACGCCTGCTTCGTTCGTCCAGCGATGTGCCCACCAGCGTGACGTTGTCACGCAAGAAATGACACTCGCTACCGGTTAGCGGAGTGTGGGACCACCGCTGACTCGACGTTGCGCGAAAGTCGCGCTCCGCCACCAGCATCGCCGCTAACCTGTGAAACTGGTCGTCGTTGCGCGGAAGGAACATCCCTCCGTTGTCGTCCAGCGCCCGAACGACCTGGGCACGCACCGTGCGATCCGCATTCACCAGTTCGGCGAGCAGATGCCGGTACTCCTTCGCCAGCGTCTCGAATGCGATTGCCCTTGCGGCGGGAGCCAGTCGCCTGATCGCCCTCTGCTCTCTGTGCGGTAGACGAGCCAGGAAGGCGCTTTGCAGGACGCGCGAGGCTGGCGCGACCGGACCCAGTGCCTCCTCGGACGGAAGTAGCAATCCCGCCGACTTCCGATCCACGAAGTCCGCGATGTCGTCCGCCAACCGCTTCACCTCGGGAGCGAAGACCGTGGTCGTGCTGCTGACGATCTCCCCGGTCTGTGGATCGGTAGCCCACGCCGCATGTGCCAACGCCCCACCGGAGCCCGCCTCCGAAGACATGACCGTGTTGAAACGAAGATCTCCGAAGTGGATCAGGGCAGGCTCCCGCCACGAGAGCAGCCCGCCGTCCGGGTTCGGTACCTCCAACGCCAGCTCCAGCGGCCTGCTCCAGTGCCTTGCGGCCTGTCGGCTCGCCTCGGCCGCAGCCTCGTCGGCCTTGCCCACCATCACGAACGCGACCGACCTGCGCCATGGGTCGCGGCGCATCGCGAGCGGCAGCAGGAACGCGGGCTGGCCCCGCGCGGGCATCTGCTGAAGCTCCAGACGATGCCAAGCGAAGCGTGCCTCCAGCGGATCACCGTAGACCAACGTGCCGCGCGTCGAGTCGTGAGCGGGAACTCGCATGGCGGAGGTGCGCACCCAGAAGGCAGAGAGCGCGCATCCGCCGTCCTCCTTCAACCGGCAAGCGGAGGGCCGATGCGTGCTCTCGGACGCCATCTCGCTGACGAACTCGAAGTACCCGAGCTCGCCGAGTTCGCTCCGTCTCTCCGTCCACCCTTGGTCCGACCCCCCGCGCTCCCAGTCGCCCGGGCCCGGCGAGATTAGGAGACCGTCGTCGGACTGACCGCCATCAGGCTGGCACCCGGTGCGAGTCACCCCGCTCGCCCAGTCCACTCGCATGAACTCGAGTTGGTCCCAGCTGCGGAGGTCGGATACCTCGTCGACCGCTGTGCCATCCCCGGCATCGTCGACTACGCGCATTCGATCGAAATGGCTGAGAATCGGGTAGGCGACGTAGGTCGCACCTTCATACGGTTTGCCGTCCTGGTCGACGATCGCCTCTGACGTCGATCGGAGGGCGTCGACAGCGGGATCCGCGCCCCTCACGCACTCGTAGGTCCGTTGAGCCAAGAGGAACTTCTCCGTGATCCTCCACCGAATGCGCTCCAGCGGCGACGACTCGCCGACCAAGACGTTCTTTCTCTCGTCGATGCCCGTCGCCCTCAGGTACCACTCGCCGGACGCCAGATCTGACTTCTTCACGAAGCCGGGTCTGGTCTTGTTGACCGGCAGCGGCTCTCGGCAGCCCGCGGCCACCGCAAGGAGAAGTGCGAGGTGGGCGCCGCTCTTGTGCGAACGTTCGCGGAGCATCTCTAATTCAATCCGGTAGGCGGCGGTAACGCTCTGCGAGGGCGCCCGTCGCGAACGAGACTATCCAGGAGATGCCGACAACGGCGAGCGCGGCCATGGGGGTCGATTGGCCATCTGTGTCACGCCAGTAGACGCGTCCCGAGCTCAGCGTTAGCCAGAGAAAAGGCCCCAGGCCGGACTCGGTGCGCCGGTCCAAGATGAAGGTGAGCGCCAAGGGCGAGCACAGCATCGCGATTCCGAAGGCGACGTCCATCCACGGGCTGCGACGCAGGGCGCCGATCGCCCAAACAGCGAAGACGACGCACCCCATCGCTCCGACAGCCAGCAGCGTGATGGGGAGATAGTGGGACAGAGGCGTGGTGTACCCGAGGCGCGGACCGGTCACTGCGACCTGAAGCGCGAGGTACGTCACGACGATGCTGGTGGCGGCGATGGAGAGCTCGCGCAGCCTCAAGGTTCGGGAGAGCACCAGGAGCGTAGTAGAAGCGAAGGACAGCACCGCGGCGTAGACCAGCAACGACACCAGCAGGCTCTCCGAAGGAGCGCTCTGCATGAGGCCATTGACCTCGGCGACGGCGCGGATCTTCGCGGCAATCCCTGTAAACCCGTCCGCTATCGCCAGGCGCTCTTCGTACCTAAGAGGCTGGCCGTCGCACCGGCTCCCCAGTGCCTCAAGGTTCCGCTCGAGGCCATTCAGCTGCTCGGGGGCCGTGTAGCGCCGGGCAGTCTCGGTGAGCGCGTCTCTCGATCTGGACACGGCGATGCGTGTGCACAACGCCTCCTCCGAGGGACCTATCCTGCTGATGGCTCCGTCTTGCTCGAGGAGCCCGATGCTGGTCGCGTCGTCCCGAACCTGGTCAATTGACCGCAACGCCCGGATCTGCATTTCGGCGACCGTGATGGTCGAATAGGCTGGGAGGAGCGCGCTCGCGGTCACGAGCGCGGAGACCAGACCAGCGCTCCAAAACCATGGGACCCTGTACTTGAGCGGGAGCGAGCGCTGCACCACGGCGCAGAGCACCAACCAGACGGCGAGCAGGACCATGGTTAGACTGACCGCGATGAGGGCGTCTCGCTTGAGCCCCACGTCGTCCCACGCGCTTCTGGCAGGGAGCGCCGTCGCGATGGTGGCGAGCAGCGTGCTCGTCAGGACCGCCGCTAGGAACTGGAGGGGGCGACACGCCCACAGATACGGGAAACGTCGCACGAGTGCTACGTCGATGCGCTGGAGGCTGGCTCTCACGGGGAGACGTGGCTTTCCAGCACCTCACGGCGTTTCGAGTGGGTCAAGCGTTGGATCCCCTTCACGTCCGCGGATGCGATGCAGTCGGCGATTGCAGCCAGAGACGTCCCACTTGGAGCGTAGATCAAGACTGAGTGGTGCTCGAGCGTCGCGTATCGAAGGACGGTCGCCTTCGGCCCAGCGGTGCGCCTGAGGAGGTCGACGAGATCGTCGAAGGCGGGGCCGTCATTGGCGGGCGCGATCTCGAAGACCTCCTTCCCAAGGTCAGTGTGCGGAACGAGCTTTCCCGCCTCGATGTAGTGAACTTGATCTGCAACGAGTTCGACCTCAGGAATGTGCTGCGACGAAAGCACGGTCATTACGTTTCGCCACTGCCTGGTGCGCCGCCTCAGCACCGCGAGGACCTTGAGTTGAGCACCGGCGTCCAGTGGGGCGAGCGGCTCGTCCAGGATCACCAGCTCGGGCGCAGCGATCAGCGCAGCCGCGATCGCCACACGCATCTGCTGGCCACCGGACAGCTGAACGGCGGTGTGGTCCGCTTCAGCCTGCAACCGGCACCACGCGAGCATCTCTCTCACAGCAGTTTCGTTGTTCGCTCCGAGTTGGCCGGCGAGCGCGGCGCGCCACGCCAAATGCGTCGAGACTCGCCCCGTCCACGGCTCGGGACGCTGCGGCACGAACGCCACCTTCGACATGTACTCGCGGCGGTAGTTCTGCGCGCCATTGAGCGTCACCTCGCCCTTGGCTGCGAGCTGCCCGGAGAGGACCTTCAACAGCGTCGTCTTTCCGCTGCCGTTTGCGCCGACGATGCCCAGAATCTGACCGGGCGCCAGCGCGAATTGGCACGGGCTGAGTGAGAATTGCTCCGAGACGCTGAGCGTGCCAATCGTGCAGGTGAGCCCACGACTTGCGTCGGAAGCAGGCGGCAACTCGTCTCTCGAGGCTGCCCGACCAAGACGGTCGAGGATCTCCTGCGCGCGTCCGTGGAGCGCCTCGTGTTGATCTGCCCATGCTCTAGCGTCTCTCGGAGGAACGTTGACTCGATGCTGCCGATGCTCCCCGATGAGCTTCTCGACTTCCTCCAACAAGTGCTTCGCCTGGTCGGTTCGAGGAGCCAGCCGCTGTAACAGCTCCTTCATTTCGAACAGACCGATGTCGAGACGGGTGTTCGCGAGGGTGTCCCTGAGTCTCTCGAGTTTGTCGGCCTCGAAGTCCCGGCTGATGTCGCGGAGTGTGCGCTGCACATCGGCGAAGATCGTCACCGGCCCTGCCCCAGCCCGAGGGCCTGCACGACGTATCGGGAGAGGATGCCCTGATTCGCGTAGATTCGATCGCCTCGACCGTTCGAACGCAGATTTCCTCCCGCGTGGTGGACGGCAATGACGTCCCAATGCTCGTCGAACACAGGCGAGCCCGAGGAGCCTGGCAACGTGTCGGTTGAGTATTGAAGTCGATGGTCGAAGACGTTCAGAACGCGATTCTCGGTGACTGAGATCTGTTTCAAGCCTCCGGAGGGGTGCTGGATGATCGGTACGTAGTCACCTTTCATCGGATCCGGTCCGTCGATCCGCAGTTGGAGGGCCCCCCATTGGTCGAGCGGGGGTGCGTCGGGCGCTTGGACCAGCCTCAGGACCGCGCAGTCGTACGGCCTGTTCCCTCTCCATGTGCCTTCGGCATACCGGTACCTCGAGACGGGTCCCACATGGTGTTCGAGATCGTCTTGGTAGTTGAACTCGAAGATGGCTCCCCGCGCGCGGCTCTCGTCGCGGAGCAGGTGCTCGTTCGTGACGACGCGGTGCCCAGAGATGAGGAACCCAGTGCCTTTCACTGCGCCCGACACGATGATCCTGCAGACCGCTCGCGCGGCTTCGACTCCGCGCGTCAACCAGGCGACGCTCTGGAGATGGCTCTTCGCGCCGATGAGCTTCTCGAGTTGGTGATCTTCCGCCGTCAAGCCGATGGCCGGTTCACTCATCTCGCAGTCCGGCTCCCGGCTCAGCTCGACGCGGTGGTCCTCAAGAAGCCGTCGCAGACGATCGGACACCAGATTGACCTGCTCGCCGAAGTCTTCTGCAGTGATGTGCCTCTGTGCGACCGAACGCGCCGCGAGACTCCAGCGGGCGCTCAGGGCGCGCAGCTCCGTCTTGAGCGTGGGCACTTCGTCCGCAAAGGGAGCCAGACGCTGGAACGCCAGCTCGAACCGTTCCTCCGCGCTGAGCGTGAGGATGTCCTCATAGGCGCTCATACCCGCCACAAGATACCACTGGGGTGCGCTTTCGAGATGCGGAATGGGAGGATCAGCACCGGCCGGACGGGTCCAGCCGCGTCACGGAAGGAAGCGGATCTCCTCGGGGGCGGCAAGGGCCACCGCGTCGTCACCCCAACGATTGCTTCGTCCTTGCCGGCGAGCGGGTCGACGCTCGCGAGCCGATCGAAGCGCAAGCCGGCGCGCGCCTCGATGGAGCGGAGCGGAACCTGGGTGGTGATGCTCGGCTGGGGGAGACGATTTTGCCGAAGACGAACTCCTCCTCGGGGGCAGCTGGCCCTTTTGGTTCATCTCGTCGTGACGCGGAGGATCGTGGGGCCGGAAGTATGGCCCGGTGAAGACCGAGATCCGCATCTGGTCCTCGCGCGCGTGCTGCAGCGCGTAGTCCTCGCGCGCGAGCCAGCTTGGCGAGTTGAAGGCCTGCATCTGCGGGCAGGCGTTGGTGACGTGCATCGAGTCCTGGTTGCCGAGCCGGGCGGTGGCGGCGGTGCCAGTAGGGATCCTCGCGGCGGGTCATGTGGCCGCGGCTGAACTTCGGCGCCGAGCCGTAGCACTCGTCCATGATCTGCGCCGAGGCGGGGATTCGCGGGTCCCACTTCCAGCTCACGCGGCGGGCCTTTCGCGAGGTGCCCCGTCGATGTTGGCTGCGCTGAAGAAGCAGAGGCGCCGCGAGCACGTCGAAGTGCTCGTAGCGCAGCGTGGTCTCGCGCTTGTTAGTTACCGAGCTTGAACTCGAGCAGGGCCGCTGTCGCGCACCACCGGAGGGGCGACCGGCACCGGCCCTCCCTTGCGATCGAGGAGGAAGCCCGGGGCGTAGCCACGCCGGTTGCGGTACTCCTCGGGACGCCCCTCGTCTGCGTCCGAAGGAGAAGCGGGGGCTCGGGACGCCACGGCGGCCGCGGGGACGCGCTTGCGGGCTGAGAGGCCGCTCCGACCGAAAACGGTCATCGTGACCGCGTAGAGGATGTTGTACCAGAACGCCCACGGG
>ERZ1292630.3941-Hain-H41-02um-R3-3941-length-12723-cov-6_pt1 | contig 12723 bp, 8 predicted proteins | sample MGYA00564408_ERZ1292630 | MGnify/ENA primary metagenome ERZ1292630 (study PRJEB36523, sample SAMEA6512641) | groundwater metagenome | collected 2019-01-08 | study: AquaDiva: Metagenomics assemblies of 32 groundwater samples | reverse complement strand
TTGGTTCTGGGCATTACCGGAACAGGGGGAGCAGGAAAATCAAGTTTGATCGACGAGTTGGTCCAACGATTTTTAAATTCCTTTGTCGATAAAAAAATTGCCGTCGTCTGTGTGGATCCTTCCAAAAGAAAAACCGGTGGTTCGCTTTTAGGTGATCGTATTCGTATGAATTCCCTTAGTCGTTCGCGGGTTTTTATGCGATCGGTAGCTTCCCGAGGATCTGGACGTGAAATCGCGCAAAGTCTGCCGGACATTCTTAATTTTTTGAAGCAACTTGATTTCGATTTTATCATCGCAGAAACATCGGGAATTGGTCAGGGAAATACAGCTATTACGGAAGTCAGTGATTTATCCATGTACGTGATGACTTCTGATTTTGGCGCACAATCTCAGCTAGAAAAAATTGATATGATTGATTTTGCAGATTTAATCGCCGTGAATAAAGCCGATCGCAGGGGAGCGCAAGATGCTTTGCGGGATGTAACTAAACAGTACAAACGCTCTCGAAAAATATTTGATGACAAAACACAAGTTCCCGTTTTTTTAACTCAAGCCAATCAGTTTAATGATGGCGGTCTGAATAAATTATTCTTCGAGTTGATGAGACAAATGAATGAAAAAACAAAACAATTTCCAATATCTGAAGCTTACAAAAAAACAGTTTTATCTGCCGAGGAACATATTATTATTCCTTCGGAGCGACAAAATTATTTAGCAGAAATTGCCACGACCATTCGAAAGTACAAAGAACGAGTCAAAATTCAATCGGAAAAAGTTTCTCAATGGGGCGCTCTGCAATCGGTTCAACAAATGACCAAATTGTCAGACTCCCAAATGCAACAGATGATTGAGAAGCTCACTCAGGATCTGACTGCTGATGAAATCAGTGATATCAAAAATTGGGATCAATTTATCGAGCAGTACGCTCAAGATGATTTGGTTTTTCATGTTCGTGGTAAAGAATTCCGCCAAAGTTTGGTGAGTGAATCCTTAAGCGGAAGTAAAATCCGCAAAATCGTGCCGCCAAAACTTCGCGATTGGGGTGATCGTTATCAATTTTTGAAACTAGAAAATGTTCCGGGAAAATTTCCATACACAGGTGGAGTTTTCCCTTTGAAACGAGACGATGAAGATCCCAAGCGCATGTTTGCGGGCGAAGGCACTCCGGAAAGAACTAATCGACGGTTTCATTATTTGTGCGAAGGCGAAAAAGCTCATCGTTTATCAACAGCTTTTGATAGTGTCACATTGTATGGACAAGATCCTGATTTGCGCCCGGATATTTTTGGCAAGGTGGGCGAAAGCGGCGTTAGTATTTGTTCTTTGAATGACATGAAAAAACTCTATGCGGGTTTTGATTTGTGTTCGCCAAATACCAGCGTAAGCATGACAATCAATGGTCCGGCACCAATTATTTTAGCTTTTTATTTTAACACGGCTATTGATTATCAAATCGAGAAAAAAGAAAAAGAACTGGGTCGCCGCTTAACCGAGACGGAATGGACTCAAACGTCCGAGTGGACCCTGCAACAGGTGCGGGGAACAGTGCAAGCTGATATTTTGAAAGAAGATCAAGGACAGAACACTTGTATTTTTTCAATTAATTTTGCTCTAAAAATGATGGGTGATATTCAAGAATATTTTGTAAAAAAGAAAATTAAGAATTTTTATTCTGTAAGTATTTCTGGCTATCACATCGCCGAAGCCGGAGCAAATCCGATCAGTCAGCTGGCCTTTACACTTTCGAATGGGTTCACTTTTGTAGAGTATTATCGTTCGAGGGGTTTAAGTATCGACGAGTTCGCGGGGAATCTGAGTTTCTTTTTTTCCAATGGTTTAGATCCAGAGTATTCGGTTTTAGGAAGAGTGGCTAGGCGCATTTGGGCCATTGCTATGAAGGATCTCTACAAAGCGAATGATCGTTCACAAAAATTAAAATATCATATTCAAACCAGTGGTCGATCTTTGCATGCTCAAGAAATTGCATTTAATGATATTCGTACCACTCTGCAAGCTTTGATCGCCATTTATGATAATTGCAACAGCTTGCATACCAACGCCTATGATGAAGCGATCACCACGCCGACGGAAGAGTCTGTTCGTCGAGCCATGGCCATTCAAATGATCATCAACAAAGAATTTGGGATGACAAAAAATGAAAATCCTAATCAAGGAAGTTATTTTTTCGAAGAGCTGACCGATTTGGTTGAAGAAGCTGTGCTTACTGAATTTATGAGAATAAACGAGCGGGGCGGAGTGCTTGGCGCCATGGAGACTCAATACCAACGCTCGAAAATCCAAGAGGAATCATTGTATTATGAAAGATTAAAACATGATGGAACTTTGCCAGTGATTGGCGTGAATACTTTTATTGATCCTAAAACATTAAAAGCGAATTATGTTCCTCCAAAAATTGAATTAGCGAGAGCTTCTTATGAAGAGAAAAACCAACAATTAACTCATTTGAATGAATTGAAGACTGTGAATACAGTAAATGCGAATGAAGCTATTGAGGATTTAAAAGCGGCGGCATTGGCCGGGAAAAATATTTTTGCGGCGCTAATGAAGGCGGCAAGGGTTTGTAGTTTGTACCAGATGAGCCAAGCGCTTTACGAAGTCGGCGGACAGTATCGCCGAAATATTTAGCTTGTTCTTGGGGTTCTCCTAAAATTCCAAATTTCTGCGTTCTCGACTAAAAACCTCCAGTAACTGGGTCGCTTCCTTTAAAAAATTTTTTTAGAAACAAATCAAGTCGCTCAGCAAGCTCATCAAGGTATATATTTTTTGGTGTGATTATTTCATTATGACCCACGCCTGAGTTTTGTGGAAAAATAAGTTGGTCAACAATATTTAATTTGCTGCTTGGAAAACTAAGTGATGCGAAAGGATCTAAAATTTTATCATCCATTGTTACAGATAAAAAGGTTGGTATATTATTGCGAGGCAAGTGATCCCAATACTCTTGAATATTATCAATAACTCTAAATACTTGTTTAACTAAGTTTGTTGAAATAACTCCAAAAGTTTTAATTCCAAGTGTACTCGCTATGGTGGCTAGAACTCTGCTCAAAGAGGATTGTGTTTTTATCATTGGTGAAATTAAAATTAGAGAATCAATTTGAGAATTAATTGGATTGAAGATTGTGTCAATTGCAACTCCGCCACCCATAGAGTGACCAACAAGGCTTACTTTATTTGCGCAATGACGTGCCAGAGTAAGAGCATCATCAACATCTTTACGCCAGTCCTCTAATTTAACTTTATTTCCAACTTTTGCTGGACCACCCAACCCAGAAAGGAGTGGTGCATATATAGTGTATCCATACTTTTCGTTTAGAATTTTTGCTAGGCCAGAAAAGTGCCTTGGATAGGAAGGATAGCCGTGAATTAAAACCAAGGCATGTGCAGGATCATGCCCTTCAAGGAATAAAGAGCCTTGGCGATCATTGATTCCTGGTGAAAGATGAGTAATTCGACGATAAAGAAGATCTCTTTGTTTATCTTTTTCAATGACTGCATTTTTAACTTCAGACCAGCATGAGTTTTGGGCAAGGGAAGTCGAACAATAAAAAAAATAAATCAAAACTGATAATAATAAAAATATAAATCTATTTTGTGGCACAAATATATCGTCAGGCTTTGAAATTAACAAAGCAACTTGGACTCGACGAAGGTGCGACTTCCCTTACACAGTTTTTACTACTTTAGAAATCTTTTCGAAGATCCTATCAGCAATCTTCACCCCATCACAAGCGGCAGAAGTAATTCCACCAGCATAGCCGGCGCCTTCGCCCGCGGGATACAAGCCTTCGTGGGAAACACTTTCCAGAGTGTCTTCATCGCGAACCACGCGAATCGGGCAGCTGGTGCGGGATTCAACTCCATAAAGTTGTGCTTCAGGATTTAAAAATCCTTTCATTGAAATATTAAATTTCTCAATTCCTTCTTTAAGTTTTTGTTTTAGCTCGACGGGAAGGATTTGATCTAAACGAACAGCTGTAACTCCTGATGGAGAAGATCCTTTCTGCAAGCTGCCATTTTTTTCTTCGAAAAAGTTCATTAAATTTTGAGCCGGAAGTTGTTTGGTCCCACCATTTTCTTGAACGGCAAGGAAGGCATCATTTTCCAATTTTCGCCGCAACTTCATGCCGCCCCAAAGATCGCCTGGGAAATTTTTTTCGTGATCAATGCTCACCACCAGCGCGGCATTCGCCCATGGTGAATTGCGATTGAAATTACTCATTCCATTACAAACAAGACCATCGGTAGACGTGCCGCTGGAAAGAACAAAACCGCCGGGACACATGCAAAAACTGTAAACTCCGATTCCAGATTTTGCATCATGATGAGTGAGCTTGTAATTTGCGCTTCCTAGTTTTGGATGATTAGCCCAATCACGATACTGTATTTGATTGATCGATTTTTGCGGGTGTTCTACACGCAATCCCATCGCAAAAGATTTGCCTTCTAACTTAACGCCGATTTCATCCAAATGTGTGAGCATATCTTCCGCACTATGACCGGTGGCTAAAATGATTTGCGAAGTTTGAAAAGCTTGGCCTTGTTCGGTTTTTACTCCGGTAATAAAATTCCGTGAGCCATCTCGCTTTGTTAAGATTTCCATAATTTGAGTGTTGAAATAAATTTTACAACCATTGTTTAAGAGATATTCTCGCAAACGCGGAATAACTCGACGAATGCGATCGGATCCAACGTGAGGATTTGCTAGATATTTAATTTCTTCGGGCGCTCCGAAGCGGACAAGGCGATGAAGAACATAAGGAATGTGAGGCGATTTTATTCTGGTGATCAGTTTGCCGTCTGAATAAAGACCGGCGCCGCCTTCGCCATAACAAACATTATTTCGTGGATCTAAAACTCCATATCGCCAAAATTTATTAATGCCCTTAATTCTTTCAGTACTTTCCGAGCCTCTTTCGAAAAGCAAGCAGGGGATTCCCCTTTCAACCAGGCGAAGGGCAGCGAAAAGCCCAGCCGGACCAGAGCCAATAATGATGGGTACTTCGCCATTTGCATGAGTGAGTTTTTCTATTTTGATCTCATCTTCTTGCAAAGTTTCGCCAGACTCTGCAATTTCAAGGCTGTAAACAAAGTGAGCCGAGTGTCTTCTTCGTGCGTCCACGCTTTGCCGAAGGACTCGATAGGGACCATGACCTGGATACATCCAAGCTAATTTCTGTGCCAGGTCTTCATCCAGGCCAACCTCTAAATTTTCAATTTTTCGCGACATTTTGTTTTTATAACACAGATGAAATTTCGGTGACAGTCCTAGAAGTTTTATGGAAAAATTACCCATGAGTTTTATCGCACATTATCTTCCGCGGCGTTTATTGAGTCGTTTAGCCGGCGACTTTGCAAATATTCACTGGCCATTCGGTTTGAATGGTCTATTTAATGGAATATTTGCTTTTATCTACGGTATTAATCTTGAGGAAGCGGAAAAGCCAATTTCAGAGTATCCCTCTTTGGTGGATTTTTTTACTCGAAAGTTGAAGACCGAGGCCCGACCGATTGACAGCCACAATTTGATTCATCCTTGCGATAGTGAAATTTTACAACATGGCAGGATCGACGGTAAAATGCTTTTACAAGCTAAAGGGGTAAAATATCCGATCGATGTTTTAACTCATGATCCTTACATTCTTGAACGATTCGAAGATGGCTATTATCTAACTTACTACTTGTGTCCAACGGATTATCATCGTGTGCATTCGCCAGTTGATGGAATGATCACGCACGCAATTTACACTGAAGGGGATCTGTGGCCGGTAAATCCATGGGGTCAAAGAAATATTGAATCTCTTTATTGTAAGAACGAAAGAGTCTATGTCGAAATCGCAAGCGCAGAAGGGCCCGTGGGGCTTGTTTTTGTGGGAGCTATGAATGTGGGATCAATTGTTTTAAATTTTGATACTACAATTAAGACAAATCAAATGCGCCAAGCTAAAACTAATAAATATTTGCCACCAATTGAGATCAAAAAGGGCCAAGAGCTTGGCCATTTTCGCCTCGGTAGCACAGTCGTTGTTTTATATTCGCCAGTCTATGCTGACCATATTGAAAAGATGAAATTCAATCGTCGATTTGTAAAAATGGGGCAAGGACTTCTGCCTTAAGAGCTAGCCAGTGGCTAGCTCTTGCCACTTTAATTTATTGTAATGACATGTTGAAGAGGAGCGCCCTTCATCTCAATATCAAATTGAGTTTTTCGACCGTCTTTAAGTACGACTCCAAAAGTGTACTTTCCTGGATCCAAAACTTTAAAGTAATTGCCACCAATGTTTGTCCGATAAGGTTTTTCACCTTGGCTCAGAATAATATTGGCAATGCGGATTTGCGCTTGTGCCGGTTGCCCGGTTTTTCCATCGATGACTTTTAAAGAAAGTAAATTCTGATTGAGTCGGTTGATATAGTAAGCCCAAGCTTTTCGATGTTTAATCAAAGTTGGTTCACGCAAATCATAACTTGGTTGAAATTCTTGATTCACTTCAAATGTAAATGAAACAGCACCGAATTCGCCAAACATGTAACTGGAAGAATCACCATCTACAGAATAAAGCAGCTGCCAGGCTGTTCCAGGGGTATAGGTGCCACCTCGAGAATCGCTTGGTAAAAGTTGTGCGAGCTCGCCACCAATTTTAGCTAAGAGGGCGTTTTCGCCAGTAAATACACCACTGCATCCATATGGATAGATAACTAACTCACTGTAAGAGTGATAGCTGAGTGAACCCGTTGGAACGACTTTTTGAGCAAGGTTGGATAAGGCCTGAGTTTCTGGCTCACTCGCGGCTGCGGGACCACGGTAAGTATCGCTTGAAGTTGATCCTGATGAGCCATTGCAGGCTTGCCATTTAAAATCATAATTTCTGTTAATATCGACGCCAAAGGTTCGACCATTTTCGGCTCTGGCGTTTTTCCTCCACCAAGCATCTTGAGTCCAAACAATGTTGTTTCCATCAACATTCAGCATGGGAACAATCCAAATATTCCAATTGTTCATAAGCTGAGACCAGCGGGCGTCGCTACGAGTTTGTTGATTTAAAAGCACATCAGCCACATCCATGACCACTTCAGGAGTCATGATTTCGCGGGCGTGGTGCATTCCGTCAAAAATGATGGAAGGTTTTTGGTAATATTCCGCTGATTTGATATCCGGGGTGTTTGAAATTAACAAAGCCCAAATTGCTCGTCCCTGATTGGAAGTACCAATTTGTTCGAGGTGAGTCAGATTGGGAAATTGCGCATTAAGCGCCTTTAACTTAGCCTCAACCTTTGCTGGATTTAAATAACGGGGATCAATTGGTGCCGACTTCGAATTACTAGACTGAATAATTTTACCACGAATTTTAGCGAGCTCTAATTTTTTTATGCCTTCATCATCCGTAATAACTTCAATTTTTTTGTCTCTCCAGCTGTAACCGGCCACATCGAAATTATTTTGTTTTAACCAGCCCACATAGCGAGCCATTTCGTAAGGACTATTTACCGGAGCTTCCATCATGTAACGAAATTTATTCTTTTCGGCGCCCTCTAAGCGCAGCCAGCTTGGTCCAGCTGTAGTTAATATTGCAGCCGATGTGATAACTGTAAATAATAGGCCTATATAAATTTTTCTCATGATTTCCCCCTCAGACAGTTCGAAGGATTAGACATCGATTCAATTTAGTGGACAAGGAAATTGGGAAGTTGACGCTTTAAGTTGGGTAATTGCACTCTGAAGATGAGGTTTCCCGAATGCTTATACGAGTCACTTGCGGCAGAACTTTTTGTGCTTTTTGGTAAAGCCAAATGCAAAGGTTCTCGGTCGTTGGGTTTTCCAAGCCTGGGACTTCATTCAGCAAACGGTGGTCGATTTGTTCTAAGATAGGTTTCATTTTGATTTGGATCTCATTGTAATCAATCAGCCACCCTTGTGGCATCTGAAGTGGGCCCTGAAGGGTCAACCAAATCACAAAACTATGGCCATGCGTTCGGGAGCAAGGATGATTTTTATCCAAATGAGGAAGAAAACGGGCCGATTCAATTTGAAATTGCTGTTTTAACTCTATTTTCATAATATGTAGATCCTAGCAAAGGACGATAAATGAAGACAACCACTCTTCTGTTAGCCAAAGAAAATTTTAAGTTTTCCGCCGGCCACTTTTTGATTTTTAACGAACACAGCGCCGAGCGCCTGCATGGTCATAATTATCAGGTCAAAGTGGATATTACTATCCCGCCCGAAGAGGATTTGGCTGCTCAAGGATATTTTATTGATTTTAATGAATTTAAAAAAATCATTAAAACCAGATTAGATACTTGGGACGAAATCGTTCTTTTGCCTGAGAAACATCCCGATATGAAGTTTAAGGTCGTCGATAATTCCCTGCAGGTTAATTTTCGTGACCGATACTATGTTTTCCCGAAGAATGAAGTTTTGCTGCTACCCATCACAAACACTTCTGTGGAACAATTATCGCGCATTTTAGCTCAAGATTTTTTAGAGAAGTTTAAGAAATTTAAGGTGAGACAGGTACAGGTGACCGTTGAGGAAACTCGGGGGCAGGGGGCGACGACTGTTGCGGGGGAGTAACTGGTGTTCTCAGGTAGTATTCAATACGCGTGGGATCATAGTTCGGTGTAGCGCTTGTCCTATTGCTAGCCTATTCTTTAAAAATGCAGGGAAGTCTTCATAATTTAGCATCTGAGCTTGGAAAGCTAGAGGGAGAGATCATTGGATTCTCTGGCGATCATGCTGTCTGCGAACGACTTCATGAAATGGGACTGCATCAAGGGGTTGTTCTTAAAGTCGTGGGACGAGCACCATGGAAAGGGCCCTGGTTAGTTCAATTTAAGACCACCTGTATAGCCTTGCGAATTGAGGAAGCTGCATGTCCGATCATAAAGCTGATACAGAAAAATTAATCAACGTCGCTTTGGTCGGCGCTCCTAATTCGGGCAAGACCACGCTTTACAATTGGCTCACTGGTTCCAATTTTAAAACAGTCAATTACCCCGGAGCGACGGTTGAATATTCCGTGGGTCATGTTAACCCGGCCTTGGGCTCAGGAATCAATTTCATCGATACACCTGGAACCTATAGTTTGCATCCGAAAAGCGCAGATGAAGAAGTCACTTTGCGCGCCTTATACGAAAATGAACGTGTTGGCGATTTATCAGGATTGATTGTCGTGGTGGATGGAACTCAACTCAGTCGGCATTTGCTGTTGGCTCGGCAAGTTCATGAAGCTGGTTTTCCATTTATTTTAGTCGTGACCATGGCGGACTTGTTACTTAAAGAAAACTTATATCTACCGACCCAGGATTTGAAAAATGAATTTGGTGCTCAGGAAGTTATTTTTTTTGATGGAATATTGGGAGCAGGTTTAAGAGAAATCGTTGAAAAAGCAAAATTATTGAATGCTGTGGCGAAACCACTCAAGCCACAACTTTGGGGCTCGGAAAGACTTGAAAAAGAATTAGTCAGTTTAGAAAAAAAGCTCAGCACTTGGGGGCTTGGCGGTGTGTCCGAGAAAAAAAAGCTAAATAAAGTTTTTGCGTCTACAGCAATATGGGATCGCTGGTTGCTGCATCCCTGGATCGGGCTTATCGTTTTTTTTCTGATTATGAGCTTAATTTTTGCTAGTATTTATTGGCTCGCTCAACCATTCATGGATTTTATTGATTTTGCTTTTAGTTTCATTGCCGATCAGATTTTAGCTTTAGCTCCGGGCCAATTATGGGCGGACTTTATTTCTCAAGGAATAATTAAAAGTTTTGCAGCCGTTTTAGTTTTTCTTCCGCAAATTTTTATTTTATTTTTTGGTATTGGAATTTTGGAATCATCAGGATATTTAGCTCGGGCAGCCACGCTGATTGATCGTCCTCTTTCCGCTGTGGGATTAAGTGGTCGGTCTTTTGTTCCTTTACTTTCTGGTTTTGCCTGTGCCGTTCCCGCTTTAATTGCAACACGAAATATTGCTTCAAAAAGAGATCGATTCATTACTCAAATGATTATTCCTTTGATGACATGTTCAGCGCGATTGCCTGTGTATGCTTTATTGATTGGTTTTTTATATCCTGGAAATGCGCTTGTCGCTGGGATGACTTTGGCTGGCTTGTACTTTGCTGCTTTAGTGATTGGGGCGATCGCCGCGGGTATTATTGATCGATTTATCCCCAAAGAAAAAAATAGTTTTTTTATGATGGAATTGCCGTTGTACCGAAGACCCCGCTTCCGAGTTTTGCTTAAACAAAGTTGGAATCGAACTCAATCCTATGTCAAAAGGGCTGGCCCGGTGATCTTTGTTATTGCCGTGTTGTTGTGGCTAGGAACAAATTTTCCTTATAATGATGATATTTTAAAAAGAACCGAAAATAGTTATGCCGCACAGGTGGGGAGATTCATTGAACCTGTTTTTCTTCCTATGGGAGTTGACTGGCGCGTGGGATTTGGTTTGTTGTCGGCCTTTGCAGCACGGGAAGTTTTTGTTTCTTCTATGGCGGTGGTTCTACATGTGACAAATACCAATGAGGATTCACTTTCAGAATCTTTGATTAGCGAAATGAACAAAGCGCAATTTCCCGATGGCCAAAAAATATTTACTTTAAGCTCTGTCTTAGGATTGATTGTATTTTTTATGATTGCTTTGCAATGCATGTCGACGGTTGCGACCATGCATCGTGAGGCGGCAAGTTGGAAGATGGCCTTGCTTCAATTGGTTTTATTTAATGTCATTGCTTATATTTTATCGGTAGGTCTTGTTCAAGGACTGCGATTTATTGGCGTCGCTTAAAATAATAATATCGTCGATACCAAGAACACGTTTTTTTTCTCAGTTCCAAGGAAGTGTCTTCAGGAAAAATGGAAACGCGAAATAGACTAAATGGGTTATCTTCAAGATGTAAACCGCCGCTTGTTGTATTCACGGCAAAAGTGTAGCCAGCATCGCGGACGGCGGTCTCTGCAAAATTATTTTTTATTCCATAGGTATAAGCATAGACCGGAATTTCACAGCCGAATTCCTTTTCAAGCACAGTTTTGGAATCTAAAATCTCTTGTTGGGTTTCTTGTTCGTTCATTTCGCTTAACTTTTGATGGCGAAACCCATGGGATCCAATTTCTTGTCCTAATTTTTTAAGTTCTGCACGCTGGGATTTATCCATTAAAGGCAATTGAGGAGTTCCGTCAGCTTTATCCCAAATATTTGCTTTGACAGTCGGATCTGCTAGTAGAAAAAATGTAGCTTTGAATCCGTATTTTGTTAACAAAGGCACGGCATTTTTAAGATTGTTTAGGTAACCGTCGTCAAAAGTGAGCAGCAAGGGCTTTTTAGGAAATTCAGAAAAGTTTTTTTTCTGATCGCGAAACTCTTTAAGCTCGGAAAAGCTCAGGGCCTGAAAACCTTTATTCTTAAAAAACTTTAAATGTTTTTCAAAATTATCTTTCGTAATAAAAATGCGATGTTGGCTTTGAAGCTCCTGATCTGGAACTTGGTGATACATTAAAATAGGAATCCATTTTGGATATTTTTTTTGAAATATTGCAGATTTGTATGTTTCAAGAATTTGTGGAGCGATGTTCGTCAAACTAAAATCTTGAGCAACTTTTTGCGAAAGTATCTGTAGGTTTGTTGAATCAAGTTTATTTTTTTCACCGATCAGAGATAATAATTCAGCGGTCACTTTTTTAGAATCCATTGATTGAAAAAGTTCTTTGTAATGAATATCACCGAAGTTACTGCTTTTCGCCAAAGTGTAATTTTGAGCTGTAACCAGGCCTACTGTTTCAGCCTCGCCCATGGCGTAAAGAGGAACTCCCGAAGACAAGCAAGCGATGGCCACTCGACCAGCGCCAACAATAAGATCGTAAGAATTTAAATGGGATTCCAGATCAGGGATGTGTGGTTGATTTTGAATTCGGTCTTTGTATTTTTCTTTCAGCCGATGGAATTGGGCTTGGCCTTGGGGATCAAGTTGATCCACACTTCCCCCAATAAGATCGATCTGCAAATGAAGAAAATTTTCTAAGAGAGTTGGAAACACTTGAGTCAACAATTCTGAAACTCGTGTGCCTTTTGGGCCCGTCATTCTGCCGACTAAACCCACTCGAAATGGTGAGCTTGTTTTTATCGAAGATTTAAAGGGAATTTTATCCAAATTGATTGGATTGGCTAGAGTTTGCACTTTACGTGCATTCATTTTTAAATTCAATAAAAGATCAAAAGCTAAATTTTCACAAATGGCGATAACTTTATCTCCGTAGCGATCAAATATTCTTTTGGACCAGGATCGGTGAGGACGGCCGTGCAAAGTCGTAACCAAAGCACAGCTTGTTTTCCTTGTGCAAGGATAGGCGATACGGACCGCGGCTCTTGAGTGAGCATGGATGACATCGATTCGGTTTTTCAAGATAAAATCTAACAGGAGTTGTTTGCTTTTTCCACGAGTCCACATCGTGGTGCGATGAACTGGTAATTGAAAAAAATCAATATTGGTTTTTTGGTGAAGCTCATCTGTGCAAATAAAGACGTCATGACCGGATTTTTTTTGCCATTCCGCCAAGGTAACGGCATAGACTTCCGCGCCAGTAAGTTCAATTTGAGAAAGAAGATGCAATATTTTCATCCGTGATGTATTCTAGTAAGGAGGGTGATGGGTATGCAAACTTTTTTCTTTATAATTTTATTTTCTTTTTCGCAGAGTTTTGCTGTTGGTGTTGAA
>ERZ1292630.648-Hain-H41-02um-R3-648-length-35398-cov-7_pt2 | contig 12736 bp, 2 predicted proteins | sample MGYA00564408_ERZ1292630 | MGnify/ENA primary metagenome ERZ1292630 (study PRJEB36523, sample SAMEA6512641) | groundwater metagenome | collected 2019-01-08 | study: AquaDiva: Metagenomics assemblies of 32 groundwater samples | reverse complement strand
CGTGATTTTTGACACCCTGTCTTCCATCTTGAGCGTGCTGTTTACGCGAATCACTGGCTCGTCCGCTGCTTCGGCTAACGATTGCGGAGGAGCTGGTGTCGTAGAGGCCTTCACGCCGGTTCCGTTGCTCGGTCCGGCCGACGATGACCGTGGTGTGCGTGCGACGTTGTCGGCGTTGCGTTTCCTCGTCGTGTCTCGCGCGGTCGCAGCGCTCCGGTGCGCAGTGGTTGCACGAACCGCGGATGCCACGGTCGCCGCTTGCGGGCGTTTGCCGCCGCTGGGTCGAAGGTGGCTCTTGCAAATGCAACCTGCGAACATGATGTTGTCGACTGCCGCAGAGTTGCGAATGACGTCGCAACAAGGGAAGTCCAAGTCCAAGGCATCCACGCCGCCGGCTTCCCTTCCGCCCAGGTCGTCAGACCCTTCGTACTGGGTCATATGTTCAATGGACGACATTCCAAAGGTGGTGCGCGACGCGCTGGAGTGCGTTTGGCTTGCATTGGTGGGCATGGGCCACCTAAATCCTACTGTCGCTTGGGCGAATCAGGAAGTCGGTGCCGCCACGTCGCCTGCGGAATCTCGCGTCGATGATCTCGTGGATGCGCTTTTTTCCCAGTCGTCGCCCCCCGTCAACAACGTGGCATGGTCGCTGCTACCCTGGGGTCGCTACGCCGCGGCACTGACCTTGAAACACATCGGAGGGGGCCAAGAGTTGCTGCAATGCTGGCTGAAGGGCGCAGGGGCCACCAGCGATGAAGGCACCTCCTCCCCGCCGCAGCGGAAGCGCTCGGTCCCTCCAACCTTCCCGCAGTCGCTCTTACAGTCCGTGGTGGCAGCCGTCGCCGGGGCAGCGTCTGACACCTCCGGCGACAGCGCCCCTGTGTTGTGCGCAATCGATTTGGTGACCTTCTGCGCGCAATTCTTATCAGCATCGTTGGATCGCATCTTGAAGGTGGGCTCTCAACCACCACAACATGACGCGGGCGGGACCCACCAGGTCGCTCCCCACGACGATGATGAGGTAAGGGTGCACGGCGACGCCCTCGCGCTGCTTGATGCCGCGTTGTGTGACTTGTCATCTTCGGCGCAGCTGAGCATCCTGGCCACGCTGCAGCCCCCGACTGAGGGGGTGGCAGGGTCTTCGTGGTTGCGGCATTGGACGCATTTGCAGCAGCGCCTGTGCGTGCTGCTTGAGGTCAACGCCCGCGTCGAGGCGCATGCATCGGTACGTCGCGAAACCATCAGCCAGGAACGCGAGCAGCAAACGCTTCACGAACGACAGGTAGCCGCGAAGCGATCTGCTGACGCCGTTGAGCAAATGACTGTCAATATGCGCCGGCTTCGCGAGGAGCTAGTCGAGCAGCGCCGGATGCAAGTGCTGAAGTCCAAGGACTTGCGCGCAAGACGACAAGCGGCGGAGGACAAGCTTGCCGCTGCACTCACCCGGATTGACTACGAGCGAGCTGAACGGAAACGGCGCCTTGGGGCCGCGATCGCCGCATCGCAGGTGGCCCAGCAGCTAGCCGCCGCGACCATGTCTGGCCACCAGCATCGAGCCGCCACTCTGCAACGGTACGGATGGTGCCTTGGCCGTCAGTGCCTGCAGTATTTGGTGAGCGGTGGAGCGCGGCTGACACGGAGTCGTGCTTCCGCCATGGCGTACCGCCTCGTGAGCCTCTCGCGACCCGCGGCGGAGGTGCTGGACGAAGCGTTACAGCGCGCCGAGACGGAGGTGCAACGCGCCGCGGGAGTCCCATCGACTGCCGCATCCGTTTCCTTCGATGAATATCGATCGGCGTTGAGCGACGTGTGGTCGGTCGCGGTGACGGAATTGTGTGACTACTTGCTCTTTGGCGTGTGGCGTTCAGGGAACGACCATGTGTTGCCGGCGTCGTCCTCGTCACTGCTTGACGACGCGGCGGCGCTCGTGAGCGGACCGTCGGGGACTGGTGTGCCAGGCGGTTTTTGGTCAGACGTGATTGCTTTGGCGGATGCCTCTGAATCTCGTAGTTTCAGCGGGGTCTCACCTTCGTCTGACACGACGATCCACTTCAGCGGACCGACCTGGAAGCGCTTCCTGCCGCTCATGGAACTGTTCGATTACTCAAAGTGGGACTCCGGTGCGCCCTTCGTCTTCGACGGGACCGCAAGCACAGCGGGAGCCACAACGGACGCCTCGCAAGGGGCGCCAGCCGCCGTGCCTTGGGAAGGGGCACGCGCGCTGCTCGAAGAAGACGAGTTTGCGGTCGATCGGCTAAGGTCACTCGGCTGGCCAGGTGGCGCACGTGAAATCATCGACGACGCGATTCGGTTACAACTTGTGGTCGTCGTGTCGGCGAAGCGGCCCGCGACGTCCCTGTCCATCCCGCCTGCCACCTTGAGCGACAGACTACTGGGTGACCGCGTCAGACTGCTTAAACCAACCTTCTTGGGCGTCGAGGCATTTTGTTTGCGCGCGATTTGGAGTCGATGTTTCGCTGAACGCACACGGCAACGTCGCGCGCGTTGCTTGTTGCAACTTCAGCGCACCCAGCGCGAAAATCGGCCCGGCGACCGTTCGAACAGTGACGACGACGATGATCCTGATGCGTACGACGATAGCGGACTGGCTGCGGCGCTGGGTGATGACGACGACGATGGGGAGGAGGCCACGGCAGCTCGTCCAGCCCGAGGAGATGTATGGAGTGAGGACCGAGCAGTGGCCCAGCAGCCCAGCGCCATCGATTTCGGGTTGGAGTGGGCAGCGTGGCAGCAAGGTCAACCTTCGACGGCTGTGGCTTGGTTTTCCGACTGCGTTTGATCTCTTTTGTAGGCGATCGAAGGTGACATTTCTGTCAAAGCGTCAAGGATTGTTGTCATTTATGTTGTTGTTGTTACACGTGTGCATTGTGGCTCCTTTTTTCCCTCTCCCTCACAAGTTGGCTTTCGAACAACCCGTTTCAATGTCGTCGATACTTGTACAAACCGTTGCCCCCTCCTCGAGGTGGGGGCGACATGTCTGCATTGATTCTTTCGACCTTCGAACGCCTCACATCGCCGTCACGATTCGAAAGACGTCGTCCTTCGCTTTCGGCGCGTCGCTGGCCGTCGTGACGATCATCGCACATTGCCTCGTCATTCCGCTGCGCTGCGCAGCCCAAGCCCCAGTGTCGTTGGCGACGGCGGAAAACGTCAAAACGTGCTCTCAGATTATTTACAGCGGAACGGCGGATAAGTACTACGCGACGGGAACAGGGGACGACGCCATTTACGAGTTCGATGGGGGTACGTCCACGAGCACCCCCATCGTGTCTTCCGTGATCAACGGTCCCGTCGGACTCGCCTTGGACGTCAAGCTTCTCTTACTTTACATCAGCGAACGGCACTGCATCAGACAAGTGCCTACCGCGGACCCGACAAGCCATTCCGTCGTCGTCGGCAGCTGCACGACGAGTGGCACGACGGAAGACGTTGGCACCGCTGCCCGATTTAACTCTCCGAGGCACATCGCGTTTGACCCTTATCTCAGAAGGCTGTACATTGCGGATAGCGGCAACGAATGCCTCCGCCTGGTTTATTGGCCTCCGGAAGGCGCGAGGACGATGACCTGGGCAGGGTTGTGTGGCACGGCCGGCACGGCTGATGGACCACGCAGCACCGCGCGGTTCACGACGCCTCACGCGTTGGCTATGTCCACAAACCGATCGGTTCTCTTCGTAGGAGAAACAGGCGGTAAACTAAGAACAGTCACAGACGTCTACGTCACGACCATTACGTTAGGGGCAGGCCCGACGTTGCCTTCCGTTGACGGCCTCGCCGTGCTTGATTGGAAAACGAGCGGAGCATACGACAATGAAGTGCTTGTTTTGTCGCACGACAGTACGTGGCTGGTTCGTCGTGTCGACATCATCAACGGAGCTATTTCAGCCGGTACGCTGATTTCAGATGCGGTCAACTACAACAGCATTGTGATGGCCGCGGGCAAGGCCAAGGCCTTCGTCTGTGTATCGGCCTCTTCAAACGCGTTGAAAGAGACGGATGCGGCATTTTTCATGGCGACCAACGATTGGCTTCTTCACAACTCAAAGCGAAAGACGCGCTCACGGTCGATGTCCGCGACGGCGACTCCGTCACTGTCGACGTCGGTGAGCTACAGTATCTCGGCGTCGGCAACGCGAGCGACATTTTCGCGTTCAGGAGCGTCGCCAACGACTTCAGCCGACGGTTCGGATTCGGAAACGATGTCCATCTCAGACGCATCGTCCTCGTCTTCGAAATCAGCCCTGTCGCCATCCGATTCGGCCCCATCGCCGTCCGAGACGTGGTCGCCGACGGAATCCGCCGAACCTTCGAATTCGAAGACCCATCCCACCAACTCGAGATCCAAGGCCTCAGAGACCTTGTCTATTTCCGGCGGTACCACCAGCCCCAGCGATACGTTGTCGACATCTGCGACCAGCACCTCGTCCGCGAGCGTTTCCTTCTCGTTGACTCCTTCAACGTCCATCTCTGTTGCGATCACACTGACGAACCCGCCGACCATCACCCCCCCTCCGACCCATACTCCTTCTTATTCGGCGTCCGTGTCGGTCACGCCGACCACATCGGTCCTTATTTCGCTCAGCAAGCTGTCGGCCACTATTTCGATGAGCAACTCGTTCTCCGTGACACCAAGTACATCGGAGACCTTGTCGACCTCTACGTCTGAGTCAGCCTCCGCCTCCGTCTCAAACGACGTGTCGGATAGTGCGCGATCATTTTCACTCAGTGCCTCGAACAGCGCAACATCGACAGTCAGTGAAACGGCATCAACCACCGCGACATTGTCGTCGGACGTGTCGGCGACGTTCAAAACCCCGACGCCTACGCAGACGCCCGGAAAAACGCTGACGAAACCGCCAACGAAGTCGAAGTCTCGGTCCAAATTGTCGTTCACCATGGACGGCACGAGCTCACGCAGCCTGTCCGCCAGCCCGTCATTCCCGTCGCCGTCAATCAGCCTGACGAAGTCACTCACGCCGCCGCCAACGAACACACCATCGCTGTCTGCCACCGCCACCGGGTCCAATAGCGTCCCGTGGACGCTGACGCGTTCCGCGGACTGGTCCGCGTCTCGCAGTGGCAACACACCTTCGCAGTCGTCTTCGGCATCGGCGAGCGCAACCGCCTCTGCGTCGGTTTCGGCGTCCGGAAGCGCAACCATCTCTATGGGAACACCCTCCAAGTCACTAACGTTAACACCACCGCCGACGGCGACGCCCACGCTTTCGCGGTCATCCTCGTTCACGACGTCGCTATCAGTCGACGCGTCGAAATCAAAGTCCTTCTCACGATCAAGGAGCATGCTCACCGCCACCGTGACGGGAAATACCGCGTCGCTGCCTCCAACCGTGACCCGCCCCTTCACGTTCACGACGACCATGTCCCGAGGCACGCGCAGCTTGACGAAGGATCAATCTTCAACGAGGTCCATTTTGGTCACCGTTTCGCGAAGCAAAGGGACGATCAGTCTGTCCGACACTGCGGATACTTCCCTCTCCCGTTCACAGACAGAGTCGGTGTCGGATTCTGCCTCGTCGACGCTCAGTCGCAGCTATTCCGCCGGATCACCAACTGTCGACGCTTCGGCGTCAAAGTCAATGTCCGAGACGATTTCCTTTTCGCCGACGAAGAGCCGCAGTCCGCCGGACACTCGCTCCCCGTCCTTGTCCCGAAGCGGAGGCACGGCATCCATGTCGTTTTCTCAATCCGTTTCCGAATCGGCGTCACCGTCCGCCTCCACCTCTTTGTCGGAGTCAGTGTCGGCGTCGGCCTCGCAATCGCAATCTCAGTCGCGCACCAAAGGCACTCCGAGTTTCTCCTCGTCGCCATCCATCACGTTGACAACGTCTGTGAGTCAATCGTCATCGACGTCTGTTACCCATTCCGCAAGCGTCACCACTTCTTATTCAACGTCGATCACGTCGTCGCTGACGCTGCGTCCCACTCCGACCAGGAGCGTGCCGATCACCCGATCCCCGACGGAGTCGCTGTCCAAGGCATCCCCGTCCGAGTCTCGCTCGCGCGGATCCGCGTCGTACACGGACACGTTTTCGATGCGCCTGACCACGTCACACCTACCTCCGACGACGACCCCCGTTCCGACGCCCACGCTGACGATGATGACCTCGTGCCCTGAGACGTGCATCGAAGGCGTGTGCAACAATCAATACCCCGCCTTCTGCATCTGCTACCAGTCCAGCATTAAAGGGTACTGGGCAGGCGCGGAACACGGGGGGCCATGTCAACTGTGCAAACGGGGCTACTACGGAGCGCGGTGCACCAATCCGTGCCCGGGCGGCGCCTGCGCGACGTGCACGGGCCATGGCATCTGCAACGACGGGCGCGAAGGCACGGGTGTTTGTCGTTGTTACAACGGCACGGATGTCGGCTTTTGGTCCGGCTCCGCGTGTTCGCGCTGCCACCAGGACTACTTTGGGTCTTTTTGTAAGGAGCGTTGTCAGTGTTCCACGCACGGCGTGTGCAATAACGACCGTTTTGGGGACGGATCGTGCGCCTGTAACTTAGGCTACAAGGGCCGCTACTGCTACGAGTGCGATCCCCGAATCATTGAATCCTGCGTGAACGAAGTCAAGTGCCCTGGCCCCCCTCCGCCCGCACCGCCGTGCAACGGAAACGGCATTTGCATCCCAACGGCCGCGTTCGAAGGCGTTTGTCAGTGCAACTCGTTTTTCGCAGGCGCGGACTGCGGAACGATTTGTCCAAACAAGTGCAGCGGGCATGGCGTATGTAGCGATGGTGTCAGCGGAACCGGTCTCTGCAGCTGCAACGCGACGTTTGCCCCGCCGTCGTGTGCAGATTGTGTTCGTGGGTACTACGGAATCTCGTGCACGCAACCTTGCCCGGGTGGAGTGAGCAGACCTTGCTCGGATAACGGAGTGTGTCGCAACGACGGCGTGTGTGTTTGCTTGCCCGCTTTTGGCGGGGTCGCGTGCCAAGTTGACTGCATGAAGGGTTCGAATGGCCAGCCTTGTAGTGGGCACGGTCGTTGTGGCATTGTGGAAACCTGCGTTTGCGACCGTGCGTCCGGCACAGGGTATTGGATGGGCGAGGCGTGCGAAGCATGCCTGACGGATTACGGCGGAGGGAACTGCGAAAAGCGATGTCCGCGAAACGCTGCCACCAACGTGACGTGTAGCAACCAGGGCACGTGTCTGTCGGCCACGGCGACGTGCCAGTGTGACCCGGGGAAGTGTGGAGAAGCCTGCGAGGTGGACGAACTTCCCGGAGGCATCTGCCGTACCTGTCCGACCGAGCAACTGTACGGTCCCAACTGCGACCAGCCTTGTGTTTGTCAACATGGGTCGACGTGCAAGCATGGCAAGACCGGTGATGGCTCGTGCACCTGTTCGCGGGGGTGGTGGGGCGCATCGTGCAACATGACGTGCCCTGGTGGCGCCGCCGCGCCGTGCAACAATCAAGGCACGTGCGACGCCGTGACCGGTCTCTGTCAGTGCAACCCATCCTGGGGCACTGAGTCGTGTGCGGTGCAGTGCCCTTTCTGCAACGGTAACGGCTATTGCAACGGTACGCGACTCGGCGACGGCAAGTGCGTCTGCTTCGGCGGCTTCGTGTGGCCCGAGACGGGATGCAATCAGCGGTGCGACTGCAGCGGGAATAGCGGCTACTGTCCTTTGGGGAATCTTACCTGCATTTGCTACGCCGGGTTCACGGGCAGTAAGTGTCAAGACTGTGTCCCCGGCTGGTCTGCCGACAACTGCACCCTTCGCTGCATCAACGGCCGGACGGCAGAGAGGAGTTGTCTGTGTGATGAGGGATTCACCGGCCCACAGTGCGATTTGGTCTGTCCGAAAAACAAGTTGACGGGGACGGTTTGCAGCGGTCAAGGCGCGTGCGCCAACACGTCATCGGTGTGTCAATGCTTAAAGGGTTTTGCCGGTCCTGCTTGTCAGTGCTCCGAAGCGGTATGCCAAAGTTCGTACGGCTCGTTGGCTATCTGCGATGCGAGTACAGGCGAATGCAGATGTTCGCCCGGTCGTCAAGGGCTCAGCTCAGGATGCGAGGCGTGCCGAGACGGTCTTTGGGGTCAGGATTGCAAAGATGTCTGTTCGTGTAACAACCGAGGACCTTGCGACCGGGATTTTGGCACTTGCTTTTGCGGCGCCAATCGGCAAATTGGCTACTGGACGGGTTCCAGCTGCGATGTCTGCTTGACTGGCTTCATGGGCTCCGACTGCCTGCAGCGGTCCATCAGTACAACGCTGCTTCCCAGTTTGTCTGTGCGTGAAACGCCGCTCGTGTATGGATACTACAGCGCACTGTGGGTCGACAAGGGGCTCTACTTCGTCGGTGGCAGTTTGATCAATGTTATTTTTAACATTTCGACGCTCATTCCCGCCGTGCTTCAATCCGTGACGATTCAAGCCGCGTGCCCTACCAACGAAGGCGGCGATGTGTTCGCCATGTACGTGGATGCGACGAAAGGGGACTTGCTCGCCCTGCTGCAGCAGAACGCGACGTGCATTGTACCGCCACGGATGTTCAGGACGAACACAACCGACTTCCTGAGGAACATGACGATGATCAACACGAACATGTTGGATACAGGCATCACGTTCCCGCTGCAAGCTAGCATCTACTTGCCAACGCACAACCGCGTGTGCATGGTACCCAATTCAGGAGGGCGCGATCTGTATTGCCAGGCCATCGGTGTCAGTCGTAGTCCAACCTTTTTGTCCACACAGTTTCGCGAAATCAAGTCCTTGGTCTACGCATCCGCGAATGATACGCTGCTTGTTTCGGGCACCCGCTTCGCGAGTTGTGACTTGCAGTTCTACAAGGTGTCGGAGCTGACGTTAGATTCCATCCAGCCACCCCCAACGGACATTGTGCTGGAGATGGGTCGCATCCGTACCCCGTGTCGATCCATGGATTGCATGTTCGAAGTCGACAATATTGTCTACTTTGGCGCGGTCACTGGCAATGGTAGCTACGTGGCGGCAGTGGACATCGCCACGAACACTTTGATCCCCGGTGAAGTGGTATTGGACGGCACTACGCGCTGCAACACGATTGCTTTCGACAAGAGCAGCGGCATCGGCGTGGCCATTTTCGCGCGATTTCTCGTCAAATTTCGTTTCGCCAAACTTTCCAACGGTCGTCGCGCCATCCAAGCGTATGGTCAGCAGATCCTAGGCTCCGCTCAAGCCCGCACCATCGACATTCACGAGCAGCAACAAGTCGCGTATGTACCGACCACGTCGTCGCATGGTATCGAAGTTCTGCGATTTCTACTCGTGGAAGTCACCGACGTCGATCCCACGATCGTTGATCGGCGTGGTGGCACGGTCGTCACCGTCTTCGGAAACGGCTTTCGTGCCGGCCCTCGGGCACGATGCAAGTTTGGGGCGGACGTCGTGCCTGCTAACGTCCTTACCCCATCGACGTTGACCTGCGTGGCACCTCAGACCTTGTCCACGGAGGCGTGTGTCGTGCAATTCCTCGAAGTCACGATGAACAATCGAACCTACACGCAGAACTTGGCAAGAATAGAACGACCCGCCATCGCGGTTATCACCGAAGCCGTGCCCAACCGAGTCTCCTTAGGGGATACCACCGTCGCCGAGATCATTTTGAGCGGCAAGGGCATGACCGGCAGCCCGTACTCCACGTGCAAGTTTGTCGTCGAGCCTATTACAGGGGAAGCGTTGATCACGGCGGGTCGCTTTATCCCGCCGTCGAGCTACTCCTGTCGGACGCCGAACTTCACCGCGCCGACCCATCTTGGCAGTCACATCGCATTGTCCGTTGATGGGCAAGTGTACTCCACGACGGTGGCGCTCTTTACGGTACTTGGCTTGCCAGCGGCCGTGACACTCAGTACGCCGTCGATAGAGGTGTCGTCGGTCGAAAGAGTGTCCTTTCCGGCCTTCACGGCGTCGCTGGTCGATGGGCAAGGCAACGAGGTGCGCGAACTGGACAGACTTAGTCGCATGGTCTCGTTCTCAGTCGAGCAAGCGCCCGGCACCAATGAGATTCCCTTTCAGGTTTTTAACCTCGTGCCCGTTGGCATGGTCAACGGCCAAGCCATTATCCGAGACCCTTACCTCGTACGACCCAAGGTGGGCTCCGCCACGCTCACCGTCACCGTCGGCCCTTGGCTCGTGTCGGTCCCTCTCAATGTGCGGCCCGGTGCACTCTACGCGCTACGCATCCCGTTGAATCAACAGCCTGTGATTCCGACCGACGTCGTGGAACCCTTCGCGACCCTTCCTCGGTCCAGCAGCGTGGAGGCCGTCGACGCGGCCAACAACGTCATTAAGCCCGACGCGCCGATCAGTGTCAACGTGACCTTGGTCGCCATCATTCTGCCGAATACCACGACGAAAGGGGGTCAACAAGGGAATGCCTCGGCTAGCAACTCCACGTCGTTCATCTTCTCCACGGTCACTGCCCCAGGATTCAATTCGTCTCTTGCCGCATCGGTATCAACGACAAGTGTGACTCTAGCGTTCGGCAACAACGGCAGTAACGCGTCGACCTCCGCCCCCGGTGCCTTTCAGCCGCAGGACGTCACGTTTACCATTGCCAAGACCTTCTCTATGGTCACCATCCGTGACAACGGCATCGGCACGTCGCCAGCTGAGGCCGCACCGATGGTCTTCGGCACTCCGTACGCGATTCGTTTTCAGGTCGTCGATCACGATTTGATTTTCACCATGTCGGATTGGTTCTACGCCGGATGTCCCGCGAACGAATTCCAAGAGTTCGGCGGAACCAAGTGCCAGCAATGCCAGTCGGAGTCGTCGATCTGCAATGGAACCGGCGTGATCCTCAGCCGCCCTGGCTACTGGCGAGTCGGCGATTCCGCGGAAACGTACAAGTGCCCGATTGCGAAGGCGTGCTTCGCGAGTGCCGCCGGTGAGTGTGCAGATGGTTACAGTGGCGCGCTGTGCAACGTCTGCGAACCGGGTTACGGAAAGGACTTCACGCGTCGATGTTACATTTGCGCGTCAAAGTTATTCAACTCACTCACCCTCGCAGGTGTCGCCGTAGCCTTCGTCCTCGTCACCGCATGCTACACCATATTGACAGCGCAGAATTGGAATGCCATTGCCTCCCGCGCGGGGCAGTCCATCGTCGCTTTGCAACTCTTCATTACCAATTTGCAAACCTATTCCTTGGTGCTCAATCTTGGCGTCGAGCTGCCGAAGAATGCGGGCCGCATGGCATCCGCCATCAGCACCATCGCGGATTGCCGCTTTTTCAACATTCAGGATCTCAATTGCCTCCTCCGGCAAGTGGGGCTCGACGAGTCGGTCCTCTTCGTTGTCTACGTGTTCCTCTTGGCGATGACCGGAGTGACGTTCGTGGTGGCGAAGTTGCTGCTTAAGCGCTTCCCGAACTTTCTGCTCTCAACCGATGCTCGTCAGCAACGTGACAAAACCACCAAGCTGGACTTGGCTGGGGCCGACACGGCTGGCCGCCTCAGCAAAAAGGAAGGGAAAGCCTACATCAAGGAGCACCACACGAAGGCGTTGCTGCTCATCTCCGCCGAGGTTATTATCTTCTTCTTGGTGCAGTCCCTTTCCTTTTACGTGTTTCAAGTGTTCCCTTGCCAGGAAATCCGGTACAGCAAGACGCAGTCGCGGCTACTCAACGTCAACGATCCGTCCATCGACTGCAACAGCAAAGATTACGCGACGCTGAGATCGATCGCGACCGCCGTCGCCATCGGCGTGGGCATTGTGTTACCTGTGGGCATGACGGCCACACTCGCGCTCATGCGTTTCTACTACGAAGAGAAGCACTTTCGTTTGTATACTGCCTTTTTGACGCAGGGCATCGTCGGCAACCGCTGGTACTGGATGGCCCTCATGGTGCTTCGAAAAGTGTTCCTCGTTGCGGTGTTGAGTTTTGGCTATTTTCCGGTGGCGCTCTACGTCTTCGTGTGGACCATGATGGTGTTCACGTTTCTCCCGTTCTTGCTGCAGCCATATCGCGAGCAGCGACACAACAACCTCGACTCCTTGTCGTCGCTGATGAATGTGATATATGGTAGCATCCTCATGGCGTCCACCGTGGTCAGCATTCCCGACGAGGCCATGGAAGCCTTGCTTATCGGCGTGCCTATTTTATGCTGGCTGTGCTTCATTGCCGAATGGGGTTACATTTGGCTTTTGTTGTCGAAGAAACGGATGGACGAGGCGGCGTCGATGTACACCGTGAAGGATGTGGCAGATACCAGGGAGCTGCGTGATCAAGTGCGCCAGGAGATTGAAAACGAGCAGAAGAAGCATTATACGACCGACCCAAAGTCTGGCCGCGCACTTCTACGGCTGGACGATCTCAAGGACTTCATCGAGGACGACGACGACGACGGCAGCGATGCGAGCAGCCAAGCGGCCAGCCAACGACGGAGCGAGACGGTGGATATGACAGGCGACGCCTTGGCATCCCCACCTCCGTTGCCGCAGCAAGACACCGCGCGCGCCGGCGTAGGGGTAGGCCGATCGTCGTTTGTGCTCCCACGGCGTCCAGCCTTCGAGGACGCGAAAGAACGAGATGCCCATTTCGACGAAGTCGATGATGTGCTCGACGCATCACCGAGACGGTCGCAGCCAAGGCCCGCGATGGGCCGATCCGTTACGCAGGAGGTGTCCAACACGGCCTATTATCCGAAGGGAGTGGCGCTTCCCACCCGGACCATCATGGGCTCCGTGGACGACGTGGGGCA
>ERZ1292630.3935-Hain-H41-02um-R3-3935-length-12737-cov-3_pt1 | contig 12737 bp, 10 predicted proteins | sample MGYA00564408_ERZ1292630 | MGnify/ENA primary metagenome ERZ1292630 (study PRJEB36523, sample SAMEA6512641) | groundwater metagenome | collected 2019-01-08 | study: AquaDiva: Metagenomics assemblies of 32 groundwater samples | reverse complement strand
TCGAGGATTAATATAAGTACCATCAAAAGATATAACTCTAAGAAGATCGTTGTATAAGAATCTCCGAGCCGCTTCAATACCCAAGACTTCTAAAACTTCGTGCATATTGTTGGTCGTCGTACGAGTGGTATCTACATTAGGCATACATAGTACATCCAAAAAATTAGCTCCATCTGTATCCATGATCCATTCGTGAGTATCTAAATTTTCTCTTGTATAAGTTTGTTCAACCCCTTTGACACCTGATATATGTGTTTTTTTAATAAAGTCTATAACAGGATCTCTCATAATAAAGTAATCTTCGTTTGCTTTGGTCATTAACTTTACACCGTCTTCTGGTGGAATGCCTATATTCATTTTAAGTTTAATATGCGATTTAAGTTTAGGGATATCTACGTAAACTTCAATCCGTCCTATAATATTGGGTGATACTACACATGTAAGAGCGCCATTGCTAGAATCTTCTAAAGTAAAAGCAATATCTTCAAGTTCCATACGTGCGCTAAAAAGTTTCTCTACATTGAAATGAAGTATAATTACCCAAGAAATAGGTTCATTGTCCAACGCGCCGTCTTTTAATCCTTTTGATAGGCTAACCCACCAGTCCTCTGTATATTCTTCATATGTCAATAATTCTGTTGGTGTATTATTACAGTATCCTTCGTATGCATTCGATGGTAAATATTTTAATTCACAGTCATTTAAAAATTGTGCCACGCAAGTCTCTTCGAATTCATTTTTACGACTCTGTACGATCGCTAATGAACTTTGCTTCGCCATTTTAATAAACAATGAGTTGTTATTCTTGATATCTTGCGAAAGATCAGGATTTTTATTATCCTTTTCAAGGTTAGTAACGGTGGCTGCATTTTTCAATAATACAGTATCTGTAAAATAAATTGTACATCCTGCATGTTTTTGTCTAGGTGTTTTTGTAGCATTGACTAACTCTTTAAATCGTGGAACACCCACACTGGCATCTTTACCACCACCAATTCCAGTGTGGTGAAAGACATTTAAAGTCATTTGCGAGTTTGGCTCGCCTATACTAGAGGTGGAGACTAAACCAGCCGCGTAACCATAAGGAGCTTTGGAACTGTCATATGCGTTTCGAATATTAACGAACAAATCGGAAATTTTACATTCGTATATTTCAACAGGCTGCATAGCTTTTTTTAAATTCTCTCTTACATTTTTAGTAGCTAACTCGATAACAGGAGATTGAACGCTTCCTAGTTTAATATAGGTTAAAAGAAACTCAATCTCATCGCTAGATAGTTTACGTGGAAAATCGATACCGAATGTAATTTCTCCAGATCTTTTCGCATCACTATTTAACTGTTTGGATAAAATAATAGGGTTGATAAAGAATGGCACGCTCATTCCTTTTACGGCCACTAATTTTTTGGCTTCTAACCCGTCATCACCGTATAAAAAGGATATAATATTACCTTTAGCATCTCTGATCGTCCCATCCGCCCATACCTTAGAGTCTTCCATTTTACGAGCTAATCGTTTTTGTACATACCCTGTATCGGCAGTATCTACAACGTGAAGACCATTTGCTAATCCAAAATTTAGTGTGCTGGGTATAGTTAGGTCGTATACCTTACCTTTATATTCTGGATACTGTTTAATATAATCGGCGATTTCAATCTTTTCGATGGAAACAATTTTATCAAGAACTACATCATTTTGTTTAGCGTAAGTAAGAGTACTAGAAACACAATTTTTGGGTTCATTGTCTAGTATTACCACGCTAAATAACTCCAACCAATCTGATTGAATTTCTAGTATAAAAAAATCAGCGGCTTCTTTGAGAAGACCTAAAATTCCAAATCGTGAAAGTAACATATTCATACCTACAATGATCATTTTTGATAAACTCCCAAACTTTTTAACATATCCATTAATTTGACCATTACTAGCGGCAAACCCTTGAATAATACTTTTAGCGAAACATAAAGGACCCGTGAAGGATTCGTCTGGTACGTGCCTAGTTTTTAAACTTTTACCTGTCATACTCATCATCACTTTTGCTGCATCGATTGATAAGCCAGAAATACATAAATTATCTTCGTCGATTTCGATATCAGTTACTTTATTTGATAGAAACCATCGATTAATAAATCCGGACAATACACTACTGATTGGTGCAAACATAATTTCGCCAGTCTCTACGTTCGCCTGACCGATAGCTAAAAATATACCTATAAATAATCCGTTAAATGAGTCGAGATTGAAAGTATCGTTCGGTATAACGATAGGAGTTTTTAATGTAACAGTCGTAGGAACATAGTCGCCTACCTTCACCAAAGATGAATCAGTCCTAAGAAACTCTTGAACTTCAGCATTCCATATCAATAGGGATTTAGATTCAGTTACTGTGACGTCTCTACCGCTTTGAGTTTTAATTTGATACAACTCTTTACCAGGGTCATGGCGAGTGACATTTTTAATTAAACCCCAACTAACATTCCCTTTTTCGTCTGTTGTTGGGATTTTCATGTTTAGCACTTCGACGTCTAAAAGTTCCATTTCTCGCTCATCAATCTTTTGTACGATATCAGTAAGATCTTCCAATAAAGAGTCTATCCAATCGCCAATAAGAACAGTCTTTGATCGCCCATTCGTGTCAATTATAACGATAGGAGTTTCTCCGGTGACCGACTTCAAGGCAGTAGATATAACACCATCTCTACCAGCCGCTGCATGAAAGAAAGCCTCTTGAGGGGTAAGACCTTGAATGTAATTATGTTCAACAAATCCTCTCGCCTCAGGGGAATCGTCGCCTGGTAAAAAACTCGGTAAACATCGACTATTATGCGAAAGCTGTTTTGGCATCCTTGCACCCTTGATACTTTGTTGTCCCACAAATGCCACAATCTGAGCTAAATTTACCACAGATCCTTTTGCGCCACTGTTACGCATAATATTTAAAGCGTTAAAATCACCTTTCATCATAGATCCTTTAGCTAAACTTGGACCTACTGCCATAGCACTATTGAGGGCCCCCATTATTTGGGACTCGAGTTTATCTTTATTTTTATCTGGATTATTCGCAATAAGTTGATCGACTTTTAATCGAGATTCCAATAAAATTTTAGCGACATCCTTAGAACTACTTGCAAAACAATCAGCAATACCCATACTAAAACCATGAATAGGTAACCACCGATCTGTAATTTGCTGTAAATCTGATAAGAATTTTAAAGCCATTTCGGGAGATCTTTTCCAGAGAACATGAACAATCGAATTGTTTTTTGCACCTACAGTTCTTACACATAAATGAGCACTATCACTTTTGAGGATACCATCTTCAATTTCGACTTCAGTGTACTTTTCATTCTCATTATCAATAGTTCTTGAATAACACAAATTAGGAGGAAAAAGGATAGACATATAGAGCGAACCTGGAATGGATTCTGCAAATTCCGGAGAATGCGTTTCAGGGTTAACTTGAATGTACTCTGGATAGTATTCTTTCGCTCTAAAAATTAGATCCTTGACTTTTTCAACAGGAATACCCGTTTCTTCGTAAATTTGTAAGGCAAACTTGCTTGGGACCATGGTAATAGTACCATCATCCCAGTGTCTAGTCAACATATAGGATGCTACTAAACCATCTTGTACGATACCATTGACTGGTCCGTTACTTTGCGAGGAGACGATATGATTCGCACACCTTGCGTTAACCATAATCTCTACCTCCGCCTCTATGTCCTGGGGGACATGTAAATTCATTTCATCACCATCAAACTTTAATACCGACCTCCCTCTACCATTTCCGGCAGAGATCATGGGCCCTATTGAGGCTAATCAATAGCATACTTTCGCATGGGAATAGACTGTACCTTAAGCCAGCTCAGGTTGACTAAACCTTCATCGCTGACCAACACCCGTCACGTCAGTTATCTAAAAGATAACCAAACCAGTCGTTGAGACCCTTCCATGCTCTGTCTTAAATGATTTTAATCATTTTTTTATCGAGTTTAGGAAGTAAGCCTGCGGGTTTCCCAATCGCCAACATTTTTACTTGAAGTTTCACGTATTAGACTTCTGGGTACGGCAATTAACCGTGGTCCTTCGTATAATTTCTTATACAAAGTTAGTAGTTGGAGCTCCACGTTATTAAACGTGTTTTAAGTTAAAGATTCATAAACTTTTGCCTTAAGTTCTTGCATCAAAATTTCATGAGGGTTTATTTTTTTCCCTTTTGTAAAGTTTTTTTCTTTGCGTAATGGTCGCAAATTTTTCCAAATGAAACATCGTTTAATATCTTCGATATCATTAAAATTAAAGCTAGCACAAGGCGTGCAGTGATCTATATTCCATACAGAACCATAATTTTCTATTGTCATATTATCATATAACTGAAATATTATCCACCCAAGAAAAAATTCGTGTGTACACTGAAGGTACTTCACGAGTGTCATAGAATTCCGTTCAGATTTTAAACATTGCCATACTCTCGTTTGCAAACTGTCTCTCAATCTCATTTCTGGGTGTTCTTCGTGATATTTTCTTCTGGTCGCATTAATTCGTGGCCGATTTTGAGCCCTGGTCTTTTTTCTTCCCATATAAACACACGGTTTACATTGCGCTCTATAAGATTTCCGGGAATTATCATAATGGAATTCTGTAATATTTTTAAGTTTGCCACATTTATTACAGCTTTTAGTATCAGCTTCGATTTTTTTACATACATAATCTTTGTTCCTTTGCTTGTTGCATTCTTTACAAAAAGGGAGAAATTTCCCTTTCGATTTGTTCCTATAAGGAAATTCACTAGTATTTTTGTACTCAAACAAATGTTACAAGTTTTTATTTCCATGGCAATTTAATATCTATTTTTATATCTTTAACCCAAATCAGGGGGTCCCCGCATCGAGGTGTTTCGCAAGATTATATTGCGAATATAATCTCACTAGGGAGTGTCACTCTTTTCAAGCTCCCTGTTGCAGACCATTAATGGTCGGTTAATCTGCATTAAATGATTTAGTAGCCCATAGAGATAGCTGAAATGCTAACCCTTCTACTATTTTTGTACGAAAAGCCATCATACTTTCAATTCTTAAAGTAGGCTGTCTATTAAACAGTACAATGTCCCCGTCTTGTAACTGCCTCTCGCAAATATCTCCTAATTGAATGGGATAGTTACAACCTTTATCAGGAAAATCGCAAAGTTTAATCTTTTTACCGTTTCGAATGATACAGTTAATTTTACCCTGTGAAATGAGTTCTCTCACATCATCTATATTTTGTTTAATGACATACTCAGGTTTGGTAAGCTTTTCAGCGATGTATCGAGGTACTCCTAATTCGTCATTCTTAATTCGAATACCTCCACCGATAATAACTGTGCGAGCACAAAAGTTCACTCTCTTACCACCGACATTACATTGGATTCGCCCAAATTTCCCTTTCAGTCTACACACGATAGATCTATGAGCACGTCCTCCGCTTGACAATTTTGATTTCTCATCTTTATTGTTCATAAGAGTCCAAATATGTTCCATGATATCTCTCTCTACATCTGCTTTAGTCTTCATATTTCCTCTTCTAGTAGATAAGGATCTATTGGTACCTTTTTCACCCGGTTTTGCAGCAGCTGCTGCAAAAGTGTGCCAAAGAATGATCGATTTCAATAAAGCATTGTATTTATCTGTCAAATCGTCGTCTTTACGTTCATTTTCTTCTTGTTCGCTAACCACCCATGGTCTAGCCGTAGGAGGAAGAACTAACAATACTTCAATAATCATATTTTCAGGACGAAATTCGTGAACATGCTGTTGGTGTTCTTGGAGTAAATACTTACTGGACGTAAAGTCAGGGTGATTTAACAAACTTTCGTTGAACCCTAAGAGGGATAGATGTTCATTACTAATTCGAGACAATACTGTTAGTGCCATCGCCGCCGTAAACTCTTCCCTTTTAGTCCCTCCGTTGTGAGTTACACTATAATAAATGACTCCAGTTTCACCCTTTTTAACATTTGGCAAATCGAAATGAACCATCGCTTCTGAGCATTTACATTCATCTTCCTCTTTGTCCCAAGGACACTTTTTAGTAGAATTGTTACATTTACTAGCGATTGCTTTGAGTCTGTCCCATCCTTTCAACCGTGTCGTAAAACCTTGCATCTTAATAAATTCAGGTCTCATTCTGGGTCTAGCGCAATGCATGCATACGCTTTGTAAACATTTCAAAGTGATACCAATAAATCCTTTATTGTATGTCGGCACAGGGATTTCTATAATCCCAAAATGGCCTGTACAATCAATATTAAATTTATTACAGGTAGCGCATTTTGTATTATTTCTCTGTTCTCCAAGCCTTGGATCGTACGGAGTTCCTGTCCTGTTTTCATCAGAACCGCCATCCTTCGATGACGGTTTAGTGATAGTCGCAACAGATAATAATCGTAGTTGATCGCTAGATAAACAACTCCATTGAATACCAACAATTTCACTCCTTTTAACGTTCGCTCTTGTCGTCATTTTCGTAAAAAAACTTATTTTAATTACACCTCTCTCAATCCGAAATTTGCGGTTTTTAAAACGACTTTACCATTTTTATTATATTTATTACATTAAATATAATATAAAATCCTGTATATTTTTTACTATGGATTCGATATTTTTAAAACCAAAAACAGACTTGGAAATGCAAAATTTTTGTGCCAGTCATGCAGGCACGTGGAATGAATGGATGAAAGAGTACTACGGATTTGATAGTCAATCACTCGAAGGGCAAGACATAACCACAAAACTATCAGCTATTACAAAATACAATTTGATAGTTGACCGCGTGTTAAAAACGCGAAACAAAAAATGAATAATTGAATTGACTTAAAATTTTATTTGAACGCGTTTCGCATGGAATCATTTACTATTTTTGATCGCTTTGCTCAATTCCCTGAAGATATCATAAATGTTATCATCTATTTTACAAAGAATCCAGTTTTTGATCTGCTCCAGGTATGTAAATATTTCTCCAAAGTTGCTTTCTTAAAAGTTACGTCTTGTGATGGTAATCATTGGCAACTGACTGATGAACGTTTAAAAAATCTGGCGAATCTTAAGCGTGTAAATATTAATCGTATGCATAATCCCGATCTTATTGGTAAATCCTTCAAGTATTTAGCGAATATCACTCATTTAAATTTAAATTATAACGCGTACGTGTGTGAAAAGTATATATTAAAATTAAAAAAATTAGTGTCTTTAGAATTAACACGCAATAGCTATGTTACAAATGAAACGCTTGAATTATTGACCAATCTTACACATTTAAATATATGTAATGTACAAATTATTACATCTATCCAAAAATTAGTGAATCTCACTAGTCTTAATATAGGACACTGTCATCAAATCGATGAGAATCAGTTAAAATATTTAACCAATCTCTCTAGTTTAATGTTAAAAAGTTGTGCCATAAACTATGATATCTCGGATATGAGTTCTATCACTCATCTTGATTTAACTTTAAACGATTCCGTAACTAGTGATACAGTCGGTAAAATGACAAATCTTACATCACTCGTGCTATGGTCAAATAAAAAAATTATGGATGCAGATCTCAGTAAATTGACGAATCTAAAAAAACTCGATCTATGTACAAATGCGTGTATCACTAATACATCGCTCTCATTATTAACAAATTTAACAAAATTAGGGTTAGCAGACAATGAAATCATGACAGATATGTCTCTTATGAAGCTAACAAATTTAACACATCTTGATTTGAGCGATAACGATATGATTACGGATGCATCTGTATCTAATTTATACAATCTTAAAACTCTTTATCTTGCGAGCTCCTATGGTATTACGAACGTATCTATCCAAAAATTAACAAATATCAAAACTCTTAGCTTAAATTATACAAACATAAACGCGAATGTATCTTTGACCCTAAAAAGTCTTAATTTGCAAGGTAATAGTAGTTTCTTGGATGAATCTATTATAAAACTAACTAATCTTACATATCTAAAGCTGGGAGTTGTATCTGCTATTACACCAGACGCTATAATGCATCTAGAATCACTCGAAATTTTAAATTTATCATCATCGACGAAAAAGTATTTGAATGATATTTCCTTCAAAATTCCTAGACACGTTAGGATTATTCGATAAATATAATTAAATCTTTTTACATCTCCCAACCGAGATGTAAAAAACACGATCATTTCAACACGAATTTACTTTAATTTTATAGTCACACATTCTTTACCTTGCATGAGTCTATCAATGGTATCCTGAATAGATTCACTTTCTAATTTTTCAACTGATGCTATCAGGTTGGCTTGTATAGCATCTTCTATCAATCGTCCTTCTTCCGCTTCTAAAGAGTGATAGCTTTGTTCTAACACATCCGCCAATAAGTCGTAATCGTCGTTTTCGAATGTTAAAAGACTTTCTTCTAGAGCGCGACGGATATCATCGTCGATGCGATGATCATCGTAATAGCCATCATTCGCCATATGATTTTCTTGTGCGTCTAAATCACCCGCAAAGAGCATATCTTCGTTTATCATTTCGTTCTGCCTTGCTGTTAAATTTTGAGCTTTTAAATCATCGTCAATTACAATTGCTTTTTCTTTAAATTTGATAGTTTTACGACACATAGGACATTCATTACTATTTACACTAGCCGTTTCAATCCATTTACCAATACATTCAGTGTGGTAGATATGTCCGCATTTCAGGGTACAATCTTCGTTTGATAGATCTGATAGACATATACTACATGCAGTACAATTCGCGTTAGTAGTTTTAATATATTCAACAGACTCTGAACTATCATCATTTAAATCTTCTAGAGATTCTGAAGAGATAGAATCTTCTAGATGTATCAATTTTGGACGAATTTCTGTGGTAGTCTCAGACGCCTTTATTTCAGTGATATTGTGAGAGCTCTTATCTTGATTTTTATGAAATCTACAGAACAGCCCTGTAACACATCTCTGCTTGCACGGTTTTTTCTTATCAGTAACACCAGAACATATAACACTCATTTTTATTGTACGAATACAATAAAATTACAAATAAATCAACCTAAAATGTCAATTTTTATACACAGAAATAGTTTTATAATTTGAGATCAATTTTCAGGTTTATTTATCAATTTTTGCTAATCTTTAGCAGCAATAGTCCTGACATACACTGCAGGTTTAAGTAAATCCCTAAAATTCTTAATTAAAGTATCATAATTTTCACCAAACTCTTGTATTATCGGGGTATAAAAATCAGTCCTTACATCTTCGAGAATTTCAAAGTAATTGTCAAAATCTCTTCTAGCATGAGGATAGTGTATAGACTTAGTTAAACTATGGGATTCGCTATTAAGAGTTCGTTCGGCTTCTTCGAATTTTTCTTTGTAATCATTTACATAGGGAGTCATACTAGGGGCAAATAATCTTAAAATATCTTTACAAATACTTAACCCATCGTCTCTCAGCCATTCTCTGTCTTCAGTAAGGCGATGACAAACTGTTCTTGCTAGATCTGTACAGACTATATTTCTTTCGATGACTCCGTCAACATCTAAAGTTGTCATAGGTACGATTAAGGACATAATTCCATGCAACTTGTTTCTAAAGCAGGCTTCCGTATACAAAGGTAGAACTTCAGAAATAGATTCAATCGTAAAGGGTTTGATGGTAGTTATTTGTATATGCGAAAGTTTAGAGTTCACGGTGTTGTTACAATTTTTGTTGACTATTTTAGTTGAAGGCTTGGTTGTTTGATAGACATTAATTTGACCTTTTTCAAAAGCCAAACTCTTTTCAAGTTCGACAATACGTGCATCTTTTTCTTTAATGATACTAATTTGCGATTCTATAATTTTATCACGATCTTTTATATTTTTTTGACCTAAAATAACAGTCTTTTGTTGAGCTATCCATTTTAACCTAGATTTTTCTAATTTGTCTGTCAACTTTTTAATGGTAATTTCACGGTTGGATGTATCGCATACAACCGTTTTGCAACTTTTTATATGAGCTGCGAGGTGATGCGATTGTGAAAATCCCTTATTGCAATATTCACAAATAAATTCATTCTTTAATATTTCTCCTCGTATACTTAAACAGTATTTCGCATTTTCTTGGTGATTCGTAAGGTTTGATTTAGTCGATAAAACTTTATTACAAAATTCACACGTAAATGCTGACATATAACTTATTTACACCTTTATTAAACAGATATTAATTCTTTAATTACTAATTTTTAGTAATTTTTTAGGTGTGATTACTAATTAATTACTAATTTTTAGTAAATTTTAAAATTAGTAATTTAATTAGTAATATTACTAATTAATTACTAATTAATTACTAATAATTAGTAATTTTTTAGGTGTGATTACTAAAATTTTAGTAATTTCCGAGATTTGGAGGTAATATCAGTTTTCGAGATTTGAGCCATATTTTTTACAAATATCGTATTTTTTCATTAATTTAACGTAAAAAAGACTTTGAAAATTTATCCGGCCCGACTTTCAAATCCCCAATCCTCCAACATTCAACAAGCATTTCAAATGTTGAATGTTTCCCTGATTGTTTTTTGGAAAAATTCTAAAAAGTAACTTTTCTACACACCTGAAATTATATTATTTTTATAATTACCGAGAAATTACATTAATATTAACGTATCCAACATTTTCCTCAGTTTGGACAAAAAGGAACGGCGGAGCGGTTTACTTCATTATTCATATATTAACGTAATATTACGTTAATATAAGCATATTTGCGGTTTTAGAATTGAACGTACTGTAATTTACAAATGCGTACAAAATTTTGTACGCGCGTACTCCATAAAGTACGCTCTTAAAAAAATGAAATAAATATTCAGCTATTACTATATTTTTGGCGTCATACGAAAATAAAATGTCGGAAAATAAAGGCGTCAAAGAACTACATGAATCTGCATCAGATTCAATATCCAATTTAATGCTTGAAAACCTCATTGCTAGAACAGACAAAGAAACATGGGAAAAGATCAGGGCTGTTCGATATATAGCGGTTTGGAGAGATGTTATGGAAGATCCACAAGATCCGTCTCCGTCGGATATATAAAGTAATACCAACGATTTTACATCTTCATATGAAGATGTAAAATCCACTATTTTTAGTTTAAAAAATACACTAACGTGTAAAGCTATACTTGATTAGTATACAAACGATCTTTAGTCTCTTCTATATAATCGGACGACGAATACATATAGGGTCTCCTTACATTCGGAGTTTCCTCGTATTGAATTAAACCAAAAGACGCTCTATATTCTTCGATAGAAAGGTGACCCCCATATGCCTCAAGCGTGTCGATAGGCCCGGCTTTAGGTATTATCGAGGGTATTCCTTCAATACCGTATATTTTTTTATACATTAGTGTTAAATAGGAAAGCGATTTTTTATATTTATAGGCTTTTGAACTATTCGAAAGACACCCCAATATATAAGACTTTACGCAAGGCAACGAGCAAAACATTTTTTCAGTTTCAAAAAAATCGTTCGTATCTGTTGGTAAATTATTTTCAGTTAAAAAAGCGATAACTCGGTCGCGTAAGATAACCGAACTACTATTATGGACATTGCTCACAACTGTCAACGGAATATGAGGATTATATTTAATAGGACAACCATAAGGATGAGTATCATACGGATGATGACAATTTCTACACGGTTTATTTGTGTATAAAGGAAGAGACCCTTTTTGAGTGTCCACCATCACCGGCCATACTTTAATCTTATTTTTCTTAATATCAAAAAAATATTGCACTCGTTTACTCATTTTATCATTTTCATGTAGTATATCGCTCATAGTAACATCTTTGGATTTAAGATCTTTGCGTATATCTTTTCTGACGACGTTTCGGATTGTTGTAGACGGAGACACTTTTTCGTCTTCATCTATTAGACTAGTAGTAATACCTCCAAAATGTACGCCTATTAACTCTTTGGCAGATATATTTTTGAGGGTCACAATATATTGTTTTTCGCGTATTGGTTTTTTTGTTACGTCTGTCATTCAGTTGTAATGTATCACAATCTTTACCTTAAAAGCTTTTGTGTTTAAAATATTATGATTATAATTTTATAGTATAATTAATAGAATACCACGTATAAATATACGCGCGTAAATTTCAATTAAAGGATATATTAAAGGATATATTATTTATTTATCGTAAACAAATGGATGATGAACTTTTTTTCATGTTTGATTTTACAGAACAAAAAATCGTTGAATTACCTAAAATCCTTAATTTGGTCATAGCTAACGAACCATTTAATGTAAAAGAACCTTTTAACGTAAACGAGAGTATTCATAAAAATAGACGCGCTAGAATTATAGAGCTAAAATTATTAAGAGAAGAATATTGTGAAAGATGGGGTCCCGATTCTGGTTTAAATTTGTCTATACACTTAATTCGAGCAAAAGAAAAGGATATTTTAGAAATGGACAAAGAGATTCAGTTTTTAGAGAGTAAATAAAATATAAATATAAAAATACCCTGAACAATTTCCTTATCCTAGGATAAGGAAAAATGATAATTTACTAATATTTTATACTATCAGAATTAAAAATTAGTTTATAGAATTTATTTTGTCTGGTTTTTGCTGCATTTCTTCATAATAAGAGTAAAATATGCAAACATCATTATAAAAGTTCCGGTTGTAAAAAATATAAACGAAGAAGTATCACTCTCAAACGGGTCAAGTATACTTCTACCTG